>Ga0153916_10001261_pt1 | contig 17971 bp, 16 predicted proteins | sample Opewatmetagenome_FD_109642 | JGI IMG/M metagenome (GOLD analysis project Ga0153916, IMG submission 109642) | Freshwater wetland microbial communities from Ohio, USA - Open water 3 Core 3 Depth 4 metaG | ecosystem: Environmental > Aquatic > Freshwater > Wetlands | place: USA: Ohio, Lake Erie... | reverse complement strand
TGTCGCACGCCGACAAGGCGCTGTACGAAGCCAAGAAAGGCGGCCGTAATCTGGTCGTCGCCCGCAAGATCCGTTAATCATTCCCGTCTGGTTTTCCCGGCCGCGTCGCTGCACAGCTTGCGCCCGATACGCCCGTGGATCGCAGCCAAACCGTGACGCGTGGTGTGTTCACGCCAGCATGGCCTGCACCACGCGCGTCCAGGCGGCCGCGAGGTTGGGGCGATTGTAACCGCCGCCGCCGAGCCCGATGATCCGGCCCTGACAGAACTCGTCGGCCAGTGCGCACAGCCGCGTGCTCGTGTGGGCATGGGCGCCGGCCGTGAACTGCATGTGAGTGATGGGATCGCCGGCGACGCTGTCGGCCCCGGCCTGCAGAATGATGAATTCCGGACGTCCGGCGCGTACGAATTCCTCGACCCGCGGCCAGGCGCGCTGAAACGCGGCGTCGTCCGCGCCGGGTTCGAGCGGGATGTTGAGCTTGGTGCCCTTGGCCGGGCCTTTGCCGGTCTCGGAGGCGGCGCCGGTGCCGGGGTAGAGATAGCGGCCGTCTTCGTGGATGTCGGCGAAGATGAGATCGGGATCGTCCTCGAAGGCGTAGAACACCCCGTCGCCGTGATGCGCGTCGATGTCGACATAGGCCACGCGCCGGATCCCGTGGCGCCGGCGCAGCGCTTCGATCAGCACGCCGATATCGTTGAACACGCAGAAGCCCGCGGCCGAATCGCGGCGCGCGTGGTGCAGGCCGGCGATCGGAACGAACACGCGCTGGCAGCCGCCGCCGAGGATGTGCTCCAGACCGTCGAGCACCGTACCGACCACGGTCGCGGCTGCCTCATACACGCCGACGAACGCCGGGGTGTCGCCGTAATCGAGATAACCCTCGCCACTTTCGGATTGGCGGCGCACGCGCTCGATGTAGTCGGATGTGTGGAACAACGCGAGATCGTCGCGGGTGCAGGAGGCCGGCACGCCGGCTTCCGTTTGCCAGTCGAGCCCCAGGCGCAGGGCTTCCTGCCAGAACGCCGCCTGGCGATCGTGGCCGAAGGGATGCCCCTGTCCGAAACCGTAAGCCGCCAACGCCTCGCCGTGATAGAGCCGCACGCGCATCGTCAGGATTATATGCCTATAGCGCGACCGGTCGCCGCCCCGGCGAGTTGATCAAGAATGCGCCGCGGAATGATGGGCTGGATGCAAGGTGAGATAGCTGCAATAAACCGAGGCGACGAAGATCGGCAAGGCCAGCCATCCAACTGTCGCGATGAGCACATATCCCCACGGGGGGGAGATGGCGAACCCCGCCACGATCAGGAGGTAAACCACGAAAAACGGGGCGACGAGTGCCAGCAACGGAAACGCGTTGCGCCGGCACAGGGAAAAGCTTTCCGATACCGCGGCCAGCGGTTGGCGGTTGGCCAGCACCGTGAGCGGAACGCTGTAAAACAGCGCCATGGCCAACACGAGGTAGAGGCCGGCCACCACCAGCATGCCGAGCACCGTGGTTATTTGCGGTACGTCCAGCCGAGTGGCCGTCAACCCCGAAACCATCGACCCGCCGACCAGCAGATCTCCCGCGATCTTGACCAGCATGACTAGGCCGAGCGTGATGATGCCGAGCAGGACGCTGGGAAACGCCTTGTCTGTGCGACTGAAGATCAGACTCAGCTCGCGCGCCGGCCGCATCAACCACGCCTCGGACCATGCCGGCGCGCGGCGGGTGGCCGGTAGCTCGTTGGCACGATGTTCATGCGCGCGGCCCCAGACGACACTGGCGAGCAACATCGGGGTGATGAGGATGAGCAGCAGGTCGCCCATGAACGGAATAAGTTTCAGCAGAAAGGCGAGCACGAGATACAGCGCGGTCATGCGAAACCACGGCGCTTTGTGTTCCTGGATCAGGCGCCAGCCGCAGGCGATCCAGGTACCGGCCTGGGCGATCGCGCTGCTCGCGTGGCGCGGGAGGTCGGCGGACGATAGCGGATCACTCATGGATTGATCTCCAGGAAGGTCGTTCCTGAAAAGGGTCCGGGTCGACGAAGCGGCATCAGGAGCGCCCGATCACCAGCGCTTGATCACCCACATGGGAATGGCAATGCGCGGCTGAAAGTCGCTGCGGCGGAATTGCCCGCTGCCATCGGGATCGACGAGGTAATACGGTTTCCCATGCTTGGGGGTGACCTTGATCATGTAGAGGCGTCCGTTCAACCGGTACTCCTCGTGAATCTCGGTACCCTTGGTGGTGATCGTCACTTCCGGTTCCGGCTGCTCGGTGCTCTGGGCCCCGGGCGCCGTCGGCGGGTTGTAGTTTTCCGGTGGCGGAGGCGGTTCCGGCACGGTCACGGGAGGCGGAGCCTTTCTGCCCGTATCCTTGGAACCGGTGTCGGCCGCCAGCGCCGGCGCGGCCAGGACGGCGAGCAAAAAAATCAGCAGGGTGCGCATGTCCGTATGAATCAGAGATTGAGTTTGATTTCCCGTTCCGCTTCGGAGGGTTCGAATCCGCTGGTCTCATAATACCGGAAGATCACGTCCAATACCTCCTCGGCGCTGTTGACCACCGAGAACAGATCGAGATCGGCTTTGTCGATCACGCCCTCGGTGACCAGCTTGTCCTTGAACCAGTCGACCAGGCCGCTCCAGAACGGCGCGTGCACCAGGATGACCGGCATGCGCGTACTCTTGCCGGTCTGCATCAGCGTCAACGCCTCGATGATCTCGTCGAGCGTGCCGAAACCGCCGGGCATCACGACGTAGGCCTTGGCGTATTTGATGAACATGACCTTGCGCGCGAAGAAATGCTGGAAGGTGAGCGTGACGTTCTGGTACGGATTGGCATGCTGCTCGTGCGGCAACCGGATGTTCAGGCCCACGCTCGGCGATTTGCCGGCAAACGCGCCCTTGTTGGCCGCCTCCATCAGGCCCGGGCCGCCGCCGCTCACCACCGCGAAACCGGCGTCGGAGAGTTTGCGCGCGATCTCCTCGGTCAGGGCATAATAGGGATGCCCGGGCTGGAGGCGCGCGGACCCGAAGATGCTTACCGAAGGCTGGATCTGGGAGAGCCGCTCGAAGCCCGCGACGAACTCGGACATGATCTGGAAGATCTTCCACGATTCGCGCGACATGAAGCGGGAAGGCGCCACTTCCACGCGGAACTGGGAGTCCGGTCCGTTGTTGGGTTTCTGCAGAGGGGGGATGCCGTGATTGGGATTGCCGTCGTTCATGATAAGGAAGCCCTACTTCGTTCGTCCTGTCATATGATGACTTTTAGCACAGAAGTCGTACCGGGATGCGGTGTTTACGCAGCCAGGAAGGCAAACATCCGCCGTTCTGACGCAGCCGCCAGCCGCGTATGAGCCCCAAAACCGCCACTCGCAAGAAAAATACCGCCAAAGATACCGCCGCGGGTGAAAAGCAGGTGAAACCGCTGGTCCTCGTGGACGGCTCATCTTATCTGTACCGCGCCTTCCACGCCATGCCGGCGCTCTCCAACTCGCACGGCGAGCCGACCGGCGCGGTCTACGGCGTGGTCAACATGCTGCGCCGGCTGCTGTCGGAATACGACCCGGAATACATGGCAGTGGTGTTCGACGCCAAGGGCAAGACCTTCCGCGACGATATCTATCCCGAGTACAAGGCGAACCGTCCGCCGATGCCGGATGATCTCGCGACGCAGATCGAACCGGTCCACGCGATCATTCGCGCCATGGGCCTGCCGCTGATTCAAATCGAAGGCGTGGAGGCCGACGACGTCATCGGTACGCTTGCGCGCGCCGGTGCCGCCGAGGGTCGCGACACCGTCATCGCCACCGGCGACAAGGACATGGCGCAGCTCGTGGACGCACACGTGCGCCTGGTCGACACCATGAAGGAGAAAATTTACGACCGCGCCGGCGTGATCGAGAAGTTCGACGTGCCGCCGGAACGCATCGTTGATTATCTCGCGCTCGTCGGCGACACCTCGGACAACATTCCCGGCGTGCCCGGCGTCGGTCCCAAGACCGCGGCCAAGTGGCTGCAACAGTACGGTTCGCTCGATGAGGTCATCAAGCACGCGGACGAGATACCCGGCAAGGCCGGCGGAAGTCTCAAGGGCGCGCTGGTGCACCTGCCGATGGCGCGCCAATTGGCCACGATCAAGTGTGACGTCGATTTGAAGCTCGCGCCCGAGGGCCTGCGGCGTCAGTCGCCGGATGTGGCGCAGCTGCGCGAGCTGTACTCGCGCTTCGAGTTCAAATCCTGGCTGGCCGAGCTGGGTGGCGCTAATCCGGCGGCCAGCTCGGCGGCCGCGGCCGCGCACCGGGACGGCGCCTATGAAATGGTCAGCGACATGGCGACGCTGGAACGCTGGCTCGCGCGCCTGCAAAAATCCGGGTTGTTCGCCTTCGATACCGAAACCACCAGCCTCGACGCCCAACAGGCCGAGATCGTGGGCGTGTCGTTCAGCGACCGCGCCGGCACCGGCGCGTACGTGCCGCTGGCGCACGCTTATCCCGATGCCCCGGCGCAGCTCACGCGCGAAGCGGTGCTGGAGAAACTGAAGCCGCTGCTGGAGGACCCGCGTTTGCCCAAGATCGGGCAGAACTTCAAGTACGATCTGAACGTGCTGGCGAATCACGGCGTGCAGCTCGCCGGCATGCGGTACGACACCATGCTCGAGTCGTACGTGCTCGACTCGACCGCCTCGCGCCACGACATGGATTCGCTCGCGCTCAAGTATCTCGGTTACAAGACCATCAAGTACGAGGAGGTCGCGGGCAAGGGCAAGCACCAGATCAATTTCAGCGAGGTACCGCTGGATCAGGCCACGGCTTACGCCGCCGAGGACGCCGACGTCACCTGGCGCCTGCACCAGCACCTGTGGCCGCGGCTGAACGAGGTGCCGACGCTGGTAAAGCTCTTCGACGAGATCGAGATGCCGCTGGTGCCGGTGATCGCGCGCATGGAGCGCAACGGCGTGCGCATCGACGTGGCCATGCTGCGCACGCAGAGCAACGAGCTGGCCAAACGCCTGCTCGAGATCGAGCGCGAGGCGCACGCCCTCGCCGGTCAGCCGTTCAACATGGGCTCGCCCAAGCAGATCCAGGAAATCCTCTACGGCAACCACAAACTGCCGGTGCTCAAGAAAACGCCCACCGGCCAGCCGTCGACGGCGGAAGAGGTGCTGCAGGAGCTGGCGCTCGACTACCCGCTGCCGCGGCTGATCCTCGAGTACCGTGGCTTGAGCAAGCTCAAATCCACCTACACCGACAAGCTGCCGGAGATGATCAATCCCAGGACCGGACGCGTGCACACTTCGTATCACCAGGCGGTGGCGGCGACCGGGCGGCTGTCCTCGAGCGATCCGAACTTGCAGAACATCCCGGTGCGCACCGCCGAGGGCCGCCGCATCCGCCAGGCATTCGTCGCGCCGCCCGGCTGCCAGATCATGTCCGCGGATTATTCGCAGGTCGAGTTGCGCATCATGGCGCACCTCTCGGGCGACGCCGGATTGATTCAAGCCTTCGCTGCCGGCCAGGACGTGCATCGCGCGACCGCGGCCGAGGTTTTCGGCGTGGCGCCGGATCTCGTGAGCGATGACATGCGCCGCGCCGCAAAGGCGATCAATTTCGGTCTCATCTACGGCATGTCGGCCTTCGGCTTGGCGCGGCAATTGCGCATCGACCGCGTGGCGGCGCAGGAATACGTCGAGCGCTATTTCGCGCGCTACCCCGGTGTGCGTGAGTTCATGGAACGCACGCGCGAGGTGGCGCGCCGCCAGGGTTACGTGGAAACGCTGTTCGGCCGGCGCCTGCACACGCCGGAGATCAACGCCGCCAACATGACGCGCCGCCAGGCGGCCGAGCGCGCCGCGATCAACGCGCCGATGCAGGGCACCGCCGCGGATCTGATCAAGCTGGCGATGCTGGCGGTCGATCGTTGGATCCAGGAATCGGCTCTGGATATCCGCATGATCATGCAAGTCCACGACGAACTGGTGTTCGAGGTCGCACCAAGCGTGGTGGATGTCGCGCGTGAGCATATCCGGCGCGCGATGAGCGAGGTCGCTACGTTGTCTGTGCCGCTGGTGGTGGACGTGGGCGTCGGCGGCAATTGGGATGAAGCGCATTGATACACATACAAAATCTGCGGGAAGAGCCTACAAATAAGCAGACATTAATCATGGGGGCGGTAGAACTATTTAAATTAGACCCGGTCTATAATGGCCGCGGACGATATTGGATATCGTCCTGCCCCGCTCCACCTCCCTGAGCGGGGAGTCCCGGATGCCTAGCATTTCGGGACGTGTTAGGCCCCGGACACTCTCCCCTTGTCTCCGGGGCTTTTTTTATGGATCACGTTCCTGAGTAAAGTTGCCCCCAGGCACTTCGTGCCTTAGACCGGGGTCGAGCTTGGCAGTAGTTCACTTTAGTTTCTGACGGGAGCGCCACGCTGAAACTCAGCTGGGATTTGACCTGAAAAATTGACCCTGGGCCGGGGTCTTGGTATATAAGGCCGCCCTGATTTTCGCCGCTGCCAGCGTGCGCACAAGAATCAGTGGGGTTTCAGCCGTTTTCATCAGTGGGGGGGTTTATGAAAAGCATGCTGTCAGTGGTCACGGCCGCTTGTATGTGGCTGGTTCTGGTTGCACCGGTTCAGGCGGCGAATGGCAATATTGCCGCCGGCAAGGAAAAGGCGGTGGTATGCGCCGGGTGTCACGGCGCTGATGGCAACGGCGGAGCTGACCCCTCATGGCCGAAACTGGCAGGCCAGGACGCGAGCTATATCGCCAAGCAGCTGACTGATTTCAAATCCGGCGCGCGCAAGGACCCCATCATGTCCGGCATGGCGGCACCGCTCAGCGCCACCGACATCAAGAACCTCGCCGCCTATTTCGCAAGCCTGAAGACCAAGCCGGGCGCCGCCAAGGACGCCCAGTTGGCCATGCAGGGTGAAAAAATCTACCGCGGCGGCAACGCCAAGACTGGCGTGTCCGCCTGTATGAGCTGTCACGGTCCCTCGGGCCACGGCATCCCGCCGCGCTTTCCGAAGGTCTCCGGGCAGAATGCCCCCTATACCCAGAAACAGCTGCTGGCGTTCAAGGCCGGTACCCGCACCAACGACGGCGACATCATGACCCGCATCGCCTTCCGCATGTCGGAGCAGGAAATCAAGGCGGTTTCGGAGTACATGGCCGGCCTGCACTGAGCGCGTAACCCGCTCCCTTTCTTTTCCAGCCCGTGAGATGCCGCACGGCAGAATTTTCTGCCGTGCCACGGCACTGTCGGCCTGCGTCCGCCACCCCGCGCCCGCGACTGACAAAATCCGTCCGGTTGTCAGGTTTTTAATATTATTTATTTTCAATAGCTTATATAACATACCGGCATGGCATGAGTATTGCTCCTACAGGTACTGAGAAACACGGAATCACGGTCGCTGAAGACACCGGGTTCCAACTGCCCCCGAGAAGGGCGAAAGGAGCGGACCATGTTGAGCCACATCGTCAATCTGGTGAATGATTACGAACACATGCACGGCAGCCGTCCCAACGTCGTGTACATGAACGAAACGCATTACGGCTACCTGCGCGAGGAACTGCCGGGAGTGCGCGACCATGACAACCTGGTTGCCATCCTCGGGGTGGACATCGCGCTCAGCGACGAGGCGATCCGTCCGCAGGTGGCCACCGTACGGTTTGCTTCGGAGAACATATTAGTCAGCTGACAAGAACTGATGTGCGGGGTGCACACGCGGGCCGGACCACCGGCCCGTTTTGTTTTTATAGCGTCCTGAAAACCGCTTCCGCCTTGTCCAGCGTCTCGCCGATATCGGCATCGCTATGCGCCGCCGAGACGAATCCGGCCTCGAACGCCGAGGGCGCGAGGTACACGCCTTCGCGCAACATCCCGTGAAAGAACTTCTTGAAGCGCTCGACGTCGCAGGCCATGACCTGCGCGAAACTTGTCACCGCCGTTTCTTTGGTGAAGAAAATTCCGAACATGCCGCCGACCGCCTGCGCCGTGAGCGGCACGCCGGCGCGCCTCGCACGTTCGGTGAACCCCTGCGCCAGTTTCGCAGTCTTTGCGGTCAGCTGTTCAAAGAATCCCGGCTGTGAAATCTCCTTGAGTGTCGCGAGCCCGGCCGCGAGCGACACCGGATTGCCCGAGAGCGTCCCGGCCTGATACACCGGCCCCTCCGGCGCGAGCCGCGCCATGATATCGGCGCGTCCGCCGAAGGCTCCGACCGGCAGCCCGCCGCCGATGACCTTGCCCAGGGTGGTGAGGTCGGGCCGGATGCCATAAAGCGCCTGGGCGCCGCCCAGGGCCACGCGAAAGCCGGTCATCACTTCGTCCAGAATCAGCACCGCCCCGTGTTGCGTGCACTGCTCGCGCAGCGTTTCGAGAAAGCCCGGCACCGGCGGCACGCAGTTCATGTTGCCGGCGACCGGCTCGACGATCACGCAGGCGATGTCCTTGCCGAGCTTGCCGAACACCTCGCGCACCTGCGTGGCGTTGTTGTATTCGAGCGTGAGCGTGTGCGTCGCCAGGTCCGCCGGCACGCCGGGCGAGGTTGGCACGCCGAGTGTGAGTGCGCCGGAGCCGGCCTTGACCAGCAGCGAATCGGCGTGACCGTGGTAACAGCCTTCGAATTTGACGATCGCGTCGCGCCCGGTGAATCCGCGCGCGAGGCGAATCGCGCTCATGGTGGCCTCGGTGCCGGAGCTGACCATGCGCACTTTTTCGATCGAGGGGACAAGCCGGCAAATGAGATCGGCCATCTCGACCTCGATGCGCGTCGGTGCGCCGAAGCCCAGGCCGCGCTCGGCGGTTTCCTTCACTGCCGCGAGCACCGCGGAGTGGGCGTGCCCCAGAATCATCGGGCCCCAGGAACCGACATAGTCGATGTAGCGCTTGCCGTCCTCATCGAAGAGATAGGGGCCGACGCCGCGCGCGAAGAACACCGGATCGCCGCCCACGCCCTTGAACGCGCGTACCGGTGAATTCACGCCGCCAGGGATATGCTGCAGCGCGCGTTTGAAGAGATCGGATGAGGTGGTCATAAGTGTTCCAATTAATATTTCATGTAGGGTGGACTAGCGCCCGTTTTTTGGCGCGTAACCCACCGGAACCTTGTCTGGTTTTGAGTCTCGTCAGCCCCGCATCAGTGGCTTTGCAAACAGCTGCGTGTAGCGTTCCGCCGCCGCCCGCACATCGGCCTGGCCGAACACGCCTTCGATGACGGCCAGCGCATCGGCGCCGGCGGCGATCAGCGAGGCGCCATTTTCCGGGGTAATGCCGCCGATGGCAACGATGGGAACGCGCAGTTTCTGGCGTGCCGCGCGCAGCAGCGCGAGATCGGCCTGCACCGCCTGCGGTTTGGTGCGCGAGGGAAAGAACCGGCCGAAGGCGACGTAGTCCGCACCTTCCGACTGCGCCCTGAGCGCGTGTTCGAGTTCGTTGTAGCACGACACGCCGATGATCGCCTCTGGTCCCAGTTGCGCGCGCGCCTGTGCCAAGGAGGCATCCTCCCGTCCCAGATGCACACCGTCGGCCCCGGTTTGTTTGGCGAGCGCGACGTCGTCGTTGACGATAAAGAGTGCGCCATGTTGCCGGCACAGCGCGGCGAGTTCAGACGCCTGCCGCGCGCGTTCCGTGGCGTTATGGGTTTTGTCCCGGTACTGAATAACACGCGCGCCGCCTTGAATCGCCTGCGCCACAGCGGTGGCCATGCGCGCGTCATCGAGGTAGCGGGTGTCGGTGATTGCGTACAGTCCGGCGAGGCGAGATTTATTGACCATTTTTTGACCACTAAAATTGCACGGGATAGTATGCCAGCTTATGTGGCAGCACTGAAACTGATTGGTAAAAGACACCTTATGCTTGGCTGCATGTTTGATACCAATATCTTCAACAGAATTCTTGACGGACAGATCGACGTTAAGACTTTGCCGAATACTGAGCCGTTCTACGTTACACATATCCAAAGAAACGAAATCGAGAACACCAAAAATGCCGAAAGACGGGAAGCATTGTTACGCACCTTTCATGGCATTAACCACAGTCAGGTTCCGACAGAATCCGCGTACTGGGGTATCTCTGAGTGGGGTGCGGCTAAATGGAGCGCCGATGACGGCGTAATCGAAGGGATGATCGAAAAACTAAACCAGAAAAACAAAAATAAGAAAAATAATGGCCTAGATGCATTGATTGGGGAAACCGCAATTAAAAATGAGTACACTCTCGTAACCGACGATAACGATTTGAGGGAAGTCGTAATGGAAATGGGAGGTACCGTGATTGACTTCGAAGAATTCCTGTCGAAAGAAAAACCTACCTAACCGTGCGTTCGAGGCCGGCGCAGTGAGACAGCGTACCATTTCCTATGAAGTTCGTGCCGTGCGCGGCTCAACGCGGCGTTAGAATTATTGATCATGCCGCATCTTGAATTCTGGTTTGAGTTCGGCAGCACCTACACGTACCCGGCCGCCATGCGCATCGCGCCGCTGGCCGAGGCCGCCGGTGTTGCCGTCGATTGGAAGCCGTTTTTGCTGGGCCCGATTTTTCGCGATCTGGGCTGGAGCGATTCGCCCTTCAATCTCCAGCCCGCGAAGGGAAGATATATGTGGCGGGATCTGGAACGCACCTGCGCGGCGCTTTCAATTCCGTTCGTCCGTCCCGCGAAGTTTCCGCGCAACGGTCTGCTGGCGGCGCGGGTGGCGTGCTGGTTCGATTCGGAGCCGTGGATGGCCGAGTTCGCGCAGGCGGTTTTCCGTGCCAATTTCGCCGAGGACCGGGAGATTTCCGACCCCGAAGTCGTGCTCGCCTGTCTCAATGGACTCGGACTCGACGGCCCCCGTCTGCTTGCACAGGCACAGACGGACGAAAGCAAGGCGAAGTTGCGCGCGCAAACCGAGCGCGCCAAAAATCTCGGTATTTTCGGAGCTCCGACTTTTCTGGTCGGCGAAGAAATGTTTTGGGGAAACGACCGTCTGGAACAAGCCTTGGCGTGGGCGAAATCCGGTTAGGTCTCGTCGTCGTTCTCAGGCTCGTCCATTTCCCACGCCCAGTAGAGCCGGTTTGGCAAGTGCTGGCCCATGCCCAGGCGGTAGGCGTGTTTCAGGGTTTCCCAGGTGTAGTGCAGCGCCTCGTCCACGGCGTTGACCGGGTCGAGCCCGTGCGCGAGCGAGGCGGCGCAGGCCGAGGCCAGCGTGCAACCCGAGCCGTGATAATTGCCGGGCAGACGTTCGAACTCGAAGGTCTCGATCTGGCGCATGTTGCTGTACAGCCGGTGGATCACCTGCGGCGTGTTCTCGTGCGTGCCGGTGATCAGCACGTATTCGCAACCGAGCGACATCAGCGCCTGGGCGCAGGCGTCGAGCGTGTCGGCATCCGGCGCGAGCGCGCGCGCCTCGAGACTGTTGGGCGTGATCAGCGTCGCCTGCGGGATGATCAGGCTGCGCAGCGCGCCGTCGAGCATGTCGTCGGCCAGCGCATCGCCGCGCCCGGAGCTCTGCACTGGATCGACGATGAGCGGGACGTCGGGATAGTCCTCGACGATGCTGGCCACCGCCGCGGCGATCTCGCTGTTGCCGAGCATGCCGAGCTTGAACGCCGCTACCGGCATGTCTTCCAGCACCGCGCGCGCCTGCGCGACCACGAGTTCGGTTTCGGTGCAGGTGAACTGCTTGATGCCGGTGGTGTCCTGCGCGGTGATCGCGGTCACCACCACCGCCGGGTGACAGCCGAGACTCGCGAGCGTGAGCACGTCGGCCGTGACGCCGGCGCCGCCGGTGGGATCGGTGCCGGCAAAGACGAGCACGACGGGCGGCGCTTCAGTCATGGCGCGACACCGCGTTGAGCACGAGCGATTTCAGCGCCTCGATGAAGCGCGGGTGGCTGTTGAGCGCCGGCACCACGCGATAGTGTTTGATGCCGCGCTCGCGCGCGACGTCGGCGTAGGTGATGCCGAGCTCGAACAGCGTTTCGACGTGATCCGACACGAACGCGATCGGGTAGACCATTATCTGCTTGGCCCCGGCCGCGGCCTTTTCCCGGATCACGTCATCGGTGTACGGCCGCAGCCATTCGAGCGGCCCGACGCGGCTCTGGTAACACAGCGTCGTGCGCGGCCAGCCGAGCTGGGCGCGCAACGCGTCGTAGGTCGCGCGGATCTGGCGTTCATAGGGATCGCCCCGGTCCACGATCTTGCGCGGCAGCCCGTGGGCCGAGAACAGCAGGTCGATGCGCTTGGGGTCGGGGTCGGGAAATTTTTGCGCTTCGGCACGCAGCATCTCCACGATCGCGCCCTGGTAATCGGGCTGGTCGTACCATTGCCGTACCAGCGTGACCGCCGGGTGGTAATGCTGCTTTTCGCATTGGCGCATGAATTCGTTGTAGGCACTGCCGCTGGTGGTGATGGAATACTGCGGATACAGGGGCAACAGGATCACCCGGCTGTAGTTCTTGCTCTTGAGCATGGCGACCACCTCGTCCGTGAGCGGATGCCAGTAGCGCATGCACACATGCACGTCGAAGCCGTCGCCGAGGCCGCGCGCCAGCGCCGCTGCCTGTGCGTTGGTGAATTCGAGGATCGGTGACTTGCCGCCGATGGCGGCGTAGCCCTTGGCCGCTTCGGGCGCGCGCCGCCGCGCGACGAACCGTGCGAACGGCCGCTGGGTGATGAAACCGAGCGGGAGACGGAAAATATCCGGATCGGAAAAAAGGTTAAACAAAAACGGCCGCACCGATTCGAGGGAATCCGGTCCGCCCAGGTTGCACAGCACCACTGCGATGCGCTCCGACATCGACGGAATTCTACCGCTGCGTTGATGGTTTCACCATGAAACCGAAAATGCGATCATACGTGTTTTCCGTTTTTGCCAATGCCGGGGAAGTGAATGAAGGCGTACATGTGTGTGATCTGTGGTTTTGTCTACGAAGAAGAGAAGGGCCGCCCCGAGGACGGCATCCCGCCCGGCACGCCGTGGGAGAAGGTGCCGGAGAACTGGAAGTGTCCCGAATGCGGCGCGGCCAAATCCGATTTCGAAATGATCGAAATCTGACGCGCCAATAGCGGTAATTTCCCCGTTTTTTCAGGGTGGCGCGGTACCCCGGGCGCATGGATGCCATGGGCTACAATTTGGAGGGCATCGCTCGGTTCCACCAATAACAACAGGAAGCCGCAGGCAGGGACATGATGAACGCCACCCTCTGGATTCTGGCCGCCTTGGCCGTCGCTTGGCTGCTGGCCGCGGCGCGCGCGCCGGGACGGGTCTGGGCCGCGGCTCTGGCCGCGGGCATCATCCTGTGGGATGTGCTGACGCTTCCCTCGATGCTGGAGTGGATCGCCGCCTGGGTATTGTTTCTGCTTGTCGTTGCCCCGCTTGCCGTCACGCCCTTACGCCGCGCCTGGATCAGCGCGCCGCTGCTGCGACTGTTTCGCCAGATCATGCCACGCATGTCCGACACCGAGCGCGAGGCGCTCGAGGCCGGCACGGTATGGTGGGAAGCGGAGTTGTTCGCCGGCCGCCCGCGCTGGAAAAAACTTTTCGAGCTGCCGCCACCAAAGCTGTCGGCGGAGGAGCAGGCCTTCCTCGACGGCCCGGTCGAGGAGCTGTGCGCCATGCTCGACGACTGGCGCATCACCCACGAGCTGCGCGACCTGCCGCCGGAGGTGTGGCGCTTCATCAAGGAGCAGGGTTTCTTCGGGATGATCATCCCGAAGCAATACGGCGGCCTCGAATTCTCCGCGCAGGCGCACTCGGCGGTGGTGGTGAAGATCGCGAGCCGCTCCATCACCGCCGCCGTCACCGTGATGGTGCCGAACTCGCTCGGGCCGGCCGAGCTGCTGCTGCACTACGGCACCGAGTCGCAGAAGAATCGCTATCTCCCGCGCCTGTCACGCGGCCAGGACGTCCCGTGTTTCGCCCTCACCAGCCCTGAGGCCGGTTCCGACGCCGGCGCCATGCCCGATCGCGGCGTGGTGTGCCGCGCCGAATTCCAGGGCCAGCAAGACGTGCTCGGCATCCGCCTCAACTGGGAGAAGCGCTACATCACGCTCGGGCCGGTGGCGACGGTGCTGGGTCTGGCGTTCCGCCTGTTCGACCCGGACCACCTGCTGGGCCAGGAAGAAGACCTCGGCATCACGCTCGCGCTCATTCCCACCGACACGCCCGGGATGAAAATCGGCACGCGCCACAACCCGCTCGACATCGCGTTCCAGAACGGCCCCAACTGGGGCAGTAACGTGTTTATCCCGCTCGACTGGGTGATCGGCGGACGCGAGCGCGTGGGCCAAGGCTGGCGCATGTTGATGGAATGCCTCGCCGCCGGCCGTTCGATCTCGTTGCCGGCGCTGTCCTGCGGCGCCGGCAAGCTTGCCTGCCGCGCCACCGGCGCGTACGCCCGCATCCGCCAGCAGTTCAAGCTGCCGATCGGCAAGTTCGAGGCGGTGGAGGAGGCACTCGCGCGCATCGCCGGATACACCTACATGATGGACGCGGCGCGCACCCTCACCGCGCGCGCGGTGGACCTGGGCGAGAAGCCCGCGGTGGCCTCGGCGATCGTGAAATACCAGCTCACCGAGCACATGCGCCGCGTAGTCAACGATGCCATGGACATCCAGGGCGGCGCCGGCATCTGTCTCGGCCCGCGCAACTTCATGGGCCGCGCGTACCAGGCGCTGCCGATCAGCATCACGGTCGAGGGCGCCAACCTGCTGACGCGCGCGCTCATCGTCTACGGGCAGGGCGCAGTGCGCTGTCATCCGTACGTGTTCAAGGAGATGCAGGCGGTGGCGGACGACGACGCACGCCGGGCCCTGAAGAATTTCGACGCCGCGATTTTCGGGCACGTCCGGTTCACCCTCAGCAACGCCGCGCGCGCCTTCTGGTTGAGTCTTACCGGCGCACGCCTGGTGCGCGCGCCGGTCGGCGGACCCGCGCGGCGCTATGTCCAGCGGCTCACGCGCCTGTCGGCGGCGTTTGCCTTCATCTCCGATGTCGCCATGCTCACGCTCGGGGGCGCGCTCAAGCGCAAGGAAAAAATCTCCGGACGCTTCGCCGACGCCCTCGGTTTCCTTTATCTCGCCTCGGCCGTGATCAAGCGCTTCGAGGACGAGGGCCGTCCCGCCGAGGACGTCGCATTGCTGCGCTGGGCCGGCGATTATTGCCTGCACGAGGCCGAGAAGACGCTGGTGGTGGTCCTGAAGAATTTCCCCAACCGCTTCCTGGTCTGGCTCCTTGGCGGGTTGGTGTTTCCGGCCGGGCGGCGCTATCACGTGCCCGGCGACGCCATGGGCCATGACTGCGCCACGCGGCTGCTGGAGCCGTCGGCCTTGCGCGAGCGTCTGACGCGCGGTATGTACGTCTCGCACAACACCGGCGATGTCACCGGACGGCTGGAAGACGCGTTGCCCAAGGTGCTGGCGGCCGAGCCGCATGAGCGCAAACTGTTCAAGTTCGTCGAAACGCAGCCGTTGTTGCACGGCGATCACGCGGCCCAGGTCCGGGCGGCGCTGGCGCAAGGGGTGCTGAACGAACAGGAGGCGGAACTGGTGCGCACCGCGTATGCCGCGCGCCGCGCGGTCATCGCAGTGGATGATTTTCCCGCCGATAAGTTTTGAAGAAAAATGTTTACCGCCAAGGCGCCAAGGTCGCCAAGAAAGAGGGTTTTTGAATGAAAATAGAAACATCATGGCGTTCTTGGCGTCTTGGCGGTTCAATGTATATGCCGATCTTGCTTAAAGGACGTGAGGATTGAATAAGATCTACATCGTCGATGGGGCGCGCACGCCGTTTCTGAAAGCGCGCGCCGAGCCCGGTCCGTTCAGCGCCTCCGACCTGGCGGTCGCGGCCGGCCGGCCGGTGCTGGCGCGCCAGCCGTTTGCGGCGAGCGCGCTCGACGAGGTGATCGTCGGCTGCGTCATCCCGGCAGCCAACGAGGCCAACATCGCGCGCCTTATCGCGCTGCGCCTCGGTTGCGGCAAGAGCGTCCCGGCGTTCACGGTGCAGCGCAACTGCGCCTCCGGCCTGCAGGCGATCGCGACCGCGGCCGAGCACATCGCCCTCGGGCGCGCGCAGCTGGTGCTGGCTGGCGGGACTGAGGCCATGAGCCACGCGCCGATCCAGTGGAACGCGGCCATGAGCCGCTGGCTCGGCCGGCTGATGCGCGCGCGCAATCCGCTCGATCGCGCGCGGGCGCTGGCGCGTTTCCGCCCGGCCCTGCTCAAACCGGTTTACGCGCTGCTGCTGGGGCTGACCGATCCGCTGGTGAATCTGTCCATGGGCCAGACCGCCGAGATACTGGCGCACCGCTTCGGCATCTCGCGCGAAGCCCAGGACGTCTACGCCCTGCAAAGCCACCGCCGGCTCGCGGCCGCGTTCGACGCCGGCCACCTGCGCGCCGAAATCGAAACGCTCTATGGCACGGACGGCCATTTCTACGACGAAGACACCGGCTTGCGGCGCGACACCGATCTGGAGCAACTGGCGCAGCTGCGACCGGTGTTCGACCGCAAATACGGCGTGGTCACCTCGGGCAACAGTTCGCAGGTCACCGACGGCGCCGCGATGCTGCTGCTGGCAGCCGAAGAGGCGGTGCAACGCTACGAACTGCCGGTGCTGGGCGAATGGCTCGACCACGAATGGGCCGGGGTCGATCCGAGCCAGATGGGGCTCGGGCCGGTGCACGCTGTCGCCAAACTGCTGGTGCGCCAGCAGCTCAAGATGCGCGACCTGCGGCAGATGGAATTGAACGAAGCCTTCGCGGCGCAGGTGCTGGCGTGCCAGGCGGCGTGGGACAGCGCCGAGTATTCGCGCGCCGAACTCGGCCTCGACACGCCACTCGGGGCCATGGATCCGGAGCGGCTCAATCCCGAGGGCGGGGCGATCTCCAACGGTCATCCGGTGGGCGCGAGCGGCGCGCGTCTGGCGCTGCACCTGCTGCACGCCCTGCGGCGCCAGGGCGGTGGCCTCGGCGTCGCGACGCTGTGCATCGGCGGCGGCCAGGGCGGCGCCATGCTGCTCAAGGTTGAGGGAGATAATAAATGAGCCAGCACTGGCATCTGGATTTTCGCGGCGATCATGCCGTGCTGACGCTGGATGTGGCCGGGCAGTCGGCCAACGTCCTGTCGCAGGAAGTGCTGGATGAATTCGATCAGCGGCTCGGGGAAATCGAAGACAAATCGCTCGCCGGCGTGATCATCCGCTCGGGCAAGGCCTCCGGCTTCATTGCCGGGGCCGACGTGCGCGAGTTCGAGACAATCTCCGACCCGGCGCGCGCCGCGGAACTGGCGCGCCGCGGCCAGCAGGTCTTCGCGCGGCTGGCCGGCCTGCCGTTCCCGTCGGTGGCGGTGATACATGGTTTCTGCCTCGGCGGCGGGATGGAGCTGGCGCTCGCCTGCACGTACCGCGTGGCGCGCGAGGACTCCGCGACGCGTCTGGGTCTGCCGGAAGTGCGTCTCGGCATCCATCCCGGTTTCGCCGGCACGGTGCGGCTGCCGCCGCTGGTGGGCGATCTGGCTGCGCTCGATCTGATGCTGACCGGCCGTACCGTCTCGACGCGCGAGGCGCGGCGTTTGGGGCTGGTGGACGAGACGGTACCGGAGCGGCACCTGCTGCATGCAGCCGAGGCGCTGCTGAAACGGCACCCGGGGCGGCGCAAGGCCTCGTGGCTGCGGCGTCTGCCGGGCTGGAAACCGCTGCGCCCGTGGATGGTGAAACTGATGGCGCGGCGCGTGCGCCGCAAGGCGCATCCGGACCATTATCCGGCGCCGTGGCGCATGCTCGAGCTGTGGCGCAACCGCGCCGGTGAGGAACAGGAGGCCGAGTCGCTCGGCGAGCTGCTGGTGTCGCGTACCAGCCGCAGTCTGGTGCACGTGTTCCTGCTGGGCGAGGAACTCAAGCGCCACGGCCGCGCGCATCCGCACCAGATCGAGCAGGTGCACGTGATCGGCGCCGGCGTCATGGGCGCGGACATCGCCATCTGGGCCGCGAGCAAGG
>Ga0153916_10001260_pt1 | contig 17981 bp, 15 predicted proteins | sample Opewatmetagenome_FD_109642 | JGI IMG/M metagenome (GOLD analysis project Ga0153916, IMG submission 109642) | Freshwater wetland microbial communities from Ohio, USA - Open water 3 Core 3 Depth 4 metaG | ecosystem: Environmental > Aquatic > Freshwater > Wetlands | place: USA: Ohio, Lake Erie... | reverse complement strand
GGTGGGGATTAGATTGATTAGATCTGGAATAATTGTAAGAGGAACAGACAAACAAGCCATCAAGTTAAAATGAATGCAATCCAGTATATACTGTGGCGTAAGTATTGCTGGGGCTCCTGCTATCCCTGTCTCCGCATACACAAAAGCATTAAAAAGCCACATAGAGGGATACATAACATACAAACCAATTGCGATGGCCATCATAGACCCACCTGCGGCTCTGCTAAATGGAAATGCCCTCAGAAAAATCCCTATTGGAAATAGAATTAGAATGTTATTTTCAATTAACTTGAGCAAAATCAATTGGATGTTCATAAGCCAAGCTCCTGCCGCTGCACTTGATACTCCCAATGCTATTAGATTTGTTATTGGTGCAAGGCCAGCTCCATAGGAGACGCTTATCCCTAATTGATATGGCTGCGCTTTAAAAGTGGTACTTGCAATCAAACCTAAAACAATTTCTGCTCCAAGCAGCGAACCAAGGGTTGAGAGGAAATTGTTCAGTAAAGTTGCCATGAAACATTTTACAGCTTCAAAAATTGCTCCACCAGTTGCATATGGCGGGGTACCGATTGGGCATGCGACTGGCTGCAATGTCCCCAATGTATTCATGGTGGAATTAATCCCTTCTACTATCGCGAACATCAAGGCCGCTATAAAAAGACTTCCAAATGCTTGGTAAATTTCATTTTTCGCCCACGCTTGCAATTTTGGCAAATGGAAACCCGTTCCAACTGCATATGCAAGTGAGATTATTCCGAAAGTTATGGAAACCATCAATGCGGTCAGGCTTTGCCATTCAATCCATGTCACCATAATTACACCTAGATTATCCTTGTTATGCCTGCTATTTCAACATCCCCTCCGAGGGTTGGTGAAAGAATTTTTATAAACGAAATTGTAATCAGAATATTAAGCAATGGAAGGAAAGCTGCTGGAACAAGTAGATAACCTACTGTCGGCAAGACCCCATCATAAGGAGTTTGCATTCCACCATAAACGGTTTTATTTACTGTTTTGCTGCCTGTGTAAAACATGTATGACGGCGTTAGAGTGTTACCTACTGTGAATACACCCAGAGTATAAAACGCTATTACGCCACCTGAGCTCATGCAAAATGGCACTTTAGAAGGTGTTATTACCCCCGTGCAGAATGCCCCACTTGAACTTGCACAACCTACTCCACAGTTGCCAGCCATGATATCTGGAGTTTCAACTTCAAAATCGTGAACTGGAAGCGTAAAGAAGGGCTGCATTAAAACATACATTAATGGGTATATTGTATAGATGCCTATCGCTATCGCCATGAGCAAGCCCCCAGTCTTTCTTGAGAAGAAGAATGTTCGAAGTATTATTCCCATTGCCAGGAAGGTGGGAAACAGTGATTTATCTATCAGCTCCAAAAGAAATCCCTGTGCAACTAAGCTTGAGAGTATGGGTATCAGCAGTCCAAAGATGTAATTTATAGATTCGACTATTATGCTCGTGCCTGCCCATGGACTTATTGAGAAGCCAAAGGCGAGCTGGCCAGTAAATACATTTGTAAATGGGCCCCAACTGAAATCCCAATATTTTACTAGGCTTGATGTGAATGCTGCCCTCATATTCAGCTGGAATATATAATTAGTCTGATTTGTTACATTTTGCGTTAGATTGCCAACGATATTTCTTGCAACAGTCATCTGGTCGTTTCCAACCGAGCAACCTGCTTTACCAACCAACGAGCATGAAAGTTCAGATAGCAAAACAACGAAAGTAGCCGCATAGGCAAGAATCAGCCCGCTTGCCATTGCCTGTAAAAGTTCCTCTCTGGACCAAATCGCGACCTCACGTAGCCTGAAAGCAACACCAAAAGTGTAGCCCAAGGCTGCGAAAAGAATTGACAGTAATACTGCTACTACGCTTACTGCTCCCCAGCCGTATGTGACCCATATTGTTGAGAAGTCACTCATATTCATACAACCCAATCTGCCGAGCAAAGTTTTGACTCAGAACTTTTGTGGCAGTCCTTATAAAGGTTAAGGTTATGATCAAATTCAATGTTGGAAGGAATAGAGCTTGTGGCAATAAGCTTGCCACTGCTCCCATTGCTGAAACGGTTGGTGCGAAAACAGTGAAATTATATTGAACTATTAAAGTTGCCAAAGTTGACCCGATAAGCAAAGCCGGGTCAACTGTGAAAGTCGTTATCAGTCCTGGATAGTTCGCATAAACTGTATCCATCACTACTTTATCCATCAGAAAAGTTAGTGGATATATGATGTACAAACCAAGTGCTACCGCTATGAAAGTTGCACCTGCGGTTCTTGTGAATGGGAGCATTCTGAAAAAAATTCCAAATGGGAAGATGATTCTGAAAGCAAATGCCCTTATGAGCTGCAATCCAATGCTTTGCAAGAGCAAGCTGCCCGATATGCCGATGACTATTGCATAAAGAAAATCCAAATTCTGAGCAACGGCTCTCAAGCCTGCTGATGGAAACCACCTAACTACTCCCAAATCTAATGCGTATGCTGCTGACACTTGTGCATATACGCTTAACATGAAAATATTATTTGCCAGATTGAGAGTTTTTTGCCATATTAAGTCATTTAGGTAATTATTGGCTATGCTGAATGGATCACCACTCACACCAGCCAAACCCGAAAGTGATGAGGTAACATCGCATAGAATTTCGACAACTCCGATAACTGATATCAAAATTGCAAGTGATACAACCGCCTGATAGAATTCATCTTTGATCCATATGTACCATTCCGGCTTTCTTAAAAGAACGTGGAGTGCGTAAACCAATGAGAGGAAAGTTAGCACAGTTGATATAGCCAACAGGGACAAGCTTTCCCATCCCCCTGTTTTCCATTCATCGCTTAGGGCGCATGTTCCTCCGAAAGGGGCTTGTGCGTACGTAAATTGGAGTAAAAGCATAAATGCAACTATCAACCCATTCGATTTCATTAAATCACTTATATCAATCTTGAAAGACCAAACACCTGCTCATCTCCTCCTAGAGCATCAGAAAAACCAGTTATAAAAGTTATCAAAATTATTATATCAACTACGAATAGGAAGGATATTATTACAAAGTTGTCTATAAGCGGAGTTAAGATTGATATTACGTCGTTCACGCTCCATTTGCCGAAAAAATCCCCTGTTGCAAAGCCGGTGGCTATCTTTGCAAAAATGTTGAAGATTTGACCTACAAATGAGTTTATATCTGCCGCATAAGCAGATGGAGTCTGTGGATGGTAGACGCTGTAGATTGAATTATTCATGACTAGAATTAGTGGGTAGACGATATAAGCGCCTATTGCTAGAGCTATTATTGTTCCGCCTGCCTGCCTTGTTATTGGGAAGGTTCTTAGCATAATTCCGAATGGTAGAAAAACTTTGAACATTGTTGCACGAAAGAAATCAAGCAAAACTTTTTGAGTGATTATTACAACTAGGGAAGTAGCTACAAGGAAAATAACATTAAACATACCCGAGCTTATGGCGGATAGACCAGCAAAAACTGTCCAGAAAGAGCCACTTCTTATGAGAAACCAGGTAGTTAAAGCTGGATCAGTTGGGATCGGGATCGGAAAAAAGAGGGCTAGATTTACAGTTGAAAGCGTAGTTATAGCATAGTTATAACCAAAGACAATTGCGAATATCAGAGATAAGTCAAGTGTAGCTGCATCTGTGTACGTGGCTGCTAGCGCAAATGGCTCCCCCCCAGCCAGTATATTTGAGATATAATTTAGGAGGTCAACTGCCCCCACGAGGATTAGGATTATGATGCCACTAGTGGCAACTTCATAAAATTCTTCCTTTGTCCACTCCTCTAGCTCTTTAAGTTTAAACCCAATTGCTAGTGCGAACCCCAAGGAGATTATGAGAAGCGAGATGAATAAAGCAACGGCAGCTGCAATCTCCCACCCAGTGAGGAATGCAGCGGTAGCCAGAGTCATTTTATCACCAAGTCGCCTCTTTTGGTGGTATTTAGTAATTCGTCATTTTTAACATTATCGTTAGCTTCTTACTTCTGTCATGGGTAAAATTCGGCACTTAAAAAATAAAAGAAAAAGAAAGCTTGTTAGCAAAATGCTAACTCATAGCTTTTTAATTTATCTTACGGGCAGGTGTTGAATGAATCCATCGCTGTGCCGCTCACAAAGATGCTCAGAAGTGCTGGGGCAAGAACCACTAACACGATGCCAATTATGCCTCCGACAAGCAGAGACATTGCCCAACCCTGTGCTTTTGCCTTTGTTTCAGCACCGAATGCTTGGCCTGCTGCGTATACTAGACCCGCAAGCAAGAACATCACTAGTGCTATTGTTGGCAATAGCCCAAATATTAGGTATTTGACTGTACATATATTGCCTGCAAGTTGTGACGCAATTGACGTTACTGTTGCAGAGGCTACTCCTACTGCTAGGAGCAATGCCAAAAAGACATGCTTTCCTTTCATTTAATCCCTCCGTTTAACCAACAATTCGTTGGTTGTACTACTACTTTTTGCATACCTTATATTTAAACCTTTCTATAACTGTACTAATTCTAAGGAGGACAGATGCTTGCGAATTGTGCCATCGTTGGGTTGCTTCGAATGAATATATCCAAGATTGCAGGTGCTAAGATTGCCAAGACTATTCCAACTATCCCACCAACCAACAAAGAGGTCGCCCAGTTTTGGGCCCTTGCTTTCGTCTCAGCACCGAATACCTGACCTGATGCATAGGCCAAGCCTGCAAGCATGAACATGATTAATGCCACTGTTGGCAGCAAGCCGTATACAATCCACTTTATGGTGCATAATGCTGCCGCGAGTTGTGTCGCAATTGATGTTGCAGTTGCAGAGGCTAAATTTGCAAGTAAAATTAGTGCCAACAACTTATACAGATGTTTATACGTTGCCATCTTATCCCTCCTTGGATATTTGTAATGATAATTTAAGAATAGGTTATATTTAAACCTTTTAGTAGTGTACTAACTTCGAACCGGAAAGGAATAAATATCACATAAAACTATTTTTTAAGAGTGGAAGAATGAAAACCTTCGAGAGGGAGCAGGCAACCTATGTCGCTACTGTTGATAGCAGAAAGATGATATTTGCAATGTATTTTTTGAGAACATTTGCAATCGTATTCGTAATCTTTTTACTTTTTTATTTAGCTCAGAAGCTTTTTATTTACTCGGATGCGATGTTCCTAGCTTTATTGACCTCTAATTTTCTGTATTTTTTGGGTGCAGTGATTATTTTGCTTATAATTCAGCTCGTACTTTACTTCTACTATGAATTAAAGAATAAAAAGAGAGTTAAGATCAGCAGGAGAGAGGTAATTGCTGAATATGCCATATCTATGCTGTTGATTTTTGGTGGTTTGATTTTGCTTTACTACTTAAATGCGTTATGATTGAATTTTACTTATTATGAACAACTCAGCATCTGATGAGGAGTAGGCAATTTTATAATTTTGCAAGGGTTCCCTTAAGTAAATTCCATAAATCCTCTTATTCATTAATACATGATTATTGAATTTTGAGTTCCTTATGACCCAGTTAATCTCCTCTGCTTTTGTCAAGTTCAATTTATCTTTGTAGGCTTTTCCTGAGAATATATCTCCTGCAAATTCGAATGCTATGTAACCTGCTGGCGAGCCTGGGTCAGTTACAATTTGTATGAATTTTAAGTATTCGGGGTTTTGCTCGTAATGAAATTTGTAGAACACAACTCCGGGTATGCCTTGGTCAGTCATGGTCAGGATTTCTGTTTGATTTTGCAAGAATGTCCCAATGCTTTTTTCTGATTCTACAGAGACATTGTAATTTGGGAAAATATTGAGAATGTTTAGCAAAAGGGAATCTTTACTGAAGTAGGGGAGGGAGATCAGATAAAAAATCAAAAAAACTGCAGCTATAAAAATTGGCCTTTTAATTTTAATTAAGCCCTTTGCACATAGAGCACAAAAACTTGGAAGCACGGGTGGATAATACCAGAAATAGCTAAGATTTGCCATCAATGGCAATATAACCAAGGCTGCCCAAACCAATATTAGTGCATCATTCTTCTTCCTTATGTTCAAGCCTATCAGACCTGCAAAAGGAATTAGGCTCCACGGAAAGAATAGATTAAAGAAGTAGTTTAGATTGGATATGAAGGTAGGTGCTATCCCTTTCTCACCCACAATCCTTAGCATATCGTACAAATATGAGAGACTGATATCTGAGACTTTCGGCGCAAAAAAATAGAAAAGGATAGCATAGATTGCCATCGTGAGTGGGACTGCAATTATGGAGAATATAAATGGCCAGATCATTCTCTTATCTTTTTTTATTTCCTTACTGTTCAGATAGTATGCGATTCCAAGCAATGGAAGCATAAACCCGATGAATGTTTTCGTGAGGAAAAGCAAGACCCCAGATAAACCAGCTAGGTAGAAATATTTGGGGTTTCTTTCTGCATCGATATAAAAAATAATACCAACAAGCAAAAGAAATACCACCAGCGAGTCAAGGAGTAATAATTCATTAGTCAGTATTGTGATATTCGATACCGAAAATATCAAAGCAGATATGAATGCTGACTCCTCATCATACAACTTCTTGACTAAAAAATATAGAGCAAGAACTGAAAGTACGCCAAAGATTACAGATGGAAGCCTATAGGTTATCTCAACTGGCGCATTTGGGATTATCAGGCTGAATAATCTTATGAAAAACGAGTAGACAATAAAAGTTAGCGGAGGTTTCCAAGCTATAACGTGACCAAGGAAAGTTGGAAGGATTGTTGGCTTTCTTATAAATTCGTCAATTATTTCAGCATAAACTGCCTCATCGCCATAAATTGGCAGTTTTGGTAGGAAGAAGAGCCTAATAAAAAGAGATATGATGAATAATGAAGAGATGAAAATTTGATTTTTATTTCTAAAAATTTTTGATAACATAGAGCCTATCACACTTTTGCAAAACTATAGAGTCAGCTGCTGGCAAACAAATTATCACTTAAGTATCGTGTATTTAGTCAGATAGATTTGCGTTTGTAGAATTATTAGAAATGGGAGTATGAAAAGAGAGTTTATGATAAGTACTACATAGCTCGACCACTGGAAGTAACTTTTAAGAGAGATCAAGAAAAGGTCTGATATGGATAACAATGCCCAGCCAACTAAGATGAACAATACAAAATATTTGAACCTCTTTCTTATCATGTATAAACTCATTTTCATCGCATTTATTGGTCTCATCTCATCAATGACTATTGCTGCTGGCATGTAGAATAACGGGAGATGCACAAGGAGTGAGAAAAGTGGGGCGATAAGTTCCTGCAAATTGTATTCATACGATATTAGGATTACTACTAATGAAATTATGAATGCCATTGTATAAAGCCAAAAAACTATTAAGGTATATTTTTCTACTCCTTCAATAATTTCGGTTCTTATGTTTGTTAAGGTTCTTTGGGATTTTATTAGTAAATTAATAGCGACTATTGCAAATGAAATCAAAAATAATGAGGAAAGGAGGCTCAGTAAGATCAAACCGATATCTTGGTAAGTCAGATCTATGAACATGCTTCCAGTTCTCAGAAATATCCCGCCCAGAGCAATGTAAGTTGGCGTTGGGGAAAATAGCGGGATTAAAAAAGCCAGCAAAAAGGATATTGAAAAGAATACAATCAATTTTATATTTTTTATATAGCCTTCCAAGCTATAGCTTAACAAGTTCAAGCTTCTCTACCCTATTATATTATTCCATTTATATTAATTTATTTCGTATATCTGTGCTATTCCTGTCTCCTTTGATAGGTGGTAGTGTCTATATATGTATTGCATAAAGATTCTTCCACCGTCAGTCTTATTTATGGACTCAAAATGAGTGTTGTTCGCAATTATTATGTATTTTGGCATCTTCTCTGAGATAGGTTGAAAGATATACTCCTCCATCTGACTATAATTTGCATTTGTGAACCAAACGGCATTAAAATGGATCTTTTTGCTTATCGGATCTTTTCCAGTTAGATAATAAATCTGAGGCTCTGAGGGGAATACAAAAATATGTTCGCCCTTTGTTGTATTTTTTAACATATCCATGATAAAAATTTCATCGTTGTAGCTTAGAGTGTCTATATATGCTTTGCCACTAGCCATAGAAAAAATTGGATAGAAGACAAAATTAGAGAATTGTGCAATTAGCAGAATTGCCAATATTACTATGGAGAGTATGCTAAGTGAGTAGTATACTATTTTATTTTTGTAGAAAATTTTTCCTGCGCCCAAAACATTTTTACACCCAATGCCAGCTAGTAGCGAGAAAGCCGGTAAGACGATTATATAATAATGAAAGAATACGGATGGGCTTATTTGAGACGAGGCAAGCGAGAGGATAAACCATAAAATTACGATTTTCTCTTTTATACCTTGCAAGGTCATTATTCCGATTATCGCCAATAGCGTTATAGCCAAATTATTATAGAAGAAGTACATCAAGAAAAAAATTTTGAATATATTTAGAGATGCGTCTCCCCCAGTCGCGTATGGACCATATGGATCAAGCATGCTTAAAAATGTATGATAAATCGCATCTCCAATTGCTGAGTTTAAAATAAGGTAGATAATAAAAATTGAGATTATTGAGAATACTCCCAACAAAAAATAATATAAATGGTTAGACTTTTTCTTTATGCTTTTATTATAATAGATGTATGGCAGGACAATTGCTACAAGAAACAAACTTGTCTGCCGGATTAGAAAAGCAAGAGAGGAGACTGAACCAATAATAAATGCGATTTTAGAATCTAGCTTTTTATGAAAGAGAAGGTAAATTGCTAAAACTACAAACAGATTGGATACGGTTTCACTCAAGAGTAAAAAACCAAACATTCCTGGGATGAAAAGCTGCAAAAAAACGAAAATGAATGCGGAAATGAAACCTAGTCCAGTATCTCTTATGTTTTTGCCAATTAGAAAAATCATAAATGCGGTTAATGCAATTATAATAAAGCCAAATATCCTGAGCCCATTTATCCAGTTTCCAAATATATATGCCGGGATAGTCAAAAAGAAATAAAAGGCTACTGGTTTGCTTTCCATCACATCTCTGTAAGGTACTCCTCCGCGTAAAATTTTTGATGCTATTAAAAGATATGCCCCTTCATCTCTGTCCAAGCCGACATTTAGGTAAGGAAAACTAAGTAAAAGGGTTAGGGATAGGATTACCACAAAGGCAGTGAAATTAGATTTTGTCCCTTTCTCCATTCAATCACTCTGGTATTTGCTTACAAATACTTTATGATTCCTCTTAAGAAACCAAAAAGGTAAAAATAATCACTTATAACACCCAAAAATGGCAGCAACAATCCTCCAATTATGCCTAGAACTTCCATATTTTTCAGTGACAGGTACGCAAAATACATTAATCTGATAAAAATCGTGGCCAAAAAAATATTAATAGGTATTTTATTTAATAGCGAAAAAAAGAGGCTGAGAATAGAAAACGCTGGGAAAGCCACCATGGAGATTCTGAAAAGAGTTCTATTTCTTAAATTTTTTGGGTATTTTTCTAATTTATTTAGGAAGAATAAACCATGGGCAAATAGCAATTCAGGTATCGTTTCTCCGTATAGAAATTCATGTTTGAGATTTTTTACTAAGGAGTCTTGATGCAATCCATAATCATGGAAGTATTTTATAGAGTTGTCCGATAGGAATTCATAGCCTTTCTCTCTTAATTTGTAACATAAATTCTGATCTTCACCTGAATACACAAAAGAAGTATCGAAATAATTCACTTCCTTGAGTTTTTCTTTGTCATATATGCTGCATCTATTCTCTATAAATTGAATCTTTTCAACTCCCTCTGAGTCATATATGTTATGATTTATAACTATGAAGAGTTTGTTTACAAAATTCATAAGTTCATAATTTTGAACTATTTTACCAGAAACCCCTGCTACTTTTTTATTTCTAAAATTTTTGATTCCCTCGCTTATAAAATTTTTTGATAACAGTTTACAATCATCATGAATAGTAAGAATGTACCTGCCAGAGGAATTGTTTATTCCTATATTCAAAGAAGCAGCCAACCCAAGATTTTTCTTATTTCTAATAACTCTTATTCCTCTTCCTTTTAAAATTTCATAAATATTATCTTTTGAGTGATCATCAACCACGATAATTTCTACATTAGGGTAATCTTGGGAAAGAATCGATTGTATGCATCTCTCAATTTTTTCTCCGCTATTATAAGCCGGGATTATTACGCTTACTTTTTCCATCGTACACCTGAATGATTTATTATTGGTAACTAATACTAGTAAAAAATATTATGTGCCAACTATAAATAATCTAAGGCATTACTCTATTTCTATCCCTTGGAAATAAGGCACATTCCCTTATATTTTCTTTATTACAGAGTTGCATAGTTAGCCTTTCGGCACCAATTGCAAAACCAGCGTGAGGAGGAGCACCCATCTTAAATGCATCTACATAAAATGAAAAGTCATCTGGGTTTAGGTCCCGGGATTTTAGTTGCTTGATAAGTGTTTCCAAGAGATGCACTCTATATGCTCCAGAAGCTATTTCCAAGCCTTTATACATCAAATCATAAGCATAACAAATTTCCTCTTTATCCTCTTTTGGCATTGAATAGAAAGCCCTTATTTTTGTTGGCCACTCTGTTATAAAGAATATCTCTTCTCCTAAGAGTTCTGCCATCTTCTTCTCCTGCTCTTTGTTGAAATCCGCGCCCCAAGGAATTCTTTCTCCTTCTTTGTTCAGAAGCTCAACAATCTCTGTATATGTAAATCTCTTTATTTTTTTTGGGACTGTTATTTCAGATTTTAAGAGCTTGAGCGAATCTGGGCATTTATCTTTAACACAAGAAAATATGTGCTTCATCACATCCTCGAGCACATTCATTGCATCGTTATGGTCGGCGAAACCCATCTCCATATCAAGGGATATTATTTCATTTAGATGAGTAGTGGTGTTATGCTTCTCAGCCCTAAAGACCGGAGTCACCATAAAAACTTTATCCATTCCGCCAATAACTGCCAATTGCTTATAAATTTGCGGTGATTGTGCGAGAAAAACTCTATTTTCAAAATATTCGACTGGGAATAGGTCAGTCCCTCCTTCCGTTGCTGCAGAAACTATACAGGGTGGGTTTATTTCTTGAAAACCCATATCTATCATTTTTTCTCTGAATGCTCTCAGCATCTCGCTTCTGACTTCAAAAATTGCTTGGGTCTCAATTCTTCTTAAGTCTATATGCCTGTGATCAAGCCTAACATCGATATCTGCAGGCACCTTGCCAGTAACCTCAAATGGAATTTTTACGCTGACTGGATTTAGATCTTTTATCTCAACTGGATTTATCTCAACCCCATTCCTAGCCTGCCTCTCCCTTTTTATAATGCCCTTAACAGTCACTACGCTTTCTTTAACAAGGTTCATTTTTTTGAGGATTTTTTCATCGGTTGTCTCGCTCTTACCTGTAATCTGAACCAGCCCGCTTCTATCTCTCAAAATTATGAATTTTATTTTCCCTAAATCTCTTACCTCGTGGACCCAACCTGCCACCACAACTTCTTTGCCATCCATTTCTGGTTTTATCTCATTAGCATAATGGGTACGAAGCATTGCAACACCATTATTATGTTAGCTGAATCCCTTTTAAATAACAATAAGTTGCGTCAACAATTTTTACATCAACAAAATCTCCCACGTTACCAGAATCAACAACCACCTGCTTGTAAGATGGATTCCTACCCGTTACCGAACCATTCTGCTTTTCTGTTAAAAGGACTTTGTACCCTCTTCCGATGAGTTTCTTATTTGCCTCAAGTTCAAGTTTTCTACATAACTCGCTGACAATCTTTGTTCTCTTCTTTATTACCTCATTTTTCAACTGCCTAAGTTTGGCGGCATAAGTATTTGGCCTTGGAGTGAACCTGGAAACATTAACAACATTCGGGTTAATTTTTTTAAGCAAATTTAAGGTATCCTCAAACGCATCTTCATCCTCGGTGGGATAACCAGCTATTATGTCTGTTGCTATCGTCATCTCAGGTAAGTTCTTTTTGAATTCAGTTATGATATCTGAGAAATTTTCTACCGTATAGAAGCGTTTCATATCTTTCAACACTTCATTATTCCCTGACTGTACTGGGATATGCAAAAACTTGTAGATATTTTTGCTTTTGAAAGAATCTATCAACTCCTGAATTATCTTTATTACGTGCTCTGGGTTCATCATCCCAATCCTAATGAAAAAATCTCCTTCTATTGTATCAATTTTTTTAATCAGCTGCGCTATATTCGTTCCTTTATCAAATCCGTATGCTCCTACATCTTGGGAGGTGAGTTGAATTTCTTTGCACCCCAGCTCAATACAATTTTTGATTTCTTTCATTATTGCTTCTTCACTATAGCTATGCAAGCCAACTCTAGCTGATTTTGTTGCACAAAATGAGCATCTCGATAAGCAACCTTCACATATGGGTACTCTTGCTATTATCCTATCCCTTGCTCTTGGAAGAGATAATTTATCCTCAAATTTGGTATTTATGAAAACTTTTTTTTCATTAGCGTATGCTGCTCTAACTGCATCATGAATACTTGATACTGAACTTGTCCCTATCAAAGAGGCATTTGCAGCATACTTTTCAACTAAAGCTCTATCTGCGCTGACCAAACAACCTGCTACGACAATTTTTTTACTATTCAATTTTTTTAATTTCTCGACAATCTTCTGCTGAGTTTGCGATTTTACAGTGCATGTATTAAGAACAACTACGTCTGCACTTTCTTCCTTTTCCACAATCTCTACGCCATTAGCTAGCAAAATTCCTTTTATGGTCTCTGAGTCACTCTGGTTCAGCGTGCATCCATATGTTTTAAGGAAAACTCTCATATGCTACCCTATATATATTAAAGGATTTGTCTTCATAATTTTAAAACTTCGGGTGTTAGATTGATTTGTGACAGATGTGGTGCGGAAACATATTTTGTTGAAAGCTGCGCATACTGCAATAAAAAAATAGGCACAGAATGCGAAAAATCTTCCAAAAGGATTAAAAAAACTAAACGGCTTGTTATATGTAAGGATTGTTGGGGAGATATGGAAAAGAGGCTTTCATTTAAGTCTGCCTAGCCACCTGCTTTTTAATTAGTATTTGAATCTTGTCTTCCTCTATTTCCCATTCCTTACCTTTTGCTTTTAATTCGGGTTTCTCCGATAGAATCAACTCTATAGCCCTTGTCTCTTTTATTATTTTTTCTCTGTTATTTTCCAGCAAATCTAAAAACTCCCTTTCCCCTATTATGTTCACCTTGATTAAATCGCTCTCAACTAGGTTCATTTCTTTCCGCATGAGCTGAATCCTCCTTGCGACCTCTCTTGATATTGCTTCGTTATGAAGCTCCTCGTTTATTTTAGTCTTTAAATAAACTTTCCCACCACTAAAAAGTGCCTCTGAGTAGCCTTCTGGGATTAGCTCAACAAACTCAACCATCGCCTTTTCTATCTTGTGTTTCTTATCTCCAATCAATATTTCAAACGAACCTTCTTCCAGCTTTTCTTTCAATACTGCTGGATTTTGTTTCCTTATTTCATCGGCAATTATTGATGCATTCTCTCTGAAAGCAGGCCCGAGAGAAAGAAAGTTTGGTTTTGCTTCGATTTTTTTGAGTATTCCTTCTCCAATCTTTATTTTCTTTATATTCGTGATATCTTCAATTATGTAGGAAAGTCTCTCCACCGCATTCCTATGCTCTATCGAATCGGTAACTACTATTGCTTCCTCTAAAGGCCACCTTAATTTTATTCCTGCCGCTTGCCTTGCATTTGCAATTGCCCTTGATATTTCTTTGCATATTTCAATCTGCTTTTCCAAAAGCGGGTTTATTTTCATTTGTTCAAAACCGGGCCATTCGAAGCTATGGACGCTGTCCAATTTTTCATATTTTTTGAATAGTTCTTGGTATATTCCCTCATTTATGAATGGGGTGACAGGGGATGAGATCTTTAAAAATGTTAGTAAGGAGTTATACAATGTCTTATAAAGTGCTTTCTTATTTCTCTCATCCGCTATTCTTTTTTTTGCAATCTTGATATAGAATCTACTCAAATCTTCAGCAATGAATTCCCTGTAAAGCTTAATTGCCTCGTGTGGCTTGTTGCTATCAAAACTTTCTGTTGCGGTCTTTACCAAAAAGTTTAGTTTGGAGGTTAGCCATTCATCCTCAAGCTCATAATCATCCACTTTTTCTTTTGGGTTAAATCCATCAAGTGCTGAGAATCTATCCAGAAATATGTATATATTCCAAAGAATTGCTAGTGTTCCGTTAGTTTCTTTAATCTCATTCCAGTTAAATTTCAAATCCTCCCATACGGTGTTGCTCAAGCTCCACAATCTGAAAGTATCTGCCCCATATTTCTCTATTATTTCTTCTATCGGTACAAAATTGCCAAGGCTTTTGCTCATTTTTTCTCCTTTCTCATCAACGAAATGACCATGCATCAAAAGGCTCTTGTAAGGTATCTCGCCATAAAGCACAACTCCTGAGCCAAGCAAGGAGTAGAACCAGCCCCTTATCTGATCTTTGCCTTCGACTATAAAGTCGCATGGGTACCAACGCTTGAATTCTTCTTCACTAAGCGGGGCCCATATTGCATTCCCAGAGTCGAACCACACATCCAAAACATCACTTACCCTCCTCATTTTGCCTCCGCATTCACATTTAAAAACAATTTTATCTATCCCTGGTTTATGAAAGTCCTTGAGCTCTATCCCAGATTCCTTTTTAATCTCTTCTCCTGATCCGATAACTTTTATCTTATTGCATTTCTCACAACTCCATATTGGCAGTGGAATGCCCCAGTACCTCTGTCTTGAGATGCACCAATCTGGTGCCGAATTAACAAAATCTTTGAACCAGATCCTTGCAAAATCAGGCTGCCATGTTGCTTTTTCTATCTCACGCAACATTTTCTCCTTTTCTTTTGTCACCATGATGAACCACTGTTCAGTTGTTATGAAGATTAATGGTGTTTTGCACCTCCAGCAATGCGGATAACGGTGCTTTATTATGCCTGAATTAATGAGCAACCCTTTCTTTCTCAGATCTTCAATAATTATTCCGTCGGCTTCCTTTACATACAGACCAGCATATTCACCCGCTTCTTTTGTATATTTCCCGTCAACGCCAACCGGGCAGAAGATTGGCAAGTTGTACTGTTTTCCAACTTCAAAATCTTGGGGCCCATGGCCTGGTGCCGTATGAACTAAGCCCGTTCCTTCTTCAAGAGTTACGAATTTATCGCTCATAACAACTTTATGCGCATCTTTAAACTCCGATTGTTTCTTGACCTTATCTATTAGGGGATGTTCGTACTTAACATCCTTCAAAGCTAGGCCGCTGAACTCCTCGAGTATAACTGCACTGAGCCCAAGCTTGTGCGTAACGGCAATCGCGACATCCAACCTATCCTTTGCGATTATCCAAACCTCGTCCTCAACCTTTGCCTTAACATACTGGTAGTTTGGGTGGGCCATGACTGCAACATTACCTACCAAAGTCCAAGGTGTCGTAGTCCATATAACTAAGTACTCATTCTCTTTTCCGGCAACCTTGAATTTGACATATACTGAGGGGTCTTCTCTCTCGTCATATTCCAACTCGTAATTGGCAATTGCAGTTTCACACCTCGGGCAGAAGGGCAGAACGTATATTCCCTTTTCAAGCAGATTTTTTTCGTATGCTTTTTTTATTGTCCTCCAAGCAGCTTCGATGTATGAGTTCGTGTAGGTTACGTAGTAGTTTTCCCAATCAAGCCAGCAGCCTAAGCGCTTGAACTGCTCTGACATAACTCCAATGTACTGTGTCGCGAAATTCTTGCATTTTTTAATGAAATTCCCTACCCCAATTTTCTCTATGTCTTTTTTTGATTTCAACTTGAGTTCCTGTTCGACTTTAACTTCTATGGGCAGACCATGTGTATCGTAACCAGCCTGATCGCGGACATCAAATCCTCTGGTTCGTTTATACCTACATACTGCATCCTTTATGCACTTGTTCCAAGCAGTTCCTGGGTGAATCTGGCCAGTTGCGTAAGGGGGGCCATCACAGAAATAGAATTTTTCCCTTCCTTTATTTTTCTCTTTAACCTTCTCATACATCTTTTCCTTTTTCCAGAAATCAGTTATTCTCTCTTCCAATTTAACTGGCTCATACATTTTCAACCCTCGTATGCGATTACTAGTGAGGACATAATAAAAATGAGGAGAGATAGAATGGTTTGTGGGGCAATAACACTAACACCTGCTTGTGAAGAAGCTATTGCAATTGATGTAAATGAAGCTGCAATAGATAATGGGGCGAGCTTTAAACCAACTCCAACACCTAGCTCCTTTTTTATATAGGTGAGGAAGAGCAGTGAAGCCGCGTAGATGGAAGCAAAAAGTGGGATATTCATGATATTATTTCTGAACCTGAAAAGGTTGAAAAACCATAGAATTGTTACAGATATTATGAACAGAAAAGATGCTACCAAAACAAAGTTCTTTTCTTTCTCTTCCATGTTCTCGCTTTGCATACTGTGAATTTTAAACGTAGAGTATTTAATTTCTTGCGTAAAAAATTTAATATCATTTTAGAGTGGTTCTATGGAATTCGATTTGCCTTGGACTGAAAAGTATCGGCCGAAAACTCTTGATGACGTGATTGGTCAGAAGGAGATCATCGAAAGGATGAAAGCTTACGTGAAAGCCAAAAATCTTCCACACTTATTATTTGCAGGCCCACCTGGCACCGGAAAGACTACGGTCACGCTCGCATTGGCCCACGAACTTTTTGAAGAGAATTATAGGGAGTCTCTCTGCGAATTGAATGCATCGGATGATCGTGGAATAGATGTGGTTCGTGGTAAAATTAAGGATTTTGCAAGAACTCTTCCATTGACCGATGTTCCCTTTAAGTTAATTTTTTTGGATGAGAGCGATGCTCTGACTCCTGACGCGCAGAATGCCCTGAGGAGGACTATGGAAATGTTCTCTGGTGCAACCCGCTTCATTTTATCAGCCAACTATAGCAGCAAGATTATTGAGCCCATTCAGAGCAGGTGCGCAGTGTTTAGATTTAGACCTTTAAGTGAGCATGACATCAAGCAAATGTTGAATAGAATCTCTAAGGCTGAAAAAGTCGAATTGAATGACGAAGCAGTAAAGGCCATAATATATATTTCTGAGGGTGATATGAGAAAAGCAATAAATGCCTTGCAAGGTGCAGCAACTTTAGGTAAGCACATAACGGCGGATGCAATTTACAAAGTTTCTTCCAGAGCGAAGCCGGAGGAGATTAAGAAGATGATAGAGTTTGCCTTGAAAGGAAATTTTCTAGAGGCAAGAGAGAAACTTGATAAAGTGATGCTTGAGTATGGGATGAGCGGCGAGGATATTTTATTGCAAACATATAAAGAGATAACAAGTCTGGATATTCCGGACAGAACAAAAGTTGTATTAGTGGATAGGATTGGCGAGTATAATTTCAGACTTGTTGAAGGCGCAAATGAAAGGATACAGCTCGAAGCGCTTCTCGCGCAGATAATGCTGATTGGAGGGGAAAGGGAAAAGTAATATTAACAGAAGTGAGCAATTTATTGGGTGCTTGGATGGTTTTTTTCATAGATAGGATTTTTAAAAGTGAGGATTTTTTGGCAATAGCCATAATTTTAATTGCGACATTAAGTGCGTTAATTTTGACTTACAACGAGATAGGCACTAGTGACGTATTCTATTTGATTATCACGCCACTTTTTTTGCTTATAATTTTGACTGTTTCTTATGAGGTATTCAAAGCATTACTCAGGACTATTGGAAGGGAGATGGAAAAAGGGAAGAAAGAGGTAGAAGTCGCGGAAGGTAAGTTCAAAGCCAGTAGGGTTTTGGTCATTTGCCCAAAATGCAAAACAAAAAATGTGGAAACTGCGAAGTTTTG
>Ga0153916_10001259_pt1 | contig 17988 bp, 14 predicted proteins | sample Opewatmetagenome_FD_109642 | JGI IMG/M metagenome (GOLD analysis project Ga0153916, IMG submission 109642) | Freshwater wetland microbial communities from Ohio, USA - Open water 3 Core 3 Depth 4 metaG | ecosystem: Environmental > Aquatic > Freshwater > Wetlands | place: USA: Ohio, Lake Erie... | reverse complement strand
GCCGACATGAAGGCATCGTAAAAAGTGTTATCAGCCGACAGCTCAATATAAGTCATTTGTGCTGCGATATCTCTGACTCGATCGCGGTTCCGCCAATCAAGGAGAGCCAGATAGGCACCCTGCACTGAGGTATTGCCAAGGAATTTGAACCGCTCCCAGGGCATATCAGGGAATAATCCGATTTGGATTGCCTTTTCAACATTAATGTATTTGCCAAACGAGCCACCAATCAAGATTTGCTCAACCATTTCAAGTGGGACACCCACACTCTGTGCCAGCACAGTAAAACCAGCATAGATTGCAGCTTTAGCACGCTTCAAATTATCTATATCGACATCATTAATGGCGATATCCTTACCACTTTCAGTTTCACTTCCCCAGGCGACCACGTATTCAACCCCATGCTCACCCTCACGGATGCGTGGATTAAATGAAGCAAGTAAGAGATTGATTGCTCCGCCTTTATCCACCACACCTGTCAGGAACATCTCTGCCAGGAGGGAGATCAACCCGCTTCCGCAGATACCGCGCGGTTTAGCATTGCCAATCACGCGATATGACGGCTCAAATGGATGAGCTGAGCTCTCCCCCGAGATCCAACATTCTTCGATCGCACCTTTGGTAGCTCGCATCCCATGCAGGACACCTGCTCCTTCAAATGCTGGACCTGCAGAGCAGGCACAAGTCACCAGCCACTCACGCGAACCCAGCACCGTCTCACCATTGGTGCCTACATCCAGGAACAGGGTGAGTTTATCAGTTTCATCCATCCTGCATGCCAGGACACCTGCGCTAATGTCTGCCCCCACATAGCTGGCGACACCGGGTAGACAATCTACCGTCGCCTCTGAGTTTATCCCCAGGCCAATGGTGCCGGCTGTAATGATTGGTGGCTGGTTTACTGCAGTGATGAACGGAGATAAGCGAATACTGGCAGCCGGGATACCTAAAAACAGGTGGGTCATTGTGCTATTGCCAGATACTGTGGCTTTAACGATATCCTGAGGCTTGGTTTTGACACGCTTGCACACTTGACCAATCAGCTGGTTTATCGTTTCGAGCACACGGTTTTGCAGCTCTTCACGGCCACCATTTTTACTGGAGAAGATGATGCGCGAAATCACATCTTCTCCCCGGCTGATCTGTCCATTGTATTCTGAAGCTTGCGCATCAACTTTTCCGGAGATCAAATCAACCAGCCAAACAGTGACTGTGGTTGTGCCGATATCAATAGCTATCCCATACATCGGGTCATCATCGGGGACGATATCGGCTATCAATGCCACTAGGCGTTCATCGGTCCTTTGGCCATCGAGCTCAACATGCGCATCGGTGATTGCGGTGACCTGCCAGTTATTATCGCGTAAGATGGAGCCCATATTTTGCAACAAGTTGAGTGATGTGCGGATCTCCTCGATCCCAGCTTTCTGACGTAAGGCAGTCTTGAGCCGACTCCAATCGTCAGTTTGGTCATCCATACGGGGGGGTGAGAGTCTCAAGCTGACCCGACGCACTGTCTGCGCGTATAAGGGGTCATAATCCGGAGGGATGGAGACTTCTATCGCAGTCCGGTCAGTCGTCAGCCTGCGCTCGATCTTTTCCTGAGGTGGGACAGTAACAGAAATGTCACCTTCGATGACTGATTGGCAAGCCAAGGCGTATCCCTGCGAAACATCTTCCGCACTCAATCGCAAGGAGCTTCGCCGACGGACATCGCCTTTGGTTATCACCACCGCACAACGACCACAACGACCTTGCCCACCACAAGGCTGCCCAATATCTACACCAGCCAGGTGCGCTGCCTCGCTTAATAAAGTCCCCGTAGGAACGCGCACTGGCTTTTTCGTGGTATCAAAGGTTACCCTGTGATCAGTCATGTGGCTAACGCTATCACTCTTGATAACCAATTTTATTTATAGTAAACAACCACCATCCAGGCAGGCGTTATAACGCCTGCTTCATGAACGCGGGTAGATCAACAGCTTCACGTGGACCAACCCTTACTTCCCAATCAGGCAATTCACCCTCGAGCTCACCCGAGAGAACGGCTACATGACCCGGCAGGACGACGCGCTTGCGTGAAACCTTATCGGCAACATTGAAGCCTTTTATCGCTTTAGCGATCCTTTCCGCATCAAACTTGCCGGCTGCCCAGGCTGTGAGAACGCTCATGCCCTCTGCATCCGTGACCAACAGCCAGGCAGGAAGACCTGAGCCTTCAACTTCATTTGCCACGCTGAAGTAGGTGATACTGAAGTTGGTGGTGACCAAGACCGGGCTTTCCGGCTTGGGGGCGTTGATCTCGTAGATGCCCGGTTGCACCTGGATTGGTTTCTGTGGATCAGTATAGATGTTCTGACGCAAGACCAGTAAGGGATAGATGGTCGCTGGGTTGAAATGATCCAGGACAATGAAACCGGCGTACTTGGTGATCGCCTGTGCTGCATGCACAGATTCCATGCCTGGGTCACCAATATCACCGGGGAAGGTGATTACAGGAAAACCGAGGGCGCGGAAGTTTTTCTTAATCGCCAGACGACGGATGGTTGTCCCGAGGGCGAGCCCGGATCCAAGATCACGACCACCTGGATCGATCACCAGGTCTTCGACACCTCTCGCCTTGATTTTATCGTTCAAATCTGCCAGCTCAGCAAGCGAGCCAGCAACGACGCCTAAAGCGGTTTTATTTTCTTTGGCTAAATCCGCGAAAGCTTCCCAGTTCCTGGCATCCGCGCCGTAGATCAGCGGGGTCTCACCTTTCAAGACATTTAGACCCGCTTTTGCATTATTGACATCGCGGCTCATCAGGATGATTGGGCGTTTGCTTATCGCACGGACGGTTTGGACTGCAGTGGTGAATGCATTTGGGTCACCTGCCATGGATGCGACAACAAAACCATCGACTGTCAGGTCCATGCCAACATAATTGACTGCATAGGCGTTGGCTTCGGTGACTGTCGCTTTGATTGCATCCAACGGTTGGTTATCGTAGACGCGGATAAACAGTCCCGGTTTGTTATAGAAGGTCTTGTCATGTCTGAATAGGACGACCTCGTTACCAGCTTTCGCTTCGTATCCATCTGATTTAATGGCAACCAGGCGAATGGGTGGCGCAGCTGATTCAGCCAATTGCGTTTTTGCTTCGGGGGTAACGTACGGGCAGGCGGATAATTCGACTTGCTTGGCAGCCAGCTTCATGGCGAATGCCAGGCAGGTTGGATAACCACACTCTTTACAGTTGGTTTGGGGTAATAATTTATAGATTTGAATGCCAGTCAGGGCCATATTCCATCTCCGTTGTTATCATTGAATCCTGCATCTATATGGATCAGGCGAGTGTATATTCAGCAGCCATAAGGTCAGTTATTGCTAGCTTGACCCGCCGAACACTTTCTGGATGGCGCAGGACGACGACATCGGCGCCAGCTTCGATCAATGTCACCGCGGTCAGGGTTTCCCAGTTGATTGAACGTTCCAACCAGTCGCCCCATGAAGCTGGCACACCAGCTTCCACCTTGGCTTCTTTGGTCTTCCAGGCTTCATACCCTGGCGTAACCAGAATGGGAAGCTGCGTCATAGCATCGCCTTGCAAAGCTGCCTGGCGGAGTCTTTCCATGGCTGAGAAGCCATACTCGATGCCATATCCCAAGGCGCCGGTGGTTGGGTCCATCAGCACCCGGTCTAGTGGCATCCCCATATCGCTGATCAAGATGTTCAGCTGCTTGGCCAGGTTAACATCCATTGGAGAACGTGCATTCACCAGGTGACCGTTAGCCATGGCTGTGGCGATGATGGTGCGATAATTCTTATCTTCAGCGATGCCTAAAACAAGGCGTTCTCCCTTGGTAGCTTCAGCTACAGCCACCAACAGGTTATTGTCGACCTCTGCCTGACCAGGACCAAACACGAGCAAAGGTAAACCCGTAGCACCCAAGACGTCTTTTACGTCTTTTACAGCAGCCTCAGGAGTGGTTGGATTTCCATCGATGGCAGTCTGGCTAAGTGAGAGCTGGATAAGGTCAGCTCCAGCTGCTTCAGCAGCCTTAGCCCATTGGATTGGGTCATTGACAGCCTCCCCCCATGCATCCAGGAGGAGTGTTGACCAATCATCCGGGCGATGGTCTTTGATCTCGATAGCAACCGCTGTGCGATGAGGTGCCTTCGACTCGAAGTGAAGGAAAGGTAAATTCTTTTCACCACCCACTACAACAGTGGAGGTGCGTGTACCGCCCTCAGACGCAGTCGCTCCGAGAGTCACGGTACGGACAGTGCCAGGCCAATTATCTTTAGGTATATCTATAGGCATATGTCTCACTCCTTTTTATGATTGATATGATGTTAGAACATTGGCTCCATTGTCAGGACGGGATGATTATGTTCCGCGAGCCAGGTCAGGAGCTCCTCAACAGTGATAACGTGCCGTTCGTCGGCAATCTTCTCGATCAAATCGGGATCGCCTTCACGCTCAGCTACAATCTTGAATTCCTCTGCCATCATCTCCTTCAAGCAGCTACTCATCCACACGATGCGCTTGAAACCACCATCAGCTGAAATGAATTTAGGGCTGGTGAGGTAAAATTTGCCCACTCCCATCACTCCGGGGGTCTGTAAACCACCACCGGCAATTCCAGCCAGGGTGCTGAAAGTCATTCCGGCGGGGGTCATGCTGGGATCTTCACGGCTGACAACCATGATTCCATTAGCCTCTGGGATGAGCATGCAAATACATTCAAAACACCCGCAGGCAGTCATCGGGTTTTCCATGATCGAGTACATGGTCACTTCACTGACCACGCCATGCGAACCAACGACTGCGTAATCGTTCGTCCCTGTCCAGTAACCTTTTATTGGATCGATCATCCTACCCAACTTGATGGGCTGGTTAGGTCCTGTGGGGTTAATGCTGTAAGAAGCTTTGCAGTCCAGCCAGTTATAGGCCCCGCATAAACCCAGGCGTTGCGGACTGACCACACACACGTGATTGGGGGCAAAGGACTGGCATAGGGTGCATGAGTAAAACTCTTCGACTTTATCATCGGTCAAATCTGCCAGACGTTTGTTGCGATAATCATAGGCAACCCGAGCTTTTGTCAGCCATTCCTCAACTTTAGCCGGATCGGTATAGATAGTCACTTGCACTTTGTCGACGATAGCTCCGAAGTCACCATGGAAGCGTGCGTGCAGTATCTTTCCGAAATGCTCGAGATTGAATCCTTTATCGGCAGCATTGTTAGAGATACGGATCCAGGCGATGTCACGCTGGCCGATATGCTGGATGCCCGAGGCACCGTTAATAAAGTAGTGGAATTGGCGCTCGAGCACGGGCTCGAAGTCTTTTTGCATCTGGCGTCCAGCTACTTGCGCGACGATGCCCATATCCATGTAACCCTGGGGTGGAATATTGGAAAAGTCGGGACCGACGATCTCGACCTTCCCGTCTACCACATCTTCTAAGTCAGCCATCTCAAGATATTCGAAACAACGCGCATTCTTACCACCGAACTCAATCCGCATGTCATTCCGCCGCACCACTTCACCCTCGAAAGCAGACCCATAAGGTACTGGCACAGGTACTTCAGTCAGTTTAAGCTTGACCCCACGCACCTCGATGCATTTTTGCACGATGCGCTCAGCCTTTTCCAGGTCGTCTTTGCCATCTATCTCCTCAAATGGCATGCTTACCACGTGTTCAAACGTGGTGACACCAGTCGGCAGTATTTCAGGAATGACGGTATCGGCAATGACCGGGAAACCATAATTGATAGCGCCTGCTGCTGCGGCGTACTTAAGGTCATCTACTTCACCCAAAGCCAGCACGAAAGCGAACACGCGTGCCCGGTTATAAAGCAGGATCTCGCGTGCCTGGCCCATTTTCAAACCTCCAAAGGTCAGGGCAGAGCGAGTGGCGAATCCGAGAGCATAAATGGCGCTGATCGTATCGGTGCCAAAGGGAACAGTATAGGTATCGTAGCCTAACTCGACCCCTTCTTCCATCAATTGGTGGATGATGCTCCTGCCATTGACGTTACCCGAGAGGAAGCACAAGATATTGCGCTGTTGAAGCTCACGTACGATCTTTACCGCCACCTCATTCGACTTGGCTGCGCCAACAATGGCTGCAAAGCCCGGCATACGACCATCCACCAGCTGAATACCCCAGGAGCGCAAGCGGATATCATCGATTGGACCATTGAGATGCCCAGAGCCATTCTGCTCTCCGTATTGAGTGGCACCAGCCAGGGAAATCCCGGGCATTGGTTCGGGTTGTAGGCCATAGATGAAACGTATACATTCGATCGTTTCCGCAGCCAGAAGGGTTGCCATGCCGCTATCGAGGGTCTCACCCAGATAGGGTGTCCATTTATTCATGGAAGGTGTAGGGTGGAGTAAGTCGCGTGCGTGCTTGACCACCTGTTCTAGCTGACCTAATTTTTCAACCTGTAATCCGGTCATTCCACCGATCACCGGGATGTAATAGGCCGTATTCGGGAATGAGACGGGTGTATCTGATCCCTTTTCCTTAAGTGCTTTGTTGAGCATTAATTCTGCTTCTGTGACCAGGGCGTTGGCACCCCGGATTGCTCTTGTAGCTATGTATCGTGACATAAGTCCTCCGGATTGTCTCTTCCCGCTTATCTGGCAGCGGTACCGTAAATTTTCTGCCGGCGCTCCTCGATGGGCAGCTTTTCGAATTCGAGCATACGCGAGTCTCCGCTGCGACCGAAGCGTGCAGGATCATAAACCGGCAATCCAAGGGCAGTTCGTTTCTTATCAATATGCTCCAAAGTCCTGCGGATCATCTCATCGGGGTCGTTGACAAATTCAAGCTTGCCACCATAGATCTTTTCCCATCCCTCGGTGCTGATATAGTGCAGGACGACATCACTGTCGGAGACGCGATCGGGCATGCCACTGATTGGGCTGGCACCCCCGAAGATGACGTATGCTCCCGAAGCCACGCAATAGGTGGCAATTGCCAGCGCTTTTTCACTCATCCATTCTGGTGCCAGACCGACCGCTGGGATCTGGTCGATATCGTCTCCCAGCCCTCCTTCAGCTACCATTTGGGTCAGGACGGTAAGAATACGCGAATTGTCCACACAGGAGCCCATGTGTAAGACCGGGGGTATACCAATGGTCTCACAGATCTCACGCAATCCCGGCCCCACTTTTTCCAGCCCAGCCTCTCCTAAAAGCAATCCCAGCTTGGCAGCTGCGATCGCCCCGCAACCCGTCTCCACTACCAGCACATCTTGCTTGAGCAATTCCTGGGTCACGTAGGTATGGAGGTAATCCTGTTTGCTGCGGGGATTATTGCACCCGACGATGGCTGCCACACCGCGCAATCGCCCTGCCATTATGGCATCGTTCAGGGGGCGGAATGATGCCCGGTAACTACCACCTAGCATGTAATTGATATACTCGTGCGAGAAACCGGGGATCAAGTCCTCCCGTATCTGAGGGATATGGATCTTGCCGCGGTTTTTGTAGTTATCAATCGAGGTACGCAAGATCTGCTTGGCGATGGTGAGCGCTTTATGCTCATCAAATTCGATGTGCATCGCTCCCTTAATTTCTACTTTAGGCGAGGTGGTGATGATCTTGGTATGGAAGTTACTGGCAATATCCACCAATGCTTGCATCACACACTGCACATCTACAACCATGCTTTCCACTGCACCGGTCAATATGGCTAATTCCTGGTGTAAAAAGTTCCCGGCAGCAGGTATGCCTTGGCGCATCAGGATTTCATTAGCCGTGCAGCAAATCCCTGAGAGATTCACGCCTTTGGCACCCGCCTGTTTAGCGTATTCGATGATCTCCGGATCTTGGGAGGCAGCCACAATCATGTTGCTGAGTGTAGGCTCATGCCCGTGCACAACGACATTGACCATATCGTCTTTTAACACGCCCAGGTTAGCCTGACCAAGCAGAGGTGCAGGGGTGCCAAACAGGATATCGGAGATATCTGTGGCCATCATGCTGCCCCCCCAACCATCAGCCAAACCTGTCCGGATAGCATGCTTCAGGAGATGGACTGCATCCTGGTCATCACCGATGTGGGTGCGGTGTAAGGCTTCAACCACTTCCCGGTCAACCCCACGCGGTACCACACCTTGCTCGTGCCATAATTTCTGGCGCTTGGCTGGTGCCCGTTTGACGCACACAATCTCACCCTTTTGCTGACCATATTGCGAAATATAGATGTCTGCCAGGTCATTGGCAACTTCATTGGGCGAGCGACCTTCTATTTTGATCCCATAAAGCGAGGCGATGTTGCGTAGCTTGGCTACATCGCGGATGACATACCCTTCGGTTTCACCGTTAGCAACGGCTTTAAGCGTGAAAGCCAGGTCACGCCCGTGATCAGAATGGGCTGCCGTCCCGGCAGCAATTGCGCGCACTAAATTTCGTGCCTGAATCGTGTCAATGGTTGCGCCACAGACTCCAACTTGACCTTCCTTTGTTAACCGGCAGGGTCCCATTCCACATTGTTTACAACACATTCCTGCGCCACCAATATTGCATGGGACCATGTCTTCTGCACGGCTGAAGGCGGTATTGATTCCCAACTCATCCGCCCGGATGAGCATCTCCTGAGCTGCGGGATCGGATGATCTTTCCTCGTAGCTCCTCTTACCTTTAAGTACCATCGATTAATCCTCCATCGGCTTAGAAATAATGCCCATCCCAGGGCAAGGCCAGAGAGGCCGACCCAGGTAGGATACATTTTGTGCAAAGGTAACAACTAAACGAGTTTGTTCGTAAGCAGCTGTGTGCCTGAAATAGGGTTTTAATCCAGCTGCTGCGTGATAAGCGGTGGCACCTGCTTCGATAGGAACCGTCCATTCACCAAGATAACCTGCTTCATCTAATTTAACGGCTATTTCTAAATCATTAATTTTTTCCGGATCGTACGCGACCTCGACGATTTGAAACGCACTGCTTGCATACACATCGATGACACCAGGCAATTCCAGCAGGATGCGCCGGATTTCAGTAACATGATGATCTCCGTAAAGGGCGGGTGTCTCGTAAGTTACTTTTTGCATATAGGCTCCTCCAAATGCGGTAAAGATTTTTCTACTATCGTTATTAAGATAAATAATTACTGCCAGGTTCAGAATTTTCATCAAAATAAATATGTGTAATAGCTTTGATCAGTCTAGAATTGATCATCTGAACCCCTTAATCTCAGGATTAAATGGGTGACATCACGCAAGTCACCATCAGGGAGCATGAAGTAATCATCAAAAGTGGTCTTTGGCTCGAAACCCAGGTTCTGGAATGAACGGATGATGGGTGTCTGGTCACTTGGAATTTGAGCTTCAATCAAGTACAGATTGTGCCGTTTTGCCAACTCGATCAATCCCTGTAGCAGGCGACTACCTACCCCGCGATGGCGGAAATCCCTGGGCAGGAATACACGCACCTCAGCCCGATGACGTGCAGGTCCTTGGTTGAGGTGAAGTGATGCCAGGCCAACAATCCGGCTACCAAAAACAGCCACCAAGGGAAATACTTTGGTATAGTCCAGGTCATCCACCCAGCTACAGACAACCTGAGCATCCCTGACATTATGGCGCATGTAGCGTAAATCTTCATTCGAGACAGGACCGAAGAGATCGATCAATGCCTGGCGATCATCCTGCGTAAGTGGACGAAGTAAGATCCTTGCCCCATCTTTTAATGTAAATACTTGCCGGTAGATTAGATCCTCTTTGGTAACCATCACATGCGCTCCTTATGAAACTTGAAATCCATAATCCGCGATTGCTCGCTTTTAGTCAGGCATTGAAGAGTGGAACACCTGAATTCGGGTGTTGCCACTAAAGCGCCTCACCTGTTTATTCATTTGTTCGTTTCGGGTGTGTTCACTGAGGTACATTCTATCAGCAAAAACCGAATAATTCTTAAAATTGATTGCCAAGCTAGTACCAAGGGACGGCAAAAGAAAATTATTAAAATCACTGATTTTTCTAGCCTTGGCGGTTACACAGGAATTATCCACAAGCTGGTGTCTCATGAATACTGGCCAGGCTTTTTTATACTCCTGCCGTGCTGGGTGATAATCACGGGATGTATGTGAGCAGGTGTGAAACCTTTGATTATCTACTGTGTGTGGATATACTCTTCCTACTGGTGTTCGAAGGGTTACAATCGTATTGAATAAAGTAGTGCGGTCGTAACCAATCGGCGCATCCATGTAACTAGTCCCGCCTGCAGCCGGAGAGGGGATATTTGCCTCGAGCGAAGTATTTACGAATTGCTGCCTGTGGTGAACAATCTGCCATGCTACTCGGTCAGCTCCGATAATTGGGCTTACAAAACCAACAGTTATCCTTCTCATAATTTTCACCAAAGTACCAATAAAGTATGCCACCCGCAGGAGAAAAACCCTGATCCTTACATAGTATCTGGAACTCTTTACCTGATTTTTTATTCACTCACTACACACAAATAAAAAAAGATAAGGCCTTGAAGTGCGATCGCTTAAATAAATTTGTTGCGGTCCGTTACATCATCCAATTTCAGTGAACCGTACCGAAAATAGATGTATTCATCAGCATTTTGCAAGATAATGGTTTTCCAGCAGTTTCCTCGTCAGAACAAGATAATGTGTGATACCGAATATAAACAATCAGCCATGTCTACCAGATGTCAAATGCACATCTGGTAGACATGATACAGAAAGATTCCTATTTCGCCGCTGCTGGCTTTACTTCTGTCACTGCAGCTTTTGGCTTGCGGGAGTACACAAACCAGTACACCAGACCGACCATTATTCCACCACCAATAATGTTGCCGATCGTTACCGGAAGCAGGTTAGCCAGGAAGAAATTGCCCCAGGTAAGTTTAGGGAAATCTGCCGCGGTTTTACCGATCGCTTCAAAGAAGGATGCATCACCCATGTATTTTATAAATAGCGAGGAAGGAATGAAGTACATATTGGCAATGCTGTGCTCGAAGCCTGCGGCAACGAAGGTTGCAATTGGTGGAATGATAGCAAAAATTTTATCGGCTACACTGCGTGCGCTGTAGCACATCCACACTGCCATGCACACCAGAGCATTGCACATGATGCCGAGTGCCACCGCTTGGATGAAAGTGAAGCCAACTTTTGCATTGCCGATATTCAAGGCAGCTAAACCAAGCGAACCGCCTCCGAAGGTGTATTGTTTCCCAAGAAATACGATATAAGCTGTAAGGAGTCCTCCGACTAAGTTACCAATATAAACGACAACCCAGTTCCGTAAGAGTTGCCAGATGGTTACCTTACCGCTGGCCCAAGCCATGGTGATCAGGGTATTGCCGGTGAACAGCTCTGCTCCTCCGACTACCACCAGGATCAGGCCGACGGTAAAGGCGAGGCCGATAAGTAAGCGGGCTACACCGTATGGCAAGGTACTGCTAGCTGCTGCCACTGTCGTGGCGAAGATGGCTCCGATGCCGATGAACGCCCCCGCCAGGATTCCCAGAACGAACATATTGAGGAAGGGAAGTTTTGCCTTCTTGACGCCCAGGTCTTCTCCTTTTGCAGCCATTCCTGGTGGAAGCAAGGCATCTAATGAAATTTGGTCAGTCATAGAAACTCTCCTTAGAATGGTTTTTTGGTTGACGATCTATGAAGTTGGTTTTTCTGTTATCTCTTGTGTTCACTCCTCCTCCGACAAATTTTTTTAGGTGATTATCATGGTTTGTTGCTTCACCCGTTCCGGGTGGGTATAGACAATAAATTGGTCGTGGCGTGCATAACCAAGTAATGTAATGCCCCATTTCTCTGCCAGGGATACAGAGAGCGAGCTGGCAGAGGTGCGTGAGATGACCACCGCGGCACCTATGCGGGCGGCTTTCTGGATCATTTCAGAGCTAATGCGGCCAGTGGTGACCAGGATTTTTCGCACAAGCTGAATATTTTCTAGCAAACAGCGACCAGCAATTTTATCTAAAGAGTTGTGCCTGCCTACGTCTTCTGCTGAAATTACCACGCCTTCACCATCGGTCAAAATTGAAGTATGCACGCCTCCTACTTCGCGATATAAAACCTGTGCCTCTGCCAGGGATTGAAGTAGAGAATGAACCGTCTGAGGGGTCAGTAAAAGGCCGTCTTTGAGCTCAGGGTGGATTTTATCCAAAGGCACAGCGGTAGCGCCACCTGTGCATCCCGATGTGCGCCGCCATTCCTGTGGCTGCTCCACAGTTCGCTTAAGCCAGATATCTACATTCTCGCCTGACGGACAAACTTTCACCAGCTCGATTTCATCCTTACTCGAAATTACACCCTCGTTAAATATAAAGCCTACCGCTAAGGCTTCCAGATCAGTCGGCGTGCACATGAAAGTCAGCCAGACATGTCCATTAATCGATAATGTTACTGGGGTCTCAGCAATAACCCCGTTTCCCAGTGTTTCCCATTTTCCGGCGCGGTAGCGTAACGGTTGAGAAGAATGGGTCTTGGACATCATCTGAGGAAATCAACCTCCCCACGGCATCTGGTTATACACTTCGTAAGCCTTGTCGTGCAGGCTCTTGAAGAGGGCTTCGTGCTTGCGTTCCCATTTCGCAAGGTTCTCGAGTAAAATCTTCGCTTCACCATCCGCTTGCTTCGAAGAATTCTCGTAATAGTCAGCAAAGTCCCTTTCGATGAGATAAGCTGTCCGCAGGACGGGTAAATCGGGGACCATGGCTTCCACAACAGACTGGTCGAGCATTTCTGAGTGTGCCCTGGCGGTAAAGAAACCGCCTTTATCCAGTTCTTTTGTCAGACCAACGCTGGAAAGCTGATTTCTCTCCAAAGCAGCAATCTGCCCCTGGATGAACTCGATATGTTTCTGTTCTTCAGCAGCCAATTCTTTGAAAGCACCAGCTGCAGCGGGATGGTTCATGCGTTGGGCATTTTCTTCGAAAAAGTGTTTGCCCTCAAATTCGCGTTGCAGAGCATATTCTAATATTTTTCGAACATCCATGTACTTTCTCCTTACGATCCTAATGTATGACCTAAAGGCTTAAAAAATCCTCAAATCACCCTGCGATTTCTACTTTAACCGCACAAACTTTGTATTCGGGGATCTTGGCGACAGGGTCGATGGCTGAATTAGTGAGCTTATTGGCAGCAGCTTCGGCAAAATGGAAGGGGATGAAGATCACGCCACGCTTGATATCGTCAGTGATGCGCACACCCAACTCAATTTCTCCGCGCCGGCTGGATACTTTCACGTATCTATGGCCATTCAAACCGATTTTCTGAGCATCGTCTACGTTAATTTCGACGTAAGCTTCCGGCACTTCACTATTGAGCTTCGCAGAACGGCGGGTCATGGAACCAGTGTGGAAGTGGAACATCAACCGTCCAGTGGTGAGGGTGAAGGGATATTCTTCATCCGGCAATTCAGCGGGTTCTTTGAATGGCAGGGCGAAAAACTTACCCTGGCCCCGAGCAAATTTTCCTTTGTGGAGGAAGGCCGTCCCAGGATGGTCAACCGTTGGGCAAGGCCATTGCAATGAGCCAAGTTTTTCGAGGCGCTCGTAAGTGATTCCACCATAAGAGGGGGTCAGGCGATTGATCTCAGACATGACATCTGCCGGGGAATTAAACTCGAACCCCTGGGCACTCATCTTCTTCGCGAGCTCGCAGATAATCATCCAATCTGCCTTAGAATCTCCGATGGGCTGGATGGCTTTACGCACCCGCTGGACTCGCCGCTCGGTGTTGGTAAAAGTGCCATCCTTTTCAGCAAAGCTGGTGCCTGGCAGGACGACGTCAGCCAGCTCGGCAGTCTCAGTCAGGAAGATATCCTGAACGACCAGGAACTCTGTTTGTTCCAGACAGTGGCGCACGTGGTTCAGGTCGGGGTCGGAGATCATTGGATTTTCGCCCATAACATATAGTGCACGCACCTTGCCTTCCGAAGCAGCATGCAGCATCTCGGTGACCGTCAAACCGACATTTAGTGGACCAGCCGAACCCCAGGCATCTTGAAATTTCTTTTGAATGTCGGGGATGGTGACAGCCTGGTAACCTGAGTAGACATTGGGCAATCCACCCATATCACAGGCACCCTGCACATTATTTTGACCCCGCAGTGGGTTGACACCCCCACCGGGTACACCCATATTGCCACACAGCATAGCCAGGTTGGCAGTGGATTTGACATTATCCGTCCCCGTAGTGTGCTGAGTAATACCCATAGCGTAAATAATGGCGGCTGGTTTACCCTTTGCGTATGTGCGAGCGATTTCACGTAGACCATCGGCAGGGATGTTGGTTATCTCCGCCACTTTCTCAGGGGTGTATTCCGCCACCAGGGTCTTGAGGGCTTCAAAGTCTTCCGTCCGTTCGGCAATGAAAGCCTCATCAGCCAGACCTTCAGCGATGATTACATTCATCAACCCATTGAACAGGGCTACATCACTTCCGGGTCTGAAAGAGTAATAGATATCAGCCCACTGACCGATTTGATTTTTGCGTGGATCCAGGACGATGACCTTAGCGCCGCGCTTTTGTCCTTTGAGGACGCGCGTAGCGATGAGTGGATGACCTTCAGATGTGTTAGAGCCGATAATTAAGAAGCAGTTCGTGTATTCCTCGAATTCAGGGATCGAATTCGTCATGGCACCACTCCCGAATGATGCGGCCAGACCGGCCACAGTGGGAGCGTGTCAGAGACGGGCGCAGTGATCGATGTTGTTCGTCCCGATCACTGCGCGGGCAAGCTTTTGGAGCAGGTAATTTTCTTCATTGGTGCACTTGGCGGAGGTCAGGAAACCGATGCTATCCGCACCGCTCTCAGATTTAACGGCGGTAAGCTTATTAGCCACCAGGGTGAGGGCTTCATCCCAGGTTGCCTCGACAAACTTGTCATCTTTACGGATCAGAGGAGTGCGTAAGCGGTCTTTGTGATTTACAAAGGCGTGCGCATTCCAGCCTTTGATACACAGCCCACCCTCGCTGATGGGATGCCCTTTGGCGGGTAACACGCCCACCAGGGCGCCATCCAGCACCTGGAGGTGCAGGGCGCAACCTGTTCCACAATATGGGCAGGTGGTTAGGATATTTTTATAATCAATCATCGCATTCGCTCCTTAATGTGGTAACCCAGTGCGTTCATACTCACCTTCTTCGAGCACTAATAGTTGCGGTGGTTTCTGATCCAGTTTGGCGCCCGTTTCATAGGCGAACATCTCCTGAACATCGCGGGCGATCAAGCGGAACTGAACAGCCATGGGGATGCCTGCCGGACAGGTCTCTTCGCACTCTCGACACGCAACGCATTTCGCAGTCATGTGCATGGCGCGGATCATATGATACATGGAGGGATTCGGCATTGGTAGTCGACCGGTCTCGACCCATTTTTCATCTTCCAGGGTGCAGACGTTGCAGAAACATTGTGGACAGATATTACGGCAGCCATAACACTTAATGCAGTGTTGGAATTCTTCCATCCAAAAAGCCCGCTTTTCTTCCAAACTCATGGCTGCGATTTTATCAGTCAATGTGTCTGGCACACCCTGGATAGGATCTCCAACGGTGGTTTTCGCATGGACTGTGTATGGTTTTGCACAACGGCAGAATTCAGCTTCTTCCTGGGTGCATTGCAGACCGATCAGGGTGATATTGTCCCATTTGAGCTGGCTATGTTTGAACATTTCAACGATGCCGCGTTCCTCACAGCCCCGGCAGACAATTGCAAGCTTGGAATCCGCGTGGGCATGTTGGATGGTCCGTAGTGTATCGGGAACCGGTTCTTTGGGCCACATGACCAGCAGATCCAGCTCCTCGGGGTGTTCGGAGGAGAACAGATAAGGAGCAGAAATGCCGCCTGGGCCACGTTTGATGGCAAGCACACCCTCAACTAGCGGTAAGACTTGCTCGATAGCTTCATGCAGGGAGATAAGTCGGTCTGTCATTGCATCGTCTCCATGAAGGGCGGCAGAGCCCTGATTTTTTCGGTGAACTCTTTGATCAAAGTGGCAAATTTCTCTCCCTCCGCGGCTGAAACCCAATTGACCACCAGGCGATCAGGGTCTATACCGGTATAGCCGAGTAATTTCTTCAAGACCGGCATACGCTTAGCGGTGCGATGGTTGCCCGTGCTGTAGTGGCAGTCACCGATATGGCAGCCCAGCACCATCACCCCATCCGCACCCTCGCGAAAGGTGCGCAGGACAAGCTCAGGTGAGATACGCCCACTGCAAGGCACGCGGATGATCTTGACGTTGGGTGGATACTTCAGACGTGCCATACCTGCGGTATCAGCACCGCGGTAAGAGCACCAGTTACACAAAAATCCGATGATACTTGGTTCGTACATCACGCCACCTCCACTGTTTCAAATGATTTCATCACTCGCATAGCTCCAATCATCTCAGACACGATCTGATCATCCGTGAAGTGTTTGAGGGAGATGGATTTAGGTAAGCAGGTACCGACACATGTGCCACAGCCCTTACAGAGGGCTTCATTAACATGCGCTTTACCCTTTTCAGTCAGGAACTCAATCGCCTGGTATGGGCAGGAGGAGACGCATTGTGTGCATCCTACACACGTAATTTCGTCTACGATAGCTGTGGCGGCTTCGATTTCTATCTCACCCTGCCCAATAATGGATAAGACTCGGGCGGCTGCTGCAGCGCCCTGCGCCACGCTGGCGGGGATATCTTTAGGACCCTGGCATGCTCCGGCGATGAATACACCGTCGGTCATGGTGGCCACCGGGTCTAGCTTGGGATGGCGCTCAATGAGCCAGCCATCAGCGCTGCACGATAATCCAAACTTGCGCGCAACCTCTTTATAATCGTGGCGTGGCTCTAAACCGCAAGAGAGGATGACCATATCAACTGGCACCCGGCGTTGCTTGCCAATCAGGGTATCCTCAACCTGAACAATCAGCTTGCCCTCCTCTTCTGGTGTCCGAGGCGCATTGGTGACTTCGGCGATTTTCCCACGGATGAAATGTGTACCTTCATCCAACAGGCGCTGGTAGAACTCGTCATAACCTTTAGCTGGGGTACGTATATCGATATAGCAGTTATAGACCTCGGCTCCAGTCTTCTCATGTACCAGGTGGGCGAATTTCAAGCTTTGCATGCAGCAGATCGCGGAGCAATAACCGTTGTAGTTTTTGTCTCGACTACCCACACAATGAGCAATGGCTACACTCTTTGGGACGGTGACACCATCACGCAGGAGGATTTTTCCTCCCGTTGGTCCGGCAGCATTACTCAGTCTTTCGAATTCCAGACTGGTGTAAACATTTGGCAGTCGGCCATATCCATATTGAGGGATGCGACGAGGGTCGAACAAATCAAAACCTGTCGCAAGGATGATATTACCCACTTTGATGGTGATGATTTCATCTTGCTGTTCAAAGTTGATTGCCCCAGTCGGACAGAATTTTTGGCAGGCTTTGCAGGTGCCTTTTATGAAATAGGTGCAGTTGTCGCGATCGATGACCGGGAACTTAGGCACTGCCTGTGGAAAAGGTGTGTAGACAGCCTTCCTCTTACCCAGACCCGCCTCGAAAACATCGTCTACCACTTTCTTCGGGCATTTCTCCCAACACACACCGCAACCCGTACATAGGCTCTGGTCGATATAACGGGCGCGCTTGCGAATGGTCACGGTGAAATTGCCGATGTATCCCTCAACCTTCTCAACCTCGCTCCAGGTCAGTAAGGTTATGTTCTTGTGGTTGCCGACATCGAACATCTTCGGCGTCAGGATGCACGCGGAGCAATCTAGGGTGGGGAAAGTCTTATCGAACTGTGCCATGTGTCCACCGATAGATGGTTCTCTTTCCACCAGGTACACCTTGTTTCCACTGTTAGCGATCTCCAAAGATGCCTGGATCCCGGTGATACCTCCACCGACAACCAGCACATTTTGATCAATAGGCACGAAGAGTGAATTGAGAGGTTGCTGATGAACAACACGCCCAACTGCCGCAGCAATGAGAGCTTTAGCTTTCTTCGTTGCCTCCACCTTAT
>Ga0153916_10001258_pt1 | contig 18003 bp, 18 predicted proteins | sample Opewatmetagenome_FD_109642 | JGI IMG/M metagenome (GOLD analysis project Ga0153916, IMG submission 109642) | Freshwater wetland microbial communities from Ohio, USA - Open water 3 Core 3 Depth 4 metaG | ecosystem: Environmental > Aquatic > Freshwater > Wetlands | place: USA: Ohio, Lake Erie... | reverse complement strand
GGCTTCAGTTTTTCATAGAGCCCGTGATAGAGAGCGTTCTGCGCCCGGATCGTCCGAACATAGACCTTTTCCAGCCCGGCTCCTCTGACTTCTTCCGGGACGACAAAATCATCTCCCAGCTTGATGTAGCGCTGGGACTTTTCGGTATAGGAACAGAGGCGGAATTTCTCGATTTCTTCGAGGGCGAGGCGGCTCACTCCGATTATGTCGAAGTTGAAGACCGCGTGCTCGGCGACCGAGTGGTGCCCCATCCTGAAGATGATGGCCTGGTTGGAGCGCCGCGCCCGCTCCACTTCCCGGCGGGCGACCGCACGCAGCTCGTCGGCCGGCCTGGGGTCACGGGAGATTCTGGCATAAGAAGCCGAGAGCGTCTCCGGCGTCACGTCGTCCCGGGCCGGCGAGTGCCGCTTCAGCTCGTCGATGACCTCCTTATCGACGTTATATCCGGCCAGGACGACTCTCATGCTGAGCCTACCATAGAAGCAGAGGGCGGGAATGTCAATCCGCGGAGCGGCCGGCCGCAACCCCACGTGTTTCCTGAGCCATTGTCTGAAAAGCCCGCTCGATATAAAATAATAAGGTGAAAAACAAGGAGATCGCGGCGCTTTTCTACAGGATCGCCGACGCTCTGGAGATAAAGGGCGAAGTGGCCTTCAAGGTTCTGGCCTACCGGAAGGCCGCTTCCGTCCTGGAGGAACTCGGCGAGGACGTTCAATCGTTGGCTGCGGATCAGAAACTGCAGACAGTCCCCGGAATAGGGAGCGGCATCGCCGCCAAGATCGGGGAATACCTTAAGACCGGGAAAATGACAAAATACGGCGAGGCCCTTTCCGGGATACCGGAAGGCCTTCTCGAGCTTCTGGAAGTCCGGAACCTCGGCGCCAAGACGGTCCAGCTGGTCCACAAAGAACTGGGCGTCCGCAACCTCGAAGACCTGAAGAAGGCTATCCGCGATGGTTCCCTTGCCGCGCTCCACGGAATGGGCGAAAAACGAGTCGACAGCATCCTCAAGGGAATCCAAAGCTTCGAAAAAGCGCAGGAGCGCGTTCCGATCTATGTCGCCCTGACTCTGGCCGAAGAAATCCTGGCCTACCTGAAGAAAGCGCCCGGAGTCAAGCGCATCTCGGCGGCCGGGTCGTTGCGCCGGATGAAGGAAACAGTCGGAGACATTGATATCCTGGCCAGCGGGAAGGACGGAGCCTCGATTATCCGCCTTTTCGCTTCCCATCCGAGGGTGTTGAGGGTTCTGGCGGAGGGCGCGACAAAGGGATCGGCCGTGTTCGCCTCCGAGATCGGCGAACGTCAGGTCGACTTGAGGATCGTCGATGATTCGGAGTTCGGGGCCGCCCTCCAGTACTTCACTGGCTCCAAGGCGCACAACATCAAGCTGCGGGGACTGGCCAAGAACGGAGGACTGAAGATATCCGAGTACGGCGTGTTCCGCGGAGCCAAAAAGATCGCCGGCCGCGATGAAGAAGGAATCTACGGCGCTCTGGGACTTCCCCTATTTCCCCCCGAGATGCGGGAGGACCGGGGCGAGATTGAGCTGGCCCTCGAAGGGCATCTCCCGGGGATCGTCGGCTATAGAGATATCCGTGGCGACCTCCATGTCCATTCGGACTGGAGCGACGGTCATATCACTCTCTCCCGCCTCGCCGAGCTGGCGCGCCGCCTGGGATACAGCTACCTTGCCATCTGCGACCACAGCCAGGCCGCCAAGTACGCCGGCGGCCTGACGCCCGACCGGATCCGCCGGCAGATGAAAGAGATCACGGCCCTCAACAACAAGCTGAAGGGCGTCCGGCTGCTGATGGGGACAGAGGTCGACATCCTGGCCGACGGCACTCTCGACCTTCCCGATGAGATCCTCGCCAAGCTGGATGTGGTTGTCGCCTCCATCCATTCAGGATTCAAGAAGAACGTGACCGCCCGGATGCTCAAGGCCATGGAGAACCCTCACCTCGACATTATCGGCCACCCCTCGGGGCGTCTGATCTCAGGCCGCGAGGGCTACGACGTCGACCTGGAGGCGGTGCTCGAGGGCGCCCGGCGGCTGGGCAAAGCCATGGAGCTCAATTCCTATTATGACCGCCTGGACCTCAATGAGTTTTACCTCAAGAAAGCCAAGGAGCTCGGCATACCCATCTCTCTCGGCACGGATACCCATTCGTCCGGAGGACTGCAGATGATGCGGTTCGGCGTCGGGATCGCCCGCCGCGCCTGGCTGGGGAAAAACGATATCCTCAACTGCCTCAGCCTGGGACAGCTCAAGAAAAAGCTGGAGTAGAGTTCGAGGGTGGAAGATTTGCACTCTTTCGGTTATTGGTATATCTTGTGTTTTTTTGAAAGGAGATGTTCATGGCCAGTGTCGCCAAACAGCCCGTTAAGAAACTGCTGGGATACGCCGTCCGTTCCGAGGCCGATGCCAACAAAATCTACGCCAGGATGGCGGGCCGGGTCAAAAACTCGTTGCTCAAGGAAAAATTCCAGCTCCTGGCTCTGGAAGAAAAGAAGCACAAGGACATCCTGCTGCGTTTGTTTGCCTCGATGTGGGGCGGACAAAAACCGGAGCTCCCGAAGGCCGTCGACAAGCGCCTGCTTCCCTCGGTCTCGATCAGGCCGTCATCCAGCCTGGCCGATATTCTGCACCAGGCTATGAACGCAGAGAAGTCGGCCCGCGAGTTCTATGCGTCCTTGAGCAAGAACATCCTGGCGCCCAATAGGCAAATGCTGATGTATCTAAGCAACGTCGAGAACAGCCACTACCTGATGCTTCGGAGCGAATACGTATTGGCCCTGCAGTTCGAGGACTACGCCGAAAAGGACATCGACAAGGTCATCACCTGACCTTTTTTATCCCTTCATCACTCCGACGGGAGTGACGCTGGCTACGAGGCGGCCGATCCCCACCTCGTGGGAGACTCTCACGACTTCGTCCACGTCCTTATAGGCGGCTGGCGCCTCTTCGGCTACCCCTTTCCAGCTCGTGGACTGGAGCTCGATCCCCTTTTTCTGGAGCTCGTCGCGGATTTGCTCGCCCCGGAAACGGCGCAGCGCCTCGTGGCGGGACATGACGCGTCCGGCACCGTGAGCCGTCGAGCTGAAGCTGAGCTCCTCAGCCTCGGCAGTCCCGACCAGAAGGTAGGAGGCCGTCCCCATGCTCCCCGGGATGATGACCGGCTGGCCGTGCGTCCTGTAGGCCTCGGGGATCTCCTGTCTCCCCGGGCCGAAACTCCGGGTCGCCCCCTTGCGGTGGACGCAGACCTCGCGCGCATATCCGGCGATCGTGTGCTTCTCGATCTTGGCCACATTGTGGCAGACATCGTACACCTGACGCATCCCCTTGGCGCTGCCCATGACCTTCACAAAAACATCGCGTACCCAATGGGCGATCATCTGACGGTTGGCGAAGGCGTAGTTTACGGCCGCGCACATCGACTCATAGTACTGCCGGCCAAGGCTCGAACCGATGGGCGCATGGATGAGTTCCCTGTCGGGCAGGCCCTTGGTCCCAAGCTTGTTCTCCATCAATTCAATGTAGTCCGAGGCCACCTGATGCCCCAGGCCGCGGCTGCCGCAATGGATCATGATCATGACCTGACCGGCAGAGGTGATCCCGAACACCTGGGCCAAATCCTGATCATAGATGTGGGAGACCTTCTGGATCTCGAGAAAATGGTTCCCGGCGCCCAGTGTCCCGAGTTGGGGGATGCCTCGTTCCAGGGCGCGATCGGAGATATGGGCCGCGTCGGCCTCTCTCATCCGGCCGTTCTCCTCGGTCATGAGAAGGTCATCCCTCGTCCCATACCCGTTTTCGACGGCCCACTCGGCGCCCTTCAGCAAGATGTCCTTGAGCACGTTCCGGCTGAGCTTGGTGATACCGCCCTTCCCGACTCCGGCCGGCACTTCCTTGAATATTTCCGCCAGCAACTCCTTCCGCCTGACCGAGATGTCTTGTTCGGTGAAGTCCGTCCGCAGGAGCCGGACTCCGCAATTGATGTCGTAGCCGACTCCACCGGGCGAGATGATCCCCTCATCCATGTCAAAAGCCGCCACCCCGCCGATCGGGAACCCATATCCCTGATGGGCGTCGGGCATGACATAGGACATCCGCTGGATACCGGGCAGGCAGGCTACGTTCCGGGCCTGCAGGAGCGTAAGGTCCTTCTTGACGCTTTCCAGCAACCGCGACGAGGCGTAGATCGTCGCCGCCACATTCATATCCCCTTGCTTCGGGATCTCCCAGATTAAATCGGTTATTTTTCGCAATTCCATGAAAAACCCCCTCAGATGTCGACCACCACTTGGACGGTGACGGGACAGCCCAGTTCGATCCTCATTTCATTGTACGTGACCGCCTTGACCTCGCCGAAAATGGAGTATCTCGTCGGCCGGTCGTCGCCCCTGCAAGCCGCCCGGAGGCGGAAGCCCTTGTCTGTTTTCTCTATAACCATATCATCCACCGCGGCCGCCAGAAACGAACGGGTTTCGAGCAGGTAGATGATCTCACCCAGGAAGTGGACGAGCAACTGCTCCAGGTCCCGGCCCTCGACGTCGATAGGATGGCTGAGCCGGGGATCTACCTCTTCCGGGTTCCACATCAGGGAAACCGTGGCCAAGGCGGCGTTGACGAAAGCCTCCTCGAGGGTACGGCCATAAGCCTGAAACTTGGCGTCGGCCGTGTGGTCGAGGAAACGAAACTTCTCGGCCATCTTTTTAGCCTCTCTCCTGCGTTTATTCTAGCAGAAATTCCCCGGTACACGTACCGGTTTCTCTGGGTCCTCGATTGACAACCGGCAAGGCCTGTAATACGATTCGACTCCGCTAAGAACAGAAGTGGACCAGGCCGGGCACTCCACCGCACTCGTCTTCAACCTGAAAAGGGACAGCCCTTTTTATTTCAAGTGCCAGGCCTGCAGCGCCTGCTGCTGCAATAAGGCCATCCGGATCGCTCCCTATGAGGCCCTTCGTCTGGCCAGGAATCTCAGAATAACCACTACCGAGGTCTACCAGACCTACACAGAAGAGGGGGGGACTATCCTTCGCAACAAACCCGACGGGAGCTGTATCTTCCTGGATTCCCGCGGCTGCGGCGTCCACGCCGACCGGCCGCTGGTCTGCCGTCTCTTTCCTCTCGGACAGATCATCGACAGCCGGGGCGCCGCTAGGTACGCCTCCATGCCGCTCCACCCCGACTGCCTCGGCCTCTTCGACACGGACGGCACAGTAGAGTCATACCTGGAGTCGCAGGGTGCCCGGCCCTATTTCCGGTACGACGAGGTCTATTCAGCTATCTATAAGAAGATAATCGGCAAACTTACCGGAGTGAAGCCCACCGCAGATAGGATGGGCCTTGCGGCCGACCCGGCTGAAGTGAACTCAGATGCGGCCGCGCCCGGAGGCCTGCTCTCCTCCTGGCTCGATATCGACGCCTCGGTCTCTGGCTGCTGCCGGCAAAAAGGACGCGTGAAACCGGAAAATCTGGATGAGGTAATCTCCCTCCACATTGAGGCCTTGGAGGAGTGGATCGCCCGGCTCTGATCAGATCTCCCCCAACTCCCGGCGCGCAATGGTGCGAGTGGCTTTCGACTGGAGGCGGCGGAGACGAGGCGAGAAGCTCACCGGGAAAACAGGGCGGCGTCCCTCGACGGCCTTATACCTTTCACCGAGCTTCGCGAATTCGTCGAGGAATTTCTTCCTGATTTCCGGGAGCGCCGGCATCCCGGACAGGATCTTGCCCCGGCTCATGACTTTTTGCAGAAGAGGTTCCCCCGGCAACCGGTCATCGCGCAGTCCGATGACATCCTTTTTCAGCTTGCCGGCGGGTGACAGGGAGCGAAAAACCTGTTTTCTCCCCGCCCAAGTCGCCTTGCCGGGGCTGAGCTTCAACACCGGACGCTGCCCATACTCGACCATCTTATAGGCCATATCGAGGTAGGGGGCGTCGGCCGAAACCCCCATCTTAGTGCCGACGCCGAAGGCATCGATATCCCCCCCGCACCGGATGATCTGGCGGATCCGGTCTTCATCAAGAGCGCCGCTGGCGAATATCGTGGCGCCGCCGACCCCGGCTTGGACCAGAGCCTGACGGACCTTCCGGCTCAGTCCTGCGATATTGCCGCTGTCAAGCCTTACGCCCCTCAGGCTCTCTCCCCTTTCTGCCATCTCCTTTCCCACTCGGGCCGCCTTAGAGGCGCCGGAGACCGTATCATAGGTGTCCACGAGCAGCACCGTATTCTTGGGAAAAGTGCGGCCGAAGGCACGAAAGGCCTCGATCTCCCGGTCGAAGCTGGTTATGAACGAATGGGCCATCGTCCCGACGACCGGCAGGCCGAACGTCTTTCCGGCCAGAACGTTGCTCGTACCGACAAAACCGCCGATGTAGCTGGCTCGGGCGACTCTGAGCCCGGACTCGGTCCCTTGCGCCCGGCGGAGGGAGAAGTCGACGAGCGGCCGCTGGCCGGCGGCCTGGTAACAGCGGGACGCTTTGGTGGCGATCATCGTCTGGAAGTTGACGGCATTTATAAGGAAGGTCTCGACGAGCTGGGCCTCGATGAGAGGCGCTTCGACTTCGAGCACCGGCTCGTCGACAAAGAAGAGCCGGCCTTCGGGAATCGCCTGGACCTCTCCGCTAAACTGGAACTTCTCGAGATAGGACAGGAAGTCTTCCTTGAAGAGCTGCAGGCTGTCCAGGTATTCCAGGTCGCCGGCGCTGAACCGGAGGTCGCGGAGGTAAAGGAGAACGTCTTCGAGACCGGCCGCAACGAAATACCGGCGCCGCGGCGGATATTCTCGGACGAAAAGGCTGAAGGCCGCCCGCTCGAACATCCGGTGATCGTGGTAGCAGGCCGCCATGGTCAGTTCGTAGAGGTCGGTGATAAGGGCGAGGTCTTTCAACTCAGAAGACTCCGGCGATGGGACGGCCGCAGGAAAAGCATCTCCCGGCTTCAATCCTGTTCTCCCCGACATTGAAACCGTTCCGGCGTATCAGGACTTTCCCGCATTGTGGGCACACTGTCGCTTCCGATTCCCCCCAGACATTGCCGATATAGATGAATTTCAGTCCTGCCTCCTTGGCCAGAGCGGCGGCCCTCCGCAATGTTTCGACCGGAGTCGCCGGCGCCTGAGTATACTTATAGTCCGGATGGAACCGGCTGATGTGCCAGGGGATCTCGGAGCTGACAGAAGCGATGAAGCGGGCGATGTCCGCCAGCTCCTCCTCACTGTCATTCATCCCCGGGACGATGAGAGTCGTCACCTCGATCCAGATGCCCAGCTCTCGCATCAGCCGGATAGAATCGAGGACGGGCCCGAGGCGAGCCCCGCAGACCTTCTTGTAGGTCTCATCCCGGAACGCTTTGAGGTCAACGTTCGCGGCGTCGAGGTACGGTTGGATCATCCGCAGAGCCTCGACGGTCATGTATCCGTTGCTCACAAAAACATTGGCCAGGCCCGCCTCCCGGGCGAGCTTGGCCGTTTCGTAGGCGTACTCGAAGAAGATCGTCGGCTCGGTGTAAGTGTAAGAGATGCTCGCGCATCCCCTTTTCTTGGCCGCCTGCACGATTTCTCCCGGAGAGAGCGCCTGGCCGCCCTCGAAGCCCTTGTCTTTTTTCCCGGCCTGCGAGATCTGCCAGTTCTGGCAGAACGGGCAGCGGAAGTTACACCCGATGGTAGCGATGGAGAACGAGATCGTTCCGGGGAGAAAGTGGTAGAGAGGTTTTTTCTCGATCGGGTCGATATGGGCGGCGATGACCTCGCCATAGACATGAGTGATGAGTTTCCCTTCCCGGTTCTCGCGGACGCCGCAGACGCCGGACTTTCCCGCCGCGACCTGACATCGATGAGCACAGAGCAAGCACTCGACCTTCCCCCCTTCAAGGGTGCGCCAAAGCATCGCCTCTCGGATCATCCGGATTCCTCTGACCCTATTGAGAGCAAAACCTCGTTTATTATATCGACATCCTTGCCGGAAAGAAAGAATCCTCCGCTGCGGGAGGCATATGGGGAGTGAATAGAAGAATCAGGGGGACACAAAATTAAATTCGAAAACCCAACCTCGGTTCGCCGAATTTACCTCTGAAGCTCGGGATGGAGCTTGACCGCGGAGGGGCAGAGGCTGCGGAGAGGACACTCCGGGCAGCGGGGCTTCCGGGCCTGGCAGATTTTCCGGCCGTGGTTGACCAACATGTAGTTGAAATCGAGCCAGTCCTTTTTGGGGACGAGTCTCAACAGGTCCTTTTCGATTTTTTCCGGATCTTGTTGCCGGCTCAACCCGAGCCGGCCGGAGAGGCGCCTGACGTGGGTGTCGACGGCGATCCCTTCGGCGATATCGTACCCCGAGGACAGGACGATGTTGGCGGTCTTGCGGGCGACTCCGGGAAGGGTGATCAGGTCAGACATGTGCGCCGGGACCTGACCGCCGAAGTCATCGACGATTTTCCGGGCGGCCCCGATGATGCTCTTGGCTTTGTTGCGGAAAAACCCGGTCGACCGGATTTCGGCCTCGAGTTCCGCCCGGTCGGCGGCGGCAAAGGCGGCCGCCGTCGGATACTTCCGGAAAAGGGCCGGCGTTATCCGGTTGACCCTCTCATCTGTGCATTGGGCCGCCAAGATTGTGGCCACCAAGATCTGGAGCGGTGATTCGAACCCCAGTGCCGTACGGCTTTCCGGATATTCCCGCCGGAGGACACGGATGATCCTGCCGATCCGTTCTTTGGCCGGAGCCATGGTCCGCCTATGGGCCGACGTGAAAGAGGTCCTGGCCGAGGTGGAAGTCCTCGACATCGTAGTAATCGGGGAAGCGGCTGAGCAGGTCGATCTCGGACTTGATCAAAAAGTAGTGGCTGCGCTCAACCCGGCTCAGGTACTCGAGCATCTTCTGGCTTCCGGCATCAGCAACGACACCCCGGGCGTCCCTGTAATATTGCTCGGCCAGCTTCTCCGCCTCGAGGGCCATTTTGAACAGGTCGAGGATCGAAGCTCCACCGCTCCCGGCACCCATTGGGCCCGGCTGGGCCGCCTTATCCGGAATCTTGAGTTCGACCTCGGGAAAGCGCTGGGCATGGAGCCTTTCCAGGATCTTGCGGTGCTTTTTCTCTTCCATGACCAGGAATTTCAATTTCTGCTGCAGGAGAATGTTCCTGACCTTCTCCAGGAGTCCGGCGTAGAAATCGGCCGCCAGGATCTCTGCGCGGATGGCCATCGCGAGGACCTCGTAAGGTCGCAGATTGCGGTCTAGAGCCATTGTCTTCCTCCCCTTTATTCCGCGGTCGTCGGCTTAGAACTTAACGAACTTTTCCTTGGGAGAGCCGCAGACCGGGCACTTGTCTGGAGCTTCTCCTTCGACTGTGAATCCGCAGACGCTGCAGACCTGGACCGGGAAATAACCGAGATCCTTGCCATTGTCGGCGGATTCCTTGGCCTTCTTGTACAGGCCGGCGTGGACTTTTTCAGCCGCTATGGCATAGTTGAAGTACGTCACCGCCATCTTTTCTCCCTGGTCCTCGCCCACCTTAATGTAAGCCGGGTACATCTCGATCACCTCGAAATTCTCGCCGTCCATGGCCTCTTGCAGGTTCTCGGCCGTTTTCTTGATACCGCTCAGGGTCCGCAGGTGATTAGTGGCATGGACCTGTTCCGAGAAGCTCGCCGCATGGAACAGACGGGCGATGTTGGCGAGCTTATCTTTCTCCGCCCTATCGGCGAAGGCCATGTACTTCATGTGGGCCTGGCTCTCGCCGGCAAAGGCGCCCTTGACGTTCTCCTCCGTCATCTTTTTCATCTGAACCTCCTTTAGATTTGGATCATTTTCTCGATGGCTCCCCGCGCCCTCTGGCTGATGGCGGCGGGGACCTCGATTAGGAATTGCATCTCCTCCAAGGCTTTCCAGACCTTGATGAGGTTGATCTTCTTCATGTTCGAACAAAAGGCCAGGTCCTTGACTGGAATAAAGGTGGTCCTTGGATTCTCCTTGCGCAGCCGGTAGAGGATTCCTGCCTCGGTTCCGATGAGGACCTCCTCGGCTGATGTCTCCTCTGCCGCCTTTACCATATTGCCCGTGGAGATGACCTTGTCGGCCAGGTCTATCACTTCGGGCCGGCACTCGGGATGGACCCAGACCTCGGCCTCCGGGTGTTTTTCCTTCTTAGCCACTACGTCGGCGGCCAGAATCTGGTTGTGGACATAGCAATAACCGTCCCAGGCGATGATCTTTTTTTTGACCCGACGCGCGACATAGGCGGCCAGGTTTTTGTCCGGGACAAAGAGGATCTCATCATCGGGAAGGGACTCTACGACTTTGACAGCGTTCGATGACGTGCAGCAGATATCGGACTCGGCTTTGACCTCGGCCGTCGTGTTGACATAGCTGACAACCTTGCGGCCGGGGTACCTCGACTTCCAGTCCCGGAGCTCCTGGGCGGTGATCATGTCGGCCATTGGGCAGCCGGCCTGAGGGTCAGGTAAAAGCACGGTTTTTTGGGGAGAGAGGATGGCGGCCGTCTCGGCCATGAAATGGACGCCACAAAAGACGATGACCTCGGCCCCGCTCCGGGCCGCCTCCTGGCTGAGCCCCAGGGAGTCGCCCGTGTAGTCCGCGACGTCCTGGACTTCTCCGATCTGATAGTTGTGAGCAAGGATGACTGCCTTCCGCTCCTTCCGGAGCTCGGCGATCCGGTTGAGGATCTCGGCCTTAGACATCGACTCTCCCGTCATCCTTAATCCCTGTGCTCCCAGACGAAGGCGCGGTAGATATCGCCGTCATCTTCCAACCTGAAGTACTCCCGGTCAGTCATCTTGCACCAGGCGGGTATGTCTCTGACTTCATTTTTCTCTTCTCGGGTTATTCGCCCAGGTCCACGGAGAAACCCATTTGCGGGTTTCCGGAGAACCCGCACTCATTCGACTCTGAGGTCGGCCCCGCACTTGGCGCATTTTTCCTCGCCCTGCTTGCAAAGGTTGCCGCAGTGCGGGCACTCCTCCAATTCGAGATTGCATGAAGTGCAAACCGCTTCCAAACCGTCAACGGGGCCCTCACAATATGGACAGTGGCATTTTTCGGCTTCCAGAGTCACCTGCGTCTCCGCGGCAGCCTGTTTCTTTCGATAATCCTCGATCGCCGCATGCAGGGCATCGGCGCCCAGGTTCGAACAGTGCAGCTTATTCTTAGGCAGGCCGCCCAGCTGCTCGGCGACGATATCGTTGCTGATCTGCATGGCCTCTTCCAGGGTTCTCCCCATGGCGATCTCGCTGACAATGCTGGAGACAGCGATGGCGGCCCCGCAGCCGAAGGTCTGGAACTTGATGTCGGCCAGCTTATTGTTCTTAACTTTAATATAGAAGGTCATCATATCGCCGCAGACGGGGTTGCCGACCTGTCCTATGCCGTCGGCGTCCTTTATCACCCCGACGTTGCGGGGATTCTGGAAATGTTCCATGACTTTGTCGGTGTAGATCATTTCTGACTCTCCTCCAGAAATTTCGTGTAGAGCGGAGACATCTTCCGGAGCCGGTCGACGACCGGCGGAAGCACGTCCAGGAGATAGTCGATGTCCTCGGCCGTGGTTTTATCCACCAGACTGAAGACCAGCGAGCCCTGGGCCAGGGCATGGTCGATGCCCATGGCCAACAGCACGTGCGAAGCCTTGAGCGCCCGCGACGTGCAGGCCGAACCGCTCGAGACCGCGACGCCTTTCATGTCCAGGTTCAGGAGCATGGCTTCGCCCTCGATGAACTCGATGCAAAAACTGGCGTGATGGGGCAGACGTCTTTCCCGGTGTCCGGTGAGATAGGCCCGGTCCACTCTTTGGGGGAGCCGGTCGATCAGACGGTTGCGAAGGAGTGTCATCCTGTCCTGCCGTTCGGAGAGCCTCTCCCCGGCGATTTCAGCCGCCTTGCCCATTCCTACGATCGCGGCCACGTTCTCGGTACCGGCGCGCCGCCCACCCTCCTGGATCCCGCCGTCGATAAAGGGGAGGATCCGGACGCCCTTCTTGACGAAGAGAGCACCGCTTCCCTTCGGACCGTAAAACTGGTCGGCAGCCAGGCTCAACGCATCCACTCCGAGCGCCTTGACATCCACCGGGATGTTTCCGACGGCGGCTACCGCATCGGTGTGAAGCGGGACGCCAACCTCACGGCAGATCCGGGCAATCTCGGCGACGGGCTCGACCGTCCCGACCTCACTCGAGGCCAGGATCACAGAGACGAGCACCGTCTCTTTTTTGATAGCCCTGCGGACCGCCTCGGGATCGACGAAGCCGTCCTTATCGACCGAAACCAAAGAAGAGGAAAACCCGGATTTTTCCAGGCTTTTGGCGGAATTAAGGATGGATTGGTGTTCGATGGCGGAGAGAACAAGGTGGTTGCCTTTATCTCGCCGCGCCATGGCCATCCCTTTGATGGCAAAGTTGTTGGCTTCGGAGCCGCTGGAGGTGAAGGTGATTTCGGAATCGTCCGCGCCGACGAGCCGCGCCACCCGCGCCCGCGCAGCTTCAAGAGCGACAAGCGCTTCCTGGCCGGCCGAGTGCAGACTCTGGGGGTTGCCGAAGTTGTCCCGGAAAAAAGGAAGCATCGTCTCCAGGACCTGCGGGTCCAGAGGCGTCGCCGCGATGTGATCCAGATAGACTTGTCTCATCTCCCCGTCCGGAAGCTCGGCCGTCAACCTAAACCGCGACGACCTCTTTGACCTCGGGAACTTCCTTCTTAAGGTGCCGTTCGATCCCCATCTTCAGGGTCATTTGTGACATCGGACAGCCGCCGCAAGCACCGGTCAGCCTCACTTTAACCACCCCATCCTGCACATCGACCAGCTCGACGTTTCCTCCGTCGGCCATCAGGGCGGGCCTGACCTTATTCAAGGCGGCTTCGACTTTCTCTTTCATTTCATAAAACTCCTTTCCGGCCATTGTATCATGATCGCCCTTCTAGCGAAACCTGTCCGCAATCTTCCCTAGGCGCGGCGCATCGACCTTGAGGTCGAGCGAGGCGATGGGCTTTTCCCTGTCGGCCAGGACGAGTTCCTCGAAAGAGGGCTTGTCTTCTTCGTAGATCAGGCCGACGGCGATCTTCTCGGGGTTGCTTAGTACCTCCCAGGCTTTGGCTTTGTCCCTGGGACTGTAGCCGGGCAGGTCTTCGACGTGGACGATATGTTTTTTATACCAATCATAAGAATTCACCTTGTTATGAGTGACGCAGGGGCTGAGGATATCGATCAAGGCGAAACCGTCATGTTTCATCCCCCGCTCGATCAGAGAAGCCAAGTGGGCCACCTCGCCGGAGAACCCGCGGGCGATGAAGGTTCCGCCGGCGGCCAGGGCAAGAGAGGGCCCGTCGATCGGGAAGTCCTTGGACCCGAGTGGAGTCGACAGCGTCACCATACCAAAGTCCGTGGTCGGCGAGGCCTGACCTTCGGTTAGAGCATAAATGCGGTTGTCGACGATGATGTAGGTAAGGCCGACGTTCTTGCGGAGGGCATGGATGAAGTGGCCCAGGCCGATCGAGTAGGCATCTCCGTCGCCGCTCACGGCCACGACCTGGAGTCGCGGATTGACCAGTTTGATCCCCGTGGCCACGGGCATGGTGCGGCCGTGGAGTCCGTGGAAGCCATAGGCGTGGAAGTAGTTGTTCAGCCGGCCGTGGCAGCCGATCCCGGTAACGATAACGAGGTCCTCGGGCTCAAGGCCGAGCGCCGCCGCCGCTCTCTTGAGGGCATCAAAGACGCCGTAGAGGCCGCAGCCTTTGCACCACGTCGGGTTGAGCCTATGGTAGGATTCTTTTTCTTTCATCGACGCGACCTCAGGACGGGCTCAACGATCTCCTTGGGAGTGAACGGCAAGGTGGAATAGTTCAGAATATTCTTAAGCTCAACGCAGGGGCTGACCTGGCTCTTGATCAAGGTGGCCAGCTCTCCGGAGAAATTGTGCTCGACGACAAAGATGTCCCGGCACTCTTCCAGGAACTGCCTGACTTCGGCGGCCGGGAAAGGCCAGAGGGTCCGGAGCTGGAGGAACCGTGAGGGAATGTTCTTCACCCTCAACTGCTCCATGGCTTCGAGGATCGCTCCGAGCGTCGACCCGGACGCGATGAACCCGACATCGGCCTTCTGGCAGCCCCAGATCCGGGGAGGGAAAAGGTCCGGCCAAGCTGGATCCAGCTTGCGCATGCGTTTTTCCATCATCCGGCGGCGGTTCAAGGGGTCTTCGTCCCGGTAGCCCTTTTCATTATGCTCAAGGCTCTCGGCCAAGTGGACTCCGTTTTTCCAGGAGGGCAGGGACCGGGGAGAAGTCCCGTCGGCCGTTATCTCGTACCTTTTAAAATCCGAGAGGCCCATGAGTTCACCCGGGCTGAGGAGTTTGCCGCGGTCGATCCGGACTTTCAAAAAATCAAAGGTTCGAGTCGTCCGGAAATTCTGGCCCATATCGAGCTCGGTGAGGATGATGACTGGACACTGATACTTGTCGGCAAGGTTGAATGCCCCGACCGTCAGGTCAAAGCACTCCCCGACCGTCCCGGGCGCCAGGACGATGCGGGGAAACTCGCCGTGGGAGCCGAAAATCCACTGCATGATATCGCCCTGCTGGCTCTTGGTTGGCATCCCCGTGGCCGGACCTAGACGCTGGACATGGGCGATAACGGCCGGGATCTCGGCCATGCCGGCCAGGCTGAATGCCTCCATCATGAGCGAAGCACCCGGACCGGAAGTGGAGGTCATCGCCCGGGCGCCGGCGAAGGACGCTCCGAGCGTCATGTTGAGAGCCGCCAGCTCGTCTTCCGTCTGGACAACGGCCCCGCCGAAATCAGGCAGGTAATGAACGAGCCATTGCCAGATCTCCGAGGCCGGGCAGATCGGGTAAGCGGCGAAATACCGGCATCCGGCGGCCAGGGCACCCAACCCAATGGCTTCGTCCCCGGAGATAAGGATCCGGTCGTCGTCCGCTCTCTTGGTCAAAGGATGCCGTTCCGTCTCAGCGGTGATCTCCCTGGCCTTTTCATAGCCGAATCGGGCCGCATCGATGTTCTTGCGGACGACCTCCTCCCCCTTGCGTTCCAGGAACATATCGGAGATGATCCCGTCGGAAACCGACGAGTCGAGGCCAAGGACATAAGTCAGTGCGCCCAGAGCCATGACGTTCTTGAAGATCTCCTGGCCGAACCGCTCCCGGGCCAGGGCGCGCAGGGAGAAACGATGGAAGGTCTTCCCTCTCGTCTGCTCCGGAGTTGGATTTATCAGCCCCTGACCGTCGCAGAAGACGATCCCGTTCTCGGCGATCTCGGGAAGATGGGCCAGGATCGCTTCGCAGTCGAAGGCCAAGAGGATGTTCACCTGATCGCCGAGGCCGTAGATTTTGTCCAGGGAAGCCCGGACAGTATAGCAGGTGGCCTCGCCCCGGATGTTGGAAGGGAAATCGCGGGAGGTGACGATCTCCCAGCCGTGGCGCTTGAGCAGCTTGGCCAGGACATTGCCCGTAAAAAGAACGCCGTCTCCGGCCTTGCCGGCGATCATCACCGCAAGATCCTTGATCATTGACAACTCGTTTCGATCGGGCCAGTCTCGAGCTTCAGAACCAACCTGATTGCGGGATCCATCATACTCCCTTGACCGTTAAAATACAATATTTCTATAGGAATAGTAAGATTTGGCGGCCCGCCCACATTAAACGAGCTTCCCTCGGGCCACCAGGATGACCCGGCCGCCGACGAACACTTCGACCTTCCCCGCCTTCTCGCCGGCCCTGAGAAGAAGCAGTGAGGGCCGTCCGACCTCGAATCCTTGTTCGACGCGGATGTCGATCCGCGACCCGCCGAAGTAGCGGTGCCTCGCCAAGTAGCCCGCCAGACAGCCGTTGGCGCTCCCCGTGGCCGGGTCCTCACTCACGCCGTAGCAGTGGGCAAACACCCGGACATTGAGGTCATTCCCCGGAGCGTATGTCTGGGGTGCGAAAAGAAGGAACGCCTTCTCCTCGGCGCTCAGTCCGGCCATTTTGTCAGCCCGGAAACCGCTCCTTTTCACCGCCTCCAGCGTCTTGACCGGGACGATCACAAAAGGAATGCCGGTCGAGACCTCCTGGATCGGAAACCTCAGGTCCAGGTCGCCCGTCTTCAACCCCAAAACGGGCGCCACGCGACTGGCTTCTACGGTGATCCCGAACCGCGGCTGTATCTGTTTCATCCAAAGGACATCGGGCTTCCCGCCCCGATACCCGAAAATAACCGGGATGGGTCCGACCTTCAGATTGAGGACGACTTTCCGGACCGGCGCCTTGATCAGGTCCTGCTGGATGACAAAGGCGGTTCCGAGCGTCGGATGCCCGGCGAAAGGCAGCTCCGCGGCCGGAGTGAAAATACGGACATCGTACCCGCCCCGATGTTTCTTGTCGTCAAGGACGAACGTCGTCTCGGAAAAATTGATTTCGCGGGCGATCTTCTGCATGGCCGCTCCCGCAAGGCCTTCAGCCCGGCGCACGACCGCCAGCTGATTGCCGGCATACTTATCTTCGGCAAAAACATCCACGATAGAGAACACGCGTCCGCTCAACGCACACCTCCCCAGTCGTTCCTGAATCCGTCGGGGGGGGCAGCCCCCGGCTCAGGGATGAGATTCCGGCCCTACTAGGTCTTCTTCTTCATCGGCTTGTCGCAGCAGACGAAGACATGCTCTTCGGCGCAGCCGCAGGACTCATCGACGATTATCCGATAGCCGCAGACTCCACATTGAAAGGACTCGCCTTTTTTCGCTTTCTGGACCGCCTTTTTCTTGGCTTTGGCTGGCATAACGGACCTCCTGTTCGCTTTTTATTTCCAGTCCAAGAGACGCTGTTCCCCCTGAAGACGGCGGGCAGCCGAGACATCCTGGCTGACTTCAAGACAGCCTCTGTATCGCCCCGCTTCATCGCGGACGGCGAAGTAGCGGATATGGATGAACCGGTCCCTCGACTGGATCCAGAACTCGGCCACCTGTCGTTCGCCCTTCCGGAAGGATTCGAGGATGCGGTTGACCACGTGGACGCTGTCCGGCGGATGGCAATTCTGGACCTTCCGGCCGATGATTCCCGGGCTGCGTGGAAAGATGCGTTCGGCGCCGGCCGAAAAATAGCGGACGGTATCTGCCTCGTCAACAAAGGTCACGTCGACGGGGAGGTTCTTGAGCAAGAGGTTGACTTGCTCGAGGGTTAGCGCGCCCGTATCGAGTTTCAGCGTTTCCGCTGGCCGGCTGTAGGCCGGCTCGGGACGCAACCCCTCGATGTCAACCGCCGGCCTCCACTCGGCGCCCGGAGTCACCCAGGCATAGCCGATCTCCTCCTCCCCTTTCTTCACGCGCGCCCAGTCCTTCTCATCCAAGGTCTCAAGACTCATCGGCAGGAGGATTTTTTCCTCTTTGTAGATCATGTCGGCCATCATCTCGGCGAGGCGGCGTCCCATTGTCACGAGCTCCGCGGCCTTCTCGTCGACGAGGAGTCCGCGGAATTCCCGGATCATCATCCGGATATCATCATGGATGGCCCACATGACTTTGGAGGGGCCGCTTACCCCTTTCGACTCAAGGAGCGGGAAGAGCTGGTTCTCCTTCTTGAGGTAGTGCTTCTCTACCTGGGCGAGCTCCTCGAGGGCGGACTTAACCTCGTCGTGAAGCTTTTCCAAGGTGATCCCGCCGTCCCCGGGCATGATTCGATCCAGAAGCCCCTTGAACTCGGTCAGGATTTTCTCGAGGGCCCGGTTCTCTTCGGTCAGAGTATGGAGCGGATGTCCGGGGACCGCGAACGGAAGGGGCTGGCCCTCGAGCGACTCCTTAAAAACCTGGACGTGGACATCGCATAGCCGCTTGACTTCATCCTCGGGCAGGCCCTCCTCGATCAGTTTCTGTTCCATTTCCGAGATCTCGGTCGGGCTGATATCCCTGATCAGGTCGGCGAAACGCCTCTTCTGTTCCTCCAGGTCTCCGCCCTCATGGAGCTCGCGGATGATATCCTTAAGCACTTCCTGACGAGCTTCCTTGATATCGATGGG
>Ga0153916_10001257_pt1 | contig 18004 bp, 18 predicted proteins | sample Opewatmetagenome_FD_109642 | JGI IMG/M metagenome (GOLD analysis project Ga0153916, IMG submission 109642) | Freshwater wetland microbial communities from Ohio, USA - Open water 3 Core 3 Depth 4 metaG | ecosystem: Environmental > Aquatic > Freshwater > Wetlands | place: USA: Ohio, Lake Erie... | reverse complement strand
GCGTCATTGTCGCCCCATCCATGCGTATGACAATCGTCAGACGATATGTCATCCGGGTCTATATAATGATTCTCTCAGAGCCTTCACTTCACTGGATCCAGCCAGGCCAGGTACTTCTTGTCCTTCCCTCTGACTATGTCCAGGAATTTCGTCTGCAACACCTTCGTCACTGGACCTGGTCTTCCATCGCCGACCGGCCTCCGGTCGACTTCTCTGATGGGGGTGACCTCTGCGGCCGTTCCGGTGAAGAACAACTCGTCTGCAAGGTATAGCTCGCTCCTGGCAATGTTCTGCTCCACTACATCCTTTCCCATGTCTTCTGCGATTTTCATAACGGAATCCCTTGTTATGCCAGGCAGTATGCCAGCATTCAACGGGGGCGTCAGGATTCGTCCGTCCTTGACCATGAACAGGTTCTCGCCAGACCCCTCGGCGACCATGTGGAGTTCGTTGAGCATGATGGTCTCGTCAAACCCGTTCTGCTTTGCCTCCATGACTGCGAGCGCACTGTTCAGGTAGTCCCCGCACGCCTTCGCTGTAGCGGGCACCATTCCGCCGCCAATTCTGTGCCACGAGGACGTATGCACCCTGATCCCATTCTTCATCCCCTCATCGCCAAGGTACGCGCCAAGTTCGAACGCGACGATGAACACCTCGATCGGGTATCCCATGGGATTGACGCCGACTCCTTGGACGCCGTAGAATGCGATCGGGCGAATGTAACATGACCTCAGCTTGTTCGCCTTCACGGTCTCCTTGGCTGCGTTAGAGAGCTCAGTCATCCCGTAGGGGAGTTTCATGTTAATTGAGTTCGCGGACAGGAGCATTCTTTTCATGTGCTCTTTCAGTCTGAAAATCGCCGGGCCGGCTGCTGCGTCGTAGCACCTGATTCCTTCGAAGACGCCCGTGCCATAGTGCAGTCCGTGGGACATGACGTGGACGGTCGCGTCCTCCCAGTCAATCAGCTTGCCGTTCTTCCATATCTTGCCCGTGGGTTGGATCTTCATCCTCGAACTCCTCCTTGCTCTGTCATGGTGGTTGTACTACTTGGTTTGTTAGGGTGCCGACTGTGTCCAGTTCGACTTCTACGATGTCACCGTTCCTCATCGGCGAAATGCCGGACGGAGTCCCAGTCGCAATGATGTCTCCTGGTTCTAGAGTCATGATTCCAGAGACATACTCTACTAGGGTCCTGTCGTTGAACACTCTGTCTGAAAGCGGAGCGTTCTGCACGACGCGTCCGTTGAGCCTAGTCGTGATTCTCGATGGACACCTGGTTGAAATGAACGGGCCGACGGGCGCGAACGTATCGAACCCTTTCGACCTTGTCCAATCGACGTCGACCTCCTGCAAATCCCTCGCAGTTACGTCGTTGAAGCAAGTGTACCCGAAGATATGCAGCGCGCCGTTCTTCACATTTGTCGCTCTCCTCCCAATGATCAGGGCCGATTCACCTTCGTAGTCGATCCTGGACGATGCCTTGGGAAGCATTATCCCGTCGCCTGGACCGACAAGCGCAGATGACGGCTTGGTGAATATGATGGGGTTCTTTGGCGTGTCCCGTTTCATCTCTTTGATATGACTTCTATAGTTCAGGCCGATGCAGATGATCTTCGAAGGTCTGTCCACGGGCATGAGTATTCTCAGGCTGTCTAGAGAATGAGATGCCCGCGTGCGTCTAACCCCAGATTCCATGATGTCTATCATGCACGAGTTCTTCGTCTCCGTAACTCGGTTTCCCTGTAATTCGCCTATGAATGTCCTTTCATTCTCGGCGAACTTGCCAAGCACCAAATCATTGGGTCTAGATCGGGCCATGAACATCACTTGAGCTGGTCTACGTGAGATCGGTTTAGAGATGCGTTCCAACTTCTACTGGAACATCTTCCTGATCTTCCTTCCAACGACTTCTATCTGGGACTTGTCGCCTTCATCTCTCAGCTTCCTCAATGTGGGCATTCCAGCATCGTTCTCAGCCACCCACTCGGAGGCGAACTTCCCCGACTGGATGTCCTTCAGAAGCTCTTTCATCGTCTCCTTTGTCTTCGAGTCGATTATTCTGCTCCCGCGAGTCCTTCCTCCGTACTCAGCAGTGTTCGACACCCCGTCCCACATGCCCTCGATCCCTCCCTTCTGGATGAGGTCTACTATCAGCTTCAGCTCGTGCAGAACCTCGAAGTAGGCTATCTCCGGCTGGTACCCCTCCTCGACGAGCACATTGAACGAAGTGTTGATGAGAGCGCTCGCTCCGCCGCACAGATCGACCTGCTCTCCGAACAGGTCCGTCTCCGTTTCCTCCTTGAAGGTCGTCTCGATGACTCCTCGAGTGGTCGCCTTGAGACCTTTCGCGATGGCCAGCGCCGTCTTCTTCGCCTTCCCTGAGTAGTCCTGATGGACTGCGATCAGCGCGGGGACACCGATGCCTGCCAGATAGGTCTCCCTCACGAGCGCTCCCGGTCCCTTTGGAGCAACCATTATCACGTCAATGTTCTTCGGAGGCACGATTCTCTTGAACAATATGTTGAACCCGTGCGCGAAATCCAAGGTCATCCCCTTTCGGAGGTACGGCGCGACGTCCTTGTCGTAGACCGACTTCTGAACCTCGTCTGGGATGAGCATCATCACGACATCCGCGCACCTGACGGCCTCGGGTATGCTCTCGATCTTCATCTTATCGGCCTTCGCCCTCTTCCAGGTCTCGTCCTTGAGGTTCAGACCCAGGACAACGTCCACTCCGCTGTCCCGCAGGTTCAATGATTGAGCTCTACCCTGTATTCCGTATCCTATCACTGCGACCTTCTTGCCTTTCAGGACCTTGAGGTCCGCGTCTTTGTTGTAGTATATCTTGGCCATTGCCATCCGCTCCCATGGTTCAGATTGCGTTCATCGCCTGCACGTATTTCTCTGGTTGGCTCTTCTTGACTATCAAATCGACTTCTTCAACTGATCCAGTAACCCTGCATATTCCTTCCCTGTTCTGGAGCAACGCGTACGCCTCGTGCCTCGAGTGGTCGACAAGATCGGCCTCAATCACTTCTTGCAGCGCTCGCAAATGCTCCATCACGCTCAGCGCCTTCTCCCTGTCCTCTATCGACAGCACAATCCTCGCCCTCTCCGGCATCTCGCACTTGCCGACCACGATCGTCTCGACGTTTATGCGCTTTCTATTGAATTCGCCCATCACGCGTTGCATCACGCCTGGCTGGTCGTACACCAGCAACATCATGACTTCCATCTATGCCACTCCTCCTTTCCACTCGCACCTGCCCTTTATGCAGTTCACTGAGGTCATGCCAGGAGGAGTCATCGGAAGGACATCCTCCTCGGGATCAATGATGAAATCTATCAAATAGGGAACCTCTGCCTTTGTCGCCCGCTTGATTGCCTCAGCGACCTCCGACGGTCTGTCGACCCTGCACGCTTCCGCGCCGTAGGCTTCGGCGAGCTTGACGAAGTCTGGCGTTGTCCCCGCGAACTTCGAGGCCATGTACCTCGAGCCATAGAACAGCTTCTGCCACTGCTTCACCATGCCAAGCCATCCGTTGTCGAGAAGACAGACAATCACAGGAATGTCGTTCTCCACGGCGGTCGCGAATTCCTGCGAGACCATCTGAATGCTGCCGTCTCCGGCAATGTCAGCGACGACGCTCGAAGGTCTGGCGATCTTCGCACCAAGCGCTGCTGGGAAACCAAACCCCATGGTGCCAAGTCCTCCGGATGTGATGAACATCCTCTTCCCGTAGCACTTGTAGAAGTGAGCGGCCCACATCTGGTTCTGGCCGACCTCGGTGGTGACGATAGCGTCGTCCGGCAGATTCTTGGACATCTCATAGATGACCTTCTGCGGTTTGAGCGGTTCTGACTTGAGATTGTAATCGCAGGAGCACTCCTTGTTCAGCTGGATGATCCTGTCCCTCCAGGTCGCAGACCGAGCTCTCATCTGAAGGCCAGAGATGAGCGCGTTGACGACGGTCCAGGCGTCTCCTACCAGGCCGACCCTTCCCTTGACGTTCTTCCCAATCTCGGAAGAATCGATGTCCACGTGGACGACCTTCGTCTTGACGCCGAACTCGCTCAGCTTGCCGGTGACTCTGTCGCTGAACCTCGTGCCAATCGCGAGCAAGACATCGCAGTTGTTGAGCGCATAGTTCGCCACTTGTCTGCCATGCATGCCACACACTCCCAGGACCAGAGGGTGGTTCTCTGGAACCGAGCCCTTCGCCATGAGCGTAGTGACCACGGGAGCCATCAACATCTCCGCAAGACGCATTATGTCGCCCCCCGCACGTGACCATCCAACGCCACCCCCAATCATGATCGTTGGTCTCTCCGCCTTCTCAAGAAGCTTGACAGCGTCTAGGAGGCCCGTGAGATTCTTCTTCGGCTTCGGTATCTTGACCTCCCTCTCCATCTGCTCGTCGGTTATGTCGGCATGGAAGATATCCACTGGGATGTCGATGTGCACTGGTCCGAACCTGCCCGTAGTCGCGATCAGAAAGGATTTCTTGATCGTCTCGGGGAGCAGCTTCGGGTCGGTTATCCTGAAGTTGTGCTTGGTGATAGGCATCATGAGGCCGAAGGAATCCGCCTCCTGAAATGCGTCGTTTCCCAGCACGGCTGTGGCCACCTGGCCAGTGATTGCCACCATGGGCGAGGAATCCATGAATGCCGTGGCAACTCCTGTGACGAGATTGGTCGCTCCAGGACCGGAAGTGGCGATACATACTCCGACCTTCTTGGAGACTCGAGCATACCCATCCGCCATGTGACCCGCGCATTGCTCGTGCCTCGGGAGTATGTGCCTTATGTCCGACTGCGCAAGCTCGTCGTAGAACGGCAGCAGGACTCCGCCTGGAATTCCGAACATGATCTCCACATTCTGCTGCTTCAGCAACTCCACGGCGGCCTTCGCACCTTTCATCATTCACACACTCCTAAGTTCGCCCGCACGGACACACAAGAAAGTCTGTATGTCCACTACGGGCGCAAGAGCCGCAGGTCGATGAGGACCTCTAGGGTCCCAAGAACAAGCACCAAAGGGCTTTGGCCAGCGGTCTTGCACATCGAAGTTCGCAATGCTTGAGCGGATATTAAAAATCTTGTCTGAGCCGTCCGAGCAGCCAGTCATGCTGACCATAATTGTACATCGGATGTTGTGGATCAAATAAAGTGGCCCTTGCCGGTCACGACGGCGACGAAGACATGGTTTCTCGAATCGAGTTTGGCTATCCCGAACACGGCGCCCGCGGCGGCCGGCAAAGCGTCTATGCCTTCCTCAGTCCTGATGATCTCCGAGGCTTTTTCTAGCTCATCGTCGGGTACTTCAACGGCGGCGCCGTTCGATTCGAGCACCGAACCAACTATCTCCTCAGGTTCTGTCAGGAAATTGCCGGCCAGAGGTTCATTTATCTCGGTGATTCTCAGATCCGGGACGTCGAGTGGTTGCCTCATTCCACCCGCAAGACCGTGGATTGCTGAGTTGTTGTTCGAGACTCCAAGGATTCTCGGTTTCATGCTCATCGACCTGAACCCTTGCCAGATTCCTCCAACGAGAGTTCCGTTGCCAACGGGCACGGATACCCAGTCAGGCTGACGGCCGAGGTTCTGGGCGATCTCCTTTGCGACATAGGTATACGCGAAGAGCCCCAGCTCCTTGTTACGCCCTCCAGGGTTTGCATTGTACCAGTTGTTGTTGATGGCGTGTTCAATCGAGAGCCTGAGGGCCACTTCGTAGTCGCCCTCCACATTCACGATCTTTGCCCCCGATCGCTCGATCTCGGCCCTTCTCGGAGCGGCGAAAGATGCGGGGATGTATATGTAGCAGTCGAGGTTGAGCTTCTCGCACACATATGCGAGAGCAGCGCCGTAATTCCCGCAGCTCACAGCAGTGACTGCATTCTGCCCTTTCTTGCGAGCATCGAGGGCGTGAATGAGGGCAGCGCGGTCCTTGTGTGTCCCAGACGGATTCTCCCCCTCTAGCTTCAGATGGAGTCTCCTTATGCCGAGCCTCTTCTCGAGTTTCTGAGCTCGCCTAACGGGGGTGTTCCCTATCTTCAGACTCTTCATCTGCATCTCGTATTCTCGGATCAGCTCTAGCGGTACCAAATGCGGTTCACTCTCTTTCATTCGAGCCGGCGAGGTCAGCCGTCGCCTCAGTCCAGGCCGTGTGATCTAATGTCCTTGTCCGCCTGCTTCACTATCGAATCGAACTCACCTGAGACATCTACGGGGACCGGGACGACCTTGTGCTCTGTGAGTATCTTGTTGACCTTGTCTCTAGCGCGTTCAACCACGCTTTTCCTTCCGTCTGCCTCCCACTTGTCGCCCGTCCTCCTGTCGGTGATGTCCGTGATGAAGTGCTCCTTGCTGAGCCACTGCATCGTGTGTCTCTCTGAAAGGTATGTTCCTCCAGGGCCCACCTTCTTGATCAGGTCGACGGCTAGATGATCGTCATCGACAGTCACTCCGTAGGCCAGCCTCGCCATTATCTTGGCCATTTCGTCGTCGATAGCCATCTGCTCGTAGGATAACATGGTCACGTCATCGAGTAGTCCGAGACCAGCGACCATATCGCACCCAGCATAGAACTGCGGCATCCCGCTTGACATCTTCTCGTAGCATGCCTGAGGTCCTGGGATCTTTGCGGAAGTGACGATGCCGCCGCACAGTATCGCAAAACCGTAGTGGTGGGCGAGTTCGCCCGCACCCGCAGATATGAGAGCCCTCTCGGGGCCTCCTCCAGCCCACGTCATCGTCCTCATGTCGAATGCAGCTCCGCCGGTGCCATAGATGAACGGGGAACCAGGAGCTGCAAGCTGGGCCATCGTGAGTCCTGCAAGGACTTCTGCGTTATTGACGATGATCGAGCCCGCGAGCGTTACAGGGCCAGTCGCACCGGCCTGAGGCATGCCATAGAATGATATCGGAACTCCCGCGCGCGCGATCTCAAGGGCTCCCTCGGTAGATCCGCCGTCGAGTTGTAGTGGGGAGAATGGACAGTGCATTGAAGAGAAGATCGGTCTTCGTCTGAGTTCCCTTTCACCACCGGCGAGTGCGGCTCCGATCTTGATGAGCCACTTCGCCTCCCTTCTGTGGCTCGTGGTCTCTACCTGGACATGCTTCTCTATGCTGGACAATGCGACCTTCAGATCCACGACATGTCTGATGTAGTCTGGGACGTCCTGGCAGCTCACGCACGGCCAGAAAACATGCGCAGAATCCAGGGCATTCGCGACATGCCCGACCATCGCCAGATCGGCGCTCGTGGAGTTCCTGCGCTTACCGGTTTGGAAATCCATCACGCTTGTCCCGTTTCCATCCGTCGTGCAGTAGATTCTCCTTCCATCTAGCACGACGTCGTACTTCGGATTTCTCGCACAGAGAGTGATGTTCTTCTTCGCCTTCCGAACCGCTTCACCAACAAGGTTCCCTGGTATCTTCGCGCAATTGTTCTTGTGGTCGACGGAGCAGCCAGCGTCCTCGAGCAGCTTGAGGCACTCCTTGCTGATCACCTTGATACCCGCATTCTCCAGCACATCTAGCGTTCCCCAATGAAGGGAGTCAAGGTCGTTCTTGTTGAACATCCTGAACACGACCTTTCCTTTAGGAAATCCGATCACTCTCACACCTCTCCCGGGGCACCTCCCATCATCGCAGAAGTTGCCCCATTGTTTCTGTTTCAGGTATCGAAATCCAGTATTTATCTAGTTGGACTTCATCTGTATCGATTCGAGGCTACAGCCGACTTCTCTCTACTTGCACATGAGCGATCAGCAGAATCGGGAATCCCGAAAGGCTTTAATCAAGATACACATATCGACCGCCATCCAGTGCCGGAGCGCGGGGGTAGCCAAGCCCGGTCAACGGCGCCAGATTGAGGGTCTGGTCTCGCAGGAGTCCCTGAGTTCAAATCTCAGCCCCCGCACTCACACTTATTACCGTCACAAAGGGCGTCTTCCGTATGGAACGACCAGAAGTGAAGCGCGTCGTCCAAGTGGTTCATTACGACAGCATCTGGAAGTCGAAGTATCTGGAGGAGGCGAAGCGCCTACGACGAGTTTTGCACAATGAGGTCATCGAGGTCCATCATATCGGAAGCACGGCGATTCCAGGCATGTGGGCGAAGCCGACGATTGACATACTCGTCGTGGTCCGCGACATCGATGCAGTGGATAGATACAACCAATCGATGTCGGCGATTGGCTACGACGCAATGGGCGAGTACGGAATCAAAGGCAGGAGGTTCTTCACCAAAGGCGGCGACAGGCGTACCCATCATGTGCATGTCTTTCAGAAAGAATCGGCAGAGATCAACAGACACCTCGTGTTCAGAGATTTCATGATTGCCCACCCTTCTGTCGCAGCTGAATACGCCGACCTCAAGAGAGACCTCGCTGCACGTTTCGGATCGGACATAGACGCGTATTGCCAAGGAAAGGACGCGTTCATACGCGATATAGACGCCAAAGCCGCGGTCTGGGCTAGTTCCATCAGGGGCCAGTATGCCTGATTCATGAGAGAATCAGCATTGAATCCGGTCGCAGAAACCTCATATACCAATGCTGAGAATCATATCCAAAGCAGGGCAAGACCGTTGGTGACCAATGCTTGCGCTCACGCATCTCATCGTGACCCTCCTGTTGATTCAGATATTCTTGCTCGACAGGAACGACGCGTTCGTGGCCCTTGTTTTTGGCTGCTTCATCGACCTCGACCACCTGATGGGTTTGAGGGAATACACGCAGACAAACGGCCTCAGCGGAGTGTTCGATCTAGACCATTTGATGAACCCCGGAGGTCACTGGAAATCGGTCATGCACAACCCTATTGCTTTGGCAATTGTTGCGCCTCTTGCTTTCGCCTCGAGGATGGCAATCCCTCTTGTGTTCTGGGGGCTTCACATTTCCATGGATATGGTCCAGGAGGGGTTTCTGGGGCAGTTCTCCCAGGCTGAGGCCATGCTTGCCTTCTTTTCCTTCGCCCTGCTAGTCACGCTCAGGTATTCGAAGTACATCGAATCAGGGCATGAAGGCACACTCGTTCAGTATGTTAGATCAGAGGTGCCTCGAATCGGACGTGCAAGGTGGACTAATCCGAACTATTGAGAACCGCGTGAGGGCGCTCAGCTAGGTATGTTCTTAAGCACATGTTCTGTGAACGAGGCAGAACCATGTCTGCCCCCGAGGTCGCTCGTGAGGTGTCCCGACGCGTAGAAGCCAGTCACGGCAGATCGGACGATCTCCTCTTCTCTTGTCAGGCCAAGATGATTCAGCATCATCGCCCCGGCAAGTATTGCGGCAGTGGGGTTGGCCAGTCCCTTTCCCGCTATGTCTGGAGCCGATCCATGGGCGGGCTCGAAGACTGAGTGGACAGGCCCGATGTTGCCAGAAGGTGCGAATCCGAGACCGCCAGCAACTCCTGCGGCGACATCGGACAATATGTCGCCGTACAGGTTGAGTGTGACGATCACATCGAACGTCCCTGGCTGGGTCACGAGTCTCATGGCTGCTGAGTCCACCAGTTGCTCCGATGCCTCCAGATTCCTTCCCTTGTTCTTCACGGCCTCCCTGAACACCGAGAGGAAGAGCCCGTCGGACGCTCTCAGGACGTTCGCCTTGTGAACGCAGGTGATCTTCGTCCTGCCGGCCCGGAGCGCGTAGTCTATCGCGAACTCGACAATTCTCTCAGAGGCCCGCTTGGACACCCTCCGGTGAGTGGTGACTCCTTTGTCGTCAAAGACCTCATCCTGAGTGTACATCCCCTCCGAGTTCTCACGCACTATGACAACGTCGATAGGTTGTCTCGAAGGAACATTGACGAGGGTCTTGACTGGCCTCAAGTTCGCATAGAGGTCCAGGTCTTTCCGGAACTTGAGCACTGGCGACTCATGATACGATTCCTCAGAGGATGTGATCGCACCGAAGAGGGAACTGTCACAAGAACGCATGAGTTCGAGAGTGTCTTCCGGCAGGCGACTGCCGGATTTTCGCATCGCGGCCTCACCGATGTCAGCATAGACGAACTCAAGGTCTTTGGAGGCAGCCGTCAGGACTTTGACAGCGCAGTCTATGACTTCCGGTCCAATGCCATCCCCAGGCAACACGCAGATCTTCTTCATACAATTACTCTTGAATCATCTTGGCCAAGTCAACGAAATGCTTCTCCATGCGGGAAATCCGTTTCCGGCTGTCCTGAAGATCTTTGTCCATCTTTGCCGTCATCTTGCGCATCTCCTGGACTAGGGACTCCGCCTCCTTCTCGAGTTCGCCAATCTTGGACTCGTGCGAGGAGGACTTGCTCGCATGTTCCTCAATGAGGCGTTCGAGGTCCGCCTGACGCTCCTTCTCTGCAGACTTGGAGAAGTAGCTCTCGACCTTGGAGTTGAGCATCGTCAGGATGTTGGACACCTTCTCAAGCTGTTTTTCCAGGCGATCGACTCGACCTGCCAATTCCTTCACGGAGGATTCAATCTCAGGCGAGCTTGCCAGTCTCTCCACCTCGAACATCCTGTTCTCGACGGTATCGATCTTCTCCTGGAGGTTCGCCACATCCTTGACACCCTCAGCTATCTCCCCGAGAAGCTCCTTGTCGGGGAATTCTATTGTCACATTCTCAGAACCTGGAACATATGATTTCAGCGATTGGAGCGCGGCAATGGCGTCTACTGTCGGAAAGCCGCTCTTCATCCGTCCTTCCATGCTCCTCAATGTCGATATCATCTCGGTGCCGGATTTCCCCAGCCACGGGTTCGCCTTGACCATCTTCGTCACGCTTTCGATGAGCATCTCGAGCTCGGCTCCGCTCCTCACGAGGGCGGACTTCTCAAGCAAGCGAATATCTCTGAGGGCGTCTCGCTTGCCTCTCTTGTTCCAATCACCGAGCGAACGTCCTTCGAACGGGAAGAAGCCTGAGAAATGATCCACTCCTTTCACGATCATCTCCTGAACCTGTTCCCAGTCCTTCTGAGACCCCTCGACCCTTAGCTCTTGAAACGAAGTAAAGATCATCGCCACGCATCCGTTCGGAAGCAAAATCGACTGAACATGATACGGGGCTTCCTGGGCAAACTTCGTAAGTACTGGGGGCTTCTTCTCTTCCACCGTCTCAATGTATGATTTGTAGTACTCCTTTGCGAATGCTGCCAAGTCCTGAATCGACGGGATATCAGGGCCGATTTCCTTTGGAGTCATGTCCTCGTCATCCTCAATGCGCGAGGCAGTATTTTACTCTGCGATATTAATGCCTTCCTGGCCGCCCTTCCCCTATCACCGAACCAGCGACGATGGGAAGAGTTATTGTGGCATCTCCCTCGACCGTGATGTACGGAGCGTTTTCCTTGACCTTGCCCCAACTGACTGCCTCGCGGATCCTCGCGCCTGACAGGGAGCCGTCCCATTCCTCCGCTGTGGTCAAATAGATGGCATAGTCAAGCCCGCCCCGGAACTGATTCCACCAGATCACGTGGTGCTTGGATATGCCTCCGCCAATCATGATTGCCCCTGCCTTCTTTGCTGTGAACACTATGTCTGATAGCTCCTGCTCATCCTTCATGACATCTACGTTGAAATCGGGATGTTGCTGTTTGAAGAGCCAGAGCTGTGATCCGAAGGCGCCGTCTGTTATTCCTGGGACAAATATCGGCACCTCGTTCTTTGTGGCCCAGTACAGAATTGACTTCTTGTCGGTCACCCTGAGCCCGAACTCGTGAGCGAGCTGCCTGCTCGAAAGGTTCTTCTTGCCGGATTTGTACAGTTCGTCCAGTATCGGCTGCATCTTCTGTTCCAAGACTATCCCGTAGCTCTCGTTCGGGATGAGGATGTTCCCCAGTCTGTTGATGCCTTTTCGGTGCAGATCAGCATCATCCATCAGGAAATCACCTTGGTAGTACTTCCTCCAGGTTCGCGCGAGATCGTGATCGAGTGTCCCACAGGTCGTCACGATGACATCGACGAGCTTCTCCTCCACCAACTTCCTGATGACTCCCCGGGTGCCCGTTGAGATTATGCATGCGGGGAATGACAGGAAGACGATGCACTGCTTCTCGCGCATCATCTTTCGGACGATGTCGCAGGCCACCCCCAGCTTCTTCGCCGTGAACCCACCTGATGCCGACATCTGCGACGTCAGGTCCTTGATCGTCATTCCGTCTTCGATTTCTATGTCCGCAATTGGCTTCAGCTTCATCTGCATTGCATCAACTCTAGTATGAGAGTCTGGGCTATGACAACCGGCCGAAAACATTTATAGCTTTCCAGCTGATTTTCTTGTGATAGCATGCTGAAAGTCCGAGAGATCATGTCGAGCCCGGTAGTTTCCGTGACGCCGGACACTCTGGTAAGGGAAGCTGCGATACTGCTCGAGCAGAAGGACATATCCGGCGTTCCGGTGGTCGATTCCGGCAAGATCGTAGGAGTGTTCAGTGAAGCTGACATTCTGAGGTCCATCAAGACCACGAAGAAGGATTTGAGACTGGTGTTTCCATCAGTCTCCTCCTTGGGGATCGCGTTCCAGGAGCAGGTCACCCAAAGGGAAATCCTGGAGGCCTACGACGAGATTGGACGACGACCTGTCAGGGATGTGATGACCCGAGACGTCGTGACCATAGAATCGGACACTCCACTGACCGAGGCGATAGTCAAGATGGTGCGGATGGGAATCAGCAGGTTGCCCGTCGTGGACAAGCAGACCATCGTCGGTATTGTCACGCGCGGCGATGTCATTCGAGGACTCGCAAAGGAAGAGATCGTAAAGAGCAAATGACCTTCGTACCCAGCGGTGACCTCACCATCTAAGAAATCCTCTCTTTCTTCTCGGCTCTATCGGCGCGGGAGTAGGCTGTTGTGGAGAGACCGCCGGTGCAGCCGGGGCTTCTGCAGATCTGTGGCCGCATTCGACGCATTTCTCAGCCCTGTCTGGATAGGAATAGACTGCTTCTTGGCCGCACTTTCCGCACTTCGACCCTTCAACGCGTTTTATGACTCCCATGTCGATGCGTTTCGAATCGAGGTCCTTCTCCATCGATTTCACGATGTCTTTCACTCTATTGGAGTACTTGGCGGCACTGACGGCGTCACTCCTGTCGACTGCAGCCTTTGTGTTGTTCACGTAGAAGAGCCCCTCATCAGCCTGAAGTCCGTAAGATGAAGCCTCGCGGAGGATCGGTTCATGGACAACCACGGATGTCCTCGCGGATTCCAGCTGTCTCGAACCAAGCTCGCGTCTCGCATTCAGTTGAGCCAGATGCGCTTCGTCTACCTGGCGTTCTATGGCGGCAAGCATTTCGACAGCGCGGGCGAATGCACCATCATCATAAGCCCTTCTCGCTTCTTCGAGTCTAGATTCTGCGGATGAGACCTCAACGCCGACATCTCTTGCCGCGGCTGCGGCCGCCCTCACAATCGGGAAGACGCTATTGATCTCCTGCACCCTGACATCCTTTGCGTGATCCGCCCTGTCCCTTGCATCCTTGAGAAGCCGCGAGTGCTCGGCGATGTTCATCGCTCGCTTCGCCTGGGATGCGATTTCGAGGTACCTTCTTGATTCGTCGGTTCTGGTCCCGAAGGACTCGTAGTCGGCCAACAGGCCCATCAGCTCCGCCTCTTCTTTCTCTGTGTTCGCGACGAACGCGTCATATGCCTTTGTCGCGAGGACCTCAAGAGCCTCGAGGGCATCCTCCCTTCTCTTCGGAGGGCCATCCAAGAAGGCGCGTTTCGCCTCGGCAAGAGCAGTCCTTAGGATAGGATCCAACTCTCCCTTTTCGGCCACGAGTTTGGAGAAAAGCTCGTCTGCCGCCCTAATGGAGACAGCTGCAGAATACACCTGAAAGGAGCTGAACTCCTCCAATCCCTTCAGCCTTGCCTCTCTGCTCAGTTTGACAGCGTCGTAGTAGTCTCCTACGATCATCTTGCCATAGGCGGCCTGGGTCCTTGAGTCAATCTCGAACAAAGCTGGTCTGAGCATCAATGCCTCGTCGAGGTGCTTCTCGACCGATTCCTCGATTCCTTTCGGAAGTTCAGCGGGCGCACTTGGCGACTTAGCTATCGATTCGAGCTCTCTGCCAATCGCCTTGACATCGCGCTCAGGCTCTCCTCCTTCCTTCTTTCGCCGGCTGAGAACGTTTCGAACCTGTTCCTCGGTGAGCTTCTTCGCGGAAATCTTCTGGACATAGTCTCTCTTGTACCTGCAGTTTGAGACGTCGACGCCGAACTCCTCGGCAACTGTCTTGAGCTTCCAAATAGTCAGTTCATTCAGGAAGTTGTTCGGATCATCCGTCATCGCAATCACTCAGTATCAGTCCTGCCTATCCAAGTGATTGGACATAAGGATTTCGCAGAGCCAGAATACTGCTGATATCAAGAACAAAGCCTAAGTACTGGCAGGCGCATCGAATCCGGCAATGGACGCGGCGCAGGAAAAGATTGCCATTGCGAGACTTTCTGTCTATTCGAACACCGCTCTCGTCGCCATGAAGGTCATAGTCGGTTTCTTCATGGGGTCCGTTGCGGTGATGTCAGAGGCAATTCACTCCGGGGTGGATCTCATCGCTGCCCTCATTGCGCGCTTTTCTGTGAAGAAATCCGCGGAACCGGCAGACAAAGACCATAGATTCGGACACGGGAAGTACGAGAACCTCTCCGGCGTTGTGGAGGGGGCATTGATATTCCTGGCTGCTGCCTGGATCATTTACCAGGCGACGGACAAGTTCCTCGGTGAGTTTGAGATAGAGCTCATTGGAGCCGGTATGATAGTGATGGGTGTTTCGGCGATTGTCAATTTCGTGGTCTCAAATAGGTTGATGGATGTCGCAAAGCGCACAGATTCGCTTGCATTGGAGGCAGATGCGTATCACCTAAAGACAGATGTCTGGACTTCGGTGGGGGTGTTCCTTGCCCTCGGACTCATACAGTTGACAGGCATCAACGAGCTGGACCCAGCAATTGCGATTGTGGTTGCCGCATTCATCATAAAGGCGGCTTATGACATAACCCGCAAATCTGCTGAGGGGCTTGTTGATTATAGCCTGCCCGATGATGAGATCAGACTTATCGAGCGCATCATGAAGGACCACCAAAGCGATTTTGTCAACTTCCACAAGCTCAGAGCGAGAAAGGCGGGCTCAGAGAGACAGATCGACCTTCATCTGACCGTTCCAAGACACCTAAACATAAAGGAGGGGCACGATCTCGCAGAACATCTGGCCCACGAGATCAGGAAGGAGTTCCCGCAGAGCGTCGTGGTAATACATGTGGAACCCTGTGACGAGAAGTGTGAGAAGTGCAAGTTGAGCCCTCCCGAAAACGTCTTCACTGGACCGGAGAAGTAGTCCGCAGCTGCTCTTCTCCGTGATTCCTCTCCCGTAAGATCGTCTCCACTTGTCTGAACGGAGCTTCTCCGTCGATGCTGTTGTCTATCAGAATCCATTCGTTTTTGGTCAATTGCCTCGCCAGTCTACGAACCGCCTCCAGTCTCGGTTTCGTCTCGAACATTTCCGGGGTGTGGCCTCGCGATTTGATCCTCCTGAGCGCGACGTCAGGCTCGATATCAATGAAGAGGGCCAAATCAGGAAAGGGGAGCAGTTTTCGGAATAGCATGTACCCGTGGGGTGCCAAGCTCGGCGGGAGATACGCTGTACCCAGCAGATACCTCACGAATATGACCGTTCCTTTCTCCTGCGTTTTGTACCACCGGACTGAGGCCAGCACATCCAGCGTGAAGAAGAGCGTTGCGAACAACCTCGCAATGGGTCCAGAACCCTCGAGCGACCGTTTCGAGAGCCTTCCGAGGCGCCTCTGCGATGGGTGAGAGATAATGGTGACATCCTCACCTTTCGCCTTCAGCAACCTTCGGATGTTCTCCGCATGAGTGTCTTTTCCACACCCGTCGAGACCATCGACCACTATTAGCTTCATCCCTCAAACCCCGATCGTGTGGAGGAATCCGGCGACGACAAGAGGAACAATGAGGTTGTCGACCATCCCAGGGGTTATTGCCTCCAACAAGGCGACGAACGCGCCAATGACTATAGCGAACAACAGCAACATCTCTGGCATTCCTCCCCCTGAGTAGTCGATCAAATCGAAATAGAACCAGCACAGAACGAGCACGCTGATGACTGTCGCGGAGAAGACCGCAGTAGTGCCTTCCAGAGTGCGGCGAGGCATGTATCTGATTCTCCCGAATCTCCTACCAATCAGTTCGCCCATGCCGTCTCCAAATGACATTGCGGCAATGCCTACTGACGCCGCTGGGAGGTCTGCGAACAGGAAATAGGCGACCATCGTCCAGGAGATGGCGTACATGACCAACCCATATGGATGCCCTTCGGATGACCGAGCTCCGAGCGGGCTGTTCTTGAGAAACTCCACAGGTGACTTGGGCGTCGCCAGTAGAAGCAAGATCACGAACGGGAATGCCGCAAGGCCTGCCATCACCTCTTTGGTGTCGAAGCTCCACCAGAAGAACACTATCCCTCCAGTCAGTATGTGAACGACTTTCCTGAGATTGTGCACTTTCTTTCTCAGCAGCCACGCTACCAGCATCACGGATGCGACATAACCATAGACGCCCGCAAGTCCGAGGATGTCTCCTTGTGTGAGTTCGACCACTTGACTCCGATTATCTGTGAAAAAGGGATATACTTTTCTGCCAGCTAACGCCCGTCTCTCTTTCTCTTCAGTTCTTCCACGACTTCTTTTGCCCTGTCCATGCGGATCTTCTTCTCCGCGACGACTATGCGCACGACTTCGTCGACGAGCTCTGGAGGGCATCCCACGCTGTTGACGATGTTCTTGGCGTGGAGGGACATGTGGCCTTTCTGTATTCCGACCGTCGCCAACGCCCTCAACGCAGCAAGATTCTGGGCGAGTCCTACGGCCGCTGCGATCTCGCCGAGCTCCTGGGCTCCTTTGACTCCGAGAAGCTTGATTGCCGCGCGAGCAGCCGGATGTACCTTCGTCGCTCCTCCGATGAGGCCCACGGCCATCGGCAACTCGATAGTACCCGCTAAGTCGCCCTCCGGCGTCTTCTCAAAGGTGGTGAGGGGCTTGTACGAGCCGGTTCGGGCGGCGTACGCGTGTGCGCCAGCCTCTATTGCGCGCCAGTCGTTTCCGGTCGCAATGATTACCGCGTCGATGCCGTTCATTACCCCCTTGTTGTGAGTCGCGCATCGATACGGGTCCGCATCTGCGAAGAGGTACGCCTCCACGATTCCATCTACCACGTCTTCCCCGCCAATCGCATCCTTGTCCCAGATCGCGCGCGCCCTCGCTAACCTGTGTGTTGCTAGGTTTGAAAGTATCCTCAGACAGACGCGTCCGCCCGCGATGTTCTCAACCAGTGGCGCGACAGCCTCCGCCATTGTGTTGACAGCATTCGCGCCCATCGCGTCCTTCACGTCGACCAGGAGATGAACTACGACATTCGGGCCCTTCTGGGTGTGAATGATCCTGACATCGATGTCCTTTGCACCTCCGCCGAACTTGATGAGCATGGGATCCTGCTGGTTGGCCAGATCGATTATCTCCTGTTTCCTCTCGAGAATCGTGTGCTTCGCCCTGCTGGGATCCTTGATTCCGGTCAGCTGCACCTGGCCTATCATGACTGGAGGAGTGCTGCTCGTCCAGAACCCGCCCTTCACCCGGGCCATCTTCGCCGCGTTGGACGCAGCAGCGACGACCGACGGCTCCTCGATGGCCATCGGAATCAGGTAGTCTCGGTTGTTGATCAGGAAGTTGACGGCAATTCCCAAGGGCATCTGAAAGGAGCCGATAGCATTCTCTATCATCTTGTCTGACAGAGACGGATCGCCACCTCCAAAACCAGCAAGTGAAAGAGCCTCATCATCACTCAAGTCCGCGAACGCCTTGACGATCTTGAGCCGCTCTGCCATAGGCAATTTGTAGAATCCTTCTATCCTGGAGGTCTTCTCCATGGGAACACCGATTGCTGGATGGGCAGAGTCAGTTGGCCAGACTTAATGCTTTTGCAGGCCGGATTCGACAATAAG
>Ga0153916_10001256_pt1 | contig 18015 bp, 19 predicted proteins | sample Opewatmetagenome_FD_109642 | JGI IMG/M metagenome (GOLD analysis project Ga0153916, IMG submission 109642) | Freshwater wetland microbial communities from Ohio, USA - Open water 3 Core 3 Depth 4 metaG | ecosystem: Environmental > Aquatic > Freshwater > Wetlands | place: USA: Ohio, Lake Erie... | reverse complement strand
CATCTGGCAAACTTAGGGTCACAATCGACATGGCAGGCTCCTTGTAGATGTCGGTTTTGTCGCCTAACATCTTGCAAAGAGCTTGCCATTTTATTCAAAACCAACCACCATTGTTACAGACACGGTCTTTCCAATGTGTTCGTGACATAAACGGTCGATGCGGTTTAAAATTCCAGTTGTAGTGGAAAAATTGAGCAGATTCAGGTGTCGACACCTTAAATTGGCATTGGAAATAATATAAAGAAAGGAGAACTTTAACAGCTAGAATCCGTTTCAGCCATAAGAGTTTATTATTGGGCATTTTCTATTCTCCTTTCATAAAATAAAGCTGGGCACATTGAGTTTTGCCTAACAATTGATTCTGTAAACTCTTGCTATGTTTCACCACGGATAGAAGTAGAGAATATAGAAAATATTTTGATATCAACATTCGGTATCACAGTCTTCTAAGTAGAGATGAGTAACGTAAACCGAATGCAGTGTATGGCTACTTTAGGTCAAGGATGCTGTCAAGACCATGACGTAAACCTACAAATGAATTGACTCTGCGGATTGCTAAAAGTGCTCCAGCAATATAAGGTTCAGCACTACTTCCTGAATCGTGGCGCAATGTAAGTTTTTGGTCAGGCATACCAAAAATGATTTCTATCGAGATGGTATATCCAGGAAGCCGTATCGAATGAATTTGTGAGCCGTTGATCCGTGCTCCCCGGGTCTCAACGATACCCTCGGTTTGCTCAAGAGGGATCGTCAGTTCGGATTGCCGGATTTTTGAAAGGCGAGTGGCTAATTCTCGAGCTGTCCCACTAGGTGAATCTTTCTTATCATCATGAGCATAATCAATGATTTCCCACTTAGGAATATATCGGGCAGCAATTTCAGCGAATTTCTGTAATAAAACCGCGGTGAGGGCAAAATTCCCAACAGCTAATACGCCTCGCTGGCATTGTTCAGCTTTATCCGCAATCTCTGCGTAATCAGCTTCCGATAATCCCGATGTGCCAATTACGACATGCGCCCCATGATGTAATGCTAGCAGACTATTAGCTTTCGCAATTGTTGGTTTTGTGTACTCAAAAAACACATCACAAGATTGAGCAAGTGCCTCCTGGGTACTCGCATAGACAGGGCATGTCAGATTCGGTTCAGACAGCACATCGCCCAGATTGTGCCCTGCATACCTTCGTGATACGGCTGACACAAGGACTATATCATCTGATTTTGCGATGCTATGAGCAAGAGCTGACCCTGCCCATCCCGTAGCACCCGCTACGCAGACACGAATTGGCATAATTCCTCCAAATGTAAGTAAACAAATATTTCCTCGGTGTTTTTACCACCCTAAAGGAGATTATAGCATGCTGGCGAAATGTACTTGTTTTTATAGAGGACACACCTGTTCGAACATGTTGCACAAAACCATCTCAGCTTGATTTGGGAATCCCGATCCATCTGGGGGTTCTATGCATGTATTCCTGGTATTCAGCCCCATATATCTCAAGGCATGCCTGTTCTTCAGCAATACCCTGTTTCCTCAGCATGACCAGATACACGATTGAAATTAGCATGGAGATCCACGAGGCTGTGGCGACACTCACCCCCACAAAGATTATAAATAGTGAGAGATACCCTGGATGTCTTGAAAAGCGATACATCCCTTGGGTAAAGGGCTGACCCAGTGGCGTCCTTGCGACGTTAACGATAGTTGAAAGGAAAATCACCAACCCCAACACATAGATAGTCAATCCTGCATAAAACCACAGTGTGCTCACCTTTAGCGGAAGAAATATCGAATAAGCCAAGAAGACAAGCAGGACTATCGTATAGATTATGGAGTCTTTTCTCTCCCCTTTCTGATCTGGAACATCACCCATCTTCTGGAATATCTGACCAGTACCAACAGCTTTATCCACAACGATCAGAATGAGGGGATGCAATGCCAGGAAAAGCGTGAGAATCCAAGCATTCCACAAGCCAATCTTAAAAGCTGGCAACCATAACATAGTTCTGCTCCTTCCGAAGGGTGAGCGAAGCTAATGACCCTACGGACTCCTACGAAATACATCACCTAACGCAGTAAATTAGCTAGAAACCAACCTGGTCTCAACACTCGGCAGCAGCTACAAGGAAGCAAAACTGAGAGACGCCAGGTGTTTGCGGGCTGCCAGGCGGCTACTTACACCAGAACCATCAGGTCATTTTTCTATCCGTATCCGCGTGCCACAATATTCGCACTCGACTGTATTGTCATCCACCCAGTCAACTTCATCACTATGAACTGTTGCCCCACATTTAGGGCAATTTGTCGGTAGCATTCCATGGGTTTGGCGATTTTCTTGCTGAGGCTCAACCGGCTGTACGGCAATTTGAGCACCATATTCTCGTTGTAACTGGTCGGCAGCCACTCTCATCCCTTTGGCAGTCATCTTGCGCGTGATGTTGGTAAAGAATATCGATGTTCGGCGGACCATTTTGAATTGGATAAATAAAGCTAAAGCCTTTCTGGCATAAACCAGGGCGGCATGCTCATTATTCCCATCAGCAAAGGCATGGGCAGCACGCGCATAGAGGTTAGCGGCACGACGTGGATGGTTGCTCCTTTGCAACTCATCGGCTACATCTGCAAATAACGGGCCGGCATCTGAAGGTTTATCGTCCGAAATTAATTGGTTTGCCTTTAGCAAAACAGAAAATTGGTCGGCAGTGAGAGGGATAGCCTGAAAACGAGGGCGTCTACGGAACATGAACTCCTCCTGTGTTTACTATATGGCACTATTATTCATAGAGCCAGATTATACAATTGTATACGCATCTGCGGCTAAGGGCGATCTTCGAGAGCCACCCGACAAAGAGACACTGTGATTTTATGGCTCAAGAGCGGTTGGACAGGTAAGACTTATATATATAATCGTGTCACCCCTGACAAGACCTGACTTACCCTCAGTGACATAGCCGCTACCTGCGGGATCCTTTGATTGGTCTGTAGTTACTCTGTTCCGATTCGTTCGTGGATATAATTCACAATCACATCAATGATGGCATACCTCTCACAATCACGGAACATCTCATGTTCTGTTGTATCAAACCAAACGATCCGTTTCAATTCTACAGGTGTGGAAATTTGGTGGTAAATAATATCCACGCTCTCTGGCGCCACTGTGGAATCACCGTGGCTTTGAATGATGAGAACAGGCGTTTTTACCTCCACCAAGCGCGTGCGAGTTACCCTGACGAATTCAAAAAGTGAGTAGAGTACATCTGTAGGGGTCCATAGATAATTCGTGTCATATTGTGCCAAAGATTTGTCTGCATAATTTTTTTGAGTTAAATCCCATCTCTTAAAAATACAGGGAGCAAGGGAGTGAGGAAGTTTAGTGGTTTGCCAGGTGAAAACGGCGTAGTCATTTGAACATTTGCAGCGGCAAGGATGAGACAGTCGAGCTACTCCATATGGTCAGCAGCCAGGTTCAACGCCACAAGCCCACCCATGCTGTGTCCAATGATGATGGCTCGCTCGACTTCTGTGAGCAAATCCTGCAGGGCAGATTTAGCATCCGCTACCCAATCAAGCCAAGTCACACCACGCAAAGCTTCGGGAGATCCAGCATTGTGGCCGCGTAGAACTGGCATGCGGGTTGGCAACCCCAAGGCTTTGAGTGGTGGTTCAATCTCACACACACAATCCAAGCTTGAGGTGAAACCATGGATAATCAAAACGCCATATGGTTTTTTTGACATCGTGCAACTCCTACACATAACGGCGAAAACTAAACATCAATAACCATGCAACAACCAAAATGGATAGCTTTAGATCAGTGGCTCAATAGGTTATGGACATCCGAGGTACGAAACTTGAAACTAGTAAAAATGATATTAACCGATAATTCTACGTTTACTAATTTCTTACTTTTAAGAATAGCAAACCAACTACATACGTGGTAAATATTTTGGAGAGACCTTTAGTGAACTCCAATTATCATAATTAGTATACATCCATTATATTCTCGATATACTATAAACAATATTGACACTTGTAAATCCACCATTCAGTGTTCATTTGGTCAATATAAGATCGGTTCCTTCCAAATGAGGGTATTAGATGACCAAGTTTTCAACACCTATCCGCGGCTGGTCTAGAGCCACTATGATAAGGGGGTAAGGAGAACAAGAATGAGCCTAGGGGGTGTTCAACTATTGAATTTCGCTTCGCTCGCTCCGCTCGGTATCAATGACCCTGCAAGACACCACCTGGACATATGGGGAGCAAAAGAGCAGACTATCGTGCCGTCTGCCACCCCATGGTTATCCGGACGAAGATGATCAGGTCACAACGTCCAAGCATTATCAGTCACTTTTGTCTGAGATAGAATTTAAACAGGAAAATGAGGCTGTCTTTTGTTTCATAATAAACTGCTGGCAGACTCGTTGATGATGATCTTGCTGAAGATTGCGTGAGGAACGTCCGGAGGCGAATAGTTTTTCCCGATCCATTCGTGTGGTATCTTCCCCGGGTTGTCCAGAAAGGCGGGATTAATCTCGCTACACGTTTTGGTCAACCAGGGGAAGAATATATTAACCACAAGATGGAGGCAACTACTCCGCTCGTATATAGTCGATGTAGAACGTGCCGCCTCCGGTAAACCAGATGTACACGGCTTGCACCTTGCTTAGGTCAGGCGACCCACACGACATGCTGGTCAGGTCGATCTCGACGGTTGTGGTCGTGCTGCTACCTATCCAACCCCACCCACCGCCTTCGCACCAGGTCCAACCGTCACCCACTTTGATGGCTACCTGTTTAGAAGTGCCTGCTGCCAGGGTCTGCAGATCGAATTTCAGGCTGATCTTGCCGGTCAAGTCGAATGGTGCAGCAAAGTCCAGGCCAAACCAGCCGCCATTGGTCGAATTGACTTGCAGACCATAAATACCATTCGTGTAGAAGTTGGTGGTTTGCTCAACCGTGCCGGCGTCATTCCAGTTAGCCGGACCCCAGCCTTCTATGCCAGTCTCGAAAGAGAACATAGTAATCGCAACACCTGGCTGCGGTAGCACGTGGACCACCAAGTTGGCTGGATTCGACACCCGCCCCTGGCTGTCTTTAATGGTATAGGAAGCCTGTGAGCTGCCTGAAAAGCCGGCTTGAGGGGTGAAAAGCACCGTGCCATCTAGCAGGAGCGCATATGAGCCGCCAAAAACCGTCACCACGATCTGCTGGCCCGCAGTCAACGGGTCCAGGTCTATGCTGCCCGGTAACAGGCTAGCCCCACCATAAGTGATGTCATTGGCAGCAGGAGTGAGGGACACGGGGGTCTCGAATGGGGTGTTCGCTGTGTCATGGTCTGCCACGGGTGGGAAGATCTTGGCCTGGTTGGCAGCCATCATGGCAGCAAAGTTACTCATGGTAATGCACACCGGGCTGGGACAGTAGACGGTGAACCCATCGTAGTCCTGGTAGTAGGAACCATCATCTTGCTTACCCGAGAGGATCCAGTATAGTGCTCCACTACCCTTAGTCATCAAAACTGTATCAGTCCATTCCTTAAATACCGGGTTACGCGTGCTCTTCTCTACCCAGCCAAATTCGCCCAGCATGGCTGGCTTATCAATCAAACGGGCATCAGCGAAATGCCTGCTAATCCATTGCGTGCCCCAGGCAGCATCCTTGCCCCAGTGGTCGGGATAGAGGTGGAAGGACATCATGTCAACGTTCTCAAGCTGGGTGAAAGCCAGGGTATCTACGCCCTCACCACAGTTTTCGGTCCAATCGGTTGCCCCAGGGATGCAGTAGAAGCCTTCATCACCTACAGAAACCAGGTGCTTAGGGTCAATTGTTTTGATGTAAGAAGACATTTCATTCGCCCAAGCGATCAGCGTCTGGGTTGTGCATGAATTCGAACGTGGGTACGCCCCTGCGCTCAGGCAGCGTGGTTCGTTAGCAAGTTCCCAGGTCATGATAGTGGGATCGTTTTTATACTTCAGCCCCGTGTAGATGTTCGTCCGATTTAACAGGTGAGAAATCCAGTTCTTGTACCAAGTGCGGATCATAGGATCCGTGTAGAACTGGTCATGATATTGACCATTCGACCAGCGCACATACTGGTCCATGCCACCGAAGGCATTCCAGTTGTTGACGAACGGGATTACCAATCGAATACCAAGCTGACCTGCACGATAAATTACATAATCCAGATGTTCCAATCCATCTGCACCGTCATTATAGGCAGGGGCGGTGCCGTCCCAATATTGGAAATACACTCCATCAGCTTTGCCCTGGACAGAATTCGAGCCATCCTGGTTGCCAATATCGAGAGAGCCCCACATGCGCAGCACTTTAAAACCATTGTCTGCTGCCCTTTGGAGCACATCATTCACCATAAATTGTGATTTATACATGAGGTAGTAGTTGTTTGTGCCAGCAAAGCGAAAGAGTTTCCCTTTCAGGCGCAAGTCTGGGCCAGCTTGTTTGACATAGTCATACCCTTGCGGCCCAGCTCCTGCTAAAACCGTGCCTGTCAGGACAGGTTGAACCAGTAGAGCGAGGAGCAGAATCACCGTGCTGGCTATATGGACAGATCTTTTATACATTTTTTGCCTCCCTTTCTGTATCGCAGCAACGTGGAAAAGAAAAAGTTGAACGATTACGATTTATCCGCTATTTGGTTATGAGGCTCGATTCAGTTATGATGTTTTGAAACTCAGAGAGAAACCACCTACCAATATTATTGCATAAACGAGGCTGAGAGTCAATCATCACCCAATAATTTTTCCCTCAAAAAGGACACTGTCTGGTGGTCACGCGGTTATGAATTGGCATTGCCGGGTTACAGAGTGAACACAGGGGTGTTCGACCATGGAACTTCGCTTCGCTTGCTCCGCTCGGTGTCGGTGACCCTCCAGGGCACCGCTTGCACATCAGGGTAGTACATAACGGGCTTCTTTACCAACAACCAAAAATTGGAGGTACATGAGTGGACGGAATCAGTCTCTAAGCTTCGTCTTGCTTTTTTAATAGATTTTACTGATCATCTATTGGCTCCATAGCTTACCTGTGTTGGTTTATGTCTAAAATCGCATATCAATGGGGAGTAACATCGATACAAGCCGCGTATGTGGGAAACGATGAAGCAGTAATATGGAAGTAGTAGGTGTAAGATTAACATCAGGCACAATTATTGCAATTAGATAATGTGCCAATCTGTTACTATTGGTGGAATGGGATTTTAATTAATTCCATATGGAGTTGACCCGGATGCCCAAAAAACCAGCTGTAGTCAATAAGGGGGGCGCCGCTCATGGTCGAGGAAAGGTGGGAGAAAAAACCAAGCGTATTGAAACAACAATGGGGGTACGTTACCGCGCTCTGGTGGAACAGGTGCCTGCCATCATTTACACCGACTCGGCAGAAAACATGTTTGAGACCCTTTATATCAATCCACAGCTTAAAACGATTACGGGGTACGAGCCAGAGGAGTGGATTGCTGATAAGGACTTATGGGACAGAATTATTTATCAAGAAGATCATGACCGAGTCCTGGAAGAATATACCCGCACCTATAAAGCCATGGAGCCATCCATTTCAGAATACCGGATTAAAACACGCGATGGTAGAGTCATCTGGGTAAGCGATGAAACGCGATTAATCCGCGACCGGAATGGCAAACCCTTGTTTTGGCAGGGGGTTATGGTCGACATCACCTGGCGTAAACGCGCTGAACAGGTCCAACAGGCGATTTACAGGATTTCACTAGCCATAGTTACTACAACCAGTATAGATGAATTGTTCAGCTCGATTCACGCAATTTTAAGTGAGCTGATGCCGGTCTTGAATCTGTATATTGCACTGTATGATCCGATTAACAACCTGCTAAGCTACCCATACTATGTGGATCAATACGATGAAGCACCAGCCCCTGGCAAACCTGAGCATGGATTGACTGAGTATGTGCTGCGCACGAAAAAACCCCTGTGGGCTACAGAGGAGGTTTTTTCCAAACTAGTCAAGCAAGGAGAGGTAGAAACGATTGGGACTGATTCAGTCGATTGGATTGGAGTACCACTCATCGTTGGAAAACGGGTGACCGGGGTAATGGTAACGCAAAGCTATACGGAAGGTGTGGTTTACAATCAAGAGCAATTTGACCTAATGAAATTTATCTCAACGCAGGTGGCTTTGGCAATCGCGCGAAAACTTGATCAACAACGCATTACCGATGCACTTGAATATAACAAGACCCTAATAAATTCCTCCAGCCTTGGAATTACAACTTATGATGCTTCTGGGAAGTGCATTTTAGCCAATGAAACGATCGCTAAAATCCTTGGCGCTACCCGCGAACAGGTACTGGAAGAGAATTACAACGATATTGAAGAATGGAAGACATCTGGGTTATTTGGGTCTGCGTGTGAGGCAGTCGCCAGCGGTAATGAAACCCGGCGGGAAATCCAGACGAAAAATAGCTCTGGAGAAGAAATCTGGCTGGATTGCAGATTTACTCCGTTTTATTCCAATATGGAGCCTCAGCTGCTTCTTTCCGTTGATGATATAACCATCTCTAAACAAGCAGAGGTGGACCTGGAGGTGTATGCAGCTAAACTCGAGCAAAGTAATCGCGACTTGCAAGAATTTGCTTATATTGCATCTCACGATTTACAGGAACCGCTGCGCAAGGTATTGGCTTTCGGCGACCGATTAGCCCAAAAATACGGAAATGCACTCGATGAAACTGGGCGTGATTATCTTAAACGCATGCGGGAGGCAAGCCAACGTATGCAGATATTGATCAATGACCTATTGACTTTCTCGCGCGTGACCACACGCGCCCAACCCTTTGCCAAAGTCGACCTGAACTCACTCATCCAGGAAGTGATCTCCGATCTGGAGATCCAAATCGACCGCACCCAAGGTAGAGTTGAAACCAGCGACCTGCCAATGATTGACGGTGACCTAACCCAGATGCACCAGTTGCTGCAGAACCTGATCAACAATGGATTAAAATTCCATCAAGAAGGCATTCCCCCGATTGTCCAAGTGTCAGCGAATATCTCAAAAAGAAAGTGCAAGATCTTGGTGAAAGATAACGGCATCGGATTTGACATGCAATATCTCGATCGCATTTTCAAGCCCTTTCAACGCCTGCATGGTCGGATGGATTACGAGGGCAGCGGTATGGGGTTGGCGATCTGTCGTCGTATTGTCGAGCGCCACGGCGGAGAAATTACAGCTAGCAGTGCTCTTGGCAAGGGATCTACATTTACTATTACCCTACCCATCTACCAATCCAAAGGAGAGAATTCCCATGCATAAAAATGTAAAACCTGTTATCTTTCTTATGGCTGATGATGACTCCGACGATTGTTTTTTGATCAAAGAGGCTTTTCAAGAGAGCCTTATATCCAATAGCATATATTTCGTTGAAGATGGGGTCGAGCTGATGGATTACCTGCGCCGACAGGGTAAATTTGCTAACCCTGCTGATGCTCCCACCCCTGATCTGATTCTACTTGACTTGAATATGCCGCGCAAAGATGGCCGAGAGGCCCTTGCGGAAATTAAAAGTGACCCACACCTGAGATACATCCCAGTGGTAGTGCTAACTACCTCGAAAGCTGAGGAAGATATCATGCGTAGTTATGATATCGGAGCTGCCAGCTACATTACAAAACCGGTGACTTTCGATGGATTGGTCGAAGCCATCAGAGGATTGGGGCAGTATTGGGTTCAAATCGTACGTTTACCGGTAAAAGTTAAATTAAAGGGATAAGAATATGACCGATCAGAGCCTGCCTATTACCATCCTCACAGCAGAGGATGACCCTGATGACTGTGTGTTGGTTGAAGATGCATTTCAAGAAAGCGGTCAGGATAATAACCTGTTCTTCGTTCAGGATGGGATAAAATTATTGCAGTACCTGCGCCGACAGGATTTGTATGCTGCACCAAAATCTTCACCACGACCCGATTTGATCCTGCTTGACCTGAACATGCCCCGCAAGGACGGGCGCCAGGCACTCGCTGAGATCAAAGCTGACCCAGATTTACGTAGCATCCCAGTGGTGGTGCTGACCGCCTCAAGCACCGAGGAAGATATATTACGCACTTACGATCTCGGAGGAGCTGGCTATATTGTTAAACCGGATTCTTTTCAAGGAATGGTCGAGGTCATCAAAGGATTAAACCAGTATTGGTTCGATGTCGTTGAGCTTGCCAGCGGTGTATCTATGAAAAACGTAAAGAATAAGCATAAGGCGCGACTTTCTTAAGGTTAATCCATTTTGTTAAGTAATATGTTGAAGGATCATAATGACATCTCAACAAATTCATGCCTTGCTGATCGAAGATGATCCCGGTGATATCCTGCTCTTAAAAGAATCTATCGCCGATATCAGCATGGGAAGAATCAAGCTGGACTGTGTCGACCGTCTTTCCAGAGGCCTGATCCAGCTCAGTGGGCAAAACTACGACATAATCCTGCTGGATCTCAACCTGCCAGACAGCCAGGGGTTGGACACACTTAACACGACCATCAAAAGGTTTCCCAAGATCCCAGTGGTTGTGCTCAGTGGTTTAGCTGATGACGCAATAACCATTGAAGCAGTCAGACGAGGCGCACAGGATTATCTGGTAAAGGGTGAGATCAGCGGTCCATTGCTGATGCGGGTTGTGCGTTATGCAATTGAACGCAAGCAAGTAGAGGCAGTGCTGCGCGCAAGTGAGGCAAGATACCGGACGTTGGTGGAAACTTCGCCAAACGGCATAACCCTAGCTGATTTGGAGGGTAAATTATTATTGTGCAATCAACAAGCCGCGCGCTTACATGGTTATGCCAGTCCTGAAGCTATGCTTGGAATCAACGTCTTTAAATTGGTTACGCTAAGTGATCGGCGGCAAGCGGCGATGAATACTAAAAGGTCACTCAATGAGAGCAGGGTTGTCAATGCTGAGTATAACCTGCTACGAAGGGACGGCAGCCAATTTCCGGGGGAGATCAGCACGGCTGTGCTACGCAACACTACAGGAGCTGCAACAGGATTTATTAGCATCACACGAGACATCACAGAGCGGAAAAATGCGATCGAGGCAGAGAAGCAGCTCGTAATGCTAGAGAAGGAATTCATATCGAATGTATCACATGAGCTGCGAACGCCACTGCTCAGCTTGATGGAGTATTTAAACCTGCTGATTAACGGGAATGTGAAAGATTCTGTCATACAGGATGAGTTCCTGATGCGCGCGTCCATGGATGCAAGCCGCATGCTGGATATGGTGGACGAAATGCTAGATTTTTCTCTATTGGAAGGCAAGCGTTTGAGATTGGATAGAAAAAACGTAGATTTTACCAAGGTTATTACTGACGTCTTGCAATCATTTCAAGAACAAGCACATGCGAAGCGGGTTTCTCTGCTATCTGCTGCAATGGAACCATCATTATATGCTGAGGTTGATCTATCGCGGATGCGACGAGTATTGGTCAAATTAGTGGATAATGCGATTAAATCGTCTGAAAAGGATGGTAAAGTTCTGGTGACGGGCAAGTCTATGAATGGCAAGATAATCATCAATGTAATTGATGAAGGCCAGGGCATTCCCCTAGAAGATAGCTCTAGAATATTTGAAAAGTACTTTCAAGTTAACCATACGCCTGATGAGGCCAGCGAAGGAATGGGTTTGGGGATGTATATTTCAAAACAAATCGTAGAAGCTCATGGTGGGAGCCTTGCGGTTAGCAGTCAAGAGGGGGCAGGAAGCACATACACCATAACTATCCCGGTTAAGAAAAAGACGGCACCTTTAGCTAAAGCGAATTAGCTTGAGGTCATGATCCTGGGGGAGAGTGAAAAAACTTAAGGTCCGTACACGATAATGAGTGGATTATATTAATCCTCACAAGGGACTTTTACGTGCATATTTATGTGTGGATTCAAGTGATAAAAAGGCTGACTGGGAATAAGCACCCAGCCAGCCTCGAGTTTACAACTTAATATTCATTATGGTCTCATAAGGATGGTTAAGTAAGTCTGGAAAACGATATCGATGTACGTGAACGTATCGCCATCGTCTCCGTGGACATTCTCCACATTCCCGGCTCCGTCATAGGCTCGCACACGGAAGAAGTAAGTCTCACTGCGGGCTACGGCGACGGGGTTGACAGGCCCGAAGACAGCTGAGGTAGCCGCAGTATGAGTCAACCAATCTGTCCAGGTACCACCGGTGCCAACGCGGTACTGCACATCATAGGCAACCACACCCGAGTTGGCATCGCTGCCAGTCCAGCTCACTGTGAAGCTCAAATTCACAGAATGGGCTGGAGAGGAAGCGTTGGAAGAAGGCGGTATGGTATCGAGGATGATGGTATCGGTGAAATTCCCCGAAGCATTGCCCGCCCCATCGCGGTACTGAACATAAACTGTCTTGGTCCCATCGCCACCGGTCAGCGTCCAGGCTTTGCCAGTGGAGTAGGCTTCCCAACCACTCCAGCTCGAGCCATCATTGGAGAAACGCATCTGGCTCACCCCCGAGCCTCCTTTAAATCCTTCGTTACTTGGGTAAATGCAAATGCCACTGCCACACATCGGAATGACGGATTAATCCATAAAACATTGACTATAAGGGCGGGTTAAAAAACCCGCCCCAATCGAGATATAAAAACTATACGAAAATAACCTGAGTACCATCAGTGAGATCGACTGAGTCACTGGCAGTGAGGATACCTTGAACGCTGATAAGTATGAGGTAATCAATGTATTGTATGGTGTAGAATCTATAAGCAAATTTAACACCATGGCAATACATTTAGTCATCCTGGAAGCTATGATTTCAGACAGGAGGGGCATACTGGTTTTTGAATAACTAAAGAAAAGGACAGAAACCTTCGATTGGACTGTCACCATGCTTAGTGACCGGTCACAGATTTCTGATAATGAGCAGCTGAAAGATAGCCGATAACCAGCCATAAAAGCTTGGAGTGCTTTTTATAGGACATGCTATAATCCACATTAAGTAAAGATTATTTACTAATTTATATTGAGGTTTTGAATGACTAGGCGGGCTACACAAAGGGAGGCTAGATTTTAACTGTCCGTCCGCATCACACCATTGCTCAGACTACCAAAATCAACGCTCAATACCAGATCGTCTGTAATTTACACATTAATCATGTATTGAGATTAAACATCTAATTTTCAAGGAGGGCAATTCAATGAAAAGTAAATATTATCTCGTAGTAATGGCTGTATGTTTTGGTTTATTGTTGACTTGGGGTATCTTGCGAGTCTCGGCCTCAATGTATTCCTCAAACCAGGAGCTCAGCACCCAATCCGCAGTGGAGGTTTCCGAGAGTCTTACTGTATATGCAGAGAATGCCAACGGGCAGCCGGCGATAAATGCATCTGTTTATGCTTATACTACTGATGGAGACCGGGCGGATAGTGCCACCACCGGCGCCGATGGTTATGCCGATCTAAACCTCTCACCAGGCACGTACACTATTGTCGTATATTCATTCAATGATCACTTTTTCATCTATCAAACTAATGTCTCCCCACCCGGGTCCATCAGCATGACAGCAGTTGGAGCCTCACAGGTGACCCTGACAGCGAGGAAAAATGACGGTTATCCACTCATGAATGCAAGGGTAAGTGTGGGTATAACAGGTGGGGATGCTTGGAATGTGTCTGTGGGTTGGGTGAATTATTCCAATAGTCAGTTGATCTTCTATGTCACACCAGGAGTCTATGACGTGGGAGTTTGGGGCTGGAGTGATCGTTACGCATTATATACTGTGGGACAGGATTTCACCAACCCCAACAACATGGTGGATTTCGATATGACTAAAAATCCCTATGCGGTGCTTATCATTGATCATCCCAATGACACTCTATCATATGTACGCCTTATTGCTAGCGATGGAAATATTGGGTATATTGGCTTTTCTAACTTGGAAGATGGGGACCAAATTGTGCTATCTACCAATCTGGGATATTATGCCACCCAAATCATCTCGCGTAAGGATGGGGAAGGCAATACCTGGGACTATTATTTTGATTTAGGTTATGAGCACTCATTTGATCCATATGAATACCTCACTTTTTCTGCTGGGGGTACGCTAAGCGCTACCGGACGAACTGATGAGGCGTATGTGGGTGAGGTGATCACACTAACCAATGTGGTGGATGTTTTTGGTGGCTACTTAACCCATATTTATACATATACGCCTGAAGCAATTATTGGAGAACCAGTCTTCCCGCAGGTGGAATTAATTGATCCAAATGCTCAAGTCACACACCTGCAATCTTTGGAATATAATTTACCGCTCACTGCTCCTACCGGCATGTACAGTGTCAATTTTGAATGGGACACCGGCCCTTACCAGGGATTGCTCACTGAAGAAAGCCAATTCGAGGTAGTGCCACAATGCACTTCGGCAGTTATCCCGCCTGAAGGGGGCACGCTGTATTCAGCCTGGGACGATACTCTGTATGAGTTTGCACCTGATTCATTTATCGATACGGTGACCATCACGCATACTGTGCGCTACGTGGATATCCCGCCATTTGCACCCCTGGTGGATATCGAGCACTTCTATGACCTGGTGACGGTGTACAGCGACACAGGTCTACCAGCGCAACCCAGCCTGCCTTATACCATCACTATTGGATTTACGGATAAGCAAATAGGTCCTGCCATTGAAGACAGTCTCGGGTTATACAACTGGGATGGGGCACAATGGGTACTGGAACCAACCGGCTTAGTCGACCCAGTGAATAACCAGGTAATCGCCACCCCTAACCATTTCTCAATCTGGGGCATCCAGGGTGAGACGAACCGAGTGTTTTTAGCGTTCGTGAACAGGTAGTGTAAGGGGCTGGTCAGGCGCAACCAAAGACAGTGGCACTTTGCCAAGCTCCACCAGAAAAAAACCGGGATCGATAAACCGGCTACCGAGTGATTTAGGTTTCAGGGGGAAAGTGGAAAATAGCCGGTTTTTCGTATTCTTCAAAGCCGGATAATACAATGATGGCATTAGTGACTGTATTTCCCGGATTGCGCCAGCGATGGGACAGGCGAGCCGCGAAAAGCAGGCTATCACCAGCTTCCAGCGAGTAGAATTTGCCCTCCACTTCAAATTCGAGCCTGCCACGCAAGCATATGACAAACTCATGCCCGGTGTGCACAATTTTTTCCTTACCACTCTCGGCACCACTTTCCAGGGTCAACATGAAGGGCTGCATCCTACCTATGAAGGCTTCCCCGCCTAGACCTTCCCAAAGTCCCAATGGGAATGGCACGCGCGTACGGTTCGTGACCGAGCGAAAAACAATTGCTTCTTGAGCTTGATCCTGACGAAACAAAGCGGTAATGGGGACGTTCAACGCATCCGTCAGCCGATAAAGGGTACTAACAGAAGGGGAAGTACGCCCACGCTCGATCATGCTCAAAGCATTGGCAGACAGACCACTGATCCGGCTCAGCTCACGGATGGAGATGCCCCTCTCTTCACGTAATTGCCGAAGCAGCTGACCTACATATACAGATGGTGCTTCCCGATCAAACATCGATGATTTTCCTCAATGAACGTCCTTTATTATTGTACAACCGTCTTTGTTAATGTGACAGCATCACAAAATATTTGTGACGAATCATACTGTATATGTGACGGAATATTTGCTAATATACCATATATTGGAATATTCGTATGTATGTATATTGGATAAAACAACTATGACCAACCCCCAACTGACTCAGGAAGTCTCCCAGCTACACGCGGATATCTGTTCGGCCTTAGCCGACCCCAACCGGATATTGTTGATCTATGCCCTAGCTGACCAACCTCGTTCAGTGAATGACCTGTCCGATGAATTGGGCATCAGCCAGCCTGCCACATCCCGCAATTTAAAGGTGTTACGGGAGCGCGGGTTGGTTTATACAGTCCGACAGGGGACGACTTTGGAATATCACCTATCCGACATACGCCTTGTGGACGCGTTAAATACGCTGCGGGCGGTGCTGCGTGACAGGCTTACCTATCGTGCCAATCTCATGGAGAGCGCGAGCGAGGAAGAAAAGGTCGTTGATGAGACTTAAGCCCCAATAAAAATAAACCTGATCCACCACTTTATGGTTGAGATATTTGTTCTTATAGGAGGATTGCATGCCACATCCAAGGATACGTTATCTAATACCAATTTTTCTTGGAGCTGTACTGGTCGCTGGCTTTTTCCTGCTCTTAACAACTACAAAGACCAGTGCACAGTGCGGTTCTCAGGCATCTTCTTGCAAGAATTGCCATGAGACTCAAGCCCAAGACCCAGTCAATAATGATGGAACTACCTGGCACACCCAACATGCGCAGATTGATGCCTGTGTGAGCTGCCATGCGGGCAACCCGCAAAGCGCCGATAAGACTCAATCCCACACCGGGATGGTGGCATGGTACTCGGATGTCAAAGCCGGTTGCGCATCATGTCACCCAAACGATTACATACAGCTGGCGCAGGAATATGCCACCACACTGGGTGTAACATTAGGTGAAGCAGGTGCAGCTCCAGTTGTTGGCACACCCGAGCCCACCTCCGTCATGACCACTACAATGGAAGCAACACCCTCCGCGGTTGGGATTGTGATCAGCCAGTCCGGCACGATCGATTACGTCCAGCAATACCAGAGCACCGTCCTGGGTGAACACCCAATCAATTGGGGGAATGTGATCGTGGTGGTGCTAATCGCGGGTATTTTATTCGGTGGAGGAACGTTCGTTTATTGGAACGAGCGCCGCCGTAGGGGTTTAAAAGGCTTCTTCCCTACCCGCGCACCCAAGGTAGCTGCAGGGGCGGCTATCCCACAGGTAGAAGGTTATACCAGCGAGGTGACGGAGCTCCTGCCGATGATCAACAAACTGAATCCAATCGGGCTGCATGCCCTCAAACGCATCCTGGCAAACCCTGAACAGGCTAACGAGATGCTGCACGCCCTGTCACACCTTGACCCTGAGCTGGTAAAGCGGGTGCAAGCATTGGATAAAGACACGCGTGCGATGCTGATGGCTATGGCGGGTAGCTGAGCCACAGCTCATCTGATACCCATAAATTGGAGGAATTATGAACCGACTGAAGGCTTTTATATCCCAAGAAACCTGGTCGCCGTATGTAGCGGGCATCCTATTGGGCATTGTTGGACTGATGACGGTCTTACTCGCCAATTCCCTGCTGGGTGCCTCGGGTGCATTCGAGAGCATAGCCGGGTTGATCGGCAAAAAGATTGTCCCCAGCTTATTCAGCAACACCTATTGGGGGGTGGAGGGAGGACGGGTAATGCCCGTCATACGTCCTGAAATCACCTGGTCAGTGATTCTGCTGGTGGGTATATTTTTCGGGGGCACCCTGGGTGCTCTCTCCAGCCGCACCTTCAAGTTCCGTTTCAACGATGATGCTCAATGGAAGCGCATTATCGGTCCGCAACCCTGGAAGCGCTGGGTGATTGGTTTTGTTGGCGCTATCATCGTTGAGTACGGGTCTGGCATCGCTGGAGGATGTACCAGCGGCTTGGCCATATCGGGCGGCATGTTGTTTGTGCCAGCGGCTTTCTTATTTATGGCGGGATTTATGGTTTCCGGTATCATCACCGCGATGATCGTCTACAGAAAGAGGTATTAAGCCATGACTAACTATATCATTGCCCTCATCCTTGGCATCGCCTTTGGGTTTTCACTCAATAAAGCTGGTTTGACTTCATATCACAATATTGCCAACCAGTTCCGTTTCACCGACATGACAATACTCAAGTTTATGCTGACCGCAATTGTTGTGTCGATGATCGGGCTGTACGCCTTTCGCGGGTTGGGGTGGGTCACATTCCCCACCGTACCTGCCACATACATCGTGGGAAACCTAATTGGTGGGCTGATCTTTGGAGTGGGAATGGCGGGCGCCGGATACTGACCAGGCACCTGCGCCGCCGGGAGCGGCGAAGGCAAGCTGGATTATATGGGTCCTGGGCTATTAGGCTTCCTAGCTGGTGCT
>Ga0153916_10001255_pt1 | contig 18025 bp, 13 predicted proteins | sample Opewatmetagenome_FD_109642 | JGI IMG/M metagenome (GOLD analysis project Ga0153916, IMG submission 109642) | Freshwater wetland microbial communities from Ohio, USA - Open water 3 Core 3 Depth 4 metaG | ecosystem: Environmental > Aquatic > Freshwater > Wetlands | place: USA: Ohio, Lake Erie... | reverse complement strand
TTCAGGTGCAATTTCATATCAACTCCTCAATGGATGGCTAAAGGGAAACTTGCTTCAGGCGGCCCGGCTGTCTCCCCTTTATTCCCTTGAGATCCGCGGCTTTCCGGCCCCGCCTCGCGGCGGGTGTGGCATTAAGACCGAGCGCTCCAGTTGCGTGACGCGCTCGCTTAAGCAAGCGCGCTCAGGCTAACAATGTCCCGTTACCGGCATGCAGTGAAGCAAGCTTGGAAACGTAGCCCGTTTGGGTCAGATTGCACCTCCCAGGCCGGGAGGATCACGGAAGGGGATGCCACTTTACGCGCGCACGATGACGCGATGAACTTGCGAATGCGCGACGGGATGAGCCGTTCGACTCATGCGGCGTGGTGTTTGTTGAGCCGGTGAGGATTACATAAGCCGTGACAGTTCTTTGGCTGGATGGAGAAATCTCCCCTGCCCTTTTTTCCAAAGAGGGAACCTGCTGCCAGCGCCAGAGAGAAGGTGCCCTCCTTCGAACAAGGAGGGGGAGGATTTGCAAACCCGGACAGGTTTGGATCCGGACCACGGAGAAAAAGGGCTCCCTCTCCCGCCGGGAGAGAGACCGGAACACGATGCGCCGGCCTGGACTCTGGCCGGGCCGGAAGATCTACTTGATGGATTTGACTGAACTGGCCGACAGCATCTGCTCCAGCTCGCGCACGGTGGCCGCGCCCGGATGCAGCTGGCCGTTGCTGAACACGATGCCCGGCGTGCCGGCGATCCAGGATTTTTTCGCGACCTCGGCGACCGCCGCGAGCGGGGCATTGCAGCCTTCTTTCGCGGCCTTGGGTTCGATGCCGCGCAGCATCCAGTCGTCCCAGGCCTTGGCGCGGTCTGCCGAGCACCATACGGCGGCGGCCTTCTGGTCCGAGCCGGGGTGAAGCTCAGGCAGGGGAAACAGGAAGGTGTAGACGGTGACGTCGTTCAACAGCGCCAATTCCTTTTCCAACTGCTGGCAGTACGGGCAGTCGGGATCGGAAAACACCGCCAGCTTGCGGCTGCCGTCCCCCTTGATCCTGACGATGGCCTTGTCCAGCGGCAGGCTGGCAAAGTCGACATGGGCAACTTCACGCGAGCGCTGCTCGGTGATGTTCTCGTGGGTTTTCAGATTCACCATGCGACCGAAGAAACCGACTTCGCCCTTGGCATCCGTATAGAAAATGTTGAGGCCGTTGACGACCACTTCGTACAGGTCGGCTTGGGGCAGCCTGGTGATGGCGCCGATGGTCATGCCCGGCATGCGCTCGGTAAGGGTCTTGCGCAGGGCGTCGGTGTCCGTGGCATGGGCCGCGCCCAGGGCGGCGGCGAAAGAGATGGCGAGCACGGTGCGTTTCAACATGGGACTTCCTTTCAGACGGATGGTTGACAGAGGACGACGCGCCCGGCGTCAGTCCTGATAAATCTTGAGCACGCCGATTTGTATCGCCTTGACCGCGGCCTGGCCGCGGCTTTGCACACCCAGCTTGCCCAGAATCTTGCGCACGTGGTTCTTGACGGTGTGCGGGCTGATGGCGAGTTGCGCGGCGATTTCCATGTTGGTGTGGCCGTCCCTGATCCAGCGCAAGATCTGCACCTCGCGGGCGGTAATGGTGATGTTGCCGCGCGGCGCGCGCCGGGTGTGCTCCTCCGCCGCCAGCACGCGAGAGATCGTCGCATCCATGAAGGGCGTGAGTATTTCCAGGAAATAAATCAGGCGCGGCACGAACGGCTCGGGCACGCGGGAAATGCAGAAGAAGCTCTTGATGGTGCCATCCACGCCGCGCGTGCCATGAATGACGGCGTTGCGCATCTCGTGCCGGCGCATCGCTTCCAGCCAGCCGCGTTGATGCGGCGCGTGCTGGCCCTGTTCGCCGACCATGCACGGCCGCCCGTGATTTTGCCAATGCATCATCAGATGCGGCAGCAGGCCCGAGTCAGGATGACATACCGCGGCGAAATGAATGTCGTTGAAATAGCGGCTGCTGGAAAAATACGCCATGCGCATTCCCTTGCCGTCGTTGGTCGAAATTCCGCAGATGAGGATTTCATGCGGCAGCAGCGATTGCACCAAGCCCTGACTCCAGGAAAAGAACTGGTGCCGCTGGTTGATACGCAGGGAAGCGTCGATCGCGTCCATGAGCGATTGGCGCTCCTCATGTGTCAATGCCATGGCCTCCGAAGAAAAGGTGTCGGCTTCTGCAGATGCCATATGCCGTGTGGCGTTCCATGTCATGAAGGAAAGTTCCCCTGGATCGGTGATCATTGTTATTCGGTATCCGATTCCCGGGCAGACCGGAACAGCAGCGGCGATCGGGTCGCATTGGTCGTTGCGATGAAAAATATAGTTGGCCGGCGCACCTGACGTCCCCTCCCCTTGGGTCAACGGCGTGGCGAAGTCAGCGAGCTTAAAAATCGCGCATGACAAACGCGTTGTCCCCGCGTGAAGCTTGGATGACTGCCAGATGACGCAGATGGCCCGAACGACTCATGGATGCCCGGTTGGCTGCGCTCGATCCAGCCGCTCCACGCCAGCATGCGTCGCCAGGTCACCATGTGCAGCTTCATGGCCGCCCTTCTGGAGTGGCAAATGAAGTCACGGACGCTTGCCGGGTAAAAATACGGCTCGGGGTAAGGAGAAGCCAGGATTGTTCCTGAAACCGCTTATACAAGGCCAGCACGCGCGGCACATATTGACGGGTCTCGCGGTAAGGCGGAATCCGCTTGCCGTAGCGCGCGCCAGCACGAATATTTTCGTGGGACCGTTCAGATTCGTGACACCGTAGCGTTGCCCAGTACTCGGCATTACCTGCATCAGCCCCACCGCCCCCTTGGACGACACCGCGCGTGGGTTATAGCCAGACTCAGTGGAAATCAATGCATGCAGCAATGCCTCGTCCAGCCGGTAAATACGCGCGGTCCCTGCGACCAGCGGCGCCAGCCGCCTTTGAGCTTCCCAATTGATGCGCCCGCCGCTCATCGACACCGCCAGTTCGGGATGTTTTTCGATCTCGGCCCGCAACAACAGCGCGTAACGGCCATCCCGCTGCGCATCCGACAGCACCAGCGTGCCCGCCTCGTCGGTATAACCAAAAATGTCGGCCCGCGCCGCAAGCGGCGCGAACGATCGCGTTGCCGTAGCCCATGATCATGTCGCCGTTGAAAAACAGGAAATTGGATTTCTGTTTGGCGACCGAGTCGATGATGCGCGACCAGGCCTTGGTGTTCTGCAACCAGATCGCGTTCCGGCCGGAGAGACCGGGCGTGGTCGGGTCTTCGGGTGAATCGCCCACGGTGGAGAAGGAAAGAACTACGCCATCGTCGACATCGGCATCCATTTCACGGGCGGCGACGATTGGAGATTGAAGCAGGGTGTCGGTGCAGACCAGCATGGCGACGGCCAGTTTGAAACGCGACATGATCATCCTCTCTTTTGAATATCGGACACTTTGTTCAGGACATGGGACCACGCACGAAAAACGAACGCGGACAAACCGAGCCAGCATTGCTTCGTGGCTGAGACATAACAGCCCATGAGTAGCAGGACCGTTCCCGGACCACGCGTCACACCTCCATTGCCCCAAAAAAAACCGCCGTACCCGCTTGGGCACGGCGGCTCTTCCCGAGAGGATCAGCGTTCCCCGAAGTGGCGGTGTCCCGGCGCGAAGGGCTGCAACTCCTTGCTGTATACCGTCGCACCGTTGATATCCTTCAGGCTCACTGTCATCGCGGCGCTACGGCCGTCGATGTCGACCTGGCCGAAGAACTGCAAGCCGGCGAAGGGCGAATAGTTCGGCGCCGGGGGGAATTTCTGGAACACGACTTGCGGGCCGAAGGTGTTGTCCAGGGTATTCGGACCGAAGCTGCCAGCGTTGAGGGGGCCGGAGACGAACTCCCAGAACGGCTCGAAGTCCTGGAATTGCGCCTTGTTGGGGTCATAGTAGTGAGCCGCGCAATAGTGCACGTCGGCGGTAAACCACACCACATTGGCTACGCGCTGGCGCTTGATGTAGCGCAGGATGTCGGCGATCTCGAATTCGCGGCCCAGCACCGGTCCGTCGCCATTGGAGGAGTTCTCCCAGCGCGCGCGTCCCTGCGCATCCACGCCGTCACCCACGTTCAGGCCGAGCGGCATGTCGGCGGCGATGACTTTCCATACGGCCTTGGACTCGCGCAGCTTGCGCTTGAGCCACGTCATCTGTTCCGCACCGAGATACGCCGTGTCGGGGCCGGGTTCGGTCTGGCGATTGTAGCTGTTGGGGCCGCGATAGTTGCGCATGTCCAGCACGAATACATCCAGCAGTTCGCCGTAGGGAATGTGCCGATAGACGCGCTCGCTTTCCTCCACGCCCGCGTAGCGCATCGGCGCGTATTCGAGGAAGGCATGGCCGCCGCGGGCGAAGAGCAAGGGGGCGTTTTTTTCCGTGTAGCGCGCGTCGCCGGACAAATCCTTGGAATCCGACCAGTTGTTCATCACTTCATGATCGTCCCATTGCCAGATTTGAGGCACTTCGGCGTTGAAGCGGCGCACGTTGTCGTCCAGCAGGTTGTATTTATAGCGGCCGCGGAACTCGTCCAGCGTCTCCGCCACCTTGGAGACTTCGGGGGTGACGATGTTGTGCCACACCAGGCCGTTCTCGGCGTTCTGGAATTCCTTGATGGGGCCGTCGGCGTAGATGTTGTCGCCGCTGTGAATGAAGAAATCCGGTTGCGTCTGGCGCATGGATTCGTAGATCTTCATGCCGCCAAATTCGGGGTTGATGCCCCAGCCCTGGCCGGCCGTGTCGCCCGACCACAGGAAGCGAATGTCGCGTGCTTCGTCCGGAGCGGTGCGGAAATGCCCGGCCACTGCCTCGCTCATCACACGCTCGTTGGAAAGGTCCTGGAACTGCACGCGCACGAACACTTCCCTCCCGGCGGGCAGGCCGGTGAGATCCAGGCGCGCGGTGTAATCGCTCATCTCCAGGGCATAGGGACCGCGCACGCGGGTCGGATTGGCGAAGGAAGGATCAAAGGCATACTCCACCCACATGCGGGCGGGCCGGTCGGAGCGACTCCAGATCAACGCACGATTGGCGCGCACGTCGCCGATCTGAATTCCCTGTGCCAACTGCGGCCGGGCGCCATCGAGGGTGATGATGGCCGGTGCAGCCTGCGCTGGGCGCATCGCGACAACAGGCATGGCGGCGGCGCCGATGAGCAGGCCAGAGGACTTGATGAACTGGCGACGGGATTGATTGTGGTCAGACGACATGCGAACACGCTCCTCGAAATGGGTTGGGATGGAAACCGACTGCACATGGTGAAGCGGAACGCCGTCCGGACCGCCAGGGCCAGACGGGTTCGCAGCTAACCGGTAAATGGCTCGTCGCAGGAGCGTCAGCCGAAACCGGTCGGATTTCACAAAAGTGAAAACCGAAACTCCATGCACGTGCATGGCAGGGGAATTGTCCGCGCAGGACTTGATGGGCGAATGAAGCTTTCTTGAAAGTTGTTCGGCGTGCGCGATGGCTCGTGTGGTTCATGGCCGACCGCACGGATGCAAGAGCAAAACGCCCGGTGCATGGGCATCCGGCGATTCGTCCGACGGCAAGCGCCGCATCACGCCAATGTCACATGAAGCAGGCCACGTCAGATACGCCGATCCATGGCCCGAAAGGCCCGTTTCAAACAGGTCAGGCTGTCCTCACAACGTCATGTCCGCCATGGAATATGCAAAGCGCAGCTGGGAAATTCTCCCGCCCACGGAACGGCGAGCCTTTTCACCTGACGACACGCCGTACTCTCAACCTATAAAGAGGAACCGACAAATGTACGTCAAGAAACTCTCGCTCGCCGTAGTCCTGGCGTTCACCACCCTGGGTGCCGCCGCTGTGCAGCCGGCGCCGACCACCACCATCAAGATCATCGCCATCAACGATTTCCACGGCAACCTGAATTCGCCCGGCAGTTTCAACGGCAAGGCTTCCGGCGGCGTGGACGAGCTGGCCGGCTATGTGACCGACCTGAAGAGCAGGAACCCCAACAGCGTGGTGGTATCCGCCGGCGACCTGATCGGCGCAAGCCCGCTGGTGTCTGCCCTGTTCCACGACGAAGGCACCATCGAAACCATGAACCGTCTGGGCCTGGACTTCAACGCCGTGGGAAACCATGAATTTGACGAAGGCCGCAGCGAACTGCTGCGCATGCAGCAGGGCGGCTGCCATCCCACCGACGTCAACTCCTGCCAGGGTGCCGTGGTGGGCACGCCGGTGCCGTTCGAAGGCGCCAAGTTCAAGTTCCTGGCTGCCAACGTGGTGGATACCGCCAGCGGAAAAACCGTGTTCCCCGCCTACAGGATCAAGGAATTCGAGAGTGAGGACAAAAGCGGCAAGCACGGTGAGAAGGGACACGAGGAAGCCGAAACGCGCGTCGCCTTCATCGGCATGACGCTGAAGGAAACGCCGACCATCGTGACGCCCAGCGGCGTCGCTGGCCTGCAGTTCAACGACGAGGCGGCGACAGTGAACGCGCTGGTGCCCAAGCTGCGCAAGCGCGGCGTGGAAGCCATCGTGGTGCTGATCCACCAGGGCGGCGCGCAAACCACCCCGCCCAGCCCGGCCGATATCAACGGCTGCGTCGGCGGACTGAGCGGCAGCCCGATCAAGGACATCGTCGCCCAGCTGGACGACTCGGTCGACCTGGTCATCTCCGGCCACACCCATCAGGCCTACAACTGTATGCTGCCCAACAAGGCCGGCCGCAACATTCCAGTGACCAGCGCCAATGCCTTTGGCCGCGTGCTCACCGACATCGACATGACCATCGACAACAAGAGCGGCGACGTGGTGAGCGTCAGCGCCAACAACCTGGTGGTGGACCGCACCAATGCGGCGATCATGCCCAACGCCACCATCAAAGGCATCGTCGACCAGTACAACAATCTGGTATCGCCCATCGCCGGCCAGGTGATCGGTTCCATCACCGCCGATGCGACCAACTTCGCGAACGCGGCGGGCGAAATGGATGCCGGCGACCTGATCGCCGACGCCCAGCTCGCGGCCACCCAGCCGGCGCAATTCGGCGGCGCCCGGATCGCCTTCATGAACGCCGGCGGCGTGCGCAATCCGGGCTTTGTCTTCAGCCAGATCAGCGGCGGCGAAGCAGCGGGCGACGTCACCTACGGCGAGGCCTTCACGGTGCAGCCGTTCGGCAACAGTCTGGTGACCATGACCCTGACCGGGCAGCAGATCAAGGATGTGCTGGAACAGCAGTTCCCGGGCTGCATGGGCCAGACCGTGAAGCGCATCATGCAGGTCTCCAACGGCTTCAGTTATTCCTGGTCCAACGCGGCCCCGGCTTGCGCCAAGATCTCCAACATGAGTCTGAACGGTGCGCCCATCGATTTGGTGGCCAGCTACCGCGTAACGGTGAACAACTTCATGTCCACCGGCGGCGACGGTTTCAGCGTCTTGACCGGCGGCACCAACCTGCTGGGTGGCGCGCAGGACATCGACGCGCTGGTCGCGTACATGGCTGGCTTCAAGGCGCCCAACGCTCCCTACAACCCGGCGGATGTCGGCCTGCACAAGCCGCGCATCACCAAGCTTCCCTGAGACAGACAACCCAGCAGTGACGGGCCGGATGTTGCGCCCCTCTTGCCGCGCCCTTCGGGGTGCGGTTTTTTTTGCGCCGAGTTCGACGGACAGCCAGCCATTCGGGCCATGGCCATGTAATCGGGCCGTCATGACTCGCCGATAGGCTGGTGTGACAACCAATCAGCGGAAGAAATGTGATGCACAAATGGATTCAAATTTTGATGGCTGTGCTCACATTGAGCGCGGCTCTGCCATCCAGCGCCACGATCATCACCGGCGCCGACGGCCCCCTCGCGCCCGCGGCCGACACCACCCTGCCCTATCGCGCCGACGGCATTTTCGATTTCAGTTCCATCGACATCGGCGCCGGCATCACCTTGCGCTTCGATGCAGGCATGCAAAATGTGACGTTGTTGTCGCTGGGCGATATTTTGATCGCCGGGGTGATCGATGCTACGGGGGTCAACCTCGCACTGGAAACTCGGGGAACTTTGGTCCTCACGGGCTCCATCATGGCGAGCAGCATCAATCTGGCCACCGGGCGTGGTGGCCTTACCCCGCCCGACACGCTGCAGCTACAGCCGGGGGGTAACCTTACAATAGGCGCACCTCGTGGTATCCCCCCGCTAATTGGCGCGCCGCCCGGAGGCGAGCTCATCATCCGGTCACCCGGAGACATCGTCCTTGCAAGGGGGCCTCAACCAGGAGCCGGCATTCTCCTCGCCGTTCCAGAGCCCGGGACCGCATGGTTGATGGCGCTGCTGCCCATGCTGGCGCTGTTCGGCCGCAAACGCAGCTAAGGCAATTCCCAGGTGCTTGCTGAGCCGGCGTGATTTCCGGCTCAGCGCACCGCCAGCACCTGCACCACTACCGGCATGAATCGTTCGTACAATTCCTCGAAACTGGGATTCGCCGCGGCCTTGGCCTCGGGTGCGGCAGCGCTTTCCTTGGGCAACAGCGCGCGAAAGACAGACGCGCGCAGGACCTGACCGCCTGCTCCGCCGCTCGGCCCCAGACTCAAGCCGAGCCATCGGCCCTGTGCATCGAACACCGGCCCGCCGCTGAAGCCGGCGGTCTGCGCCAGCGTAGTCTGCACCGCATCCGCGCTCGCCGCGCGAAACACCAGGCCGGCCGCGAGCGCCGGGTAGGCGGGCTCGGGGCTTTCCGCCACGGCATAGCCCATCACCAGGCAGGGCCGGCCCGGCGCGGGCTCGGCCATCGATTCCGGACCGAGACGCGTGGCGCCGGCATAGGGACGATCAAGGCGCAACACGGCGATGCCTTCCCGCTCGTGCAACGCTTCCACTTGCGCGCGGCGAAGGACGCCCAGACCGTTGCGCACCCAGATGCCGCCCTTGGCCCCCGCGACGATGCGCGCCAGGGTCACGACGCGCCGTCCACCGTCGATGACCGCGCCGCTGCCCGCATTCCATTCCGCATCGGCGGCAAGCTTCAGCGGCGCCATGAGCGGTATGGGCCGAAGCGGATTGATCTGCATTGGCGCGGAGGCATCGATGCGCTCAGCGCGTTGCCGCGAGTCCTTGGCACCGTCCCGATCGCCCACCGCCAGGGCGGCACGGGCGCGCAGGGCATACAACTCCGCCGATGCCGGACGGCGTGCAAACCAATCATCAAGTTCGGTAACAGCGCGCGCCGCCGCGCCGCGATCGATGAGGATTTCCGCCTTGACTGCCAATAGCGAAGGATCGTCCGGGAAACGTGCCCCGGCCTCCTTGAGCCGTGCGAGGCCGCGTTCGGTTTGCCCGGCCCGGTCCTCGATATAGGCCAGCAGCGCCACCGCCGCCGGCGAGTCGGCATGTTCGCCTGAGGCGAGGTAGGCAAAGGACAACGCCTCGCGGAACGCGCCGGCCTGCATATGAGCACGCACCATACCGAGTTCGGCTTCCACCGATTCGCCGTACCAGGTCGCGGCCTGTTCAAACAGGCCGGCGGCGCGTTGAGGCTCGCCCGCGGCCAGCGCCTGGGCAGCTTGCCGCATCAGCGCCTGTCGCGCCTGCCGGTCGCTGCCGTGGCGGGCCTCTTCACTCCTGGCGGCGAACGGGACGGCCAGGCACAAAATGAACAACAACAGGGTATTGCGGGTCATGTTCCATCTCCTGCTGTCCTTGCCCCGGTCATGTCATAAAAACGTCACACACGGCGCCTCCGCATTTGCGACAATGAACTCCCATTAACCTTTTCCAAAAGAGGTCATCATGACAACGACAATGGAGCGTCTGGCACTTCGACTCCATGACGGGGAGCAGGACATTCACGGCACACGGGTTCTAGGCCGCCTGATCGCGTCCCTGGATGGCGCCGAACCGTCCTTCGACATGAACGAGATCTATCAACTGAACGGCCCGGATTTCGACCTCGCGCTCATTCTGCTGCGGGACTGGAGATTCCGGCGCCACATTCACTCCGACATCGGCCTGCGGGCCACCCTCTCCCAGATTCCTCCACCTCGTCCGCGACGCTACAGCTCGCCGCAAGAGGTTCAACCCGCCTGACCCTGCCTGCGGTCCGGACGGCCCAGCGAATAGATCAAGCCCGCCATCAGAGACAGGGCGGCCCATTCCGGCAGCGTGGGCACATCGCCATCCTGGCTGGCAACGACGGCGGCGACCACGGTGGCCGTCTGCGTAGCGCTGTTGTTGGCGGCCACGGCATCCGGCACGGCCGATGCGACGGACGCAGTATTGACTGCCGTTCCCGCGCTTGGCATGCGCACGACCAGACTGACCGTGCTGCCAGCACCGCTGGAAAGGCTACCCAGATCGCAGTTCACGCTGCCCGCCGCGTAAAGACAGCCTGCCGACGCCGACACGAAGCTGGCCCCGGCGGGTAAGGTATCGCTGAGCGTCACGGCCGTCGCGGTCTGCGGGCCGTTGTTGGTGACCGTAAGGGAATAGGTGAGATCGGCATTCACGGCCACCGGCTCCGGCATCCAGGTACCGCTCAGCGCCAGGTCCGCCTGCGCCGTAGTGTTGAGCGACCAGTTGAGCCGAACATCCCCTCCCAAGCCATTCTTGCCGTCCAGCGCGATGTGGTACGCCACACCGGACTGCACTTGCAGCAGCAGGCCGCTCGTTCCTCCGACCGACCCATCGTCGTCATTCGACGCTTGAGCGCTGAGCGCGTCCACCGCGGTGCCGGTATAGACGGCGAGCAGCGTATCGAAGCCGCTGCCATGCGTATCCAGAGATAACTGCCCCGCTGCTGGCGCCGTCCAACTCCACCACAGGGATTTTCCGCCGGCGTTGCCCGCGTGGCTCGGCTCGCCGGCTTCCTTAGTTGCCAGCGTGTTGTGGCCGAAGGCCGTACCGCTGCTGCCAGTCAGCACGGAGGCATTGGCGAAGGCATCGTTGGCCGGTCTGTCCGCTGCGTCGATCTGCAGGCGTGGCTTGACGATGCCATTGCGCGCGTCGGTCACTGGTACGCCGCTGCCGGTCATGCGCGCCGTGGTCTGGTCGAGCGTCTCCATCGCGTAGGCGGCGCGCAGCACCCCGGCCGCGCCGGTAACGTGCGGTGCGGAGAAGGACGTGCCGGCCGTGGTGGTTCCGACGACGGTGATCAACGCACCGGGGGCGAGCATGGTAAGAAAATTCGCGCTGTTCGAGAAACAGGTTACCTTGTCCGCGCTGGTCGTGCTATCGGAACACGTGGCGTAGTTAACGCCGCCCACGTTGGCATCGTAGGTGGCGCCGACGGAGACGACGCCGGGCGTACAGGCCGGAGACGCGATGCCGTTGGTGTAGCCTTCATTGCCGGAAGCGGCGACCGGCAGGATGCCTGCTGCTCTTGCATTCGATATCACCGAAACGAATGGATTGGTACCGCGATTGCCGCAGGCGCTGGTGTATTTGATGCCATCGCCCAAACTCATGTTGAGCGCGACAATGTTGTACGTGGCCTGATTGGCGATGCCCCAGTTGATGGCATCGATGATGAGCGCATCGGTGGTGGAACCGGTTGCACCGAATACGTTGAACACCGCCAGCTTCGATGTGGGCGCCACCGCCACCACCACCGCGGACACCTCAGTGCCATGGCCAAGGCTGTCCAGGCTGGTGGAGGTATCGGCATTGTTCGCGTAATACACCACTTTGCACCCCGCCGGCGCCCCCGGCGCGGTGCACGATCCGAACTCCGCCCGGGTGTAGTTCGTGCCGCTGTCGATCACCAGTTCCGTCGACCCCGCACCGGCGTCCCCGGCCGCGGCCGTCACGGGCTGCCCGATGAGGGGCAGGCTCTGCGCCAGAATGGGAAATTTCGTCGCATTCGGATACACGGCGACCACATCGGAGCGCGCCATCAGACGCGCAAGTGCGTTGGGAGTGTTCAGCCGCAGGAAAAGCATCGGCAGATGGCTGTATGACTTCAGCACCGCATGCTCGGACGGTGGCAGCGCGCCAGTCACGCGCGATTTGATGGCCTGGTAGCGCGCCGATTTGATGGCCTGGATGGGTGCGATGTCGCGCGGCACGCCCATCTGGGAACGCATGCGGGCGGCCTCGGCCTGCACCGCCGCATCGTCCAGCAGCACCAACACGTCTTGCGGCTCGCCGCGAGCCAGGGCCGCCGCAATCGGCGTCGGGGCGACAGCGCCCCATGCCGGCATGCCCGGCGCGAGGGCGAGACAGATCAGGCAGAGAATGATAGGAGGTGTTGTACGCATGGAATGATTCCTCACCCCCCAACCGGAAGGGGGATTTAAGAACCCATGCTGAGACTTGTGCGTGACAGGCCTTCGGGCGGAATACGATGCCCCCATGGCCCGGATGGCTCAGACGCTTACCTGCCGCTGTCCACCAAGCCCGACAGGGCAATTTCGTTGACCGTCATGGCATGCTTGGCGATGATCTCATTCATGTAATCGCGCTCTTTCTGTTGGGCAGCCTGCGCACGTAGTGCCTGGACCAGGGCCTCGCGCACTTCCGACAGGGAACGCTGCCCGGCCTCTTTGCGCTCCATCAGCTTGAGCACGTGCCACCCCGTCTTGGAATGAACCGGCCTGAGCACGGCGCCGGTGGCCGCTCCCTTCAGCGTGGCGCGGAATTCGGGCAGGAGTTGGTCTTCCGTCAGCCATCCCATGTCCCCACCCTGCGTCGCGCTCTCCTTGTGCTCCGACAAGTCGCGCGCCACGTCGGCGAAGTTGGCGTTTTTGTCGGTGGCCTTTTTCCACGCTTCGTCCGCCTTGCGCTCGGCCGCCGCGCTTTTGTCACCGGCACCGGACAAATAGATTTGGGCCAGACGATATTGGGCAGGGGTGGCAAAGCGCGCCCTGTTCGCTTCATACGCCACCTTGATTTCTTCCTCACTCGGGAACTCGGCGGCCGGACGTGCGAGATGATTCATGTAGCTGACGACAAGCGCCTGGTCGCGCGCGCGCTCGATCTGTGTCTGCACCTCGGGGCGTTTGTCCCACTGTTTCTGCTTTGCCTCACCCAGGACGTAGCGCCGTATGAGTTCTGCGCGCACGGTCTGTTCGAGCGCAAGGGCAACCGCCTGCCTGTCGCCCTTCAAATTGAGCCCCTGACCTTCCGCCAGTTGTTTCACGTCCGTGCGCCTCAATTCGATCGCACCCATCTTCGCCACGATCTCGTCGGAACTCTCGGCCGCCCCGGCAACACCGGCCATCAGGAACGCCAAGGGCAACACCAGAGCAAGTAATCGCATCGTCATTTCCTCCGAAAAACTGCCTAGTTTAGGCAAGAAAAATGAACCTCACGTGACAGTTCGCGCGTGGGCCCACGCTCAGATTGGAACAGCCAGCATCACGTGATTTCCCTGCATCCCATCGAAGCCCAGTTCGGTCACCCGCGCCATCTGCAAATCGGTGTCGACGCCCGTGGCGATCACCATGCGGTCGAGGTCATGGGCCAATTCCACCACGGACACCACATAGGCACTTTCAGGCCACTCGTGCTCGAGCTCGGCACTGAACATGGGATCCAGTTTCAGGTAGTCCAGCGGCAGCCTCTTGATTACGTCCAGCAACCGGGCCTCGCGCCCCACGCCGAAAAGTCCGAATCCAATGCCCAATGGTCTGAACCGATTAATCCAGTCGAGTATGAGATCGGGGGCGGCCGCCGCGGCGGGTTCGGCGAACTCCAGGGCGACGCGGCCAGCCCACTCCGGCTCGCGCAGGACCTGCCCCAGCCAGGAACGCATCTCGATGTCCTGCAATGCCCCGTAGGTGAGACGAAAGGCATGACGCCCACGCACTCCCCCGATAGGCCGAGCCAAAGCCAGCTCGATCAGCAGGCGATCCAACGCCGATGCCATCTTGAAGCGCTGCGCCAGCGGAAGATACACGTCGCCCGGAATCAGCCGTCCATCCGGCCCTGCGATGCACCCCGAAATCTCCTGCTGAAGCAGCAGCCGGTCGTGACACCCCAGGACCGGTTGCGCGCAGAGCCTCAGGTCTCGGTTATGCAGGGTGTCGCGCAGCAATCCCCGCCACGCCGTGGAACCCATGATGATTTCTGCAGAAGCAGGTTGCGACACCGATGCGCGCCAAGCGAACATGCCCCAGCTTTCCGCGCTACGCAGCGCCATGTCGGCGCGAGCCAACAGACTGCTGCCATTGGCGTCCAATGCGGCCTGCTCGATACCCACCCCAAGATGCGCGTTTGAAATGGAGGCATCGCACCCCGCGGCACTCAAACGCTTCATCTGCCGCAGGATCTCCGGCGCGATTTCGTAGATCTCCTCGTCCTTGACAGCCGACAGGAAGAGGCCCAACTCCGCCCCACCCAGCCTGCCCACGAGACTTCCATCGAAGCGCTCGGCCAGATTGGAAAGGAGTTTCGCCGTAGCTGCCAGCAATTCGTTGCCGGCGCGGTAGCCATAATGCGCATTGTATTCGGCGAGGCCGGTAAGGCGCACGATGAACAGCGCGCTGCGTGCGGCTCCTTGAACGCGGCGCAGCAGCAGGCACACTCGCGAGTCGAAATGCAGGCGATTGAGCACGCCCGTGACATCGTCCAGGGTTACCTCCCGTTCCAGCCTTTTGATCACTTCGACTTTGGCGCTGAACAGGCTCTCCACCTTGGCGCTCAGATGATTGAGCGCGAAGGCGATGCGCCGCAATTCGGGGGTGCGCGGTACTTCCTGATTGAGCGTAAACCGTCCTTCCCCGATATCGGCGGCTTGAGCCACCATGCCGTGCAAGGGCCTCAGGGCATAGCGAATCAGCATGGCCGCGAGAGCCGCCGCGAGGGCACTTGCCCCGAGGAACCACATGAGCGCCGAGCCTGCATCCAGCCACAGTCGCTCGTAGGCATAGCCGGGATGGCTACTGACGACAACCCGTCCGTGTTGACGCCACCCTGCTTGCACTGGGGCTTCACGTACCGGCGTATCGAGCGGGACGAGACGCATGAACCAATCGGGGACGCCTTCCACGCGGACATGAATTTCCCGTTGCGCGATCACGCCGCCGTGGTCGTCCTCGACACGCACCAGCCGATAGAAGCCGGAGTCAGCAATCGCGTCCACAAGCGATGCCGCAAGCGGCGCTTCTTCGCCCCCGCGACCACTCAGCGAGACGGCCATCGCAGTTGCCGTGTCCTGGGCATGCGTTCCCAGTTGGTGATTGAGGTATACCCGCGCATTGTGAACGCTGAAGCTGAAGGTACCGCCGAATACTGCGATCAGCAGAAACGACATGAGCCAGATGATCTGTTGCGACAGTCCCATTCATTACTCCACGCGTCTGGCCATCTGCTCCGCCAAATCGCGCAGCATGTCCACCGATTGCCCGATGGAAATCTGCCCTGCCCTCTGGCGTTGCCGCGCGGCCCACAGCCTGTTTGCCGGAAAGCTGTATGTCGGGGTCAGATCGGGTCGATGCGTGGCGGTCGCAATGCCTGGCGTCAGATTGTCCAGCAGGCGGGGCTCGGCGTCGGGCGTGGCGTAATAGGCCAGCACCATGTGCGGCTGGATTTCGCCGGTGCCACGCAGATAGGCCTTTACGTAGGCGAAACGAAGCTTGTCGTCAGCCATGCCCAGCTGACGCAGGGTGAAATACTTCGCAATCACGAAATCCTCGCAGTCGCCGCCGTTGCCGCCGAGCAGTTCGAGCGGGTTCGCCCAGTAATCGTCCCTGCCCCACCGGCTCTGATCCGACTGATTGGGAATGCTGGCGAAAAAGGCATTGACGGCGCGCAGCTTTTCCAGCTCCGACAAGGCTGCATTCTCGCGCATGAAGCTCATCCATGCGCGCACGCGCTCATAGCCTTCCCCGCCATAGGCGCCGCGCGCCGCGGCAAGAACGGCGGCTTCCCATCCCGCATCAAGCGCCCACGCGACCACGGCCGCCACGAGGAGCAGACCGCCCACCAAGCGCCGCGCGATCATCCCCTGGCTGATGTCGAAGGTAATTAAAAAAATACGGGGCGAAAACCAATGCTCATGCTGCGTCGAGCCCATCCGTATCATCGGAAACCGAATACCCGTCGGGTGGCAGGTCCTCGTGAATATCAGGGATACGACGACGGCCGCCATGCTCCAGCGGCTCCCATGACTCACCTGAGAAGATCGGAGAAAGCGTGAACGGGCAATCATCGGTCTGGTAGGTCTCAAGCCGCTCACGGTCCAGCGGCACCGCGCCACTGCCGCCCCTGTCAGACGCGGGTTGTTCGATAGCGCCGATCCCGACGAGTGCACGCAAGCGTCCCAATAGTTTCACTTCGATGATCTCCCTTGCCTTCGGCCCGGATGGGCTCCCGCCCCCGGAAAACGAAAGGATCGACGCTTGGCATTACGCGCCGATGACAAAGGGATCAGTAGGCGTTACGGTCCCGCAGCACGACCGCAATGGTCTTCAGAATGATCATGAAGTCGAACACAAGGGACCAGTTCCGCAGATAGTCGATGTCGAACTCGATCCGGCGCTGCATTTTGTCCACGGTCTCTGTTTCCCCACGCAGCCCGTTTACCTGCGCCCATCCGGTGATGCCGGGCTTCACCTTGTGGCGAATCATGTAACCGCTGATGAGGCGTCGATAGGTTTCATTGTGGGCCACCGCATGCGGGCGCGGCCCCACGATGCTCATTTCGCCGCGCAGCACATTGAAGAATTGTGGCAACTCGTCCAAGGAGGTCTTGCGCAGGAACGCGCCAAAAGGCGTGACGCGCTTGTCGTCCTTGCGCGCTTGAGGAACGTCCGGGCCGTCCTCGCAAACGGTCATGCTGCGAAACTTGTAGACGACAATCTCTTCGCCGTCCAACCCGTAACGGCGCTGCTTGAAAAGGATCGGGCCGGGCGACGAAAGCTTCACGCCGATCGCGAGCGCGACCATCAGCGGGGAAATCAGCGCCAGAATCGCGCTGGATACCACCATATCGCTGAACCGCTTGAGCAGGCCGTTGACGCCATAGAAAGGCGTCTCGCACACCGCCACAACAGGAATACCGCGAATATCGTCGATCCGCGCCTGGACAAGATCGAAGACGAAGATATCCGGCACGAAGTAGACAGAGGCCGTGGTATCGCGCAGATCGTCGAGCAACTTCATGATGCGCGGCTGCGAAGCCATGGGAAGGGCGATGTAAATCAGGTCAATTCCCTCGCGCTTCACGTATTCGGCCAGATCGGCAATCTTGCCACGAATCATGTTTTCGCTGGCGGGCCCGAGGCGGGATGGTGCGCGGTCGTCGAAGAAGCCCCGAAACGATACGCCGATAAAGGAATCCTGTTGCAGTTTGTCGGCGAGCTTGTGGCCGAGTTCACTTGCGCCGGCGATGACCGCATTGCGCTGACTGCCTTCCCACGCCAGCACACGTGGCAGCACACGACGCACAAAGCGGTGCGCGATAAACAGAATGAGCGGCGTCAGGGCAATCCACGTGAGAATCACGCCTTGGGGAAACGTGTCGAGGTAGCCCGTGGCATAGCCAAAAAAGAACATGATCGCCGCGACTGTCAGCCACGGTACGATGATGCCATTCCAAAGCGCCTTGATGCTGGCCTCCGCCCAATTCCCAGGAAAGGTCAGCGAAAACACCACGAGCGAGAGGATCAGGTAGGGGCCACCAAAAGTCTCGCCGAAGTAGGCCGCCACCACCGCCAGAGTGGCGATACTGACCACAGGATCCAAAAACACCTTGATAAGCGACACTAGCGACAGTTGTCGGCGGAAGAGCCACTTGGAACCAGAATGCATGCAGCGCCTCGCGTTCTCGGGAGGCGGGAGTTTAATGGAGCCTTGTTACAGTTCGATAACAGACCGAGCCGACGCAATGGTAACGACCTGCGAATGTGACCCCAATAGCGTCGCCCCCGCAAAGTGCCATACCGCAGTTCATCAAATACAGATTGAAGCAAATTGCGCATGGAGGCCGGGATTGTGCTGGTCTCGCCTTGCGGCGATCCGTCATCCCGAGCCGCTCGTTGGCGGCTCAGGATCGCGCTGCGCGCGTCCAGCCGAGCCGTGCTCGGCTAG
>Ga0153916_10001253_pt1 | contig 18028 bp, 13 predicted proteins | sample Opewatmetagenome_FD_109642 | JGI IMG/M metagenome (GOLD analysis project Ga0153916, IMG submission 109642) | Freshwater wetland microbial communities from Ohio, USA - Open water 3 Core 3 Depth 4 metaG | ecosystem: Environmental > Aquatic > Freshwater > Wetlands | place: USA: Ohio, Lake Erie... | reverse complement strand
CTCTTCTACCTGATCGCCTGGATTGTGGTCCCTGTAGAGAGGCCCAAGCCCTAGGGGTTGGCCAGTTTTCCGTTGACTTGCCGCACCTTATCCGGTATAACCGAATCGGCTTTCAGAGATGGGTATGAAGAGCGCCCTTGACATTCCCTTCAAGCATATCGCCATCGAGGGAGTTTTCAGGTCGCGGAAAACCCAGCTGGCCAACATCCTGGCCCAGAGGATCGGCGGCAAGGTCGTTTTCGACCATGTCGGCAACCCCTATCTCAAGGATTTTTATAACGAAAAAGAAGGGGCGTCCTTCCTGACCCAGCTGGTTTTCCTGGCGAATCGCTACAACCAGCAGGTCCGCCTCCTCCAGAGGGACCTGTTCGTCGACCGGATCCTCTGCGATTATCTCTTTGAAAAGGACAAGATCTACGCCTACCAAACGCTGTCCGACGACGAACTTCTTGTTTACGAGAAGATCTATGGCATCCTCTCTGAGAGGATCTCGAGGCCCGACCTGGTCATCTATCTCCAGATTTCGTTATCCACCCTGTCCAGGAGGATCGCGAAGGAGGGCGACGCCCAAGAGAAAAACATCTCAGAGAAATACCTCGAGGACATCGTCGAGGCCTTCGACTACTTCTTTTTCAATTACCAGGCGGCGCCGTTGCTCGTCATCAAGGCCGACGACCTCGATTTCAACCGGGAGGACGACGTCCAGGACATCATCGTTCAGATCAAAGACATGAAGAAGAGCTCGCTCTATTATGTCCCCCAGAGCTTCGGGGGAAAGGGAGCCAAAAAGGTTTAGGGGAAGCGGTCCGGAGGCCACGCGCCCCGGGACCGGACCCAGCTGGCGGACATTACAGACTTTACCTCAATCCCGCGGCCGAGGCGGGATGGGGAGAAAGGACGGGCAACATGCCGGAACAGCCAATCGAGAAGGTCACCGTGCCGTCGATTACGGCCCGGAAAAAAACGGGTCCCAAGATCGTCTGCCTGACGGCCTATGATTATCCCACGGCGAAAATCCTGGACGAGACCGGGGTCGACCTCATCTTGGTCGGGGATTCCCTGGGGATGGTCGTCCTGGGGTACGAGAACACAGTCCCCGTGACGATGGACGAGATGATCCATCATACCCGGGCCGTTTCCCGGGCCGTGAAGCGGGCCCTGGTCGTGGGCGACATGCCGTATTTCGCCTTCCACCTGAGCCCGGATGAGACCATCCGGAACGCCTCCCGGTTCCTCAAAGAAGCGGGGGCCTCGGCGGTTAAAATCGAGGGCGCCTCGAAAAAGAGGCTGAAGATCGTGGAAGCGCTAGTGGAGGCGGAAATCCCGGTCATGGGTCACGTCGGGCTGACCCCGCAGTCAATCTGCCGCCTGGGGCAGTTCAAGGTCAGGGGAACGGCCTCAGACGAGGCCCGCAAAATCATCGACGGTGCCAAGGACCTGGAGAGGGCGGGGGCCTTCTCTGTCGTCCTCGAGTCGATACCCAGGGAAATCGCCGCCATTTTAACGGAGGAGGTCGGGATTCCGACGATCGGCATCGGGGCCGGGCCGGCCTGCGACGGTCAGGTCCTTGTCTTCCATGACATGATCGGCCATTCGACAGGCTATCTTCCGAAATTCGTCCGGAAATACGCCGACCTGTACGGGACAATCAGCCGGGCTGTCGGCGAATATGCCGCCGACGTCCGGGCCGGCCGTTTCCCGGACGACAGCACCTCCTACCACCTCAAGCCCGGATTCGCGGCCGGGCTCGCGCGAAAGCCCGCGCAGAAGGCCCCTAAACCGGGGGACGGCCCGAGATCCAGAAAAGGAAGAGCCGCGTGATCACGGTCACCGCCGTCGGTGAAATGAAGGCTCTCGTCCGTCGGTGGAAGGCGGAAAAAAAGACAATCGGCTTTATTCCGACCATGGGCTATCTCCACGAGGGGCACCTCAGCCTCGTCCGGGAGGCGAAGAAGCGGGCCGACGTCACGGTCGTCAGCATCTTCGTCAACCCGATCCAGTTCGGACCTGACGAAGATTTCAAGAAGTACCCGCGGGATCTCGAGAAGGATTCGGCGTACTTGATGAAGGGGGGCGCCGACTACCTTTTCTATCCCGACGCCGCTGAGATGTACCCTCCCGGCTTCAGGACTTTCCTCGAGGTCCACGGCCTCCAGGACCGGCTTTGCGGAAAATCCAGGCCGGGGCATTTCCGGGGAGTGGCCACCGTCGTCCTCAAGCTCTTCAACATCGTCGGCCCCGACTTGGCTTTCTTCGGCGCAAAGGACGCCCAGCAGGTCCTCATCATCAAGAGAATGGCCGTCGACCTCAACCTTGACGTCGAGGTCGTGACCTGCCCGGTTGTGCGCGAGAGCGACGGGCTGGCATTGAGCTCCCGGAACGCCTACCTTTCCTCCGAAGAAAGGAAAGCCGCCCGCGTCCTGTCGGTGAGCCTGCGCCGGGCGGAGCAGGCGGTCGCGGCAGGGGAGAGGGATGCGGCCAAGGTTATTGCGGGCATACGCTCCGCAATCGAGGCTGAACCGCTGGCCCGGGTCGATTACGTCGAAGCCGTCGATCCGACAAATCTTGAGCCGGTCGCCGAGATCCGAGGGACCGTCCTCCTCACCCTGGCCGTTTTCATCGGCTCAACCCGTCTCATCGACAACATCCGCCTGAGCGTTTAAGGAGAACCGCCATGATCAGAGCCTTCCTCCGTTCGAAGATCCATCGGGCCACCGTAACCCACGTCGACGTCGAATACGAGGGCAGCCTGTCCCTCGATGAGGACCTGATGACGGCCGCCGGTCTCTGGCCCTTCGAGAGGATTGAAGTCTGGAACGTTTCGAACGGCGAGCGCTTTTCGACCTACGTCGTCCGCGGCGAGAAGGGCAACCGCCAGGTCGGGGTTTACGGCGCCGCCGGCCGCAAGGTAAGGGTGGGCGACACGATCATCATCGCCGGCTATGCCTACCTCGAGGACGGCGAAGTCGAATTTTTCACTCCGAAGATTGTCCTCATGGACAAAGGGAACCGGATTGCCGAGGTCAAGTGAACCGTGGCGGATCACGCCGCGGAGCACGCAGAGCCTCCTCGGACATCTCGGCCGCAAACTCGACGCCTGGCTCGACGAAACCGGCACTAAGATCCCGCGGCTCAGGCCCACGAAGGAATTTCCCATCCGGAGCCTTGACGGGACCCTCGAAAAAAGGATCCTCATTTCCCGGTGAATGCCTTAACGAGGAAAAAACCTGCCGTGATCAGGAAGATGACCAGGGTCAGCGAGAAGAGCGTCATGCCGAGCACGGGCGCGTGCTTGAGAAGCTGCCGGTGGGTCTTGACCGTGAGGAACTTGAGGAGCAAGACGGCAAGCAAGGCCATGGCCAGGACGAAATGGAACGTCCCTCTCACCGAGAGGCCGTCGCCATTTTCGATGAGGAAATTCACCCCGAAAGCGGTCAGGGGCGCCAGGAGCGCGATGTAGACGTAGCCGGCCGCCCTATGGAGCTTGCGGAGTCTGGCGGGGTCACGCTTCGGCTCTGCTTTTCCCATCAGGCTCATCATGCTGAGGAATGCCGTCAAGGCGACCCCCAGGAAGACGACGGCGATCAGGGATTTCACAAGATAATCGGACATAGACCCTGTCCCTCCGGTTCTCCTCAGTCGAGGTGATAGTTCGGCGCCTCCTGGGTGATGACCACGTCGTGGACGTGGCTTTCCTTGAGGCTGGCCTCGGTGATCTTGATGAACTCGGCCTTGGTCTTGAGCTCCGCGATGGTCCGGCAGCCGGCATAGCCCATGCCCGCTTTCAGGCCGCCGACGAGCATCTGGACGATGGCCGTGGTGCTGCCCTTGTAGGGGACGCGGCCTTCGATCCCCTCGGGGACGAGCTTGTTTGTCCCGGCCAGGACGTCCTGCATGTAGCGGTCGGAGCTCTTCCCTTCCTTCATGACCGAAATGGAGCCCATGCCGCGATAAATCTTGTACGCCCGGCCCTGGTACATGACGACTTCTCCGGGCGCCTCTTCCGTGCCGGCCAGCAGGTTGCCGAGCATGACCGTATCGGCGCCGGCCGCGATGGCCTTGGTGATGTCGCCGGAGTACTTGATGCCTCCATCCGCGATGACCGGGATGCCCTTCGGGCCCGCCACCTTGGCGACGTCGGCGATGGCCGTGATCTGGGGGATGCCGGCACCGGTGATGATCCGCGTCGTGCAGATCGAGCCCGGGCCGACGCCGACCTTGACCGCGTCGACGCCCAGGTCGATGAGCTCCTCGGCTGCCCGCGGCGTGCCGATGTTGCCGGCGATGAGCTCCTGCTTGGGAAACTCCTTCCGCAGCAGTCTGGCCGTTTCCAGAACCCGCTCGGAGTGGCCGTGCGCGTTGTCGATGACCAGGACATCGCACTTGGCCGCGACGAGGGCCTTGGCTCTGTCGAGCCGGTCGCGCCCGACGCCGACCGCGGCGCCGACCCGGAGGCGGCCCAGGCTGTCCTTGGCCGCGTCGGGATACTGGATCCGCTTCAGGATGTCCTTATAGGTGATCAGCCCCTTGAGGTGATGGGCCTCGTCGACGACGAGGAGCTTCTCGATCTTGTGCTTGTGGAAGACCTTTTCGGCGTCCTCGAGGGAGGTCCCCACCGGGACGGTTACGAGGTCCTTGGTCATGATCTTCTCCAGAGCCAGGTTGAGGCGGCTCTCGAACCGGATGTCGCGATTGGTCAGAATGCCGACGAGCTTGTTGTGCTCGTCCGTGATGGGCAGGCCGGAGATCCTGTGTTCGCGCATGACCTCGAGGGCTTTGCCGATCTTGTCCTGCGGCCGGAGGGTGATGGGCTCGACGATCATGCCGCTTTCGTGGCGCTTGACCTTGTCCACCTCCTCGGCCTGGACCTCGATGGACAGGTTCCGGTGGATGATCCCGATTCCGCCCTGCTGGGCGAGGGCGATGGCCATGCGCGACGTCGTCACGGTGTCCATGGCGGAGCTGACGACGGGGATGTTGAGGGGGATGCGGCGGGTCAGCCGGGTCGCGACGCGGGCCTCGGCCGGGACGACGTCGGACTTAGCCGGGACGATGAGGACGTCATCGAACGTCAGGGCTTCTCGGAGCTTGTCTTCGAGCATGCTCACTCCTTCCTCACCGCTTTTTTCGCTTTCCAGGGATCATGGACCGGGCCTGCTTGACCCGCTGCCCGGACGGCCCCTGGGGCTGCTGATAAAAAACCGGCGCCTGGCGCCGTACGGGGACCGGCTGCTCGACGACGGGCTGGATCAGGAAGAGGTAGCGGACGGAATCCTCCTCGATCCGGTCGAGCATGGACTGGAACATGTCGAAGCTCTCCTTCTTGTACTCGATCAGGGGGTCTCTTTGCCCGTAGCCGCGGAGGCCGATGCCTTCCTTCAGGTGGTCCATCTCGAGGAGGTGGTCCTTCCATTGGGAGTCGATGACCTGGAGGAGGATCATGCGCTCGAATTCCCGCATGAACGGACCCAGGGTTCTCTCCTTTTCCTCGTAGAGGGCGCGGAGGGCCTTGACGAGTGTTTCTTGGAGCTCTTCGTGGACGACCGCTTCCCAGTTGATCTTGAGGGTCTCCATATTGAGCCCGAACTGGGCCAGGACGGCCTTGGCCAGGGCCTCGCGGTCCCACTCTTCCGGCGGCTTGTCCTTGTTGGCGTAGCTGTCGAGCATCCATTCGATGAGAGTATCGATCAGGTTGAAGAAATACTCCCGAAGGTCCTTCCCTTGGAGGATCTCCTTGCGCTGGGTGTAGATCGTCTCTCTCTGCTTGTTCATGACGTCGTCGTACTCGAGGAGGTGCTTGCGGACGGTGAAGTTCTGGCCTTCGACCTGCTTCTGGGCGCGCTCGATGGCCCGGGTGATCATCCGGTGCTCGATGGGGACGCCCTCGCCCATGCCGATCCGGGCCATCAGGCCGGAAATGCGCTCGCTGCCAAAGATCCGCATGAGGTCGTCCTCAAGGGACATGTAGAAACGCGACGAGCCCGGGTCGCCCTGACGGCCGGCGCGGCCCCGGAGCTGGTTGTCGATCCGGCGCGATTCGTGGCGCTCGGTCCCAATGACATGGAGGCCGCCGAGGGCGACGACCTTTTCGTGCTCCCCCTCGGTGACCGTTGTCGTCTCGCCCAGGGCCTTCTCCGATTGCTCGGGCGTGACCTTAGCCAAGTCGACGCCGGCCTTCTTCAGCTGCTCCCGGGCAAGGTATTCCGGGTTCCCGCCGAGGAGGATATCGACGCCGCGGCCCGCCATGTTCGTGGCGATTGTCGCGGCCCCGACACGGCCGGCCTGGGCGATGATCTGGGCCTCCATCTCGTGGTACTTGGCGTTGAGGACGACGTGCCGGACGTTCTTCTTGCGGAGGATGCTGCTCAGGTGCTCGGACTTCTCGATCGAGATCGTGCCGACGAGCATGGGCCGGCCCTTCTCGTGGTTCTCGATGATCTCGTTCGCCGCGGCCTCCCATTTTTCCCTGGCCGTGCGATAGATGACGTCATGGTATTCGGTCCGGATCAAGGGCTTGTTCGTGGGGATCTCGACGACGCCCAGGCCGTAGATGTGGCGGAATTCCTCGGCCTCGGTGGCCGCCGTGCCCGTCATTCCGGCAAGCTTTTTGAACATGCGGAAATAGTTCTGGAACGTGATCTGAGCCAGCGTCTGATATTCCTCCTCGACCCGGACCCGCTCCTTGGCCTCCAGGGCCTGGTGGAGACCGTCGCTGTACCGGCGGCCGGGCATCAGGCGCCCCGTGAACTCGTCGACGATGACGACCTTGCCGTCCTGGATCATATAATCCACGTCCCGCTTGAAGAGGTGGTGGGCCTTGAGGGACGTGTTGACGGCGTGGACGAGGTCCATGTTGGCGAGGTCGTAGAGGTTGGTGACACCGAGGATGCGCTCCGCGTCCGAGACGCCCGCCTCGATAAGGGATACGGTTCGCGTCTTTTCGTCCACCGTGAAATGCTTCTCCTTCTGAAGGCGGCGGACCAGGCTGTCCACTTTGTAATAAAGGGCGGTCGATTCCTGGGTCGGGCCGGAGATGATGAGGGGCGTCCGGGCTTCGTCGATGAGGATCGAGTCCACCTCGTCGACGATGGCGTAGTTGAATTCGCGCTGGACGAGGTCCGAGAGCCGGAACTTCATGTTATCGCGGAGGTAGTCGAACCCGAACTCGTTGTTCGTGCCGTAGGTGATGTCCGAGCGGTAGGCCGCCTGGCGCTCTGCGTCGCCGAGGTCGTGCTGAATCGTCCCGACGGTCAGGCCGAGGAACCGGTAGATCGCCCCCATCCATTCCGTGTCGCGCTTGGCCAGGTAATCGTTGACAGTGACGATGTGAACGCCCTTGCCGTTGAGCGCGTTGAGGTAGGCGGAGAGGGTGGCGACGAGCGTTTTTCCTTCACCCGTCTTCATCTCGGCGATCATGCCCTGGTGGAGAACGACCCCGCCGACGAGCTGGACGTCGAAATGCCGCATCTTGGTCGTACGCCGGGAGGCCTCGCGAACGACGGCGAAAGACTCGATGAGGATGTCGTCCAGGGCCGCGCCCTGGGAGAGCTTTTCGCGGAATTCGGCGGTTTTGGCTAGAAGTTCGGCGTCGGAAAGCGGCTGGATGCGAGGCTCGAGTTCGTTGATGGCAGCGACGAGCGGCTGGATCTTCCGCAGAGTACGCTCGGTCGGGGAACCGAGCAATTTGCGCTTAAGCCACTGGAACATTTACTATCTTTTATCAGAAACCCCCCTGGAAGTCAATTTTGGTCTGCTCACCCTGGCCGAACAAGGTCATTGACTTCGGCGACGGGTCCTTCATATCATTCGGTCAGGGAGGGAGAATCGTATGAACAAAACGCCAGGCACCGGAGCGAGAATGCGAGTCGCCGTCGGGATGAGCGGAGGGATCGATTCCTCCGTCGCCGCCCTGCTGCTGCAAAAGGCCGGATATGAAGTCTTCGGCCTCACCATGAAGCTCTGGCCAGGCCCGTCCGCGGCGGGCCTCGCGAAAAGCGCCTGCTTCGGGCCCGACGAAATCGCGGACATCCAGGCGGCGCGGGACATTTGCGCCCGGCTCGGCGTCCCGTTTCATATTTTCGATTGTTCGGAGGACTACGAGGACATCGTTCTCCGCTATTTCCGCGAAGAATACCTCGGGGGGAAAACTCCAAATCCCTGCGTCCGCTGCAATCAACTCGTCAAGTTCGGCCTCCTTCCGGAGGCCGCCAGGGAAGCCGGGCTTGAGTTCGATCGTTTCGCCACCGGGCATTATGCACGGGTGGAACTCGACCCCTCGTCCGGCCGGTATCTCCTCAAGAAAGGCGTCGATTCCCGCAAGGATCAGTCGTATTTCCTCTACCGGCTCTCCCAGCGACAACTTGCGACCGCCTTGTTTCCCCTCGGGGGGCTCATGAAGGGCCAGGTCCGGGCCATCGCCCTTCAAGAGAACTTCCCGGTTCATGCCAAAAAGGAGAGTCAAGACTTCTACAGCGGAGACCTGAATGATATCCTTGGACAGGAGGATAGGGAAGGCGACATCGTCGACCGGAACGGCACCGTCCTCGGGAAGCACCACGGTGTGTGGCACCACACGATCGGACAGCGGAAGGGACTGGGGATCGCCCATCCGGTTCCCCTGTATGTGATCGCCATCGACCCCGAAAACAACAGGTTGGTCGTCGGCACGGAAAGCGAGACTCGGCAAAGGTCGTGCCTGGCCCGGGATTGCACCTGGATCTTGTTCGAAACGTTGTCCGCGCCGGCGGAGGTCCAGGTCAAGGTCCGGTCGGGCGGCCGGTCGGTCGCGGCGACCATCACACCCCTCAATGATCAACGGACACGGGTCGCCTTTACCGAGGCCGTCTCGGCCGTTACCCCCGGCCAGTCGGCGGTGTTTTACGATAAAGATATCGTGGTCGGCGGGGGAATCATCGAATCCGCCGAATGAGGCGTCTGAACCCGTCTCGCTTGACTCGGCAAATCCGCTCGCCGAGGCTGGAGTCGAGTTCGAGGCGTTCCCTTAAGGCCTCTATCTTTTCCCCAGGATCTCGTCGACCAGCGGCTTCGCATCGTAGACCTTGAGCAGGGCTTCGATAATGCCCTGGCCATGGACCATGACCGAGCGGGAGATCGTGTCTTCGTAGACGAACCGCGTCGGCAGGGATTGGATGTTGCCGTCGAAGAGAACGCCGATGAATTCTCCCCTGCGGTTGACCACCGGGGAGCCCGAATTGCCGCCGATCGAATCGCACGTCGAGACGAAGTTGACCGGAGCGGCCAGGTTGACCGCCGCTTTCTTCTTGAGGAAGCTCTCGGGCAGCTCATAAGGGTCTTTGTTCCCGGCCTTCTGGGACTTGTCGTACAGGCCGGCGAATGTCGTCTCGTACGGGATTTTTTTCCCGTTCTCGACATACCCCTTGGCGACGCCGAAGCTCATGCGCAGAGTCCCGGTCGCATCGGGCGGGATGGACGTCCCCTTGAGCTTGAACATGACCTGGGCGATCCGGGCGCCGTTCCTGGTCTCGACGGCCTCGACCTCCTTTTCATATTTCGCCCGGAGGCCGCGAGACAGCGGGTCTGCGAGAAGGGCCAGCTTGATCATCGGGTCCTGGCACTGGTAGATCGCGTCGAGCCCGCCCGACATGAGCTTTTTCCGGTGGTCGATGTCTTTAAGCTTGGTCCCGGTAATGAGCTCTCGGGCGACGTCCTGGGGCGAGCGTTCGCCCAGGATCCACTTGACCTCCTGCGTTGCGCCTAGCTCTTCCTTGAGCTGAGCGAGCGAGTCCCCGAGCTTGAGGATTTCGAACTCGTCATAGATCGGGGCGGGGGAGAGGACGGCTCGCTCGACCGACGACAGGCCCGCGTCTCGGTACTCGCGGAGCCGGTCGGCGTTGGCCTTCGGCTTTTCCATCGCCAGCCGGACGAGGTTCCGGGCGATCCCGAAATAGGTTGTGTAGAAAGCGTTGGCCCTTTCGAAGAAGGTGAAGGGCTTGTAAAAGGAGGCGTATTTCTTCTGGGCCTCGGCGATCTCGTCCCAGGCCGAGGCGAATTCCGTCTGGAGTCCGGCGGACTTGGCGAGCTCGGCCCGGAACGCCTGCTCTTCCTTGAGCTTCTTCTCCATGAGCTTGGCGTCGAGGAGGCCGGACTGGTAGCCGGTGACGGCCTTCAGGCTGTTCTCGATGCCGAAGAGGTTGCGCAGGGCGATCCGCATCTGCTCTTCGCCCTTCTTGGCGTATTCGTGCATATAGGCCTGTCGCCGCTTGTAGTTGGCGAGGGTGAAGGGATAGCTCATGTCGCGGAGGAACTCGAGCTGGGCGTAGGTCAGGAGCCTGCCGGTCGAGCCGGGATGCCCAGAGCAGAAGAGGAGCTCGCCCTCCCGGACACCTCTGGGTGCCCATTTGATGTAGTGGTCGCTCTTGAAGGGCTGTCCGTCCTCATAGATCCGGAAGAGGCAGACATCGAGGTCATAGCGGGGATAGGTGAAATTATCCGGGTCGCCGCCGAAGAAGGCGATCAGGTATTCAGGGGCGAAGACCAGCCGGACGTCGATGTGGGTCTTATACTTGTAGAGGTGGTACATGCCGCCCGAATAGAGGGAGACGACGACGCCGCGGAGCCCGCTCTTCTCGAGCGTCTCTTTTTCCAGGTCGGCGATGACCTTGCCGCGGGCGTCGGCGGCCTCGGCAGCGGTCATGCCAGGCTTTTCGGCGCCGAGAACCTTGTCCGTGACGTCCTCGATCTCGTAAAGGACGCGGAGCTCCATGCCGGGCACCTTGAGCTCTTCGGCCCGCGTCCGGGCGTAGAAACCCGTTTTCATCAGGTCGCGTTCCTTGGTCGAAAGGTTCTGGACGGCGCCCCGGCCGACATGGTGGTTGGTCAGGACGAGGCCGTCAGGCGAGATGAATGACCCCGACGCTCCCCCGAACGATATCGAGGACAGGCGAAGGTGGTCCATGAATTCCTGGGTGACCGTGAAGCCGTACGTTTTCTGGAGGAGGTCCTTGGGCGGCTTGTTGAAGAGCCACATGCCCTCGTCGGCGAGGACCGGGAGGACGAGTAGAACGGCTAAAAGCACGACCGGAATGAAACGCCTAGTTGCGGTTATTTTCATGCGTCACGTCTCCTTTCTGGGGATGCAGCCACTATTATGCATGGTTCTCAGCGGGAATACAAAACGGCTCATCGGCCTCAGTCCCGGACTTCGACCTCGACCGCGAAGACCTGGAGCCAACTCGGGGCCTTCATCCGGTTCGGCCTGGCCCGTCCCTCATCGGCGGAAGCCTCATCCTGAGTTTGCTGAGCTATTTCCGGGCTACGGCCCTGAGCGTTGGCGTTGCGGCCGTCCTCAGCTGGATCGTCCGGCTGGCTTTTTACGATTGCCCGGTGCAACTGACGGTCCACACGCGGAATGTGCCGTAGAAAAAAGCTCTGGCCTCGAAAAGGAGCCTTTCCTCGACCCCCGCCAGAGGGTTCAATCGGCCGGCCAACCCCTGGGGCACGGCTCGGGGAACGAAGAGGGTCCAAAAAGCCAGCCGCCCGTCCCGGTTCGAGACGCGGCAGACCTGCCTGAGCGCCGCCTCCACTTCCGATTCCGACATGTATTCGAAGACGTCCGAGAGATTGAACTTAGAAACGGATTCGGCATTCAAGGAGCCAAGGTATTCCGTTAGCCCGGCGCAAACGAGCTTCAGCCGTCCGGCGTTCGCCTTGAGCGCCGGGAAGTTCTCGGCCCGGAGCCAGGGCGGGCCGGAGCCCGGCCGGTTGTAGTTTCCGGTCAGAATATACTCGATGAAATAGTTGTCACGGATGGGGATCTCGGTCAGGGCATGACGGGCGCGTCCCAGGAGCGTGGCGGCGACCTTGTCGAGTGTTACGTACCGAAAAAACGCCGGGTCGCGGCCGAGACGCCCGAGAAGAAACTTCCCGAAGAAAACCCGGAACAGCATCTGCCAGCGACGGTTATCCCAGTCCCGTTCGTAGAATTCCCGCTGTTCTGCGACCGAGGCCGTTGCAAGCAGCCGCCGGACGGTCTCGCGGCCGTGGATGAGGGGCAGGACGCGGCGGCGAAAGATCCCAAAGTACCGTTCGAATTTGCCGGAGTGGATGATTCCTCGGGTCAGAGCGCCTTGATTTCCGTCCCAGTATGCCCGGGCTCTCTCGCTGAGGGACGGCCGCAGATCGCAATAGATTTTCAGTCTGTCACCCGACGGACGGGCGCCGACAAAGCCGGTGAACTCCTCGTAGCTGAGATGTTCGATGGACCGCAGCTTGAGTTCCACGAGATGGATTTGGGCGGGACTCCGGTCCACGGCCATCACGGAACGCGGTCCCTTAAGCAGAAGGGCAAGCGTATTATCGCCGCCCGAGGCGATGGAAACGACGTCATCTCCGGGTGTGACCGCAAGCGCCTCCTCGAGCGTCCGCGGATCCTCCCAGCACTGGGCGTAGTGGATGCTCGCCGCCGCTCCATCTGTGTGTGCCAAGTGGCTCATGGTTTCAACTCGTAGAGCGCGTATTCCCGGCCGTAGTCTTTGGCCAGCGGCCCTAGGAAGCCGTTGGACTTGTTGTCCTCGGAAATCAGGGTGACGAGCATCTCTTTGTATCCCAGGTCGAGGACGCGGCGTAGGATACAGGAGAAGCCGGCCCGCCCCAGCCCGCTCCTCTTGGCCGATTCCATGGGGGTGATGCCGCCGGCATAAAGATTGACCCGCCTGTGGGACGGGCGGCGGGCCAGAAACTGCAGGCGGCTGAACAGGTCCTTTTTCCCCTTCATGGCCCGGACGGCCTCGGAGAGCTCGAGTAGGGCGACGGCGAAACCCGCCGTCCGGCCGGCATCGTCACTGAAAAAGAGGGTGAGACGCGGATTAAGAGCGAGACGGCTCCCGGCGAAAAGCGCGACAAACTCCTCAGGAGGGATCAGGGTGAAGTCGGGGAACCCCCCGAAGGTCTCCATGACCAGGCCGTGCAGGCGCATCAATTCCTGCCCGAAGCGGCGGACATCGAAACCCTCAAAGCGATAGCCCTGCCCCAGCAGTTTCTCGAAAGTTTCGGCTCCGCGAGCCGCCAGGGATTCGATGAGTCCGCGGCCCACGATTTCAACCGAATGCCAGCGCCGCTTCAGGCAGAATCCGGCCGATTCGAAATAGCCGGGGTAATACGTCTTGTTATAGGGTTCGCCCACAAAAAGCTCCCGCTCGAACCCCCGGGTCATGAACCGGTAGCCATGCCAGATATCGAAATTCATGGGGCCAATAACCCGCGGAACGCCATGCTCCGCGACAAGCCAGCCGCACGCGGCTTCGAGCAGGTCCCTGCAGACCGCGGGGTCTTCGACGCACTCAAAAAAACCGAGAAGACCGGGCGGGTCCTCCTGGTCGTGCCTCATGTCCGCGTTGATCATGGCCGAGACGCGGCCGACCACCCGGCGCCCCGACAGCGCCAGGAAATGCCGGTGCGCGTTCCCCGGCTTGCGGTAGAACGGAAAAGCGGGGGAAAGCTGTCGGTCCATATCGTTCCGGAAAGGCGGAATCCAGCGGATGTCGCTGGCGTAAACATCGTACCCAAAACGGATGAACGCATCCGTGAGACTGCGGTCGAAGGTGAATGAGGTTATTGCCACCGGACCTCTCCTGTGCTTCCGTCCATGAACAGCCTGGCCCCGTCGGGAATCAGCCTCGTCGCACCGCGGGCACCGACGATCGTCGGAATGCCCAGCTCCCGGCCGATGATCGCAGTGTGGGAGAGGACGCTTCCCCGCTCGACCACGATCCCCTTGGCGGAGATCATGAGAAAGACCCAGCCCGGGTCCGTGGATTTCGCCACGAGGATGTATCGGCCGTCAGTCCTCGCGGTGCGCGGGTCAAGGACGACCCTCGCCGGGCCTTCGGCAATCCCGGCCGAACAGTTGATGCCCTCCAAGCGTTTTTGCGCGGCCATCATGAAGCCGTCCTCGGCCAGCAAGTCGAGATTGGGAATGCCCCTGGTGACAAAACGGTCTTTCAGGTTCAGCCGGGCGAACGCCGCATACTCGGATTTCCTGAGAGCGACAAGCGGCCGGAGGTCACGGCCGACGGACGTTCCGCGGACGGTACCGATGACCTCGTCCATCGTCAGATAATAGATATCCAAGGGGGTGTCGATAAGGCCTGCCTCTGTGAAGAGAACCCCGGCGCGCCGCGAGATCCGCCGGACGAGGCCGAACAGCCGAGCCCGGGCGAACCTCATGTTTTCCCGGCCGGCAATGGCCCGCCGGGCCTTATCGAGCACCAAGGCGAAAACGAGCTTGCGAAGCGGGTTCGGGATTCGGGCCCGGACCATGCCTTCGGCACGCCTCCGGACATCTCTCTCCCTGGCGTCCTGGGCATCGGCGGTCAGGCCCAGTTCAAGATAGCACCTGACCAGGCCAACGAGACGCTCCGGGGATTCGCGGAAGGTCGGGGTTTCGAGCTTCAGCTCCTCAGTCCCCCGGTCTCCATATTTCTGCAGATATTCATCGAACGTTTTTTTCAACGAACTCAAAGCCGCGTTCCCCTGAATTTCTTTCCAGACAGCCGAGTCGTCGGACCTCGCCATCAGCCGCCGATAGAATGGCTCTCCCCGGAGGGTATCCGCCAGGCGGACCAGGGAACGGACCGGGGCTGCGCTCTCGATGGCCTTATCGCCGCAGAGAAGGTCGTTATGGAGGTTGGGGTGGCCTGCGAAGCCCCAGAGGGAGCACAGCCGCCTGAGCACCTCGTAATAGGTCATGGCGGAGAAATCGTTGAATAGAGTCAGGTACCACTTGCCGGCGAATTCTTTTTTCAGGGCGTCGTAGGTTTTCATCAGGTCGGTCGCGCCGGCGCACGACAAATCCCTGGCGCGAAAAGCGTCATAGGCTCTCTCGAAGTGGACGAAAAACCTTCGGATCGTCCGACGGACCATCAGGAGCCGCCCCAGGATCAGGAGGAGGGCCTTCACTTTGCTCCAGGCCGAGCCATGTTTTTCGGGGAAACTGAGGTCCTGGGAGATGCCGATCATCCGGTCCCACGATTCCCTGTGCCTTTTGAAGCCGGGGAGGTAGGAAAGGACCTCGTACCAGTTCAGCAGATTATAGTAGATCCGGCCTCCCAGAAGCCCGATCATATGACCCAGGATATCGTCCCTCGCTGCAAGGCCCCGGCCGGAAGGATCGATGCGCTTGGCCACATCCCGGAAAACGATCTCGTAACATTCCCGGACGAAGCTGAACGTCAACGGCATGGTCAGCCCCGGATAGCTTTCGATGATATTCGCATTGTCCCAGACACGGGCGGTTTCGTCCGTCGGGGGGGCGGCTGCGAATACGATCGGACGCGCCTGAAGAATGAAGAACTTCCCGCCACCGTCGAACGCCCACTCGATGTCCTGGGGGACGCCGAAGTCCTTCTCAACTTTGATGCCCAGGCCGCAGAGCCGGCGGACATCAAGGTCCGTGAGGACTTGAATGGAGCCCGCGTCCATGGTCAGCGGGCCGTCGCTCGCCCATCGCATGCGGTACGTATCCGTCTCGACCTTATTCGTGACAACCCCGTCTCCCAGGCCAAAGCCCGCGGAAACCAGGCATTCGCGCCCGCCGGTCTCTGGATTCCTGGTGAACAATATGCCGGAGGCCGTCGAGTTCACCATCTCCTGGAGAATCACAGCCGCGGCGATCCCTTTCAAGGGGAGATTTTTTTCTTTCCGGTAACAAAGGGCCCGGCCTGAAAAAGCCGAAGCCCAGACCTTCCTGATGGCATGGAGGACATCGCCTTTGGCCACGTTGAGGAACGAGTCCATCTGGCCGGCAAAGGAATCCTCGGCCGAGTCCTCGCCGATGACCGAGGAGCGCACCGCCAGCCGGCCCCCGTTACGAAGGAGGCGCCCCAGCGCTGACTCCAGTTCCCGGCAGAAGGCCGGAGGAACACTGGCACCGAGAACAAGCTCACTGATCCGGAGCGACGCTCCTTCCACGGCCTCCCTGTCGGTGAAATCGATCGATCCCACGATGGCCTCGATCTTTCTCTTGACCGGCCGCACCGTCTGCTTGAAGACGCGACTGGAGATCAGGCAGAACGGCGGCACCGGATGGCCGCCTCGATAGAGGCGGAGGAGATTCCAGCCCTTGCCTCCGGCCTGACGGACCGGGACACGGCGGGGCGGGGAATCACACCAGTAAATGTTCCGAGAGCTGCGGCCCAGGAGCGTTCTCATCTCGGCCTCTCCAACAGCCCGCCAACGGTCAAGGCGGCCAGGACGAAAAGAATGTAGGCCTCGGCAAATGGCCTCAATTTCGATGTCGAGGGGCCGGGCCTGAGGAGGAAGCGGGCCAAGCCGGTCAAGGTCACGAGATAACCCGCCGCCAGGAGGACGAGGGCTACCGGAGAGAACGCCAACTTCAGATAAAAATAGAGAGCGAGGAGGAGCGTCACGGTCTGGGCTCCGCCGGCGACGGCAGCGGCGCCGCCCTGGCCGAAGATTCGGGAATAGGTCACGTAGGCGTTTTCCTCATCCCTGGAGCGGATTTTCCGGCTGATCTCCCAGGCGAAAAACATGGCCCAGTTCAGGGCCACGGCCAGCAGGACCGGCACCCAGGCGATGTCCCTCCAACTCAGTCCGGACCCGACAGAGAAGACGATGACGAGCTCGAACAGCATCAGGGCCACGATGGGGTTGTGGGTGGCCAAGTTGGGGAGAAGGTGGGCCCTGAGGTAGGCCGGGACAAAAAAATACTTGAACATCAGGAACGCGTAGGCGAGCACCCCGGCCGCCGCCAGGAAGGTCGTCCGGCGCCCGGAGTTCGCGGCCAGCAGGAGGATGCTCATCGAGGCCAGGCTCCAAATGATGTCCGACTCGCTGACTCTGCCGGAAGGCAGGGGCCGCTCCTTGAAAAGGGCCTTGTCGATTTCCAGGTCCTTGAGCTCGTCCATGAGCCGCAGGATGAGGAGGAGGGCGAAGACGTCCCACACACTCAACAGGGTCCAAGGAGAAAGGAGGGCGGGGCGGAGTCCATGGATCCGGGCCATCAGGATGGTAAAGCTCGCCGTGAGCAACATGGCCAAGCCCATTCGCGGAGCCGGGGGGTACATCTCCCGCAGATAGATCCTCATCCGCTTCAGGAATCCTCTCTCGGGGATTCGCCACATGGCGTCCTCCTGCCTCAGGCCGCCGCTTCCGGAACGATGATGTTCAGGGCGCGGGGAAAGACCCTAATGTTGAACCGCCTGGATGTCTGGGCGACTTCGCCGTCGCTCAAGAAACGCTGCGGGGTGGCCGCTTCCACGGCCAGACGGTCCGTGCGCCAGGTTTTCACGCACGGCAGGCCCAGATGTTTTCCGGAGAGGGCCTTGAGGACGACCATCACGGTCCTGAATCGGCCCCGGGGCTTCTGGATCAGGCAAACGTCGAGCTGGCCGTCGTCGTTGGCTGCCCCCGGCGAAACCAAAAAACTCTTTCCCAGGAAGGGCTGGTTGTTGATCGTCAAAGAGAGGACGTCCGAGGCCACGACCCGCCGGCCGTGAAAACGGAGGCTCACGGAATTCCGAGTCCTGGACCTGACGAAAACGGCCCACAGAGCGACTAAGACGTAGAGCTGGCTCGCGAGGAAGCGGCCAGCGAGCTGGCCCAGCTTGCCCCGGCTCTTGATCCGGTTGGCCAGGTAGGCCACTTCGCTCGGCAGCCCCAGGCCTCCGGCGGTGATGTAATATTCCCCGTTGACCTGGATCACGTCGGCAGACTTGACCTTGTGGCCGAGGACGATATCGCCGGCCTTGTCGACGTCGATAGGCAAGTCGTAGTAAGAGGCCAGGTCGTTGGCCGTTCCGGCCGGGATGATGCCGATGGAAATCGGAGAGCCGAGGATGCCGTTGACGACCTCGCGGATGGTGCCGTCGCCCCCGACGGCTACGATGGTCTCGGCCTTCTCCGCGACCGCCCTACGGGCAATGGCCGTGGCATGCCCGGGATAGAAGGTCTTGGCGAAATGGACGTCGGCCTCCGGGAACTTCTTCTTCAGGGCGGACTCGGCTCTTTCGGCCCTCCCTGCCCGGGCTTT
>Ga0153916_10001252_pt1 | contig 18039 bp, 16 predicted proteins | sample Opewatmetagenome_FD_109642 | JGI IMG/M metagenome (GOLD analysis project Ga0153916, IMG submission 109642) | Freshwater wetland microbial communities from Ohio, USA - Open water 3 Core 3 Depth 4 metaG | ecosystem: Environmental > Aquatic > Freshwater > Wetlands | place: USA: Ohio, Lake Erie... | reverse complement strand
GTAGGGGCCGGGCGTGCCCGGCCCGTCGTCAGCCTCCTCCGTCCCGGGCCTGGACGTGCTGGAAGCCGAAGCGGCCCTTGATGCAGAGGTTGCCGCGCGTGATGTCGTGGTCGTCGGGACTCGTCACCTTGACGATCGTGTTGTCCTGCACGTGCAGCTCGACGTTGCAGCCGACGCCGCAGTACGGGCACACGGTCTGCGTCACCGTCTGCTCCTCCTCCCGCCACTCCCCCGCGCCGCGCAACTCGTGCTCGGAGCGGAATATGAGGGCGCCGGTCGGGCACACCGCAATGCAGTTGCCGCAGTAGACGCAGGCCGACTCGGGCAGCTCGGCCACGTACTCGGTCGAGATGCGCGCGTCGAAGCCGCGTCCGGCCACGTGGATGGCGAACGTGTTCTGATACTGCTCGCCGCAGGCGTCGACGCACTTGTAACAGAGGATGCACTTCGAGTAGTCGCGCACGTAGAGGTCGTTGTCGACCTTTACCGGCGCGTACACCGTGGCGGCCGTCTGACCGTCCGGCTCGACGTGATGCCCGGTGCGCTTGCGGTCGCGCTCGGGATCGGGTGACGCGGGCGGGCCGAACCGCTCCGGCTCCGCCTCGTAGCGCTCGAGGTACTCGCCCGCAACAGGCGTGGTGGACAGGTCGACGGACGAGCCGAGCAGCTCCAGCACGAGCTTGCGCGAGTGCCGCACGCGGTCGGAGTCGGTACGCACCTTCATGCCCGCCTCGGCCTTGCGCGAGCAGGCCGGCGCGAGCACGCGGGCGCCCTCGATCTCGACGACGCAGACGCGGCAGACGTTCGCGGGCTCGAGCGTCTCGCCGTAGCAGAGCGTCGGCGTGTCGATGCCGAGCCGGCGGCAGGCGCCGAGGATCGTCTCGCCCTCGAACACGCGCACGGGCTGCCCGTCCACCTCCAGCTCGATCATGCGCTTCGGCGCGAGCAACTCCGCCATCACGCTCCTCCCTGGAAGACGCCGAGGCGGCCGATCGCCGACTCGATCGCGCTCGACGCCGTCTGGCCGAGACCGCAGATCGAGGCGTCTCGCATGCACTGGCCGACCTCGGCGATGACCGCGAGCTCGCGCTCGACACCCCCGTGCGTCTTTCCGGAGAGCAGGCGCGCGAGCGCCTCCTGCTGCCGGACGGTGCCGACGCGGCACGGAACGCACTGCCCGCAGGACTCGTTGCGGAAGAACGCCGCGATGCGCATGAGCAGGCGGGGCAGGTCGACCGTGTCGTCGAGCACGAGCACGACGCCGGAGCCCAGGGTCGTCTGCGCCTCGCGGACTCCCTCGAACGTGAGCTCGACGTCGAGCTCGTCGGGCCGAAGGAAGCCGCCCGCGGCGCCGCCCATCAGCACGGACTGCAGCTCGCGGCCGCCTGCGACGCCGCCGGCGAGCTCGAGCAGCTCGCGCAGCGTCGCCCCGAACGGCACCTCGTAGACGCCGGGCCGCTCGACGTGCCCGGAGAGGCAGAAGAGCTTCGTCCCGGTCGACGCCTCGGTGCCCGTCTCCGCGTACCCCGGCCCCGTCGCGACGACGACGTCGAGCACGTTGACCAGCGTCTCGACGTTGTTGACGACGGTCGGCTTGCCGAAGAGGCCCGTGACGACGGGGAACGGCGGCTTGTTGCGCGGCTCGCCGCGGTTGCCCTCGATGGACTCGAAGATGGCCGTCTCCTCGCCGCAGATGTAGGCGCCCGCACCCTTGCGGATCTCGATCTCGAACGCGAACCCCTCGCCGAGCACGTCGGTGCCGAGACAGCCGCGGCGGCGCGCCTCGGCGATCGCGTGGCCGAGGGCGTGATGCGCGCGCGGGTACTCGCCGCGCAGGTAGACGTAGCCCTGCTCGCAGCCCGTCGCATAGGCGGCGATCGTCATCGCCTCGATCAGCGAGAACGGGTCGCCCTCCATGATCACCCTGTCCTTGAAGGTGCCCGGCTCGGACTCGTCGGCGTTGCAGACGAGGTAGTGCGGGCGCGCAGGTTGCCGCGCCACGGCCTCCCACTTGACGCCGGTCGGGAAGGCGGCACCGCCCCGGCCCTGCAGCTTCGAGTCCTTCAGCTCGCGGATCACGCCCTCGGGTCCGAGCTCGATCGCGCGCCGCAGCGCCGCGTAGCCGCCGTGCGCCCGGTAGTCGTCGAGACTCGCCGGGTCGACGCGGCCCACGCGGCGCAGCAGGCGCAGGCCGTCCTCGCCCTCCTGCGGCAGCCTCGTGACCGGGCCGGGCCGGGCCTCCGCGCCGGCGAGCAGGTCGAGCACGCCGGCGCCGCTCGTGGGCGCAGCGACGTGCTCCTGCGGCTCCTCGCCGGCGACGGTCAACATCGCGGCCGGAGCCCGGTCGCACTGGCCGAGGCAGGGGCTGCGATACCAGGTCGCCGAGCCGTCGTCCGAGAGCCGGCCCTCGCTGCCGAAGCGTTCCTCGAGCTGCGCGATCAGCTCCTGCGAGCCGTGGCAGCGGCAGGCGATGTCCTCGCAGACGTGGACGACGCGCGGCGGCCGCGGGTCGACCGCGAGCAGCGCGTAGAAGGTGGCGACGCCGTAGGCGTCGGCAGGAGGGATCGTCAGCCGCTTGCAGACGTAGTTGAGGCCGCCGGGGCTGATCCAGCCGATCCGCTCCTGCAGCGACCAGAGCGTCGGCAAGAGCAGATGACGCCGGCCGCGGGCGTCGTGGCCGCCGCGGGCGGTGTTCCCGGCGGCTCCGCCGCGGCGGGCGCCTCCCTCCCATCCGCTCTCGGGCTCGCCGAGCACGGCGTCGACGGCGGCACGCTCGGCCGGCGTCTCCTCGGCCCCCGGGACGAGATGGATGTCCACCGGCTAGCCCTCCACCATCAGTCCGCCACCCCGACGGCGGCCGGCTCCTCGATCCGAGCAGCAGCCGAGCGCTCGGCGGGCTCCAGCTTCTCGACACGGATCGCCGCCGCCTTGAACTCGGCGGTGCCCGAGCGCGGGTCGGTGGCGTCGATCGTCAGCTGGTTCGTGTCCACCTCGTCGGGGAAGTGGAACGTCATGAACGCGAGCCCCGGTCGCAACGACGGCTCGATCCGCACGGGCGCCTCGACCGAGCCGCGCCGCGACGAGACGCGGACGACCTCGCCGCCTGCGAGCTCCAGCCGCTCGGCGTCCTCAGGCGACAGGTCGAGCGACTCGCCGCGGTGGAGCGGCGAGCGGTACAGGCTCGTCTGGGCGCCCGTGTTGTACGACTCGAGCCGGCGGCCGGTCGTGAGCCGGATCGGGAACTCCGCGTCGAGCGCCTCGAACGGCGGCCGGTTCTCGACGACCGAGAACGGCGTGGGCGGACCCTCGACCGGGTCGGCCCACAACCGCTCGTGCAGGATCGGGGAGCCGGGGTGCTCCTCGTCGGGGCACGGCCACTGCAGGCCGCCGTGCTCCTCGAGCCGCGCGTAGCGCATGCCCCGGTGCATCGGCGAGAGCGAGCGCAGCTCGTCCCACGCCTGCTCGGCGGTCGGCTGCCCCCAGTCGTGCCCGAGCCGCGTCGCGAGCTCGGCGATGATCCACATGTCGTCGCGCGCCTCGCCCGGCGGGTCGAGCGCCTTACGCACACGCTGCACGCGGCGCTCGCTGTTCGTGACCGTGCCCTCGGTCTCGCACCACGACGCCGCCGAGGGGAAGACGACGTCCGCCAGCTCGGCCGTCCTCGTCATCACGATGTCCTGCACGACGAGGAAGTCGAGCGCCGCGAGGAGCTTGCGGGTGCGGTTGACGTCGGCCTCGGACTGGGCGGGGTTCTCCCCGATCACGTAGAGGGTGCGCAGCTCGCCGCGCTCCATGCCGTCGAACATCTGCGTCAGGTGCCAGCCGTAGTGCGGGCGGATCGGCACCCCCCACGCCTGCTCGAAGCGCACCCGCGCCTCGTCGTCGCGCTCGATGTCCTGAAAGCCGGGCAGCTTGTTCGGGATCGCCCCCATGTCGCCGCCGCCCTGCACGTTGTTCTGGCCGCGCAGCGGGTTGAGGCCGGAGCCGTAGCGTCCGACGTGGCCGCAGAGCAACCCCAGGTTGATCAGCGAGAGGACGTTGTCGACGGCGTTGTGGTGCTCGGTGATGCCGAGCGTCCAGCAGATCATCGCCCGGTCGGCCTTCGCGAAGGCGTGCGCGGTCTCCCGGATCACGTCCGCGGGGACGCCGGTCAGCCGCTCGCCCTCCTCGAGCGTGAACGGCTCGACCGAGGCGGCATAAGCGGCGAAGCCCTCCGTCGCACGCTCCACGAACGCGCGATTGTGCAGGCCGGCGTGGATGATCTCGCGCGCCATCGTGTTCGACAGCGCGATGTCGGAGCCGACGTCGAGACCGAGCCAGCGGTCGGCCCACTGGGCCGACGACGTGCGACGCGGGTCGATCACGTAGAGGCGTGCGCCGTTGTGGACGCCCTCGAGCAGGTGGTGGAAGAAGATCGGGTGCGTCTCCCGCGCGTTCGAGCCCCACAGGAGGATCACGTCCGTCTCCTCGATCTCGCGGTACGACGACGTGCCGCCGCCCGCTCCGAACACCGTCGCCAGACCGACGACGCTAGGCGCGTGTCAGGTTCTGTTGCAGGAGTCGATGTTGTTCGTGCGCATCACCTGGCGCGCGAACTTCTGCGCCAGGAAGTTCATCTCGTTCGAGGCCTTCGAGCACGAGAAGATCCCGAACGACGTCGACGTGTCCGTCGCCTGCGCGCGGGCGAAGCCGGCGGCGGCGCGGTCGAGCGCCTCGTCCCAGCTCGCGGGCCGCAGCTCGCCGCCGTCGCGCACGAGCGGGGTGGTGAGACGGCCCTTCGACCTGGACATGACGGCTCCCTTCGACGGTGGATCGACCACCACAGGATGGCTGCGCAGGGCGCGCAGGTCAAAGTCAGACGGACGACATCGTGATAGACGCGGTCTATCACCGGCGGTATCTTGGCGGGCATGATCGTGCGCCAGCTCGAGTACCTCGCAGCGCTCGCGCGGGAGGGCCACTTCGGCCGCGCCGCCGCCGCCTGTCACGTCTCCCAGCCGACGCTGTCGGCAGGGATCAGGCGGCTCGAGGAGGAGCTCGGGCTGCCGATCGTGCGCCGCACGCAGCGCTACGAGGGGCTGACGCCCGAGGGGGAGCAGGTGCTGGAGTGGGCGCGGCGCGTGCTCGCCGACGTCGACGGGCTGCACGGCGAGGTGCGCGCGATGCGACACGGCCTCACGGGCCAGCTGCGGATCGGCGCAATCCCGACGTCGCTGTCGTCGGTGTCACTCCTGACGACGCCGCTCGCGGCCCGACACCCGGGCGTGCGGGTCGCCGTGTACTCGCTCAACTCGATGCAGATCGAGCGCGGCCTGCACGCGTTCGAGCTCGACGTCGGCTTCAGCTACCTGGACTCGGAGCCGCTCACCGGCGTGCGCGGGCTGCCGCTGTACCGCGAGCGTTACGTGCTGCTCACCCGTGCCGACGGGCCCCTCGGCGACCGTGCGACCGTCGGGTGGGCGGAGGCGGCGACCGTCCCGCTCGCTCTGCTCACGGAGGACATGCAGAACCGCAGGATCGTCAACGGCATCTTCCGCGATGCCGGCGCCGAGCCGCGGCCGACGGTCGAGACGAACTCGATCTCGACGCTGTACGGGCACGTCCGCGACGGGGCCTGGTCGGCGGTGATCGCGACCGCCTGGCTGCACCTGTTCGCCGTCCCCGAGGGCATGCGCGCGATCCCCCTCGTCGAGCCGGCGACGACCCGTTCGATCGGGCTCGTCTGGCTGGACCGCGACCCGGAGCCGCTGCTCACACGCGCGCTGCTCGAGGTGGTAAGGGACGTCGACCTGGAGGCATTGCTCGACCCCGGAGCCGTCGTCGGCTGACGTCTCGAGCTCCGGGGGGCATCACCGTGTGCGCCGCCACACGCGACCCCGCGCGTATGCCCGCTCTTCGAGGTCGTCCGACCAGCCCTCCGGATAGCCGAGCAGGCCCAGCATCTCCGCGATCGCGCCACGCGACTGCCGGCGCGCGCGGGCGACGATCGCGTCCTGCAGCGCCCGCACGACCTCTCCCTCGCGGAACGGCTTCAGCAAGTACGAGGCGGCCCCCGCCTCGACCGCCTGCTCGGCAAGGCCACGTGAGCGCCCCGTGAGCGCCACGATCGGGACGTCCCGCTCCGCCAGGATGCGCCGCGTCGCCTCGACGCCGTCGAGCCGGCGCAGTCCGAGGTCGAGCAGGATCGCGTCGGGCTCGTGCTCGCGCGCCAGCTCGACCGCCTCGACCCCGTCACCGGTGTCGGCACACACCTCGAAGCCGGCGCTCTCGAGCACGAGGCGTAGCTCGGCGCGGACGATCGGGTCGTCCTCGACCGTCAGGACATTGGCGGCTGTCGTGGATATAGGCATGGGCATTCCCCTCTCGTCGTCGATCCAACACTGTTCCGGCACGAAAAAGGCCCCGGGCGCAGCGCCCGAGGCCTCGAAGCCGGTTCCGAGCGCCCCCTGCGGCGCCCGGTCACTTGCTCCACCGTAGCAGCCGGCCCCACGGAGCCCGCCAACTGAACGACGAGAACCCCGCCAAGAGGCGGGGTCTCGGAGTGGAGCCAGCCGGGCTCGAACCGGCGACCTTCTGGCTGCCAGCCAGACGCTCTCCCAGCTGAGCTATGGCCCCAGGTCGAAAGCAAAGGGTAGCGACTCGAGGAGGAAATCGTTGGCCCAGTTGATCCCGCATCGTTGATTGTTGCGACTTGGCTCCAATCGCAGATGGAATTGACGTCGGCCATCAAAGTGCTGCGGAAGGAGGACGTAGCATCGACCCACCGCTGCGCAGTAAGCCGCAATCACGTCCACCTCGGTCGCGGTGTACTTGCGTACGCGCATCCCTTCCGAGGCACGGCGACTCGAGTAGCAGCGGACGACCACAACATCACCCGAACGAACGGCCCACTTGCACTGAACACGAAGCAGCCGGGAGCCGACGTCGAAGATCAGGTCGTAACGACCGCCTTCGAAGAGAGGTCGATAGACATCTATGCCGAGCTCGATCGCTGCGAGCGTGATCGCCGACTCCGCGATCGCCCCCTTCTTGTCCGTCGACAGCATGTTCTCAATCTAGAGAACAGACCGGACGTCGCCGTCGCCTTAGCGGCAACAGCTCAGGCGCTGGCAGCGACCTCGAGCTTCGGCACGTCGTTCCAGAGATCCTCGAGCCGGTAGAACGCACGGGTCTCCGGCGTGAACACGTGCAGCACGACGTCGTTGTAGTCCGCGACGATCCAGGTCGCCTCCTGCACGCCTCCGACCGAGCGCGGCAGCAGGGTCTCGTCGCGCTTGAGCGCGAAGTGCACCTCGTCGTAGATCGCCTTCGTCTGGCGGGTGTTCGCCCCCGTGGCGATGACGAAGAAGTCGGTGTAGTCGCACACGCCCCGCATGTCGAGGACGACGACGTCGGCGGCCAGCTTCTCCTCGCAGAGAGCGGCAATGCGGCGGGCTAGCTCGGGTGAGATCAGGTCGGTCAGCGTCCTCGGTCGGGTGCGGGGAGTGTACCCGCGGTCCACGGATGTCACCCGTCCCGGTAGAGGCCGAGCCGCTTCAGCTCGGCTGCGACCGACCGGGGCACGAGCTCGTCGACGGGCTTCCCCGCCGCGACACGGGCGCGGATGTCGGACGAGGAGACGTCGAACGGCTCGAGCGGGAACAGCTCGACCCGGTCGGGCCGCGACAGGTTTCGAAGCACCGCATCGAGCATGGAACGGTCGGTTCCGGGCCGGGTGGCGACGCCGACGCGCGCCAGCTCGAGGACGCGCTCCGGCTCCTTCCACGTGAGGAAGTCTGCGAACTCGTCGGCGCCGATCAGGAACACCGGGTCGTGGAGGCCGAGCGCCTCCAGCGAGTCGACCGTGCGGCCGAACGGGTCAAGCGCCACCTCGGCCTCGTCCAGCGAAGCGAACGCGAGCTCGGCCAGGAACAGGCGGATCTGCGGCGCCGTATCGACGTCCTTGTGGCCCGGGTCGGCGACGACGCGCACGAGCAGCCGCTCCAGCCGGAAATGCCGCACCGCCTCCTCGGCCAGCGCGACGTGCCCGACATGCGGCGGGTCGAAGGCGCCCCCGAGGATCCCGATGCCCCCCGGGGCTACTCCCACTCGAACACCTCGTCGCCGATCTCGACCTCGACACCTTTCTTCACGCCGGCGACGCGCAGCGCCTCCTCGAGCTCCTCGCCCTTCGGCGCCGCCCCGACGACACGGAAGCCGCTCTGGGTGCGGAGCACCTTGAAGCGGCGCTGCTCCGGCGGGCGCGGCCGGTACTCGAGGAAGTCCGGAAGCTCGGGCGGGACGGTCGGCTGCTCGGGCTCCGGAGCGGCGGGGCACAGCTCAAACAGCGCCCGCTTCAGCTCGTCGATGCCCGCGCCCGTGGCGCACGAGACCCGGAACACGCCGACGATCCGCTCGTCCTCGACGGCGAACCCGGCCGGGCCGGGCAGGAGATCGGCCTTGTTGAGCACGATCGCCTGCGGCCGCTCCGCCAGCCCGGCGCCGTACTCCGCGAGCTCACGGTCGATCACGCGGAACCGCTCATCGGCGTCGCCCTCCGAGGCGTCGATCACGTGCAGGAGCAGACGAGCACGCTCGAGGTGCGCGAGGAACTCGTGGCCGAGGCCGACGCCCTCACTCGCGCCCTCGATCAACCCGGGGACGTCGGCGACGGTCAGCTGGCGCCCGTCCGGGCCGTCGACGATGCCGAGCATGGGCCTCAGCGTCGTGAACGGATATTCGGCCACCTTGGGCTTCGCGTTCGAGATGCGTCGCAAGAGCGAGGACTTGCCGGCGTTCGGCAGGCCCGCGCACGCCGCGTCGGCCATCAGCTTCAGGCGCAGGTCGAGCTCGCACGCCGTGCCCGGCAGCCCGGTCTCCGCAAAGCGGGGCGTCTGGCGCGTCGGCGAGGTGAAGGCTGCGTTGCCCCGGCCACCCTGGCCTCCTCGCGCCACCACCGTGCGCGCCCCCGCGTGTGCCAGGTCGACGACGAGCGTGCCGTCGGCGGCGTCGTAGACCTGCGTCCCGACGGGCACCCTGATCTGGACGTCCTCGCCGTCGGCGCCGTGCTTGCGGGTGCCGCGTCCGTTGCCGCCGCGGCGCGCTTCGAACACGGTCTTCGCCCGGAAGGCCGAGAGATCGCGCAGGTCGGGGTCGGCGACGAGCACGATGCTGCCGCCGCAACCGCCGTCACCGCCGTCCGGGCCACCCCGCGGGACGTGCTTCTCGCGGCGGAAGCTGAGGCCGCCGTCGCCACCGCGGCCCGCCTTCACCCGGATGCGTGCGCGATCGTGGAACAGTGATTCCCGGCTACGCCGGGAATCACTAGAGAGGCCGGAAGGATCCGTCATGACCGCTCAATGCAGAAACCCTCCAGCGCCACGGGCGCGCCATACGGAAAGCGCAGCGGGCGTAGCTCGTGGTTTCCGGCGCTAGCCGGAAACCACTGAGATGAAACGCTTCTCGCCGCTGCGGCGGAACTCGACGACGCCCTCACGCATGGCGAAGACCGTGTCGTCGCGGCCGAGGCCGGCGCCCGGGCCAGGCTGGAACTTCGTCCCGCGCTGGCGCACGATGATCATGCCCGCCTTGACCTTCTGGCCGGCGAAGATCTTCACGCCGAGCCGCTGGGCGTTCGAGTCGCGACCGTTCTTCGAGGAGCCGAGACCTTTCTTGTGTGCCATCTAGCTCTCCTCCTCCTTGACCGGCTCGGCGGCCGGCGCGTCTGCTTCCTTCGGCTTCGCCGCCCGCGTGCGCGTCGTCTTCGGCTTCTCCTCGGCGGGAGCGGCCTCCTCGGCCCTGGGCTTCGCGGCGCGCGCCTTCGTGGCGCCGATCGACTCGATCTCGATCTGCGTCAGCGCCGCGCGAAACCCGGTATGGCGCTTGTAGCCGGTGCGCTTCTTGTACTTGCCGATCCGGATCTTCGGGCCCCGCTGTTGCCCGACGACCTTGACCGTCACGGTCACGTCCTTCGGGGAGAGCAGCGTGGCACCGTCGCCGCCGACGAGGAGCACGTCCGGGGTGAACGTCTTGCCGTCCTCGGTGGGAAGACGGTCGACGAGCAGCCGCTCGCCCTCGCGGACGCGGTACTGCTTGCCACCGAGGGAGATGATCGCGTAGCTCATGGGCTGGTCTCTAGCGTGGAAAACGCGGGCAGGTGCCCGCGAGCCACGGGATTGTAGCGAAAGCGGGGTCTACCTGCGGTCGAAGTCGTCGAGCCACTCGGACATCGGCACGTAGCCGTCGGGCGCCTCGAAGACCGCCTCGACAGCCTGCTTCTCCTCGCTCTCTGCCGGCCCCGGCTCTGCGACCGCCTCGGCACCGTCGCCGTTCGTCGCAGCACCGGCCGGCTTGCGCCGGCCCCGTCCGCCCCGCGTGCCGCGTCGTGTGCGCTTCTTCGGCGCCACACCGTCGGCTGCCTCCTCGACGTCGGTCGCCTCGGCCGGCTCGCCGTCGGTTCCACCGATCACGTCCTCGACGACGGCTGCGGCACCCGCGGCGGCCCTGCGCCCGTTCGTGCCGGCCTCCTGATCGGAGCCCGGAACGTGAATCTTGGTGGTGCGCGGGCGGCGCTGGCGCGGTGCCCGCACAGCCGCGGTCTCACCGTCGGCGGGCACCGACGGCCCGGCATCCGCCCCGCCCGCGACGCTCTCGGCACCCTCCACGAGCTCGCCTCCGGCGGGGACTGCCTTGTCCGCCGTCACCTCTTCGCCTTCCGCGACGGGCTTCTTCCTGCGCCGCTTGCCGCCGCGAGAGCCACGCCGCGTCTTCTTCTTCGGCGGCGCCTCGCGCTCGACTGCGGCGCCGGCCTCCGCTTCCTCCTCGAGCTCCGGCTCGCCTGCTTCCTCGCCGCCGCCCGCCACCTCGACGCGCTCGAGCTCGGGCTCGATCGCCGGCTCGAGCTCCGACGGCTCGATCTCGGCCTCGGCCTCGACCTCGGCCTCGGGCGCCACCCCGGCAGCCGTGACCTTGCGGCGGGCCGGCGCCCGGGTGGGCTTCTCGGCCTCGCTCTCGAACGTGATCGGGCCCTCGACCGCCTCGCCGGCCGCGACGAGCGTCGCGAATGCCTGGCCCTCGAGCACACGCCCGACGACGACGGTCGCCTTCTTGCCGACAAGCTTCGCGGCACCTGCCACGGTCACGTCGACACCGTCGACCTTGCCCACGCCGGCGGTGGCGTCGTGCAGGCCGACCTCGACGAGCTTCACCTCGAGCGTCGCCCCCTCCTCCACCGTGGCGGCGGGCTGGAGGTCGGCGAGCTTGCCCTCCGCGAGCACCTCGAGGTGGTCGGTGTGCACGTGCCCCTCGGCCGGGACGAGGAAGAAGCGCTTCCGGGTCGCCTCCTCGATCGCGGCGAGCCGTGACCCGCCGGAGCCCACGAGCAGGGCGAGGATCCGCGGGTGCACCGCCACGCGGTACGCCTGCATGCGGTTGCCCGGCGCCGGGAGGGCGCGGAGACGGCGCTCGATCTGCATCGCCGTCGTCTGGTCCGACACGACGATGCCGTCGCCGGCGCACGTCGGGCACTTGCGGGTGAGGATCTCGCGGGGGCCGTCCGTCACGTTCTGCCTCGTCATCTCGACGAGGCCGAGCGGCGAGATCTCCACGACGTAGGTCTTCGTCCGGTCGCGCTCGAGCTCGTTGCGGAGCGCTTCCTCGACCGACGCCCGGTTCTTCGGGTTCGCCATATCGATGAAGTCGATGACGATGATGCCGCCGATGTCGCGCAGCCGCAGCTGGCGCACGACCTCTTTCACCGCCTCGAGGTTGTTCTTCGTGATCGTGTCCTCGAGCCGCTGGCTCGAGGTCTTCGACCGCGAGCCGACGAAGCGCCCGGTGTTCACGTCCACGACGGTAAACGCCTCTGCGTAGTCGAACACGAGGTACCCGCCGGAAGGAAGATCGACCCGCCGGTCGAGCGTGGAGGCGATCTCCTGCTCGACCCCGAAGCGCTCGAACAGCGGCTCCCGCTCCTTGTACCGGTGGACGCGCTCGATCATGTGCGGCGACGTCTTCTTCAGGTAGCTGACGATCCGCTTGTGCGCCCGGTCGTTGTCGACGTACGCCGATTCGAAGTCGCCCGCGAACAGGTCACGCACGATCCGCAGCGGCAGCTCCGCCTCCTGGTAGACGAGCTCGGGGGCCTTCGCGCTCTTCGCCCGCGCCTGAATCGTCTTCCAGAGGCGCTGCAGGAACACGAGGTCGCGCTCCATGTCCTCGGCCGAGGCACCGTCCGCGGCTGTCCGTACGATCACGCCGCCGTCGGTCACGTCCAGGCTCTTGATGATGTCCTTCAGGCGGGCACGCTCTGCGTCCTCGAGGCGTCGGGAGACCCCGAGGCCCTCGCCGTTCGGCACGTACACGAGGAACCGCCCGGGCAGCGAGATCTCGGTGGTGAGGCGCGCGCCCTTCGTCTTCATGGGATCCTTCACCGCCTGCACGAGCAGCTGCTCGCCGCGCGAGATCAGGTCCTGGATCTTCTTGCCGTGCCGCTTGCCCTCGAGCTCCGGCACGACGATCTCGTCGACGTAGAGGAACCCGTTCTTCTCGAGGCCGATCTCGACGAACGCAGCCTCCATCCCGGGAAGCACGTTGTCGACGACGCCGAGATAGATGTTGCCGGCGATCGAGCGGCGCTCCGGCCGCTCGAGGTAGACCTCGGCAACCCGATCGTCCTCGAGCACGGCGACCCGCTGCTCGCCGATGTCGACCGAGATCAGCAGCTCGCGCTTGGCGGCGGGCAACGGCGCCCGGCGCGGGGGCTGGCGGCGGCGCTGCGCGCCGCTCTGCGTGCGCGAGCGGCGGTCGGCGGCACGCTCCGCCCGCTGGCTGCGCTCCCGCTTCTCGCGCGCGGGGGGCTGCGCCGCCGTGGCGCTCACGTCCTTGGTGGGCGCAGCCGGTGTCGCCTCGGCGCCGGCGGCGCCCGCGACGGCCGGCTTCTTGCGGCCGCGTCCCCCGCGACTGCCGCGGCGGCGCTTCTTCTTCGGTGTCTCCTGCCCGTCCCCGGGCTCGACCGCCTCTGCTTCGGGGGCGGCCTCGTCGGCCTGCTCCGGCTCAGCCGGTGCCGGTGCCTCCGCTGCGGCGCTCTGCGGCGCCTCCTGCTCGATCTGTTGCTTCTTCCGTCGGAACCAGGGCAAAGCGAATGTCTCCTCGTGGTAGCGCGCGCGGGCGCAAGGCACCCCACCGGGATGCCGGCCTCGCGCTGCGGATGATGAATACCATGGCCATGTTCATTGGGCCTCGTACACCAGCGTATCAGTGAGGCCGCGCCCCGCCGCGCGGCGCGGCCCGGGAGCGCACGACGCCGACGAGCCTCGCCGGGGACGGCGCAGGCTACGCGGCGGCGGGCCGCAGTCGCGAGCGCCGGGCTCGAACAGCGCGTAGACGCTGGTTGAGGCGGGCCCACGCCCACGGCTCCACTTCGGCGTAGCGCGTCTCGGTCTGACCGCGCGTGGCCTCGAGGTACTCGAACCAGGCATCCGCCTCCTCGATCTGCAGCAGCTCCTGCGCGAGCTCCGTGTCCGCCACCTGTCGCTTCCTTCCCTCGTGTCCGGGGTCGGATGCGATCCTAGGACCCGGTCCGGACGGACAGGCGGGGCGGCTCCCCGGCAGGCAAGCAGTGAGCGACCCGCGGGGGAGGAACGCCTCCCCCGAAACCGGCAACCCGCCACGCGTCCGTCCCCCGTCACAGCGAGGCATGCCTCGCCCTACGGCGACGGGATGCGGCTACGTGCCTCGCCGAGCGCTCTCGTCCCCGCGTACGCCACGGCCGCCGCCACGAGCGGCCCGCGCACCGGCAGGCGGCGATAGAAAGCACGCAGCCCGATGCCGGCGGCGAGGGCGCCGGCGAGCGGCAGGCCGGCAGCAGCGGCGAGCCGCTGCGGATCGCGCGGGAGAGCGCCTCCCTCCGCGACACCGAGGCCGAGCAGCATCCGACCCTGCGCCAGCGACATGAGCGGTAGATGCGCCTGCGTCATCCAGGGAGCGGCGGCGATGGCGGCGTTCGCGAGCGCCGTCCGCCCGATCACGCGTCGTTCGACCGCTCGCCGGAGCGAAGGGAGCCGACCGGCGAGCGCGACGGCATCGTCGCCGTCGAGGCCAGCAGCGAGCACCTCGACGACGCGCTCGAGCGGGACGTCGTCGTCGCCCGCATCGATCACGTCGGACGGGAGCGCGTAGGGGACGGACCCGGCGAAGCCGCCGACGCGTACGACCACAACGGGAACTCCGGCACGTGCCGCACGGCGCATCGCCTCAAGCTCTGCCGCTGCCGGGAAAGCGGCGAGCACGACGACGGACGCTGCCGCCCGTGCCGGGTCGGCGCCGACGCGAACGGCGCCTGCATCACCGCCGGCGGCGAGCTCGGCCGCGAGCCGATCCGCCCCGGGCCCCGAGACCGCGATCGACGGCCCGCGCTGCTCGAGCGAGCGAGCCTCCCGGACGAGCGCCCAGAGCTGACCGGCACCGATGCCGGCGACCATCAGCGACCACCCCCAAGGTGTCCCCGCACATGGATCGCCTGCAGCACCCCGACGGCCAGCAGGTTCGCGACCATGGAGGAGCCGCCCACCGTGACGAACGGCAACGGAATACCGGTGACCGGCGCGATGCCCATCGTCATCCCGACGTTCACGAACACCTGGAAGAGGAACGCGAACACGATCCCGCCTGCGACGACGGCGCCGTACAGGTCGCCCGACACCGTGATCACGCGCAGGCCGCGCCAGACGACGAGCAGGTAAAGCAGGAGGAGGATCGACGCGCCCATGAACCCGCGCTGCTCGGCGAACGACGCGAACACGAAGTCGGTGGCATGCTCGGGCAGGTAGTCGAGCCGGGTCTGGCTGGCGCCGTCGACACCGCGCCCGGAGATGCCGCCCGCGCCGATCGACGTGATCGACTGATCGACGTTGTACGTGAGCCCGCTCGGGTCGCTGTCCGGATTCGTGAACCCCGTGAGACGGGCGGTCTGGTAGGGCTTCAGCACCTGCACTCCCGCGGTCGGCAGCAGCCACAGGGTGCTCGTCACGACCAGGGCCGCGCCCACGGTCAGCACAGCCAGGTGCAGCCAGCGGACACCAGCGACGAAGAGCACGGCGATGAGCGCCGCCGAGTACACGAGCGCCGTTCCGAGATCGGGCTGCAGGAACACGAGGCCGAGCGGCACGGCGCCGAGCCCGATCGCGGTCCACACGGTGCGCAACTCGCCGATCCGATCCTGCCGATCGACGAGGAACCCGGCGACGGCGAGCACGAAGAAGAGCTTGCCGAACTCGGAGGGCTGGAACTGGAACGGCCCGATGTCGATCCAGCGCTTCGATCCGCGGACCGCCTCGGCGAACGCGAAGACGAACACCATCACGCCGATCGTGCCGCCGTACATGAGCCGCCAGTGCCTCCGGTACAGGGACGGCGGCACGATGGTCGCGACGACGAGGCCGGCAACGCCGACAGCCACCGCGATCGCCTGACGCCTGACGAAGTAGTCCGGTTCGCCGGGCACATCGAACCGCGTGATGCCGGCGATCGCCCAGACCCCGTAGCCGACGAGCAGCCCGACGGCGAGCAGGAGCACCCAGTCCAGGCGACGCAGGATGCCCCTGAGCTCGAGCGTGTCGAGTGGGCGTGTCCGGAAGGCGGCCGGTCGTTGACGGGTGTCGACGATCAATCCGTGCTCACCAGCACCTGGGGGCCCGCCTTGACCTTGAAGTACTTCTCGAACACGCGGAGCGCGGTGGGAGCAGCCGCGGTCGAGCCGTGGCCGCCGTTCTCGATGAGCGCGCAGACGACGATTCGCGCATCGTCACGCGGGCCGTACCCGCACCACCAGGACTGGTCCTCGAGGTGACCCGGCGGATAGCCGGCGATGTTGACGACCTTCTCGGCGGTGCCCGTCTTGCCGGCGATCGGGACCGGGTAGGTGCCGAAGACCCCCGACGAGGTGCCGTCCTTCGAGTGTGTCGCCCGGTAGAGGCCGTCCTGCACCGCGAGCAGAGCGGCGGGATCGACGCCGGCGTCGCGCGGCGGATCCGGCGGGAACTGCCTGAGGACGACCGACTCCTGGCCGTTCGCGCCGGGTTGCTCGACACCGGAGACGAGGTACGGGGTGACGAGCTTGCCGCCGTTCGCGATCATCGCGTAGAGGCGCGCCATCTGGAGCGGCGTCACGGTGACGTCCTTCTGCCCGATCGCGAGCTGGATCGAGTCGCCCGGGTTCCACGCCCTGTCCCAGTCGCTCTTGAAATGCTGCTTGCGCCAGGCAGGCGTGGGCACGATCGTTTGCCAGCTCGGCGCCTCGTTCCCGATGTCGATGCCCGTGGGAGCGCCGAAGCCCCACTTCAGCGCCCACTGCTGCATGCGGCTCCACCCGGCCGTGCCCTGGGTGTAGAAGCGGTTGCCCACCTCGTAGAAGTAGGTGTCACACGACGTGGCAAGGGCCTCCGGCAGGGCCATCGGCCGGTTCACGTACGGGTCCCAGTTCTTGAACACCTGCTTGTCGAGCCCGTACTCGGCGGTCGGGGTGCACTGGATCGACTGGTACGGCGAGAGCAGGTGCTCCTGCATGGCGGCGAGCGCGGTGACGGGCTTCCACGTCGAGCCCGGCGGGTAGGCGACCTGCGTGACGCGGTTGAGCCCCGGGAAGTTCGCCTCCTTGGCGGCGGCGTCGTCCACGAGCGGCGCGATCTTCTGCGGGTCGACACGTCCGACGTACACAGACGGCTTGTAGGTCGGATAGGAGGCCATGGCGAGAATGGCACCGTCCCTCGGGTCGAGCGCGACGACGGCACCGCCGTCCGCGTTGTACGACTTGTTCTGCTTCGCGAGGTCGATGCCGGCGCGGAGCGCCCTCTCCGCGGCACGCTGCAGCTCGATGTCCAGGGTCAGGCGCACGGCGTTCCCCGGCCGTGCGTCCCTCCGCAGCTCGACGCCGCTCTGCTGCCGTCCGAGCGAGTCGACCCTGATCTGGGCGAGCCCGGGAGTGCCGCGCAGGTACTCGTCGAACGCGGATTCCACGCCCGACTTGCCGACCTTGTCGCCGCCGCGGTAGTCGAGCTTCAGCTTCTCCTTCTCCTTCTCCTTCAGCTCCTCGGCGGAGATCTCGCCGACGTAGCCGAGGATCTGCGCGGCGAGCGACTGGTACCTGTAGTGGCGCAGCGACGTGCCCTGGATCTGAACGCCGGGGAACTCGCTCTGGTGCTCGAACAGGTAGTTGACCTGGTCATCGTGCACCGCTGTCTTCACGGTGACGGGTGTGAGCGGGTCGCCGCGGCGCTCGTCGACCTCTTTCGCGAGCCGGCTGGGCGCGACGCCGAGGACCGCCGCAAGGCGCCTGATCATGTCGTACCGGCCCTGCTTGGGCATGTCGCCGACCCACAGCTTGACGGCAGTGCCGGGCACGTTCCCGACGATCACCTTGCCGTTGCGGTCGAGCACCGGCCCGCGTGGCGCCTCCACGCGGATCGTCCGCAGCTGGTTGTTCTGCGCCGCGTCGAGGTAGCGGTCGCCCGACAGCACTTGCAGCGACCAGAGCCGGAACAGGAGCACGCCGAAGACGGCGATCGCGATCGCGCCGAGGATGCCGACGCGCACCGCGAGCCCCGGGGTGAGCCGGTGCGGGGCCGCGAGCTTCTCGTCGGGCGGGAGGAACCGCCGCGACGGGCTGCGCCGCTCGGCGTACGGAGGCGTCGAGCTAGACAAGGAGCTCGACCTCGCGTGCGCGCTCGAGCTGCTCGCCACCTCCCACGAGGCGCCCCAGGACGCCGTACGCGGGGAGCGCGAGGATGGCGTTGAGGAGCATCGTGGGCAGCACCGGGAGCAGCGCGCCGCGCGCGGAGACCGCTTCGCCGAGCAGGAACGTGAGGACGTACGCACCGATCCCGTAGAGGGCCGTGACCGCGACGACCGCGAGCAGGGGGGCGTAGACGCGACCACGACCGGTGGTCTCGCCGTAGCGGCCTGCCCAGTAGCCGGCGAGGGTGAGGAGGAGCGCGGTGAGCCCGAGCGTCCCGAGTGTGGCGACGTCGACGATCAGGCCGGCCGCGAACCCGGCGATCGCCCCGG
>Ga0153916_10001251_pt1 | contig 18043 bp, 13 predicted proteins | sample Opewatmetagenome_FD_109642 | JGI IMG/M metagenome (GOLD analysis project Ga0153916, IMG submission 109642) | Freshwater wetland microbial communities from Ohio, USA - Open water 3 Core 3 Depth 4 metaG | ecosystem: Environmental > Aquatic > Freshwater > Wetlands | place: USA: Ohio, Lake Erie... | reverse complement strand
GCCACAGCCGCCCCGCGGGGTATCCCTTGTGTCTGAGCCATTTTTTTCTCCTCCGTGATGTTAATAAGACCGCATCTGAAAACCCCGTCCTGTGGACGAGGATGAGAGATGCGTCTGATGAAAGCAGAAAGAATAAATCAGATGCTGAAACAAGTTCAGCATGACATGGCGGTTACAACGATCTTAATCGTCATTTTCCTATTCCTCTTTACCCAAATAGGTTTCTCCAACCGTGCGGTGTCCGTCTCCTCCCTTAAGCCTACGGGATATCTATAGTGAACGACCTTGAGAAGTAGTCATTGCGAGGAGGGAAGGTACGTGGCAATCCCCTGAGATTGCTTCACTTCGTTCAATGACAATCTAAGACATGTCAAGACATTTAGGTCGTTTATTACAGAGTCGATCCCGTTTTCGTCATCACGAAACGTATCACTTCTCGATCTCAAGCTTCTTCAGAACCTTGTCCGTAGGGTTCCCGGAAGAAGGATCATACCCCATGGCTTTATAAAAGTTATCCTTCAGCTCCTCCAGAGGAACGACAACTCCTTTTATGGGTCCGTCTGGCTTAGGTTCGTACAGCAAGCGAGCCGGTAATGTATCGTCCTTCCTTGATAGCCCTTCACGGGCATTGAAGAGTCTCTCCTGGCACATAATCCTCTCGCCTGCCTCATTCAAATCCTCCGCAGACCATGGTTCCGGGAACATAGAAGACAAGGCCTCAGCCATCATCTCTCTAGTATACATCGGTGAAGGAAATGTGCATAAGATCAGTGAATCACAAAGAATTCGACCGATGGCCGCATTTCTCACCTGCTCGCCCTTTCCCTTTACGTCAAGCCGACTCCCGTCAACTGTCTCTGCCCTCGCTGGCAGACCATAGGCGTGATGGCACCCCCCGCGGGCGCTAACGGCGAACTGCAGGGCCTGGCCATTAAGACCACGGCACTCGTATCCACCAAACTCCATGCCTTTTGCATGCATGGCAAATCCTTCGGAACCCTTAATCTCCTCGGACAATCTTTTTGTACCCTTAGCCAATTGTTTACCAAAGCCTTCCTGCCTGGTAATTTTCCTAAGCATGGCAATCATCGCCGCATCATTACCAAAGCGCAACTCAATCCCATCCGTATCTTTTAACCCGATGAGACCCTTCTCAAAACATTCCATTGCAAATCCGATCGTGATTCCAGCAGTCATGCTATCAATTCCAAACTCATCACATATCTGGCTCGCACCAATAATCGCTTCCATCTTGTCTACGCCACACTGAGAACCGAAGGCATAAATGGTTTCCCACTCTATGTCACTATGTGCTCCTTTATAGGGACCCTTTTTAATGGTCACCTCCCTGGTGCCCGCAGTTGGACAGTATGGGCCGCAGGGACGTACCTTCTCGGGCCATCCCATGGGCGTCGTTGATTTATCTATCCCTTGCCAGCCTTCAAACTGACCGTTCTGCCAGTTGCGGGTGGGTATGATCCCTAACTCGTTAGTCGTCTGGAGATCGGCTGTTGTTTCGTAACGACGCCACCAGCTTGCCCATTCCTTAAAATCCGTTTTCAGCCTCTGAGTGATTTTTCCTTTTGCAGTTTGAAACCCACCCTTATTTGGTACTTTCACTTTACTACTTCCTGAAACCACAAAACCTTTAAGCTTTTTGGAACCCATAACACAGCCTGCTCCCCCTCGGCCGAAGCAGCGGTAAAGATCTCCCTCGCCGAAGAGAGCCGCATAACTGATCAGTTGCTCGCCAGCCGGACCAATACCCACTGTCGCCGCTTTTGCTGCTTGCAATTCCTTTAGCATGAGGCGCTGAGCTTCCGCTGTTTCCATACCCCATAGGGAACTCGCATCCTTGAAATCTATTTTATCATCCCGTATCACAAGATACGTCGGTGATTCAGCTATTCCCTTGATGTCAATGGCCCAAAACCCGGCCTTTCTCATCTCTTGCGCAAGGATTCCACTACAGATGGAGTATAAATAGATATTGGTCAATGGCGATTTTGTCGTAACGTTAGCCTTGGATGAATAGAAAAAGCCGGTACCACTTAATGGGCCTGCCGTGAAGATGAGGTGATTGTCCGCACTGAGAGGATCAGCTTTGGCTGGCACAGACCTGAAGAGAAGGTAGGAGCCGACACCTCTTCCCCCGACAAATTGTCTGATGATCTTCTCAGGAATGTCCTCAATCTCAAACGACCTATTGGATAGGTCAATGATCAACCTCCGGGCTTGGCGAACAGCACACATTTCAATTCCTCCTCACAGCGGCACGATAATGGGATTAAAGTTCCCACCCTTCAAAAGCCTTTTCATATAGCCTGATCAAATCATCCATCGTAGCTTTTCTTATATTGAACGTAGGGACAGGAGCATTCATCGGGTATTCTATGTTGGGATCGAAAACCCCATAGGGACCTCCCATGACGATTTTGGCCAACTCGAGAATGTCCTTGCGATCGGCCTGTAAAACGGAAAATTTCTTAGGAAACCCAAGATCCACGAAAAGCTTTTTTAAACAAGTGATCGCACGGGGTGCCATGTCGTATATTGACTTTCCGGTGTCATTCTCTCCCATCGTCCTTGCCAGCGTAGCAAATCTCTGATAGTTAGCAGGCAGGTTGAATTCCATGACGGGTGGGAGGAGGATTCCCACAGCAATGCCGTGAGGTATCCTGAATGTTCCTTCCAAGGGGCTGCTCATGGAGTGGACCAACCCCAGACGAGCATTACCGCAGGCAATATTCGCCATAGTGCTGGCGATCAGACATGCCTCTTTAGCATCCAAATCGTCAGTGGTTGCTGCAGTTCTCAGGTTTTGATATATCATGCCAACTGCTTGGAGGGCCAGGGCATCAGTGATAGGGGTGGCGAAGGTTGCCCAATATGCCTCCATGGCATGTCCAAGTGCATCTACGCCGCTGACCATGAATTGTCCAAAGGGGAGCCCCTTGAGTAATAATGGATCCAAGATGGCTACCTTCGGGAAAAACAAGGGGCTTCCAACGACCATTTTCGTGTGCAATTCCTCTTCTTTGAGTACGATGAACTGAGAGACTTCTGTACCGGAACCCGCAGTGGTTGGTATAGCGATCAGTGGGAGAGGGGGCTTGGCAGCTTTGTCGAAGCCTGCATAATCTCGGATCTTTCCTCCATTTGTTACCACCACACCAATGCCTCTTGCAGCACAGATTGGACTTCCACCTCCGATCACGACGATCCCATCACATTTCTCTTTGAATGCAAGTTCCGCCCCTTTCCCGACAGTTACTCCCCCGGGATCTTCCTCAACCTCGTCGAATATGATCCAGGGTATTTTGCTCTTCTGCAGCGATACGACGACTCCATCTACAAGCCCTGCCTTTTTAACCCCCTTATCTGTCACAACCAACGCTTTTTTTGCCCCGAGGGCTATAAACTGTTTTCCTGTTTCTTCCGTACTATTGGGACCATGAATAACCTTTGTCGGTAAATAGAACGTAAAAATGTTATGGTCCGCCGTTTTCATAATGTGCCTCCTTTGAGAAGGTTAGTAGGCTTTAAAGTGTTACAGAGTGGTCATACGAGGAGGTCCGTTTCTGTGACTACATCTGCTCCCGTATCCAAGATGTCGGGCACAATGACGTGTCCCAAACGGACGGGAGGCTTTGCCCTGACGCTGGCCAACACTTTCATACACTGCTTAAGTTTATTCTTGGAGTAAACGAATCCGTGACTACTCTTCGTTTGACCTGTGAAGCAATCCGGATTCTTTTCCACTACCGCTACATTGACCTTATACTGAGACAACTCACGGGCGATCGATGCCCCGATAATGCCTGCTCCAATGATTAGCACTTCTGATTCCAATGGACTCGTCATGCCGACCCCGACCGCATCAAAGCTTCACCTCAATACTATGTATCTGTGGCTCATTCTTTTGTACCATATCCACCTCAAACATCACCGCACAGTTTGGACAGTAATATTCTCTCATGACAAAGGTGTTGTTTTTCATAGCATATGATGCCAGAGATGCTGGTTGTGCCTTCGAGATTGGCACAGTCCTTTTCAGGGCAAAATTCTTGTAGTCCACCTTGGCCGATCCTAACACACTTCCACATTTCAGACACCGATAGAATTTTTCTCTATCTCCCACTACTTCCAAGTACTCAAGAACTCTTACCATTTCCTCCTCCTTGAATGCCTATCTCACTCCTTCCCGTAACCTTTCTTCTCTCATTCTCTCTCGCAACCTCTCAGTCTCAGGTCGTTCGAGAGTGAATCGCTTGGGGGCTATGATCACTCCATAGGCTTCTTTAGCATATTCAATCGTGACTTCTCCCTGCTGAACATCTTTGAGAACAAGTTCAGGGTCACGCTCAAGAGGGTCCCCATATCCCCCTCCTCCCCCACATAAATAGACCATGACATCGTTCGAATTGACTTCCCAAAGACTCTTCGGATATGGATATTCCCGCTCTCCCCGGATTTCATCAGCATCCCCTGGAAATTCACCACGCTTAAATCGTTCCTTAATATCCGAGTTTCTTATGATGTACATAGCGATATTGGGGGCAGGGTACCCTCCTGAAGTCCCGTTGCCTACTCTTGCGTTAAACCCATGGCTCAGCCCAACATTGGTTAAAGGGCTCCCCGCATCCCAGGGCATGAAAGCTGTTGCCAGTGCATTTCCTCCCCTGAATTTACCGATACCACAGGTATCAGGGAGTTCCTTGCGGTAAAGTGTCAATATTGGATAAAGGATTTCGTGAATCTCTGCGTCCGCAATTTTAGTCTTGGGACACCACATATTGCCCGCAACATTATCCCCATCTCTATCCGGCAATCCACCGGCGCCACCGGCAATCCCCATCATCAGAATAGTAGTGAAGTAGACTCCGTCGTGATTGATCCCCCCGGGCTGAGCATCGTGGATCGGGCCTCCCGGAACCCCGCAGCATTCCTTCCTATCCTCTTCACTGGCTTGAAGCATCTTCGACATCAACTCCTGTCCCAGCCCCTCGATGGCATAGCCACTCCCAGAAGGGGTGCTATAGGAGACTGCTCCCGGTTTTCTTGGATTTGCTATCGTACCTTCCGGGATATTGAATTTGATCGGTCTGTGGATTCCCGAGCTCCAGGGGACATCGTGGCACAACGTCACCACGTATGAGCCTAAGAGATTGCCAATGGTAGCAGCATAGCTGGAGTTTTCACATTGTGGGGATTGGGGGTCTGTCCCGCTCATATCATAGGTGAGTGTATCCCCTTCCTTGGTCAGGGTGCAGACCAGTTTGTAATGGGATAGCTTTTCCGGATTGATTCCCTCGTTATAGTGGATTGCCCTCCATTTACCATCCGGAATCCTCCTGAGCTTTGCTCTGACCATCTCTTCTGAAACATCCTGTATCCGCTCAAAGAGGGTCAATATGATATTTAATCCATAACGCTCGCAGAGGGCAGCCACTCTGGCCTTGATGACATTATTTGCTGCCACTTTTGAAGCGATCTCCACGGTGGAGAAAATAGGCGTCCTCACTGACCCCTGTATCAGATTCACGACGTCCTTCCTCCATTTTCCCCTCTCAATAATCTTCATCGCAGGAATTTGTAAGCCTTCTTCATAACAGGATTCCGGTCTGACCATGATTCCACCCGGATCTCGGCCGCCAACATCCATCTGGTGGGAATCCGCTGCAGCAAAGCCAACACGCTTCCCTTTAAAAAAAATGGGGGCCACGAGCGCGATATCTGGCGCATGGCTGGCGGCAGTATAGGGATCATTGCAAATGAACTGATCGTCCTCGAAGATGCCTGGGTCCTCTTCGTATTCCCGCACGATATACTTTCCGGCCAGAGATAGAGATGGCGTCCAGTGGACCAGCCCTGCGCCAAAAAAGGCTAGATCCCCCTTATTATCAAGGATCGCCTCCTGGTGGTCACCTACCTCCATGACGACCGCACTGCCCGAAACATGACTGATGGTGTAATAGGCTTCGGCAATGATCTGCTCCAATCTATGTGCAAGTATTTCAAAGGTTACAGGGTCCAATTTCTTCTTTTCCACGGCCCATACCTCCGTTCATTTGATGATGACATTCAGATATTCATCCACTGTTGCTTTCCGCTCAGGGGGGATAACGATGGTGGTCTGCGTTGCTTCGATGATGGCAGGGCCTGAAACAACGTTCCCGGCCACCAACCTTGCATAATCATAAATAGCGGTTGGTCGATACTCGTTATAAGCCCTGAAAAATACCTCTCTGCTCGCTTTAAACGCTTTGGAGGAGTTAGCATCTCGTAACTCATGCTTTGACAACACAGGCTTTGGGATCTTGCCCAACCCATCCACCATAAATGCGGTTACAAATCTTCCTGAGAGTAGGGTGTACTCTGATCCCCTGCCATAGAGAGATTCATATAGTTCATCAAACTGCTTACATACTGCCTCCATAGTCTTAGCATCATACTTCTTCCTCTCAATGGGCATTCTTAAAGCGTAATACTGAGCTCCATATCTCATATCGATTGCATAGTTGAAAATCCTGTGCTCTTCCTTGATTCCGTCTCCTTTTAGCTCCTCATTGACCATTTGCTCCAAGGTTTCAAAATTTTTGTTAAACCTGTCGGCATCCATGGGCATGGGACTGAAGTGAAACATGCGATGGCTATGCAAAATATCTGAGGTGGCTGATCCGAAGGCCGAAAAGGTTGAGGCTACCGAAGGTATTACAATTTTACTCACGCCCAACTCGCCTGCATAAATCGCTGCATGCATGGGCCCATTTCCCCCATAGCCGAATAAGGCGAATTCGCTCGGATTGTAACCTCGCTCGATCGTAGCACTTCTTACCAAGTCAGCCATCTTAGCGTTAACGATATCGTATATCCCAGCGGCAGTCATGGTAACGTCCCAGCCGAGCTTGTCTGCCAACTTTTTGATCGCCTCATGGGCTTTATCTACATATAATTTCATGCTACCACCAAGGAAATAGTCCGGATCCAAGTAGCCCAAAACCAAATCAGCATCGGTTACCGTTGCCTCCGTCCCACCAAATCCATAGCAGGCTGGTCCTGGAAAGGCTCCAGCACTTTTAGGCCCTACCCGCAACAGATCTGTGAGTGGGTCAATCCAAGCGATGCTACCTCCACCCGCACCGATTGAAATGACGTCAACCATGGGAAAGGAAACCGGGAATCTCGCTACCACAGGCTCCCGGGCATATGTTAAAAAACCATTTACGATCAAGCTAATATCGAAGCTGGTTCCACCCACATCCGTGGTAATAATGTTTTCATGTCCCAGCAACTCGCCCAGATACTTCGATGCAATAACACCAGCAGCTGGCCCTGAGCTGAAGGTTGTAAAGGGCCTGGCCTCACGCCCTATCACACAGCCACCGTGGGCTTGCATCACTAACATACGGTGTTTAAGTCCTCTGTTTGAGAGCAATTCATCCAATAATGTTAGGAATTTCTTAACCTCCGGACCGATATAACTATCGATGATCGTCGTATTGGCTCTCGCATACTCCCCGAGTGTCGGAGCCAATTCGTGTGAGATAGAAAAATAAACCTGGGGACAGCTCTCCGATAGGATTTTTTTAAGCTCTTCTTCGTGCACTGGGTTGCTGAACGACCAAAGAAGACAAACCGCTATGCTTTCGACCCCTTCTTCCACTAAACTTTTGATTGCTTGCTTTGCATTCTTAATATCAAGTGGACAAACAATAGATCCCTTCCAGTCAATCCGTTCAGTGACCCCCTTTGCCAAGGCTTTTGGAAACAAGGGCTCCACTTTTTTTGTCCGATACGCCTCCCGGGTTTCACTTTCTGAAAGCCCAGCCCATTTTGAAAGCCCTCCTCTGGCGATATGATGGACATGTTCATGTCCCAGCGTTGCAATAAGGCCAGTTTTCGCCCCTGAGCGATTGATGATCGTGTTTGTGGCAATGGTTGAACCTAAAACGAATACCTCTGTTTCATTGAGCATTCCATCAATGGTTGTTCCCAACGAAAGAGCCGTCGTTTTTAGCCCGCTCAGGATGCCTTCAGTAAAAGTCGGGGGCGTGGATAGAGCTTTTCCTGCGGTTACTGCTCCTTTCTCACCAATGATTACGATGTCAGTAAACGTTCCCCCGATATCGATTCCAATGATGTAGCCCACGAAATGCTTCCTCCCTAAAAAAGCTGATGGTCATAATCATTCCGTTATTCAAAGAATCTAGCCCCTTCACCTTCTATCTGTTTATAGCCTGCGAGGAGGGGTATAATGCGGGATAGTATGGATTTGTGCAGATTATCTATGTTGTTTTTAGTACCAGGATAAGTGCCTTATACTTCCACAGAAAGGTACCTGTTTTGTATGTCCCTATTATTTTTCAATTCCTTAGACGTAGACTGGTAGATTATTGTGCCTTTGTTTACAATATATACGTAGTCACTTACCCTTAAAGCCATTGGAAGATTCTGTTCCACTAAAAGGACTGAAAGCCCATCCTTTCTAAATTGGAGAATGCATTCACCAATTTCTCGGACAATCAACGGAGCAAGCCCCTCCGATGCCTCATCCATTAGCAGAAAATCGGGGTTGGTCAGTAAAGCCCGGGCAATACATAACATCTGTTGCTCGCCACCGCTAAGCAAATTGCCCTTATTCTTAGCCCGCTTCTTGAGAATTGGGAAGAAGGAATACGCCCTTTCTAAAGACCAGGCGTTACCTCTTTTACCAGGCCGCGCCCCTATGATAAGATTTTCCTCCACGCTTAATGACGGGAAAATGGCTCTTCCTTGGGGAACCAAACCTAAACCCATTTGACAAATCTGATAAGATGGCAAGCCTGAAATAACCTTTTGCTTGAAGTGGATAACGCCGGAGCGCGGTGGCGTAAAACCAATAACAGAACGAACAATCGTCGTCTTACCCATCCCGTTGCGTCCCAGGAGAGAGATCACAGAATTTGCTTTCACCTCCATTGAAATACCATGGAGAATATGGTTCTCAGCATAGTAAGTGTGGACGTCAACCAATTCAAGCATTTTACCGCTCAGTCCCCAAATAGATTTCCCTGACTTTCGGGTCAATTTGGATTTCTTCGGGCGTTCCTTGAGTCACGATCTGCCCATAATACAGCACCACCACTCGTTCGGCCAGAGAGAATACTAAGTCTAAGTCGTGGGCACAGAAAAAAACTGTAGAATCTCCCATGAAATTACGAACCATATGGACTAAATTCCCGGATTCAGCGCTTGTCAGTCCGGCACTCGGCTCGTCCAATAGAATTACTCGGGGTTTTGAGGCAAGAGCCAAAATGATTTCTACCTGCCGTTGCTGCCCATGACTCAAGGCAGTGATAGGAGAATCCCTTTCTCCCCATAAGCCGACTAATTCTAGCAACTCTTGGGCTTTATCAAAATTTCCCTTGTAGGCTGTGATTGGCCGAATCAATTGGTAACGAGTCGTTTGAACACCTTGGATGGCCAACAAAACGTTGGTGAGGAGAGAGAGATGAGAGAAGAGGGTATTGATTTGAAAGGAGCGGGACAAGCCGAGAGAGATACGCCTGTGAGAAGACATGTGAGTAACGTCATGACCCAGAAGATATATCCGCCCAGCTTTTGGAGGTATAAACCCAGTCAGCACATTAAAGAGGGTGGTCTTTCCTGCTCCATTCGGGCCGATTAATGCAACTTTCTCCGAAGCCTCTATGCTGAAAGAAATGTCTTCGAGCACCGATAAACCGCCAAAACTTTGGGATAAGTGCTCAACTCTAAGGACTTCCATCATGACTTATCCTTTTCCAGAGAATGTTGAGCTCAGGCATAATTCCCCCTCGATAAGACATAATGACTCCAACAAAGCAAACCCCTAAGATTAAAGGCCACCGCTGCGGCGTAAATCCACTTATGAAATACTGCAGAGATAAGATGACCCCGCTTCCGATGAAACCTCCCCATAGGGTTCCGCTGCCCCCTATGATTAACATAAGCCAAAGTAACCCAGAAGCCTCCATGCCGACACCCTCGGGCGAAATAAATCCATTGTAATGGACATACAAAACTCCAGCGATCCCGGAGAATAACCCACCAATGATAAAGGCGATATATCGATAGAGCCAAGTATTATAACCCAAAGCACGTGCTCGGACTTCACTTTCCCGAATCCCCTGCAGACTATATCCAAAAGGAGATTTTGTGATCCAGTATAACAACAAGGCACATATGATGAAAGTTCCCCACGTAAAATAGTAGAAGCTATTGGGTGAAAAAGAAAAGGAAAAACCGATTTCTGGATAGGGTATTCCCCCTAAGCCATCGCTGCCTCCAGTCAATGCTCCCAATTTCCCTAAACTTGTATTCGCAAGCTCAAAAACCAATTGTCCCAGAGCAATGGTGATGAGTAGGAAGTATATAGCCGACGCTCGGAGTGCGATCACGCCAAAGACGCAGGCAGCAAGCACCGCCATCAAAACCCCAGCCGGTGCTGAGAGCCAAAAGCTTAAAATACCATAATGTTTTATGAGTATTGCGGTCGTGTAAGCTGCAATGCCAAAGAAGGCAGCGTGACCGAAGGCCATAAGCCCTGTGTAGCCAACAAGAAGATCCAGACTCATGACGAGCAGGGCAAAAATGAGAATCTTAGTGAATAAGCCGACAATGGCCAGGTCTGTGAAAGTCGGTAGTGTCGTTAGCAATAATCCAACGATAATAACCGGAGCAAAGCGATACATATGTCTTTTGTATTTTCTAGAGAACATTGCCGTTGGACTTCCTTCCAATTTTACAATTTTCTGCCGAGGAGTCCCGAAGGCCTGACCATTAAAACAAGTATCAGGAGTAGGTACATCGTCCATGGAGCCATTACTGGGAAGTAAACCCTGCCAAAATTATCAATAATGCCTATTAAAAGAGCACCCACTAGAGCCCCCTGTACTGAGCCGACTCCACCAATAATACACACTGCTATTGCCGTAAGTAGTATGTTTACCCCATCATTATGGGTAATGCTCCCGAATAATTGTACTCCAATAACACAACCGCCCCCGGCGATAAACGAGCCAAGGAAGAAGGCGCCAATATTAATAGGGGTGAGATTGATTCCTAATCCCGACACCATTTCTGCGTTATCCATTCCAGCTCGGATAATGGCGCCGATTCTGGTCTTCTCCTGTAACCACCATAACCCGAGGCATATCGCTGCCCCAATGGCTATGACCGCAAAGCGATGAATAGGGAAGTAAGACCCCATAATAGCAATAGAGCCAGCGAAATATGAGGGCACAAAGGCGGCTCTCGGCCACGCTCCCCAGATCCATAGAATGAGGTTACCGATAATATACACGAAGCCAAAGGTGACCAGCACTTGTTCGAGCTCTTGCTTATGAAGTAGGCGCAAGAATCCCCGCTCTATTATCAGACCGACCAATCCGCTGGTGACAGCACCGACTAAAACAGCGAGCAGGAAACTCCCTGTCCACTTGACAATGGTCAGGCCAGCAAATCCCCCGGCTATAAATATCGCACCATGGGCTAGGTGCACGATCCCCATGAGCCCCAGAATCACCGATAGTCCGGCAGCTATAAGGAATAGGACCATACCGTACGCAATGCCATTCAAGAGATTTATGACTACTGTTTCCATCAGAAAGAACTAATTACCCACAGATTTCCTCGGCAACGGACTTCTCAGTGCACGAGCCGTTTAGAAAGGATACGAACATGACTTTCGCGACCTCTCCCTCAGGAGCATCCGCCCAATTCCAAAAAATCTCTATACCCCAGATAAATATCACCACAACGTTAGCCTACTAATTATTACACTTTGGGGGGCTTCGCTAGCGAAGCCCCCCAGGCGACTATCCACTTACCAGCTCTTCCTGACCAGGCTATGGATCAGCTTATCCCCGACCCGCTTACTGGCCACCGTAGAATTCCCAAGCACGTCTGGGACGATTTTATTGTCTACCTTTGCGTGGTTGTAAATAACGTAATTACCAACTCCCACACGTGAGTTGCCAAAGGCAAAATTACCTAAAATACCTGGAACTTTGATTGCGTCCAAAGCCTTGGCTAATGCATCAGGCGAGGTATCGCCACCGGTTTCCTTCAACGCTGCCAAAGCTATTCGCGCTGCACTATAACCACCATAAGCAAGACCAGCAGGCAGCTCCCCCCACCTCTTTTGATAGGCAGCGAGAAATTTCTTGTTCTCTGGGGAATTAATGGTCCAGGCATAAGCGCAAGAGGTGATTATACCTACACAGGCGTCGCCCATCTCGTTCATGATTTTGGGATTGGTTGAATGCCCAGATTGGGGCATGATTATTGGCTTCTTGACCTTATATTCCCTGAGTTGCCTAAGACCTGGAATAACAGTTACACCCATGAACCAGACTAAATGTGCATCGGCTTCCTTTAGGGCGGTAATATATGGAGAGACATCCTTAGTGCCCATAGGAACCCATTGTTCTTGAATGATCTTTCCGCCCTTTTCTTTGAACGCGGTCACAGCGCCACCAATGAACTCGCGACCAGCGACATAGTCTGTGCCCATAGTTGACAATGTCCTATAGCCAAGTTTTTCGTAGGCATAGACCCCCATGGGATAGGTAACCTGAGATACTGTTCCAAAGGGGCACCAAGTCCAGGGAGACTTCATTATTGCATCATTGGCAATACTGTACCACTTTATTATGTGAGGGATTTTGACTTTAGCAGCATAGCCGGCCATAGCCCCAACGGAGCCAGCGTGAATGGGACCAAGGAGCATGCATACCTTATCCGTTTCCACCAATTTTCTGGCTTTATCCATAGCTGCAGCCGGGTTACTGCCATCATCCTCTACTATTAATTTTAATGGCATACCGGCAACCGTATTGTTCACTTCCTCCATCGCTAAAATAGCGCCTTGCTTACCAGCTATGCCATGCAGAGCAAGTGCGCCGGTAAAGTCTGATACAAACCCTAGCTTAATTTCCTTTTCTGCAGCTTGTACAGCTGCAGTAAAGAAAACCATCAACATCACCATAGCCAAAACGATGCACAGAGCTTTACTTTTCATTTCGACCTCCTTATCCGTTTGCTGGGTTTCTTTGTTTTCGGCCCCCCCTCCTTCTATCTATGCGATTTCTCACCTCCTCCCACCAAGATTGCAGCGCCATCCTGAACCTCTTCTCGGATCCCACCTTAAACATCCACGTCATCCAGACAAGTGTCAGCCAAGTATCATCCTTACAGGGACTAAGTCTGCTTTCCTTTTTCCTCTTTGAGTTTTGCGCGCAGGGACTTTGTCGCTTCTTTGTCGACCTCGAACGTCTTTGGATCTATGACGACGCCGTAGATGCCCTTCGCCGCCTGAACCGTGATATATTCATTAAGGGCGTCCCACCTCACTTTCTCAATTTCTCTATCGAGAGGGTCACCAACCCCTCCGCCGCCTCCCGAATCGGATATAAGTATATCTCCTGGCTCAAGATATTTCAGATCAAAGGTGCGGTACTCTAATCGTTCTCCCTTTCTCAGGATTCCAAGCTTGGTCCTGGTTCCACCCGTGCCCCCCATAAAGCCGACAGATTCAAATTTTTCGCCATCAGCATTGCCTGACATCGTAAGGCAATCGAGAGGTTGCCAAACCTCCGGATCGTAAACATTCAACGCCTCAACGTGAGTACCCAGTCCCCCACGCCACTTTCCAGCACCAGAAGAGTCCGTTTTGAATTCGTAATGGAGCCACCTGTATGGAATGTACCATTCCTCAACCTCCACAGGAGCTCTCACCAGCGCGCCGCCTAAAGGGCTAGAACCGCTTCCGTCAACCCCATCAAACCCGTAAGCTGCACCGCTTGAGGGACATGCATGAAATGTATGGGCTGTATATTCTGATATGGATCCAGTTCTTGGGTCAATCAAATCACGGCGCTTCCCTGCATAAAGAGGGTTTACATGCCTGCCCCACGTTGCCGGCGTTTCTTTTGGCGCCACTTGGCTCATAGCAATTTGAACACACTCAGTGATTTCTTGGCCCAATACGACAGCTTGGCATGAACTCGTGGCTGGGTACACGGGGCTCAGGACTGTTCCCTCTTTGGTAATGATTTCTATACAATTAAAAAACCCTTGGTTCCGTGTCATTCCAGGTGGCATGCACCACAACAGGCCACTCACAACAGATGACCAAACCTGACCCACCGGTACATTAATGAAATCTGCCTGTGCATCACTCTCTGAAAAGTCAAAGATCAGCCTTCCCTTATCTGGTTTAATGGTGAGAGCCAATCTTACCCACACCGGTCTGTCAGTGGTCCCATCCCAATCCGCTGCCCGTTCTGCATGGTATGTGCCACCTGGCCAAGTTGAAATCAGTTTTCGAGTGGCCTTTTCAGCTCTGCGTATCAACTCATCGCATACTGCCATCACAGTCTTCTTGCCATATCTCTTGAGCAATTCGATGATTCTCCCTTCAATTTGTCTCATCGAACCGTATAAAAGCATATTATCGGCTCGTACCATTGCAGAACCCCTTAAATTCCGAAGGATAACGGAATACGCCTTTTCATCGATTTTCCCTCCTTCCACGAGTTTAATGGGAGGGATGATCAAGCCTTCGCCGTGGCAGTCATAACTCCTGGGGAAGTAACAACCCGGATAGGCTCCGCCACTATCATATTGATGTGTACGGGCAAAATGATAAAACACAAGCTCGCCTTCGTAGAATATTGGACGAAGAAATGACCAATCCGCTAAATGCCCAAATCGCACAACAAAAGGATCGTTTCCAATGATGAAATCGTCTGGACGTATGTTGTCACGTCCTATCCAGTCTAACATTTCCTTTAAAGAATTATAGCTCCCTCCAGTGTGGACGGGCATAAAATTCCCGATGCTCAGTGTTCGCTCATCCTTGTCAAACAGGACCGTACCCAAATCACGGACATGTGAGGTTGGGACAGAGAAACATTGGCGGAACAACCTTGTACCCAGTTCTAGATTCATTGCATTTAACCTTGCCTCTACGACAGCCAGCGTTAAGGGATCTATTTTAATGCCTTTACTTGCACTCATTTTTTTACCTCCTTTTTTGTCTTAACGTATTTGGCTCATCCTCAGCTTGATAGCAGCGTTGCCAAATAGTTTCCATAAGGGTCAACCACGACCTCAGCCCCTGGTGGTATCACTACAGTTGTCTTCCTCTCCTCTATTATTGCAGGCCCCTTCAGAATATTTCCATGTCTTAACTTGTCTCCATCGTAGCATGGGACATCTCTAAATCCTCCCACTTGCTTAAAGTAGACCTGCCGCTTGCGCTTTAGAGATCCAGAAGGGTCTTTTTTAGATAAAGGCTGTTTCGTTAGGACAAAAGGAGGTCTTTTCCCTATGCCTCGTACTTTAAGGATGGCTATTATGACCGGCAACCTCGGATCCCCCCAACCATAAAGAGCTTCGTGCCTCTCATGGAACTCCTTAACCAAGTCCTTAACCGTCTTGCCTGTGAACTCTTTTCCTTTTTTCATCTCTGGAAGAGCCACGCTGATATCACGTAGCTGTCCGAAATAACGCATCTCGGCGCCCAGCATCAGAGCCATGTCCTTTTCCTTGACGCTTTGACGCCCCAGGATGTCTATGGCTTCTTTTCCCAAAGAGTGAAATATATTTGCCACTTCCTTGACATCCGCTTGATCGTCCCTTTTATAATAAAAGCGATTTAAAACATGTCCATAATCGGCTACCGCACCACCAAAGGCCGAAAATACTGCAGCATGCTTGGGAATATACACCTTTTTCATACCCAGCTTAGTTGCCAAAGCAATCGCATGAACAGGACCAGCTCCTCCCGCCGCAACAAGAACGAAATCGCGAGGGTCGTATCCTTTTTCAACAGTTGTCAGAAAAATTCTCTCCGCCATAAGCGTTTCGGCAAGGGATGAGATTGAATAAGCTGCTTCAATTGTATCGGTGCCGAGTGGACCGGCTATCCTCGCATCAACCGCTTTTTTCGCCAAACTTCGATCTAGGGCAATTGTCCCACCCAAAAAGTAATCGGTGGGAATATACCCCAGAAGCACATTAGCATCGGTCAGGGTCGGCTCCTTTCCACCCTTGCCGTAGCACGCCGGACCAGGGTCAGCCCCGGCACTGGACGGCCCAACTCGAAGAACACCAAGTTTGTCAATCCAAGCAATAGCCCCTCCTCCTGCGCCAATGCTTGGTATATCCATTGTTTCAAGAGCATTTTTTTGGTCGCCAATGATCGACTCAGTGGTTGTCGCAATCGTTCGGTTTTTAAGTACGCCGATGTCGACACTCGTCCCCCCTATGTCACATGTAACCACATTTTCAAAACCACCTGCCTCGGCCAAAAATCGACCCATGAGGGCTCCTGTGGCTAGCCCGGATCCTATTAAATGTCCAGGATTCTCTAAACACAATTCAGCCCTTGCAACATTACCCAAACCCGTGCTGAAGAGTAAAGTACCAGCAAAACCGGCCTCCTTCAATTGTTCGTCCATGTCACTGACAAAACGCGTCAGCATAGGTTTCACATAGGCTGCAAAAGTTGCTGTACTAAGCCTATCATATTCTATCCATCGCCGCACGATATGTGAAGACAGTACCACATTAGGGTATTCTTTCTTTATGATTTCTGCTGCCCTCTCCTCATGTTCCGGGTTGATGTATGAGTGTAGGAAACAAACAACGGGAATTTCAACATTATGTTCTTTGGCCTTCCTGACAGCTTCCATCACATCATCTTCATTTAATGGCGTGACTACCTTCCCGTCATACTGAATGCGCTCTTCAACTCCGAATCGCAGATGCCGGGGGATGAGAACTCTCGGGGGAAGTACCTTCAGGTTGTAAATATCAGTTTTGGGTATTGTGCGACCCAGCTCGAATATATCCCTGAATCCCTTCGTATGAATCAGACAACACTTTGCCCCTTTTTCCTCAAGTATACAATTCGTCGGCAAGGTTGTTCCTATAAGTATTGTATTAGTGTTAGTTAATAACTCTTCTTTTGTCGTTCTCCGTTCATCAGCAAGGTTGGAGATACAATTTATAATACTTTTTGCCGGGTTGGCAGGGTCAGTTTCAAATTTAGCCACACTGATACTTCCTTTTCCATCTACCAGTACACCATCAGTAAAAGTTCCACCTGTATCTATTAGAATTTCATACACTTTAGTTCTCCTTTCCTGCTTAAATGTTAAACTAGGATGCCTACATCCAAATATATTTTTGCATTTCGAGGACCCTACTCTCTCTCCTCCAGTTAACACACTCGGGGCGCTGCATTTCTTCCTCCAACCCGCATGGACATCACCTCCTTTGCGAAACCCCCATTGCCTAACTGAATTTGCCACGCCTTTCCTCTCACTTTTCCCCTCTTTCAAAGGGAGAGAGAGAAAGTGAGGGGGAGGGCAAAATCCGCTTTGACTCGCCTGCAAATTTCACCGCAGGCTAGGCCGGACCTGGTATCATTGAAGGCGCAAATCGACAGAAAGGCATCCGGTTTGTGCAACATATTAAGCTTCAAAATGATGCCTGCAGCCTGTCCAGGTTTTACTGATAGTGATAAGGACTCACTTTAGGATGGAGTCAACATACCAAAAAGAGAATAGTCTGTCAATAATAATCAATGAGGCGGGGGATTATCATCGGTTATCCACAAAGAGGAGGATGACCGATGAGACACCCTGTGGCCAACATCACCCTACCGACCGCAAGGCACACCCTTGAAGTGGTCCTTAATCAATTCGAAGTCTGGTGTAAGAGAAGACACTGTCGGAGCCGAATCCCGGAGGCCTTATCCAAGGATTGCTTTTGGAAATCGATCTCTGATGCAATATGATCCATGATCCTCATTCTTTGGTAATAGTGTTAGCCGAAGGAGACCATGTGAAACCACTTTTTTTATAGCCTATGAGTTACGATATTACTAGTGTAGTGTTACAGTAATAGCTTTACAATTATACATTCTTATGTTATGAATGGGTTCATGTGGAACCCAGCCGAAAGATTGTCGATGACAGAAGAGCAGCGCACGACGCTGAAAACCTGG
>Ga0153916_10001250_pt1 | contig 18054 bp, 17 predicted proteins | sample Opewatmetagenome_FD_109642 | JGI IMG/M metagenome (GOLD analysis project Ga0153916, IMG submission 109642) | Freshwater wetland microbial communities from Ohio, USA - Open water 3 Core 3 Depth 4 metaG | ecosystem: Environmental > Aquatic > Freshwater > Wetlands | place: USA: Ohio, Lake Erie... | reverse complement strand
GGTCTTGCTTGGCTGATCAAGCTTTGGAGCAGGAGCGGCGACGCTTGTTTATTTGCTTGACTCGGAATGGTTCTTTTTATGGCCTATCATCGCGATGACTGATGAAGACGCGGCCCAGTACAGTTCGGCAAGGGCCAGCACCGGTGCGAACACTTCATGCGCACGGGCGATTGGCGAGCCGGGGATGTGGGCGGTAAGCACTGCGCGATGCAACACGCCCAGCAATATTCCGCCGCGGTCGACGACGGGGATGGAGAGGTTTTTCTCCCAGGCAGAGTGATTGATGATGGCGGCGGTCGCGGTGTAGGCCGGCAAGGCAATATCCTTCGCCTCACATAATGCATCCAGGCGGCTGGTATCTCGCGCGGTCAATAAGGCATGCATGCTGACCAGGCCGAGGAAGTGCTGTTCCTCGTCGACGACGGGAAATTCAGAGAGGGACTGGCGCCGGATCTTTTTCAATTCCTGCTGAGCGTGCCTCACGGTCCAATCGCCCAGGGCCGTGAATGGCGGAATTTCCACCAGGTTGCCGACGCTGCCCGGCGGGTAATTCAGTATCCGCGACAATTGCGCGGCCTGCGTGGCATCCATTCTCGCCATGAGTTGCTCACGCTGGAGCGCGGCAAAAGGACGGAGCAATCTTGCCGAGGTGGAAAAATCGGCGTGGGAAAGCAGCCGCGCGCTGTAATCGTTTTCGAAGTAGGTGAGCAATTGGGTGGCGTAAGCCGTCGGCATGTGCTGGATCAGCGCCATCCCTTGAGCGGGGGACAGGGAACTCAAAAAACTGGAGACATATTCGGGATGCAGGCGGACCAGGATCGAGGCTGCGTCGGAGGGATGCCTTTCGCAGAACAAATGGCTAAGGGCCAGGTCGTTGCTCATGGTGGCGGCTCTCCTCCACGCGCGTGGATTGCTCGGTTAAAAAGAGTGCGGTGGGAATGTGGGTTTGCCCCCGCTCGTGCTCCACGACGATGCCGACATTGTTGATATGGACAATGCGGCCCTTAACGCCGGCGAACTCCACGGTGTCGCCGATTTGATAAGTTTGGCGCACATAGTGGGCGGAGAGGACGTTGTTGACCACGTTTTTCGCGCCCAGGCCGAAGGCTAGCGCCAAGCCGCCGAGAATCATGCCCAGGGTGACGGCGAGGATGATGATCAGGAAGGTGATGTTGATGCCCATTTGATCGATACCCACCACCAATGCGGTGGAAAAGATCAAGATTTGCACCGTTTGACCCAGCAGGCCGGCGTAGGCGACATGGGCGGAGGTGGCGGCCGCCGTGACCAGATCCTTTACCATCAGGCTGAAGACGAAGCCGGCCAAGAGGATGAGGATACCGGCGATCACGGCGGGGAGGTGATTCATGATGCCGCTCAGCCACTCGGTAAACACCCCCATCCCCATCACCTCGGTGGCGGCGGTCAAGAACAGAAGGATGGTCGCCCAATAAAAGACGGCGCCGATGGCCTTGACGGAACGTTCCTCCACCAACAGCGGGCGCGAGGCTTGTTGGGAGGTGTATTTGCGCAGGAACCGGTCCAGCGCATGGACCCCGCGAATGATGAAGCTGCGTATCATCCGGGCCAGCAGCCACCCGACCACGACGATAAAAATGGCGCTCAATACATTGGGAACGAGTTTGATCAAGCCATGCATGGCCTCGCCGAGGGTGTCGCGCAATGCATCTATCAAACCGGGTTGCGTATCCATAACAGCTCCGAAGCCTGCTTGCTTCTATTCCGTCAAACCACAAAACCGTGCTAACTGTTCGCTGCCTTGAACCCGGCTATCTTAGCAGCAAATAATCGGCGAAAGGAGATTTCGCCTGGAGCGGATACTGACCTTTTCCGGGAATATCCTTTTATGTTCTGTGTACGGTAGCCGTTAGTATGTTTTACAATCGCAGCCTGACGCCGTGCGGTGACTCGCCAGTTCGGTTCTGCACAAGCGATGTTGAAGGTATTGTTATGAAGTTCGACGCCGTCCGTTGGGAGGCCAAACTGTGTATTGGGGGTTGATATGAAGCTTGTCAAAGGATTATTGGGATTGGCGGGTCTCGCGATCATTGCCGGCATAGTGGTGATGTACTCCGGGGTCATTGATGTAGGCGCCACGAATAAGCACAACCCCATCACGGAATTCGTGCTGAGCACCACCATGGACAATTCGGTAAAACATCACGCCAAGGGTATCAAGGCGCCCTCCTTGGACGATCCTAAAATGGTGATGGATGGTTTTCGCCATTACCGGGAGATGTGCGTCGAGTGCCATCTTGCCCCCGGCATAGAGTCATCGGAGATCAGCAAGGGTTTATTGCCAGACCCGCCCAAACTTCAGGAGGCGGTGGACGAGTGGACGCCCGCGGAGCTGTTCTGGGTCGTTAAAAACGGCGTAAAGATGACCGGTATGCCCGCCTGGGGTCCAACCCACAACGACCAAAAGCTGTGGGAGATCGTGGCCTTCCTCGAAAAGTTGCCGCACATGACGGCGGAGCAGTACAAGGAAATGGACAAGATGGCCGGGCCGGGCGAAGGGGATGAAGATCATCATCACGGGGACGAAGGATCTCACCATCAGGGTGATAGCGATCACGGCGATGAGACGGATCATCGGCACTAAATCCATTTCAACGAACGGTAACCACGGCGCTATTTTTCCCCCAAGGACAATAACGAGGTGTTGCCCCCCACCGAGGCGGTGTTAATGGTGAGGGTGCGTTCCACGGCGAAGCGTCGCAGGTAATCGGGGCCGCCGGCTTTGGGCCCGGTGCCGGACAGGCCTTCGCCGCCGAAGGGCTGTACGCCCACCACCGCCCCGATCATGTCGCGGTTGACGTAACAGTTACCTACCCGTGCGCGTTGTTGAATATGTTGGACGACGGCGTCGATGCGGCTGTGGATGCCCAGCGTCAGACCGTAGCGGCTGCGGTTGATGGCGCCGATCACGGCATCAAGATGAGAGGCTCTATAAGAGATGACATGGAGTATGGGACCAAATACTTCGTGTTGCAGTTGCTCGAGACTGTCTATTTGGAAGGCGCGCGGGGAGAAGAAGCAACCGTGCGACGCGGGCGTTACCGTTTTGTAGATCAATCGACCCTCTTTGCCCATGCGCTCCGCATGGGCAAGCAATTTACTGCGCGCCGCCTCGTCGATAACCGGGCCGATGTCGGTGGCAAGCAGGCCCGGATCACCGATATGCAACTCCGCCATGGCGCCCGCCAAAAGATCTACGACCTTGGCGGCAATTTCTTCTTGCAGGAACAGCACGCGCAGCGCCGAGCAGCGTTGCCCCGCGCTGTTGAAGGCGGAGCGCAGCGCGTCCTTGACCACTTGCTCGGGCAAAGCCGAGCTGTCGACGATCATTGTGTTGAGACCGCCGGTCTCGGCGATGAGCGGGACAATGGGCCCTTTGCGCGCGGCGAGGGCTTTTTGCAGTGTGCGTGCAGTTTCGGTGGAGCCGGTGAAGGCTATGCCATTGATGCGTTCGTCGCCCGCCAGCCGCGCGCCGATGACGCGGCCCTCTCCGGGAAGATAATGCAGGACCTCGATGGGAACGCCGGCCTCGTGAAGCAGTTGCGCGGCGCGGTGCGCGACAAGCGGCGTTTGCCCCGCGGGTTTCGCGATCACCGTATTGCCGGCGGCCAGCGCCGCCGCGACCTGACCGGTAAAGATCGCTAAAGGAAAATTCCAGGGACTGATGCAGGCGAACACGCCGCGGCCGTGGTATTGCAGCTCATTGTGTTCGCCGGTGGGCCCGATCAGGATTTGCGGCGCGGCGAAGTCACGGCGGGCGAGGGTGGCGTAATAGCGGCAAAAGTCCGCGGCCTCGCGCACCTCGGCCAAGGCATCGGGCACGGTCTTGCCGCCTTCGCGTACGCACAGCGCCATCAACTCCGTAGTATGTTGCTCGATCAAGGCCGCCGCGTTCTCCAAAATCTCGGCGCGCTGTTCCGCGGGTGTGGCGTCCCATAGCGGCGCGCTATCGGCGGCGATGGCGATGGCCCGCTCGGCCACGGACTCATCGGCATGCACCACCGTTCCGATTTGGCGACGATGGTCGCTGGGATCGACGACCGGATGTCCCTCGCCGTCAATGAGCTTGCCGCTGATGAGGGGCGCGGCATGCCAAAGCCGGTCGGCTGCGGCGCTCATGGCGGCGTCCAGGCCGTGCAATGCGGCCGGATCGGCGAGATTGATGCCCGAGGAATTGCGGCGGTCGGGATATATCTTAACGGGCAAGGGGATACGGGGATGGGGTTTGGGCGTTGCCGCTTGCAACTGGGCGATGGGATCGGCGATCACATCGGCAATGGGGGTATTTTCATCTTCGACGCGATTGATGAAAGAGGTGTTGGCGCCGTTTTCCAAGAGCCGTCGCACCAGATAAGGCAGCAGGTCTTCATGGCTGCCCACCGGCGCGTATATGCGGCAGGGAGGCCTGTTTTCGGTGCTGTGCAGCACCGTGTCGTAGAGGGTTTCGCCCATGCCGTGCAGGCGCTGGAATTCAAAGTCGCGCTTCTCGCCGGCCATCTCGAGGATGGCGGCGACGGTGTGGGCATTGTGGGTGGCGAACTGCGGAAAGACAGCATCGGGGGCATTCAGCAATTTTCTGGCGCAGACGAGGTAGGACACGTCCGTGGCGACCTTGCGCGTGTAGACGGGATAGCCCGGCAAACCGGACATCTGCGCTCGCTTGATCTCCGTGTCCCAATAGGCCCCCTTCACCAGGCGAACCGGAATACGCATGCTATGGCGGCGCGCCAGATCGATGAGCCAGTCCATCAGCGGCAAGGCGCGCTTCTGGTAGGCCTGCACCGCCAGGCCGAATCCTTCCCAAACACCGAGGGCGGGCGAGCTGAAGACCGCCGCGAACAGATCGAGGGAGAGGTCCAGGCGGTCCGCCTCTTCCGCGTCCAGGGTAAGGTTGATACCCGCTTCCTTGGCCTTGCCGGCGATATGCAATAGACGCGGCACGAGTTCAGCCATGACCGTGGCGTGCTGGGCGAATTCGTAACGGGGATGCAGGGCGGAGAGCTTCACCGAGATGCCGGCGCGCGCGAATAGACCGCCATCGAAGGTGGCGGCGTCGGCGGCCAGGGCGGCGATGGCCTCCAGATAGGACGCGGTATAGCGTTCGGCGTCCTGATGGGTCAGCGCTGCCTCGCCCAGCATGTCGAAGGAGTGGCGATAGGTCTGGTGCTCCGCCTTACGGCTGCGGTCCACGGCCTCTTCGATGGTGCGGCCCATCACAAATTGCTGGCCCAAGATGCGCATGGCCTGCTTCAAGGCCACCCGCACCACCGGCTCGCCCAGCCGTGCGGCGAGGCGGCCCAGAAAATCGATCGCCTCACGGTTGTTCGCCACTCCCAGCCTCACAAGCCGCCCGGTCAACATCAGGCCCCAGGTGGAGGCATTGACCAATAGCGAATGGCTGTGGCCCAGGTGTTGGTCCCATAGGCCCTTGCTCAATTTGTCGCGGATCAAGCGGTCGGCGGTGCCGCCGTCCGGGATGCGCAGCAGCGCCTCGGCCAGGCACATCAGCACCACGCCCTCCTGCGATGACAGGTCATATTCATGCAGGAAGGCATCTAAGGTGCCCTGGCGGCGCTGCTGCTGGCGGACGGCCATGACCAGATCATGGGCACGTTCTTTAATGCGCTGCCGAGCCGCCTCGTCGAAGGCCGCCTCGCCGAGCAGGCTTGCGACACAGGCGGGTTCATCGGCGAGAAAGGCATTGTTGACGGCCTTGCGCAGCGGGTCCAACGGGGCGGGGGGTGAGGTGAAGATCATCGGCTGACGTCCTGTACTTAGCGGTATTTTTGCTTATACCATGCTCCGGTTCCTTGCCCTATGTATCGGCCGGAGAGCAAGAATCGGCAACCCGCGCCCGCGGTTTGGCATTGCGTACAAGGGCATTCTAGTTTAACCTTCACTGCCTTTGCATGGCTCCGGCCATGCAGTCCCAGGAGAGGTGTCCGAGCGGTTGAAGGAGCACGCCTGGAAAGTGTGTGTACGCCAAAAGCGTACCGAGGGTTCGAATCCCTCCCTCTCCGCCAATTTCACATATGGGGCATGGTTACAAGCTGCAATGGAAAGAATCGATTGAGTTAGCCGGGATTCGAACCCTCGGTGATCAATCAGTTGGGTTCGACGACCGAGCGCAGCGAGGGAGAACGCCGCATAGCGGCGGCCCGAGTAGGACCTCCCTCTCCGCCAATTTATAGCTGTCAGCGATCAGCCGTCAGCTATTGGCCAGCTGAGCGCTAATAGCTGAACGCTGACAGCCGACAAGCAATGGTGGCTCGGACCGGTCCTCCCGCGACGATACGCTGTGAACCCCGTCAGGCCCGGAAGGGAGCAGCGGCAGCAGCGGATTCGGGTGCCGGGGTCGGGCGGGTTCGAGCCGCCACCCTTTGTGGAGTGAGGTGTGAGGAGTGAAGACTAAGGAACAAAAATCAATGGGTTGCTATATTGATTTTATGGTAATTCTCCTGCCGGCATGCCCCCTTGGTGCGGTAGCTTGCGCTTCCCCCTCACTCCTCACTCCTTACCCCTTTCCGCTTCTATGAGTTATCAAGTCCTGGCGCGCAGATGGCGCCCCCGTAACTTCGGTGAGATGATGGGCCAGGGTCATGTGCTGCGGGCCTTGATCAACGCCCTGGACAATCAGCGCCTGCACCACGCCTATCTGTTCACCGGTACCCGCGGGGTGGGCAAGACCACCGTGGCGCGCATCTTCGCCAAATCCCTTAACTGCGAGCAGGGGCTGAGCGCCCGGCCCTGCGGGCAGTGCAGCGCCTGCCGCGAGATCGACGAGGGCCGCTTCGTGGATTTGATCGAGGTGGACGCGGCCTCCCGCACCAAGGTGGAGGATACCCGCGATCTGCTGGAGAACGTGCAATACGCCCCTGCCCGCGGCCGTTACAAGGTGTACCTCATCGACGAGGTCCACATGCTGTCCACCCACAGTTTCAATGCCCTGCTGAAGACCCTAGAAGAGCCGCCGCCTCACGTCAAGTTCCTGCTCGCCACCACCGACCCCCAGCGACTGCCGGTGACCATTCTGTCGCGCTGCCTGCAATTCAATCTCAAGCGCCTGCCGCCGGAGATGATTCGCGAGTATTTGGAAAAGGTGATGGGTCAGGAGGGCATCGCCGCCGAGGCCGGCGCCTTGAAGCAGATCGCCCGCGCCGCCGACGGCAGCATGCGCGACGCCCTGAGCCTGCTGGACCAGGCCATCGCCTATGGCGGCGGGCGGGTTGTGGAGGCCGAGGTACGGACCATGCTGGGGACCATCGAGCATGGCCATGTGGTGAATTTGCTGGAGGCCTTGGCGGCGGGCGACGGTCCTGCGCTATTGCAACATGTCGCCGCCCTGAGCGAGTTCGCCCCCGATTATGACGGGGTGCTGGCCGAATTGTTATCGCTGCTGCACACTATCGCCGTGGCGCAGGCGGTGCCAGGTGCCGCCGTCGATGACCATCTGGACTCCGACACCGTGCAACGCTTGGCGGCGGCCTTGGGTCCGGAAGATGTTCAACTCTTTTATCAGATCGGCCTGATCGGCCGGCGCGATCTCGTCATTGCGCCGTCGCCGCGCCTGGGCTTCGAGATGGCCTTGCTGCGCATGCTGGCCTTCCGCCCCATGGAGATGGCCCGTCAAAGCCTGGCGCCGCCCCCCGCGCCCGCGCGCAAGGCACAGTCTATTGATCAGGACAAGCCGCGCGCCGCCGCGCCGCCGGCGAAACTCGCCGCCGAACCCAGCCCAGCCGCCGCCATGGAGCAACCCAAGACCGCGGCGGGCGAGGAGCAATGGCACCGCCTGATCGAGCAACTGCCGTTGCAAGGCGTGGTGCGCGCCCTGGCCAATAATTGCGCCCTGATTCGCCGCGTTGATAACGTCTTTCATCTGGCCTTGGCGCCGGGGCATGCCTCGCTGCGCAACGTCAGGGTAGAAGAGCGCCTGCAGGAGGCGTTGAGCGCGCATTTGGGCGAGAAGGTAAAATTGGCTTTTACCGTGGCCCAGTCCGCGGCAGAGACGCCGGCGGCCTTGCAGGAGCGCGCATCGCAAGATCGCCTGCGCGCCGCGCAAGAGGCCATTGCCCAGGACAGCCATGTGCAGAGCTTACAAGAGATGTTTGGCGCCCGTGTCGTGCCGGATTCCGTCCGGCCCTTGGATTGAATCGCTGCAGTGTCAATGAGGAGGAAGCTATGAAAGGGGGCATCGGTAATTTGATGAAGCAGGCTCAGCGTATGCAGGAAAACATGCAGAAGGCCCAGCAGGAATTGGCGGCCATGGAAGTAACCGGCCAGTCCGGCGGCGGCTTGGTGAGCGTGGTGATGACCGGGCGCCATGATGTAAAGCGGGTGAGCATCGACGACAGCCTGCTCAAAGAAGACAAGGAGATGCTGGAGGACCTTATGGCCGCCGCGGTCAACGACGCGGTGCGCCAAATCGAAGCCAACACCCAGGAGAGGATGGCCGGTGTGACGGCGGGGATGGGTCTGCCCGGCGGATTCAAGATGCCGTTCTGATGAACAGTCTGGCACGCGACAAGTCACTCATCGCGCAATTGATGGAGGCCTTGCGCTGCCTGCCCGGGGTGGGGCCGAAGTCGGCGCAGCGCATGACCTATCATCTCCTCCAGCATAACCGCGAGGGTGGGCGCCGCCTGGCCGAGGCCTTGTCGGCCGCACTGGAAAGGGTGGGCCGCTGCAAGATGTGCCGCACCCTTACGGAACAGGAAGTCTGCGCGCTGTGCGGCAGCGCGCAGCGCGATCGTTCGTTGTTGTGCGTGGTGGAATCTCCGGCCGATGTGTATGCCGTGGAGCAGGCCACCGCCTATCGCGGCCTGTATTTTGTGCTAATGGGGCATCTCTCGCCCTTGGACGGCGTCGGCCCCGAGGAATTGGGGCTGGCGCAGTTGGCGGCACGGCTGGACGGCGGCGGTATAGCCGAGGTAATCCTCGCCACCAATCCCACGGTGGAAGGGGAGGCCACCGCCCATTACATCAGCGAGATGGTCCATGCGCGCGGCATCAAGGCCAGCCGCATCGCCCACGGCGTGCCGCTCGGCGGCGAATTGGAGTACATCGACGGCGGCACCTTGTCACACGCCTTCGCCGGGCGGAAATCGATTTGATTTTTTATCTATATCGGCGATCTCGCGCGCGAGAGCTTGCTCAGGCGACGATATGCAACCGGAGAGTCTGAGCGCCGCATGATCATGGTCGGAACGATATGGTTCGTTTTAGGTACTTATGCATTGATGCTCGCCGCTTATTATTTTGCGCGCCACCGCTGGTTTCATGTGCCGGTGATGAGCTGCATGGTGATCGTCGATATAGCGTTCCCCTTTTACCTGTATCTCACCCATGACTGGTATCGCCGTCTGGTGGTGCATGAAGAGATATTCTCTTTCCTGGTCTGGATGCATTTCGGTTTGGTGTTGACCCTCTATGCGCTTTACTTTCTTCAGATTCAAACGGCGCGTAAGATATTTGCGGGTGATGATGAAATCCGGAGTGAGCACCGCAGCCAGGCCAATGCCATCCTCTTGGTGCGCGGTTTGGTGATTGCCACGGCTTTTTTGCTGGTGGAGCCCGAATCCGCCAAGGCCGTGGTCATGTACATGTAATCTTGAAATTCCCCGCGGCTTGACGCGGGGTCGCGGCGCTGGAGGGTAATCGATCGGGAAGAACAGCGGTTCTTCCCCTTGATCAAGCAGGAGGGCTCATTCCCCGTGCGGCGCAGCCGGAATAATTTAACGGGAACCGAATCCTCTTTTCTGTAAAGAGCGCAATTATGCAATTGACCTTATACACCGATTATTCCTTACGGGTGCTCCTCTATCTCAGCCTCAACCCGCGGCGCATGGCGACCATCACCGAAATCTCCGAGAGCTATCAGATTTCGCGCAATCACCTGGTGAAGGTAGTGCACAACCTGGCTACCCAGGGCTTTTTGCAGACCACGCGCGGCCGGGGCGGCGGCCTTACCTTGGCGCGGGCGCCGGCGGAAATCAATATAGGCGACGTGGTGCGGCATACCGAGGTGAATTTTCATTTGGTGGAGTGCTTTGACCGCGAGCACAACACTTGCCCCATCTCCGCCGCCTGTTTTTTGAAAGGCGGCTTGTATGAGGCGCAGCGGGCATTTTTAGCAGTATTGGACCGTTACACCTTGGCGGAGGTGCTGGAAAATCAGGAATGGTTACGCTCGGTATTGCGGGTGCCGGAGCCCGATGTTTCTTAACCTTGCAATGATTCTATGATGCGCCGGTAACTCTTCAGGCGCATTGCGCTGATCCCCCCCGTCTCTATCGCCTGCTGCACCGCACACCCGGGTTCCGTCAGATGGGAGCAATTGGCGAAGCGGCAGGATTGCGTGTAGGGTTGAAATTCCACGAACCCTTGAGCGATTTCCGCAGGGTCGGCATGCCATAAACCGAAATCCCGCACGCCGGGCGAATCAATAAGGTTGCCGCCATGGGGGAGGTGATACAGCGTGGCGAGCGTGGTGGTATGGCGGCCCGCACCGGTGGCGCTCGATAATTCACCGATGCGGATTTCTTGATCGGGCAACAATGACTGTACTAAGGATGATTTTCCGACTCCCGAGGGGCCGCAGAAGACGCTGGTGTGGTCTTGGAGTATCGTGACGAGTTCGGCGATGCCTTGATTCTGCGTGGCGCAGGTGAACAATACGCGGTAACCGATGGTTTGGTAGATGGCCATGAGTCGTGCCGCGCGGTTCCGCGCTTCTTGAGTCAATAGATCGACTTTGTTGATGACGATGACGGCTCTGAGACGGCTGAGTTCGGCCGCTATCAGATAGCGGTCGATCAGCGCGGTATCGAGCATGTCGTCATCTTCCGCGGCAGGATCGGCGCGGGCGGACGCGCGCGGTGCCGTCACTACCAGTAATTGGCTGACATTGGCGGCGACCGGCTTCAGGTCGCCATGGCTGTCGGGGCGGACCAGCAGGGTTTGGCGCGGTTGCAGCGCTAAGACCACCCCTTCGGCTGCCGAGGTGGCTTGCCAGACGACCTTGTCGCCGCAAACCAAGGCGACGATCTTCTTGCGTGCGCTGCAGCGATGGAGTTTCCCTGTTTCATCCTCGATCTCGAGCGTTTGCCCAAAATTGCGGACGACCAGGCCGCTCTCGCCCATGGCGGATTCGGATACCTGTTCTGGGGAAGCGCCAAGCCGCTTCTTTTTATCGTGGTGCGGAGGAGAATGCTTTGCCATAGTTATCGATGCCTTAAGGGCCGGGGGAGGCGGCCAATTTGGCGGCCAAGTGCGATATCCGCACCGGCGCCGGCGGGTGGGAATCGTGATACGCGGAATAAAGGACGTCCGGCGTCAAGGTGGCGGCATTCTCCTCATAGAGCTTGACCAGCGCATGAATCAGATTGCGCGCGTCTGTCTGGGTGGCGGCGAAGTCGTCGGCCTCGAATTCGTGTTTGCGCATCCAGTACGACGACAGCGGTCGGAAAAGAGCGGTGAAATAGGGCGAGATCAGCAAGAACAGCAATAAGGCGCCGGCAGCGGAGCGATGGTGCAGGCCCAGTCCCGTGTAGAACCATTCCGCACCGAGCAACATTCCCAGCACGGCAAAGGCCGCCAGGCTGGCGACGGCCATGAACAGCAGGCGTTTGCGCACATGGCCGTGTTTGAAGTGTCCGAGCTCATGGGCCAGCACGGCCTCGATCTCATCGGCCTTCAGGGTCTTGAGCAGGGTGTCGAAGAACACAATCCGCTTAGTCGCCCCGAAGCCGGTGAAATAGGCATTGCCGTGTCGAGACCGTTTTGATCCGTCCATCACGAAGATGCCGTCCTCGGCAAAGCCGCTGCGCTGTAGTAAACGGACGATTCGCTCCCTCAGGAGCTCGTCTTGCAAGGGCGTGAAGCGGTTGAAGAGCGGCGCAATCAAGGTCGGATAAAGCCACAGCATGGCAGCGCTGAAAAATATCCATACCAGCCAGCCGTAGAGCCACCACCACGCGCCGGCGTGGCTCATCAGCCACAGCAACAGCGCAATGAGCGGCGCGCCCAGGATAATGAGCAGCACGCCCTGCTTGACGGCATCGGCGAGATAAAGTCCCAAAGAGGTACGGTTGAAGCCGAATTGCGCTTCGACGACGAAGGTGCCATAGGCATCCAGAGGCATATCGAGCAATCCCATGAGCAGCAACGCGCTGATCATCAGGGCGGTGCCGGTGGCGACCTCACCCCAGCCGACGGCGCTCCATCCGGCGGCGAGCATATTTAATCCGCCGCCCAGCGTCCAGGCCAAGACCAACAGGGTGCCGACGAGGGTGTCCATTTGCTCCAGGCGCATCTTGGCCGCGGTGTAGGCGGCGGCCTTTTGATGGACCGCAGGGGCGATCCGGTCGCGGAATGCCTCCGGGACCTGGCGCTGATGGTGCAAGGCGCTGGCGCGCTGGCGTTGTGCCAACCACAGATGTAAGGCGCCGACGATCAGCAGGAAGGCCACAAAAATGAAGGTGAAGCCGTTCATGCAGTGATTGAGTTAACCGATATTGCTACAATCGTCGTCATGCTTGTCAATTGTAAGGGGCCTCAATGAGTCAAGATCCTTTGAATTTAATCTGGATCGATTTGGAGATGACCGGTCTCGATACCGGAAAGGATTATATCATCGAGATCGCCACCGTAGTTACTGACGGCTTCTTGAACATCCTGGAGGAAGGTCCGGTAATCGCCATTCATCAGGACGACGCCGTTTTAAGCGCCATGGATGATTGGAACAAGAAACAGCACAAAAAATCCGGGCTGATCGATCGCGTCCGCGCCAGCCGTTACAACGAGGCGCAGGCCGAGCGGCTGACCCTGGAATTTCTCGCCAAGCACGTGCCGCCGCGCAGCTCGCCGATGTGCGGCAACAGTATTTGCCAAGACCGGCGTTTCCTCGCGCGCTGTATGCCGGAACTGGAACGCTATTTCCATTACCGCAATCTGGACGTGAGCACGGTGAAGGAGCTGGCGCGGCGCTGGGCGCCCACGGTGTTCAACGGCTTCACCAAGGAAAGCAAGCATCTGGCCTTGGACGATATCCGCGATTCGATCGATGAACTGCGTTATTACGGGCAGCACTTCTTGCGCCGCGAGGAACACAAGGGGGCATCGTAAACGGCTTCTTTATGCGGGTTTGATCTGTTGTTGCACTGGCGCTCGGTGCTACCCGCGTGGCGCGATACTCAACGGCAGGCTCAAGGTCACTTGCACATTAGGTGCATCCTGGGTGACCCCCACCCCAAGGTTGAAGTTGACTGTGGTGTGGGGCTTTACCCGATAGGACACGCCGATGAGTAAGACGCCGACCTGCAGTCGTTGGGAGCCGGTTATCGTCTGACCATTCTGCTGGGCGGGATCCACGGTATTGTGGCTGTATCCGAGACTGAAGGAGGCATCCTGGTTTAAAGCCAAGCCCATGCCCAGACCGGCACTCACAGAATTGCCGGGCGATATAGTCGGTCTTCCGGCGATATTTACCTCGCGCTCCAGATTCCATAAATAACTCACGCTGCCATAGAATACGGCGGGGTCGGAAGGCAATGTAAAGGTGAAGGACGGCTGTATTCCCCAAAAGCCGGTGCCGGTGGGCAATTCCAACTGCAAACCGTTTGGCGCGACGGGGACCTGGAAGGGACCCCTGCCGGTATCGGATTTGATGCGCAGATTGCCGATGAAATATGGCCAACCGTTGTCGCCATCGTTGAACTGGTAATGGGCCGCCATCTCTACGTCACCCAAACCTTGTCCCCAAGCCTTGGTAATCGTGTTTTCTTGTGTTCCTTGGTTCAAGGGGCGACTCGATATCTGCTCGTCGCTACGGACGAAAGGGACACGTGCCTCCAATTCAAAATGGCTGGTGATACCATAGCGCAGTCCCACGGCCATCGTAACCGTGTCGCGGCGTACCGAATCGATGTTGATGGACCCGACGAGGAGGGCGGGGAGGATGGTATAACCCTCCAGGTTCACCTGGGTCACGGAAGAGTTGATATACTGAAACTGTGGTTCTACTACCAGAATGCCTCGCGGAGTGAGTATGCCCCGCTGTTCCAAGATATCGGCAATCTGAGCCTGTGTTTGCCTTGGCTGCGGGGCTTGTCCCACAGGAGTTGAAGGGGTCGCTAGCTCGGTGGAGTCATTGCCCCCCTTATCCGTGGCGTCTAGTTGAACCTTAACGTCACCGCCCCCCGCCTCGATGGGTGGGCTTTGCTCCGCTCCGAACGTTGCAGGCGAGATCACAATGCTCAGGGCCAATGCGGAAAACAAGGTTCGGTATAATTGCATGACTCAACTGTACTCTATTCGTTGGTTTCAAAGCCTTCATAAAATGCCCGTGGCCTTTAACTGACTATCGGGGTGGGTGAGGTCTTATTTGCGATCGAGTAGTTTCACAGCGCGTAGATGTACCCTTAGCTGGGTTTGCCTGCTTCCTGATCAATCTGCAAAATTTGATGCTTCAAGAAACTAACCATCGTTATTCTTCTATATTTTTTATAAGAGACAATAACCGCGCGTATTCTTCGTGTAATGCCCAATCAGCGCAGCGACCGAACCAGTTCCTGGCCTATGCTCCTGCCCAAGGCATTGCTGCGAAACTGAGACATACCGGATACATCGATTTGGAGCACAGTGAGGTTCTGGATCAGCTGGGTGTCCAGGCTGTTTTGAATTACAGTCAAGGCGCCGCCAGCAAAATTTGCTGGTACATCCGCAGTCACGAGATTATGCTCGCCATTTTGAACGAGCTGAATCAGCTTGTTCTGATCCGAAGCTAAAGGGTTTGCTCCGCCCGAGGTTCGTCCTAAGCCCGACAGATCCAAGTTAAAGTGGGTCTTGACCGTGCCATCTATCATCACCAGCTGTTCCAAGCCGACATTGATATTCAGGCCGTCTGCGGTAATGAACCCACCACGCAGTTTAGCCAACTCCTGATCCGGGACTTTTGGCCAGAGGGTGAAGGGATCATTCACTTCGCCAGCGAAGACCAGGCACACCGGCAAACAGGTTGCCATTAACGCGCATATCACCCGTGCCAGCCGGTGGTGCACACCTGCGGCGCAAGGTTTGTTGCCTGTAATATGTTCAAAACTCATAGGGACCTGGCAGAGATAAAAATAAGCCGGCAATGCCTTGCCGGGGAAGCACGGTATCCAACGGGGCGCGGGCAGTCTCTCGCCATTCCTCAGCGCGGTTGAAGTGGGCAGACGCGACATCGCTTTTATTGCGGATGACAAAGGCGAGGCCATTCCAGATTTTTTCAAAGCGGCTGCGTGCCATCGCCCGTGTTCCCCTGGCGGGATCTCCTAACAATACATAGCGTCTGTCTATGCCCTTAATAACAACGAAATGATTGTAGCCATCGTCATTGATCAACGTTATGGCCGGTACGCCGATTTTCGCCAGCTCCTCCAAAGGTAGGCGAAAGCCATCCGCTGGAAAGCCCTGTGATTCCAGGTATAGCTTCATATCCAACAACGAGAAGCCGTCACGCTTGATCTGTTCCTGATCCCCGTTCCGGTACATGTAATCAAATATGTCGTGCTCGCTCACCGGGAATTCGTAGTGATAGGTCAACAAGGTGGCGACAGCTGCGGAGCCGCAGCTAAAGTCCCTCTCCTGTTTAATGGTGGAGAGGAAGCGGGCTTCCTGGTTGCTGGTTACCGGGACACGCAGATTGACGTTGGGTGTCGAGATGTACTGGGTGCCGGCGATGCTTGATATTGTGCAGCAGCCGTACATGACTGCAATAAATGCAAGCTGTCGGGAAATTGAAATGTGCGGCGCTGCGGTCATGATAGCAACATCTCCCGAGCCACTGCCGACTCTACGGGTGGACTGAATAGTTCACGATAGTGGCGTTCTGGATAATAACGTTATTACCGGAATTCTGTATGACGGTGGCAAGGCCGCTGGCTCCGGCAAAAGAACCATTGCTGACGGTATTGCCGCCCGTGACGCTGGACTCAACGATATTGTGGTCAAGCTTCGCTTTTTGGCCTATATCGCTGAGCTGGACATTGATCTCGCCGATATTAATGGTGTCGCCGCTTCCGCGCGCACGTTGCACGGCTAAATCGTTGTCGGCTAGGGGAGTCAGTTGTGCCGTGGTGTCGTGCATCAAGTCACCAGCGGTCTCATCGGCCAGCGCAAGGCCCCCGCAGCTGCAGCACATCGCCAAACCAATTGTTGTTGCGAGTCGCCTCATCATGGTGCTTCCTCTCACCCGCTCGAAAGCTTTCCTAAACCCCCGCTGGGGTGGAGAGGCCCGGGAGCCTCCCCACCACCAAGTGTGCGGGGACGAGTCGTCTTTCTCTTTCTTTAGGGATTGTTATTCACATTCGCCTGTACCGTGAAGCTCTGCTGTATGGAGCTGTTGTGCCCGCTGTTCTGGGCGTTCGCAGTGATGCCGGCTGAACTGGTGAACGATCCGCCATCAACGCTATTGGTAGTGGTGTTGGTGTAACCACCATCGCCCATGGCTACAGAATTATTTGACACCGTGGCAGAGAGATCGCTCTTGGCCACTGCAGTGCGGTGTATTGAATTGTCGCTCTTGTCAACCGTAACTGTTTTCGTGTCGGTGTTGTTGGAGTCTTCAGTCTTGGTGTTTGTCGAACTGTCGGTGTTGCCGGAGTCCTTGGTCACGTTGACCGTTTTAGTGTCGGTCGAGGTCTCGGTGTTGTTGGAGTCCTTGGTCACGTTAACGGTTTTGGTGTTGCCGGAGTCCTTTGTAACGTTAACCGTTTTCGTGTCAGTTGAGGTCTCGGTGTTATTGGAGTCCTTGGTCACGTTGACCGTTTTCGTGTCGGTGTTTGTTGAACTGTCGCTGTTGTTGGAGTCTTTTGTGACGTTGACCGTTTTCTTGTCGGTGTTGTTGGAGTCCTTCGTGACATCGACCGTTTTCGTGTCGGTAGCGGTAACAGTCTTGGTGTTGTTGGAGTCTTCGGTCTTGGTGCTTGTTGAACTGTCGCTGTTGTTAGAGTCTTTTGTGACGTTGACCGTTTTCGTGTCGGTCGAGGTCTTGGAGACGTCAGTCGTGTTGGTAGTCGTGTCGGTCGAGGTCGTCGTATTGCTGGAGTCTACAGTGTTGTTGTTCAGGGCATTATCAACAGCGGCAGACTTATTAGTGGCTGTCTGAGCTTGACCGCCATTGTCCGCGTTCGTCGTAGGCGTGGTATCGGCCCATGCGGCAGTGCTGAGGCCAAGGGCAAGTGCAATAGCGGTTACTAAAGGTTTTGTGTTCATAGTAAATCCCTTCCTGGATAATTTAAGTTGCATGTGTGCAAAGATTGAAAACCCCTCAACTGTCGCTGACAGACAACAGGTTGACAAATTCAGAATCAGCAAGATCGATACCATAAACTAAAGGGATTAGATAACCTCCAGATTTAACTAGCTAAATAAAGTGATGGACTTGAATGTCGAAATTTGCAGACTGTTGGAAACCAGCAAACTGTAAATGAAATCTTGCGCAACAGATTCGGCATAAGGAGTGCGCTCGCGAAAAGCAATTATCAGCAATTCAGATAATTGAAACTTACTGGTAAAGTAAATTGTTATTGAACTTAGATTAATGGATAGATAAAAAGTGTAAATGTTTTCGACTAGGCTTGCCTTATAACTGGGTTTCAGAAGATCAAGATTGCGTATGCTGGCCTAGGGCCGAAACGACATGCTCGCGTACCATTAGACGACAGACGACCTGCGCGAACCAGTCGCTTGACCGCCTCGTTTATCTTTACCGCTATGGCGTACTCCCGATGTCAAACTGACACCGCACATATACATGAAATGTGCGTAACATGTCATGCGCTTACGTAATGTAATGATCATTTATCTCATATTACGGGCAACAGCTTACGGGCAACAGCAGCAAAAGAGATTTGGTTCCGACTATCAATTCATTGTGACACGGTTACAATTGCACGCGTTGTTACGGACTCTTGACAATTATTATGTCAAATATCGTCACTAAAAGAGGGGGTATGTGAACTAAGACCATTTACC
>Ga0153916_10001249_pt1 | contig 18056 bp, 15 predicted proteins | sample Opewatmetagenome_FD_109642 | JGI IMG/M metagenome (GOLD analysis project Ga0153916, IMG submission 109642) | Freshwater wetland microbial communities from Ohio, USA - Open water 3 Core 3 Depth 4 metaG | ecosystem: Environmental > Aquatic > Freshwater > Wetlands | place: USA: Ohio, Lake Erie... | reverse complement strand
GCAACATCGCAGGAGTAGTGATTCCCGGACGCGTAGACAATGCCAATGATTCTGACTGGGATAAGACGATGGCAGTCAACGCACGTGGTACCTACTTACTGTCCAAGTTCGCTGTACCATATCTCAAGAAAACCCAAGGCGTCATAGTCAACACTGGCTCATCAGTCGCATTGAAGGGAGTCAAGGATAGGGCCGCCTATACTGCATCCAAAGGGGCCGTAGTATCACTCACTCGAGCGATGGCTGCAGATTATGTGGAGGACCGAATACGGGTCAACTGTATTTGCCCGGGTACCACTGATACGCCGTCGCTGGCTCAGCGGATTTCTCAGCTGCCAGATCCTGAGTCCGCAAGAAAGCAGTTCATAAGCCGTCAACCTCTGGGACGATTTGGCAGGCCCGAAGAGATAGCTGAGGGCATCCTTTTCTTGATTGTGAACGACTTCTGCACGGGGACCATATTGTCGGTAGACGGAGGAATGACGGTCTAAGAATCCAGAGTTAGGTACTTTGATAGAACGCTTGGCTTCTATCTTGCTGTCCAGCCACCATCGATTTTTAGATCTGACCCGGTCATGTAGGCCGACTCATCACTCGCTAGGAAGAGTATGCCGTATGCGACCTCATCGGCCGTGGCCCAGCGACCCATTACGCCTTCGGATTCGAACTCCTTCTTGACGACTGCATAGTCTACACCGCGCTCGCGGGCTTGTTTTGTCACATCACTGACAAGCATTGGTGTATCTGTCGCGCCGGGCGAGACCGAGTTCACTCGAACTCCGTAGGGCGCGAGGTCGAGTGCAAGAGCCCTCGTGAAACCTAGAATCCCGGCCTTTGTTGAACAGTAGTTTGCATGATTGACTTGACCAATATGGGCTGCCACGGATGCCAGTGTGACGATTGAGCCGTGCTTCTGCTTCTTCAAGTATGGCACGGCGTATTTGCAGGTATAGAAAGTCCCTCTGAGGTTGACGTTGATGAGCAGGTCATAATCTTGATCCGAGAAATCCTCGATTGGCCCAACTCTTACGACACCTGCGTTAGCAATCAAGACGTCAATTCGCTTGTACTTGGCTACTACTCCATCGATCATTCGCTTGACTTCGTCGGGCTTGGTCACGTCACACTTCTGGGTGGTTGTTCTTTCCTTTCCTTCTTTGATTAATGCCAGCGTTTCCCTCAATCCCTCTTCGTTCACATCAGAGAGAACCTGAATTGCTCCTTCTCTGGCGAGAAGGATCGCGGCAGCTCTGCCGATGCCTGAAGCAGCCCCAGTCAACACAATGACTTTGTCTTTCACTCTCATCTCCAGCACTCACCTCACTGCAATTTGCCTATCAAGCGTTGAGAGCCTCTCGCATCCTGACGAAGTGATTAAGTATGCATCTTCAATGCCTATGAGACCGTACTGTCCGAAAGGTTGCCACACCTCAATGTCGATCGTCATGTTCGCTTGGAACGGAATAGTTGCTGTTCTCATTGGAGAGAACATATGCAGTTCTTCACATTCGAGCCCAATGCTGTGACATGTGATGAACGGTCGCAACACCTTCTTCAAGGTCTTGTGATATTCGAGTGCGCCCTTAAGCACCTCGCCCGGGTTCACACCGGGTCTGATGTTCCGAACGCAGAAGTCCTGAACTTTGATTAGGCGGTCCATGGTTTCCTTGGCACCATCAGGAATCTCTCCGAGCACGAACTCACGGCTGAGGTCTGAGACGTACCCTTGCCAGACTGCCCCTATGTCTATCCGACTCAGGTCTCCCCTCGTCATTCTTGTGCCTATGCCCGGAGCTTCCGGGTCCGAAGGTCCAATACCGAGAGTCAGGTGGTCCCAACCCGGCGCACCCAGCTCAATTATCTTCTGACGTGCGACTTCCAGTAGCTCGTTGTCTGTGACCCTCTCATGAGCGTCCTCTATGACCGCACGGATTGCAGATTCGGCCACCTCTATCGACCTCTTTATGCGGCGCAATTCCTCCTTGGACTTGACAAGGCGCATCTGAAGGAACACATCGTCCGCTTCAACGAAGTTCGCTTCGGGGAACTTTGAGCGAAGGAACTCCGATTGGTATCTTGGCATGAGTCCCTCTAAACCGATGGTCTTCTTCTTGCCTCCATGCCACTCAGTCATCTTCTCTGCTACTCCCTGTAGTGCCTGTTGCGGCGAGACAATGCCGGTCGTGTCTTTGACCCACGAGACCCTGTCAATGCTACCATAGGTCATCCAGTAAAACAGACTGAGTTCGCCGTCTCTTCGAACGAGGGATATGTAGGGGAACTGATTCTTCAGAACCCAGAGGATGGGGTTTTCTGCAACGTGAACGACAGGCAGCCCTGTAGTGTAGAAGACATTCGCGTCGGTCGATGCAACCAGGATATCTATTCCTGACTGTTCGAGAATCTGGGACGCTCTTTTCTTGTCATAACCTATTGGCTCCATAGGCACTATCTCCCTCTCAAAGGACAGTCACTCGGCGGGTTTCTACTGCTCGAACAGATCCATGAATACTTCCATCTTCTGCAAATCGGCCATATTGCCCTTGGGCTTGAGCTGGCCGCCCATGAAAGCCTCCATCGGGTCCATTTCGCCGTTGGATATCTTCAGGAAGAGGCCGGAATCTACTGCCAAGCTCATGTCCGGGTTCGCGACGGCGCCGTCCACTAATTTCGCTTTGCCTGAACCGTCAAATACCATCTGAACAGGATATTTGAGATCCGTAAACGTCAGCAAGAATATCTTCTTGTACCCCACGAACTGCCCCGACACATCGGGGTTCTTGTCAAGCAGCTGAATCCACTTTTGCAGTGCGTCCCTAACATCCTTTTTTGTAGCCAATTGAAAGAACCTTCTTTGTCACGTTGAGAGTCCGAATCCCGCAGGCGAGTATTTAGACTTAACCTGAGGCGGATAATTCCTTGGTCTGCATGTTCTCAGTCCTTGGTTTCATTGTGCGACTCCTGCCTCACAGATTCCACCATGACTTGCCGTCTCCCGAGAAGGAATGAGCTCGCAACAACTGCGGCTATTCCTGCGAGTAGAAGCGCGAAAGAAAACTGATCCGGAGGAGCACGAGCAAACACGAAGAGATAGACGAGGGCAGGGACCACCTGAATAGGTACCTGCTGAATCGGAACCAAGATACTGGCCTGGCCTGACCTGAATGCAGTCTGAAGGGTGCTTATCCCAAATACGTTCGTCAGGACCAAGGTCAGTGCTGCAAATGAGAAGAGCACGAGCTCTGGCAAGACGAAGGTCCCAGTGAGCACGTGATCTATGGTTCCCATCAAAGGACTGATCCAATAGTTCGAGAGTGCAAACATCACACCTGATGCCAATGCTAATGAAATGGCTTTGAGTCTGACTGAGTGACGTTCGGTTGCTATGAGCATAACCATGATTGCGAAGAGAACCGTCGTGAAGATCGATATTCGCAATAGGAACCCCGACTCAAGAAAATCGTATTCTGAAGCTGGAATGACTAAGGAACTGGCTCCAATTAGGACAATGGCCACGATCATGAGTGCTATGCCGGCTGCTTCTGCCGCTCTAATCGATTCATGTATTAGCTTTATTGACCCGACGGCCAGAACGACGAGACCTGCGGCCATCAAGCCAGGCACGAGCGCAGGGCCAATGAGGTTTGTCGCTAGCATAAAGAACACGGTACCCAGCGCGAGCTGAAGAACAAGGCCAAAAATCCACATAGGATTCTTTACCAGGGTCCTCATGAATCTCTGATCCCTTGCTTCTGGAGGAACTTCGTTTACGACTTTCTTCTGTACTAGTGTGCCGACATTGTTTGCGATTCCGGATGACACGGCAAGCGTGACTCCAAGCAGGTAAGACATTGGTCCGCGCCTTCGATGGGTTCAGACAGAACCTATATGGGCGGGATTTAAACATGCCTTGGTCGCAAGACAATGAAACGGTACATATTCTTCCAAGCGCACCCCGATGATTTGGAGCTGAACTGTTCTCAACTCTTGCACTATCTTGGCATCATCAGCGCAAAAGAGCACGACATCCGGATAGCCTCCGTGACAAAGGGAGAGTTCGGGCTGCCGGGCTTCAAGTATGACAGATTCAAAGGCGACATCTTGGCGGGGGTCAGGACTAGGGAGCTCTATGCAGCCGCGCGAATACATGCGATCCAACCTGATCATGTTGACTTCTTGGGCTATGTGGACGGTCTAGTTCCATTCAGCAGTGGATTCGTTGGGAGAATCGCAAAGTACCTGAATCAGCACAGACCTGATGTAATCGTCGCCCCTGAAGGGCTTTACACTTGGTACTATCACAAGGACCATGTCAATACTGGGCGCGCCGTTTTCTACGTTATTCACCATGGGCTGATTGACTTTAGTCCCGCGCTGTATTTCTATAACACACTTGCTCCCAATGTCTTCTTTCCTTTCCCAGCTGAAGGGTTTCGTATCACGGAGCGACTAATCGAATGTCACAGAACCCAATTATGGCTATTGAAGCGAATGAAGCACTTAGTCCGACCCTTTGCTATTCTTTCAGGGTTCAAGGTTAGGGGCACGAGGTACGCAGAGGCGTATCGCAGGGTCTATTTCGGAGATGACAGCAGAGAGAAAAACAAGGCTGGTCCCCTGGCCTCAACGTTCACTCACTTCTATTCGGGTCTCCCGTTCTTCCAAGCGAAGTATCCGCAAGCTATCCTTGAACAGATGCGAAAGGCCAGTCGCGGTTCCCGAGTGTAACGTGATGGAGTGACAACCTTTATTCTGGAGTCTGCATCGAAGTCTCCTCATGGCCCAAGTCAAGTTCGGTCTCATTGGCTGCGGAGACGCGGGCGGCTTCCATGTCATGTCCTCCAAGGACAATCCTGACTCATCTGTCAGATACGTGGCCGCTCATGACATCAATGACAAAGTCTTGGCCCGGTTCTCAAGACTGCACAAACTGACTCCCTACGCTGAGCTTGGCAAGTTCCTTGCGAGCGATATTGATGCTGTCTTGTTGGCTGTTCCTCACTACCTGCACGCAAGCTTGGCAAAGAGAATTGCTGAGGCAGGAAAGCACATCCTCTGTGAAAAACCAATGGCGACAACCTTGGAAGAATGTGATGAAATGATTGCCGCGGCAAAGAAGGCATCAGTAAAGTTCATGATTGCAGAGAATCACCGTTTCCTTCCTGCACATAAGCTTGTAAAGCAGGTCATCGAAGAAGGACTAATCGGAGACATCTTCCTGGGGCGGGCATATGAGGGTGCCTTCGTACCATCTCGCGTTTTTCTCGACGCTGACAATTGGCAGTTTACATTCGACAAGGGTGGCGGAGGCGTCGTTGCCGATCAGGGCTGCCATAAGTTTGCCACTCTTAACTGGATGCTCGGTGAGGTCGATAAGGCTCAGTGTTGGTTGGGAAAAGGACTCAATTCTCCTCCGAACAAGGCCGAGGACTCTGCCATAGTATTGCTTCGATACAAGAGCGGTGCGATGATCACTGTTGATGTCTCATCGGTTACGGTTCATCCATTGACCAACAGGATGGAACTGCATGGAACGAAGGGGACGATTCTGGAGGATCATGCCTGGGAGAATCCAGTAAGCATATTCTCGTCGCATGACAAGGCGCAAGTGAAGGGAGAATTCTACTCACCGAAAGTCGAACATGGTGTTTATCCCAAGTATTACCTCATATCAGCAAGGGAAGAAGATGCCCATTTTGCAGACTGCATACTGAAGGACCAGCACCCGGAGTTCACTCCTGAGCAAGCCAAGCAAGCTATTGCAGTAACGCTGCTATCGTATTTGTCCGCAAAGAAAGGAGCTCCCGCGTCAATGAGCGAACTAGCAACAATCGCAAAGACCAAGGGCACGAAGAGCATTCTTGATGGTCTAGACAGAGCCATTCAAAGAAACTACGATGCGATGCATTGGACATAGTGAGCAAGGAGGTCTTCTCTGATAATGACTTCACGTCTTACAGTATCGAACGGTTGGTTCGTGGATGAGAAAGGACGCAGAGTGCTCCTTCGAGGAGTAAACGTTGGAGGAAGCTCGAAAGTACCTGCAAGACCGAATGGTGCGACCCACATCAAAACAGATTTTCGTGACCACAGAGACGTGTCCTACATCGGCCGGCCTTTCCCACTCTCCGAGGCCGAGAGTCATCTTAGGAGAATCAAGCACTGGGGTTTCAACTGCCTTCGTTTTCTCGTGACTTGGGAGGCAATCGAGCACAGGGGCCCTGGGGATTATGATAAGGAGTACCTCGAGTATTTGCAGGAAATCTTGAAGATTGCAGAAGAGTTCAAGCTGCATGCCTTCATTGATCCTCATCAAGACGTATGGAGTCGAATGTGTGGCGGAGACGGGGCTCCCGGTTGGACTCTCGAGAAGGTTGGTCTTGACCTCACGAAGTTCGATGCCTCCGAGGCGGCATTCTTGATGCAGCGCCGCTACAATCCCAACGACCCCAAGGCATACCCACCGATGAGCTGGCCGCAGAACAAGACCCGTTTTGCCGCTGCAAATATGTGGACGCTTTTCTTCGGAGGTAAGGACTTTGCACCCTCCTGCTTGGTTGAGGGGCAAAACGTACAGGACTATCTGCAAGAACACTACTTCAACGCTCTGAAGCAGGTAGCTGCATTTGCCAAGGACATGGATTATGTCTTGGGCTTTGATACGCTGAATGAACCGGACCAAGGTTGGATTGGGGCCAAGGTTGACGGGTCGAACGTTGACTTGAGTACCGTGATTGGCTACGGTTTCACACCAATGGATGCGATGGCAACCGCATCCGGGTTCCCACGGACAGTAGGCTATAGAGAGATCAAGCGCTTCGGAGTGAAGGAAACCCGCAAGGACATCATGAATGCGGCGAGAGTCTCCGTATGGCTCAAAGGATGCCCGGACATCTGGCGGACTGAGCGCATTTGGGACCTTGAGAGAGACCAGCCACGGATCCTTAACAACGACCACTTCATGAAGAGGCGGGGTGTGGAGGTCGACTTTGTAAGAGACTACCTTTCACCCTTCGTCAATCGTGTAGCAAAGGAGATCAGGACCGTGATGCCTCATGCTATTGTTTTCTACGAAGGCTCTACGGAGAAGACCATCATGGGCCAACCTCTTCGGATAGACGTGCCTCCGAACTCCGTTCATGCCGCCCACTGGTATGATGTAGGTACAATCGGGACAAAGAGATTCATGGAAAAGGCAAGCTATGATATCGCGAAAGGAACCACTGTAATCGGACCTGGCAACGTTGCACAGATGTTCGTGAGGCAGCTGAAGGGGATTGGCGAGGGTACCGCTCAGGTGTCCAGAGGCGTTCCGACTCTCATAGGTGAGTTTGGTCTCTGCTACGACCTTGACCAGAAGAGTGCATATGGGAAACTGAAGACAGATCCCCTTGAAGCTTGGAAGACTCACGAGAGAGCTCTTTCGAAGTACTATAACGCTCTCGATGCAAGTCTGCTGAATAGTACGCAATGGGACTACACTTCCGACAATACAAACGAGTGGGGCGATCAATGGAACCTTGAGGACTTCTCGATATTCAGTGTGGACCAACTGAAAGAGCCCGATGATATCAACAGCGGAGGAAGGGCGATTCGCGGATTCTGTCGTCCTCACTTCATCACCGTTGCGGGCACCCCCACACGGATGAAATTCGACATGAGGACTGGGTCGTTCGTGTTTGATTTCGATGCTGATCCGAGCGTTTCCGACGGCACCACCATCTATCTGCCGGATGTGCAGTACCCGGAGGGTTTCACCATCAGGCTCTCCGAAGGAAGGCACGAGTACGACAAGAAGGCCCAGGTATTGCATGTATATACTGGGCAGAAGGGTATTCACTCGGTTAGCGTGTCGCGTGAACACGCGATCGAATTCGGGTGGGAAGAGGACGAAGAGGAAGCGAAGACGTGACGTACTCAAAGGTTCGTCCCACTTCGTGAACTCTTGGGTCTCTACCCTGCCGTCTCTACACCCGATTTGAGCGAGAAGGCAGTGATGAAGTACCGCATTGCGAAGGCTAGCATTCCTAACCCAAGGGCGAGTCCGAAGAGGTCTACTGCGACCGCGTATATTGATGCGGGTAATACGAAAAGCCCCACGAGTAGCACGGCAAGGCCGATACCTCCGCCTACAACGAGCTGGACAACACCGTTCATGATGAGACTTGCCCTGTATGCGAGTTTCATCGGAAACCGAGAGAAGATTACGCGCCCGGAAGCCGCGTCGACTAGCGCCTCGTAACTCTTGAAAGAGTAGCTGTACCTCAGGTGCCATACCGGAACATGGACCAGAAAGACCGCTGATACGTTGACATCGTAATCTATCCTGTTGACTACTCCTACATCCTTCAGAGCTTCTTTGAGAAGAGCTTCTTTCACTTCACCTTTCGCGAGTTCGACTGCCTTGTCCCGGTCGACGTGTACTGCTTCTTGGAATCCGCCGGAATCAAGCACGAGTTCCCGTTTGAAAAACTCCTTTCTTCTAGTCGGAATGACAAATCTACGCAAGTGCTTGGGTATGCCTGGATGAGCCGGTACGAATACATCCCTGTGAGTGTCGATGTGGCCTGATTTTAAGAAGATCTTCGTTCTGGACGTTTTTTCAGAATGACTTCCCGAGAAGTCCGGTTTCCACTGATTGCCGGTGTAATCCGACGACGCCTTGATTCCCACGACCCAGAAGGGCCAGTAGACCAGTCTGTGATCCCTAATGTTGGCTTTCTGGTCAAGGCCCTTAGGAGCACCCAACTGCTTTACCACCCAGCTGAACAGCCTGTCTCTTGACTGTTGCAATGTGAACTGGGTGCGCATGATATAATGCTCCTTCGAAATCTCTCCTGTAGGGATTTGTATTGTCGTGCTGCAATATGGGCAAACGACCGTATTGCTGAGCTCAGGCACCTCGACCTTGCCTTTGCAGTGAGGGCAGATTACTTGTTTCATGAGGATACCTCCGCGATTATCTTGAGACTCTCCTTCAGAGAGTCTCCCTTCTCACGGCTCTTACCATCCGCCGTCATGGTAATCTGGTACCTTAGCACTCTGCCTAGGGTCTTTACTGACTCTGCCCACAGGACCGCTGCGCCGAACAGAATGATCAGGGGCAAGAGAATCGCTTCTCCTGAGCTTCCTGACGCAAACTGCAAAATGAAGAAAGTGGCGATAGGAAGCGATAGGAAGAGAAGTGCAGACGAGATCAGCAGACCGAGGCTCTTCAACCATTGGCTGGCCTTGTAACGTTTTGTGACTGGCACCTCGGCACAAAGCACCTGGCCCGTCACACCCGATAGCGCTACTCGGAATGTTCCATTGTGATAAGTGTACGGAACCAACCAATAAGGCGCATGAATGTAGCTACAGGACTTGAAATTCATCTCAAGCTGATAGTCGAAAAGACTGGTCATTGTCCTAAGAAGCGTGTTGCGGTCCTTCAGAACCTTGTTGACCCGAGCTCTTGGTTGAGCATCGGTCTCTTCGAGTTCAGAGTTCAGTAACAGCGCTGACTGAATGGCTTTGATGTCGAAGGTAACGGACTCAGCATCTCCGATGGAGTCGACGAACTCTTCAACGCCGAAGTCGGATGCGTGGCGTCGTGCGAGCACCCAAATCGGTTCGTGACTGGTCGTCTCATTCTCGATCTTGGTCCAATAGGCTGAGGCTACTCCAGTCTGGGTCTTCTTGCCGCCCGAGTAGTGTGTCCTGCAGTCAGCGTCAACCCGTATCATCGGTAGCCATTGCAGCATGGGAGTCTCAATGTCCACCGCCTTGGCAACATGTGACCCAACAGACCTGGCCGCGACGGATGCAATCCAATTGCGAACAACTTCGCTGGCTTCTTGGACGGCGAGTCTGTTCGGAATCATAGAATGCTTCAGTGTCTTTCCAGTATCAACCTCAAACGTGTATCCGCAGTACGGACATGTAGCGATAACATCGTCGGCACCCAACGGATACGCCGCATTGCAGCTTTGACATCGGTATTCAATCAGGCTGATTTCTTCCGACTCAATGGGCGTAGCGCTGCTTTTGGGTCTTGGCTGTGCTTCATCTGCTTTCCCTGAGGTAGGCAAGGTCGAATCAGACTCCTATGGACTTCGTAACATTAGCCAGCATCGCGCGCGGTGTAAGACAGCTGGCTGGCGTCCGTCCATGGGTACGAACGAGTTCACCCTTTTCACGTTCTCCCCACTACGATACAATTACAGATTCACCCTTACTACTTATAAAAGGCAATGCTGTTTGGCTCCCTATTCGATTTGGGAGAATGGAGCAAGAGAACAGACAGCCAGGTGACGAACAATGAAAGACTATGATATTATAGTCGTCGGTGCCGGCCCGGGCGGTTCGATTGCCGCCATGGAAGCTGCCAGTCGCGGCTTGAAGACGGTGTTTTTTGAGAGAGGACGAAAGCCCGGAGAGAAGAACTCATCCGGTTGTGGACTTGGGCCAAGGATGTGGCAGGATTTTCGATTCATGACTGAACTGACGCCAGACTCCTGCCCGTCAATGAGGGCTGGAGCCGCATCTAGGAGTTACTTCGTAAATAAGCAAGGTGTCGTGGCTGGCTATGTTATGGCCCGACCAACAGAATCGGTGTCCTACGAACCAGCAAAGAGCTTCATAACAATGAATGTCTACAGGAGCGACTTCGACCCGTGGCTGGCCACATATGCGACGAATGCCGGTGCAGAACTAAAGACCTCCACGCTGGTAACGGGACTCATGCGGGAAGACGGCCGAGTAACTGGTGTCATTGACGAACACGGTGAGAAGTATCGGGGTTTGGTTATAGGTGCTGATGGCGTTGTCTCCATGGTTGCCCGGGAATGCGGCCTTAGGAAGAGATGGGGACAAGACCACGTCACACTCATACCGCAGTACGACTATGCAGTTGATCCCCGGAAGATTGACGATATCATGGGCGACGAAACACTCGCTGTCTGGTGGTCTGCACTGTTTCCAGCTGCGTATCATGTGTTCTTCCATGACGGGTTTCATATTGGTCTCGGCAATTGGATGACATGGTGGGACAAGAACCCGCTTTCTTACCTCAACCAGGTTGTCAATCTTGAATACTTCAAGAGGCTTGTCAGGATTCTTGACGCTCGCCCCCGGGAGTATCATGTTCACCTGCTCCCATGGCAAGGTACCCCGACAGACACACATGCAGACAATGTCATTCTGGTGGGCGACGCTGCTGGCGTCCCATGTCCTCTTGAGGCTGAGGGTATCTATCCGGCTATGATGACCGGCAGAGCAGCAGCTGAAACCGCTGCAGAGGCTATATCGGCGGGCGACAGATCTAAGGAGTTCTTGGATCTTTACGATAGGAAATGGCAGCAGACAAGTGTCGGAGAAGAGTTCAAGACCGGTCCGGAACTGGCCCACATCTGGAGGGCCCTACCTTTCAGTCCCAAGGAGACAATGACATGGTTCGTTCCGATGATTATGGAGATTCTAGGCGGCATACTCGATTGGTCCCAGCCTCACGCCGTACGAGTCAGGCAGGTGATGAGACAGGTCAAGTCGTACCTGCCGCAGGCAGTCCCGTTTCTAGTGAAGGAGGTCATGCCGCTCTTGCAGGCTATATTGGGAGACAAGATGGAACTCCTCACGAGTCCTGAGAAACTGATGGCATCAATGCCTGAGCTTCAGGAAGCAGTGGCATCTGCATTTGAGGAGAAGGAGGGATCTTCTTGAAACCAGATATTGATGCGCTAGTGACGAGAATTCCAGGGTCCGTCGATTTCATTCAGCTTGACTCGGCAAAGTGCAATCAGTGTGGGCGATGCCTTGTTGTGTGCACTATGAATCTCTGGAGAAAGAGGGGCAACAAGGTATTTCTCGCCAATGATTACAAGTCGAGATGTCTGGAGTGCGGGGCGTGCTATCAAGTATGCGAAGCAGACGCCATCGACTTTCACTATCCTTCAGGTGGAAAAGGCGTCGTGTATGAGCGTGGATAGCCATGACAGGATTGTAGCGACACTTATCAGCTTTCGACTAGAGTATTCGTGAACACGGTTTCGCGGTTCACGATGAGTGAGATTGCTTGAATCTCCCTCGGTGTCAGTCTCATCCTCCAATCCTGATCATACCATTTTCGAGATTCATCTTTTGAAGGTTTATTAGAGGGAGTGATAGGGGTCGGAACATTGTCATGATTTTCAATACTTTGGCAACTCCTCTGAGTGATACCCATGATTAGGAAGAAGGGCTTTGACACTTCACGATATCTCTCTGCTCAGATAAAGCGGATCATGGACCGGGTGAACAGATTCGATAAGCTCTACCTTGAGTTTGGAGGAAAGCTTAGATATGATCACCATGCATCAAGAGTTCTCCCCGGCTATGCCCTCGATACAAAGGTCCAGATGCTCAAGAAGCTGGGCAACGATATCGAGATCATTCACTGCATCAGTGCAAAGGACATTGAACGACGAAAAATACGGCGCGATTTCGGTCTGACGTATGAAGACCAAATCCTCAAGGACATAAGCGATCTGAAGCAGTTGGAACTGGATGTGTCTGCTGTCATTATAAGCAGATACAGTGGAGAGCAGACATCTGATAAGTTCAGACAACGTCTTGCGAATAGAGGCATCAGGGTAATCACCAATTCTGAGATACCTGACTATCACACAGACCCTGACAAGGTGGTTAGTGACGAGGGTTACGGCAAACTGAACTATGTAGAAACTACTAAGAAGATCGTCATTATCACTGCACCGGGACCCGGAAGCGGAAAGATGAGCTTTGCTATGGGCCAGATCTATCACGACAGAAAGCTCGGCATAACGAGCAATCTTGCGAAGTTTGAGACTTTCCCAATATGGAACTTGTCTATGAACCATCCCGTGAACATTGCATACGAAGCCGCGACAGCTGATATCGGTGACTACAATTGCGTAGACCCCTTTCATAAGGCGGCCTATGGCATTGATGCGACAAACTACAATAGAGACGTAGAGAACTTCTCAATAATAAAAAAGATCATTGAGAAGATTACTCCTGTCGGAGATCCACTGGCAGATATCAAGAGTCCTACAGACCTAGGGGTCAACATGGCCAAGGAGGGAATAGTCGACGACAGTGTCGTGCGACAGGCAAGTATTGACGAGATTGTTCGAAGGTATTACCAATACCACAGAGACTTCGTTGAGGGCAACGTCACACATGACACGCTTGAGCGCATGGACAGAATAATGCACCTTGTGAAAGCCAAGCCAGACCATCGTGTTGTGGCAATTCAGGCAAACAAAGCCCTAGAAGAGAGCTCGAAGAAGCCGAAGATTAAAGCAACGGAGATGCATACAGGAGCCGCGATCGAGGTATATCCTACTGAAGACTCTCCTATCATTCTCACTGGAAAGCGGTCAAGGATTCTAACTTCAGAATCTGCTGCGCTGCTTAACTCGGTGAAATACTTGGCAGGTATTCCAGATGAGATTGATGTTCTTTCGCCAATCATCATAGAGAGCATAATGAAACTCAAGGAACAGATGGGGGTAGTAGAGTGCAGCCTTGATGTTAAGGAAGTGCTCGATGCTCTTGCTGTAAGCGGGGTCTTCAATCCAAACGCCGCAGAGTGTATCAGGGTCTTGCCAGACCTTCGCGGATGTGATATGCATAGCACTCACCTTGTCGGACAAGGATGTGAGAGAGCTCTAAAAGAACTGGGCTTGATATTTACCACAGACGCAAGAATCCCGATAATTGACAGTTCGTAGTTACCCTTCATTGGTCAAGACTCAAACAAAGAAACGGAGATGCTGACGTCGCCAATCTCTGGGCTTCAGGTAAGAGTGGCCCATACGTCCGAGAAGAAGGAGGAAAGAACGTAACCAAGACGTCGATGCCCTGGTGATGAGGGTTCCAAGGTCTGCTGATTTCATTAAGCCTTGTGCGAGGCCGATGCAATCGAGTTTCGCTATCCTTCCGGAGGAACAGGTATGGTCTGCGAATATGGGTAGTTGAGCCATACTGACAGCCGTTCTCGCCATCTGCTCAGAAAAGGCTATTCTTTCTTTCCTATGGACTCGAGATTTGCCATGGATAGGACCAGGAATAGCGCAAATGGGCCTGATGCCAGAAAGACAATACTGTGTTGCCTCCAGATGGCATGAGTTGAACGGAGGTTGATTCATATACTCCTGTGTAGTAATTATCAAGTGCCATCAGAGATGATATCAAAATGGGAAAATGCATTGCTCTCTTGGGACTGCTCCTGATAATCGTCGGGTTTATCCCGATCATACTGCCCTTGATTGGCTATCCAGCCTACGCCGCATACTTCTACCTTGGCTATTACACACTGCCACTTGCGGGTTACAACTTCTCGGAGCTCATGTTGGGCCTGATTGGACTGGGACTGATCCTTCTGATTGTGGGTGCAGTCAAGTAGAGTTCGTGTTAAGAGTCAATCCAAGATCTGTCATCGAGATGCTAGTACCAGACATCACATGTCTGGTTCATGTAATCGATGACAGGTCTCAACCAAGTGGTTCGGCTATTCCCTGAACCACTCGTTCCTAGATTGCACGTCAAAAGATGCCTCGCGTCAGGCCTGCAAATCGGCAGTTGATGTAAACCGCCGGAAAGAGGCGCTTTTCCCGCATATGACAACAGTGGGCATCGCCTTTGTGTTCATTGCTAGGCCGTATCGGCCGGCTGAGTCGGCGACCACGACTCCAGCTTGGCTACCAGTCTTGGACTTGAGAAGATCTATTCCTCTACTTGCCGCAGCCTGAGGGTCTAGACCGTCATCTACGTAGGACACGACCGTCTTGCACAGAAGTACACGGATTATGTGTTCACCCCACCCAGTGGCGGTTGCGCCACATGTATCATCCGCATATGCACCAGCTCCGAAGATTGGGGAATCACCCACACGTCCTGCCATCTTGTCTGGTATGCCTCCGGTGGATGATGTTGCTGCGATGTGGGCATGCACATCTACTGCAACGCAACCTACAGTGTCACCGCCCTGAGAATGAAACGGAGATGAGGTTACTCCGGGGCTCGTCTCTTTTCGATATCCCTCAGCGAGCATCCTTTCATACAGCTTCTTTACACCTTCACCGGCGAACTGCGAGTGGGGGGTCTTTTCCATTGCGAACCTGGCCAGCGAAATGGGATGTCGGACTCCCGTGACTGCCATTACAGATCCTGACTTCAGGTTGACACCGTCTACAATCATGGCATCCAGTTCCTGAACTCCGTCCAAATTCGATCGGGCACCGACACCGGCATTCAGCTTCCCGCATTCCTCCATGTGAAGAGTGCAGGCTTCGGCCGCGTCAAGGCAAGAGCCTCCATTCCTGAGGATCTGGAAACCGATGGTTGCCGCTTTTTCCACCTCTGGCAGAGCAGCGGCAAGTTTGTCTTGCTTCCAGTCACCAGCGCCCCCGTGCACAATAATCATAGGAAGGTCCAATTCGCCGAGTCCCTCTAGTGGTTCGAAGCAGCAACCAACTACAAAGACATTGCTGTCTGTTTCTCGTTCACCTAGGTCAAGTGATGTGACTCGATTTCGGTTTTGACAAAAGCCGTCCAGGTGGCTGCCCGACACTTCTGAGACTTGGATGCACAGGGCTCAGCGGCCCTTTTCTATGGTCTTGGAATCACAATTCCGGGCTAGACGAGACCCTCATTTGCTTCCTCTGAAATAAGTGCAAATGTGTTTTTATCGTAACTGATAGAAGAATGCAGGTTGGTGTTTGTGCCGATGAAGGGGACTGTTGTCTTTCTGGTAGTACTGCTGTTCGTTACTACTGCGGGTGCACCTGGCGTTCAATCAGGCCTAGGTACGCCAGATGATGGGAAACCGAGATACATTTTCACCTCCACAGAAATGGGCGTTTACAGGCTGATCACACCTGTTGTCAACGAATCTATCACTGGTTCTCGCGCCATGTCGATGTTCAGCCTACAAAATGTGGTTCACGAGTTTGCCGGAAAGTACGAGGTGATTGTGGCGAACAGGACGTTCGAAATGGACTCAAGAGACGGCTCTATGTGGTATGCGGACTACTCCAAGCTTTGGAATGTCTCGTCCGGAAATCAGCTGCCGTCGAAGGATTCCTGCAAGATTATCGCGGATAACTTTCTTGCTCAATTCGGTCTTCTGCCTTCATCCGGTCAGTTCTCGGGCTTCGGATCGACCAATGCTACAGGTCATAACCAAGACACCGGAGAGACACGCTCAAAGATACTCCATTATACTGTGAACTACGAGTTCAAGCTAAGTGGCTACCCTGTGACTGGACCCGGAGCAAAGATATCCATCTCGATCTGCGACGGAGGACAGATCGTCGGCCTTGACTGGAATTGGAGAGAGGTGCAGCTGGAGAAGACTCTTCCTGTCATCAGTCTCGGTTCGCTCCTTGATGCATATGGTCTCTCGCAGGGCGATGTCAAGAACTACTCTTTAGACTACTACGCGGGATGCGATGACCAGTACGACGAATTCTTGTTCCCGGCGTATAGCATCGAGCTGAATGGAAAATCGGGCGATAACGAGTTTGAGACCCCCCCTGACTCTTTCTGCCACAACATTCTCACCTCTTGTTTCAATTCTAACTCCTGCTGACAGCTCATCGTTTGTGCCTGGCCAAGCGGTAAACTTCAGCTGCTCTGTCTCAGGCGGACAGACTCCTTACACCTACAACTGGACATCCAATATTGATGGCGTTCTTAGCACCTCTCAGTCATTCTCGATTTCGGATCTATCAGCCGCAAAGAGAAACAACTCCGTCGTACCGCATACGGTTACAGTAGTAGTGAGGGACGATAATGGTCTCGTATCTAGCGACTCTATTACTATCACCGTCGCCGCACCGACGCCCGCTTCACCTCTAGCTATTGCAGGAGTAGTTGGTCTCGTGGTTCTCCTCACAGCAGCGGTTCTGTTACGTAGGCGACGGGGTAAGGCCTTGGCGTTTCTGCCTCTTCTCATGCTTCTTCCTTTTCTGGCTCTTCTGCCGCTGACATATGCGAATCCTCTTGCAGCAAGCACGAATCCAGCCAACCCTGATTCCACTGTGAGATCCCTTGGAGACGATTCTGCCAATGAAGTTGGCATTGAATGGGTCGGACCTTCCGTGGGGCTGCCCAACTCTGGAATCAACAGCGGAGGATTCTACAACTGGCTGGGCGATTGGGGCGGCTTCACCTGTGTCTTCAATTGGGGTGACTATGACGCTTGGGAACAGGACTTCAAGTATGTGTCCATCGGAGGAGACGATGTAAACTGGGTTGATGCAGTGGACTTCGTATACTATCAAGACCACGGGTGTCCTTGGGGTGTCGAATTCAGTTCCATGCATACGGACACATGGCTGTATCCTACTGAATGCATGTGGGGCGACGGCGACCTCGAATGGATTGTCCTCGACGCTTGCAGCCCGTTAGCCTTGGATGACGGTGGCGGTTATGATGTGTTCGAGAGATGGGGTGGGACTCTCCAAGGTGTGCACATGATATGTTCGTTTACGACCGGAAGTCTCAATGTTGAAACAAGAGGAGTGGATTTCGGTATGCACCTGACTGGGTTCCCGTATATATTGCCTATGGGAATTACAATGATAGGAGCCCACAGAATAATAGATGCGTGGTTCGCGGCATGTGCTGACACAGAAGGCGATGCATGTTGGGCCGCAGTTCTTTACTCTACAAAATCAGCCGACCCGTGGAACCCGCAGCTAGACGACCCAATCAATGACTACCTAACTGGCTTTGGGCATGTCTGCAACGATCCCGTACCGGCAAACTGGTGGGCATGGATCGCTAATCAGTGTTGAGGAGCGTCGATGTACGCGGTCCTCCGCGAGGGCTTGACAAAAGGCCGGCGTCGCCGGCGACCCATTAGGCCGCTTCGATGCTGACACGAGAATCCCTTGTCGGCCGCATCAACCATTCATTATTACAGCGCACTGCCATGCGCACAAGCTGTCGCCAGGATTATCCGCATCCAACTGCCGCATTCCGGCGGACCGGCTACGAGCGTGCGAAAACCGCTCTTTGGAGCCTAATGTAGATTGTCTTATATGCAGGTT
>Ga0153916_10001248_pt1 | contig 18057 bp, 14 predicted proteins | sample Opewatmetagenome_FD_109642 | JGI IMG/M metagenome (GOLD analysis project Ga0153916, IMG submission 109642) | Freshwater wetland microbial communities from Ohio, USA - Open water 3 Core 3 Depth 4 metaG | ecosystem: Environmental > Aquatic > Freshwater > Wetlands | place: USA: Ohio, Lake Erie... | reverse complement strand
CGTGGTCGCGGAGCAGCTGCGGACCGTTGAACCGGGTCTCGGTGCGCAGGTCGTCCACGATGAGCGGTTCGTCGCTGCCGAGCAGCAGCGTGTAACCCGCCTGGGACTCGAGCCCGGCGCCGACCTTCGCCGTCCCGACGCAGCCCGGCTTCCAGCCCACGCCCGACCGCAAGAGCAACTCCCTGCCGCCCGGCATCAGTTCAAGCACCTTGCTGCAGTCGACGCCGAGCGTGCTGCAGAGAAGCGCGACCGCTTCGTCCATCAGATTGTGCACGTCTGCGCCGGCGAGCGCGTGCTGACCGAGTTCGGCGACAGCGGCCTGCTGCCGGACGCGCGCGTGCAGCGCGTGCTCGGCCTCCGCGCGTTCGCCCGCTTCCCGCTCCGCGCGCACGGCCGATTGCCTGGCCTCGCCGACCGCGCGGCGAACCAGGGTGTCGAGAATCGACACGAGCAGGCCAACCGAGGCGAGCAGACCGAGGGCCAGCCAATCATGCGGCGAGAGGTGGCGCAGCGTCAGCCCGGGCAACGACCACACACAGCCCGCAACGATGACGGCGAGCGCGGTGCTGACGAGCCCCGGGCCAGGTCCACCGATCCAGGTGCTGAAAATGACTGCCGGAATGAGCGCGATGAGCGGCAGCCGCACATCGTCGAGATCGGGATGGACAAAGAGCGGAATCAGGGAGGCGATGGCCGTGACGGCCACTGCGAAGGCGTAGCGCGCGCGCGTCGGAAGATCTCTGCTCGGTATCAAGAAAGCCAAGGCAGTCACACACGGGGGTGGCTAATCCGATTCCATCGATGCGCGCTCACGCGCGCCAATACGCGGCTGACGACTGCAAGTGGTATGCCGCGGATGAACCTGGTACGCAACCACGTCGAGACGTGCGATGAACTGATTGATGCGTGACCGCTTATCGATCGCGGGGGAACCCGGGCGGCTGGAAACCGATCGCCTGGCGGCTGTGCAGGCCGTATTAGAACCGTGCACCGGTGTCGGTCAGAATCCTTTGAAGCGGCGAAGCGCCCGACGCTCGCGCTTGTCGGGCCGCCGGAGAGGACGGGGCGGGCGGGCGAGGCGCTCGAAGCGCCGCATTTCGATCTCCTCCGGACTCGGCGGCGGCGTCACGTCGCGATAGAGCTCGCGCGCCTGTGCCTTCGGAACGTGGTGTTCGGCGAGGCCGCTGACGACAACGATCTGCTTTCCGTGCGCTCGCGTGATGCGCACCTCATCGCCCGGCCGGACCTGGCGGTGCGGCCGGCCTGGCTCGCGGTTGACTTCCACCTTGCCGCCCTTGCATGCCTTCTGCGCCTCGGAGCGCGTCTTGAACAGGCACGCCACGTCCAGCCACACGTCGAGACGCTGTTCGGCAGGCGCCGGGTGCGCAGGCTCCGGGGCGTCCGCCCCGAGGCCAGCGCGGCGCCGCACGTCCTTCGGTCCGTGCATCACGAGCCGATTATATTGAATCAATTCCCGACAAACGCGTCGCGCGCACCGTTTCAGGAAACGACAGAAACACCCGGCCGTGGGAGCCCGCGCCAGAAGGCTGGTGTCGTGCGCGTTGTCGAAACCTATGCGTGGACAACGAGTTAGTCACGCCGTCGCCGCCCGGCCGTTTCCATGGCACGCCGGTTGCTCCATGCTCGTATCGCCCCCGATTCCCAATCCTCGGAGTGCTCGTCGGCTTGAAGTTCCTCGGCCGGAGCCGTGACGGTGCGTTTGTTCGCTCGGGTTCGAGTCCGCCCGTCCGGTAAGGCACCGTCGAGGTGCGACGACACAACGCGCGAGGCGCGGCGGCGGACCCCGACGAACCAGCCTTCGCTCGCCGTCAGCGAGCTTCGGGTTAGGCAAGCGGCCTTCAACACAGGCTGCCTCGCCGTAGCCGGCTGACGAGACATGCCAGCGAAGGCGGGACGACCGACGAGGACGACCAAGGTTCTCCTGCCGCGCCGGTTGGCCGTTGGCCCGCTCACGTGCCGCAGACCGGCCGCGACGCCTTCCTCATCCCTCCCGGACGGATCACCATCGGGTATCCGCCCGCGGCCTACCTCATAGCTGATCGCGAGATGTGCAGGGTGCTGGGTGCAGCGTGCGGTGCGAAGTGCCGGGTGCAGCGTGCGGTGCGCAGTGCTGAGTGCTGCCAGTCGCGGGCTAAAGCCCGGAACCTGCATTCGTAGAACCTACATTCGTATTCGTGGGTTCCGGCTTTCAGGCCGGGACACGCAGCTGGGACCCGGCACTACTCCTCCCGTTTCTCCAGGAATGCGCGGAGCTGGCGGAACGCGTGGCCGCGATGGCTCACTTGCGCCTTCTGTTCATCGGAGAGTTCGGCGAGCGTTTTTCCGAAGGGCGGATAGTAGAAGATCGGGTCGTAGCCGAAGCCGCCGCGGCCGCGCGGGCCATCCGCGATGCGCCCTTCGACGACGCCGCACGCCTCGAACAGGATGTGGCGATCGTGCGCGACAGCGAGCGCACAGACGAACCGCGCAGGACTGTCGAGCGACTGGCGCTCGGCCAGGCGCTCGTAGATGATCTCGAACTTGCGCGGGTAACCGCCGACGATGCCGCCGAACCTGGCCGAGTGCACGCCGGGCTCGCCGCCGAGCGCGTCGATTTCGAGACCCGAGTCCTCGGCGACCGCGATCATGTCGCAGGCGTCCGCGTAGCAGAGCGCCTTCTGGCGGGCGTTCTCGGCGAACGTCGTGCCGGTTTCCGCCGGCGGCGCGACGCCGGGAAACGCGTCGAGACTCACGATCTCGACGGGCAGGCCGGAGAGGATGTGCCGAATCTCCCGCAGCTTGTCCTGGTTGGCCGTCGCGACGAGCAGACGCATCGTTGGATTCTAACGCGGCCGTGGCTCCTGATTCCTGATTCCTGGTTCCCGATTCCTGATACCCTCTCGTCGCGCAGGCAGAACGTCGCCGGCGCAGTTCACCAGGAGGCAGCCGTGAAGAGACTCGGTTGGACAGGCACAGTTGCGACGTTGCTCGTCGGCTTCGTCGTGCAGGCAAGTGCTTTCGCTCAGAACCCCGAGCAGTACCAGAAGCGCCGCCAGGCTGTTCGGGACGCCATGGAACCGGACAGCGTGTTGATCGTCCGGAACACGCCCATCACAGACGACTCGGGCCTGCCGCGCCTCGACCCGAACTTCTACTACCTCACAGGCATCACCGAACAAGGGTCGGCGCTGGTGCTCTACTCGTCGAAGCGCGAGGCACAGCCGGGAGGCGGTACGGGCGAGATGATGGCGGCGGGGACGCGTGTGGGCATCAGCGGATCTGGCGGGGTAATCCTGTTCAAACCCGTACCGGCGCCGATGTTCAGGCCGGGCCAGGTCGGCCAGCCGGCGCCACCCCAGCCCGCTCCCGAGCACCCGGGGTTCGCGCCCGGCACCGTTCGGCGTTCCTCGGATTTCCAGGCGTTCTTCGAGCGGACGCTCCTCACCGCGACCCGGACGGTGTACCTGGACTACCGGCGGTCCTTCACGCTCGGTGGTCCAATGACCGAAGACGAGCAGCTGCTGAAAGGCGCGCGCGATCGGGGGGCGACGCTTACGATCAAGCCTGCGTCGATGCTGCTTGCGAAACTGCGGGTCATCAAGTCGCCCGAGGAACTGCAGTTGCTGCGCCAGGCCGCGGAGATCACGGCCGCTGCCGAGCGGGAAGCGATGCGCGCCGCGAAGCCCGGTCTCTTCGAGTATCAGCTCCAGTCGATCATCGAGCACGTCTTCACGATCAACGGCGCACGCCGGCCGGGGTTCACGACGATCGTCGGCTCGGGTCCCAACTCGTGCATCCTGCACTGGAGCGAGAACACGCGCCAGACGCAGCCGGGCGACGTCGTCGTCCTTGATATCGGCGCCGCGTATCAGGGGTACTCGGGCGACATCACGCGGACCATCCCGATCAGCGGAACGTTCACGAAGCGCCAGCGCGACGTCTACGAGATCGTCCTGAGAGCCAACGAGCAGGCAATCGAGATGCTGAAGCCGGGAGTGAGCATGCGCGAGGTGAGCACGAAGGTCCGGGACATCCTGGGCGAGGGGCTGCTCAAGCTTGGCGTCATCAAGGACAAATCGGAGACGTTCAAGTACTCGCTGCACGGTCCGACGCACCCGATCGGCCTGCAGGTGCACGACGTCGGCTCGACGGCCGTTCTCGAGCCTGGCATGGTCATTACGATCGAACCTGGCCTGTACTTCCCGGATGAAGGTCTGGGCGTTCGCATCGAAGACGACGTGCTGATCACGACAAGCGGCCACGAGGTGATCACCGCGTCGGCGCCGAAGAGCATCGAAGCGGTCGAGGCCCTGATGAAGCAGGGCGGTGGGATCGACTTTCGGAGGTACCTGGTTCCGAAGATCGGGACGAACTAGACAAACGGAGAACAGGAAACGGAAAACGGAGAACGGAGAACGGAAAACGCGGAAGTCGCAGGGGCGGAGCTTGCTCCGCCCTTTCACGGGCCGACGAAGGTCGGGCCCCTACAGTCTCACCAGCTCTCCAACAACCTCCCGCTGGACCTGGATCAGCTGGCGGATCCCTTCGTCCGCGAGTTCGAGCAGCTGTTCGAGCGTCGTCCGATCGAACGGCTTCTGCTCGGCGGTGCCCTGCACCTCGATGAACCGCCCGCGGCCGGTCTTCACGACGTTCATGTCCACTTCGGCCCTCGAGTCCTCGTCGTACGCGAGGTCCAGCAGCGGCGTCCCATCGACGATGCCGACGCTGGTGGCCGCCACGTAGTCGTCTATCGGGACCGCGTCGATCTGACCTTTCAGCCGCATCTGCTCGAGTGCCAGCACGAGCGCCACGAAGGCACCAGTGATGGCCGCAGTCCGCGTCCCGCCGTCCGCCTGGATGACGTCGCAGTCGAGCCACACGGTTCGCTCGCCGAGTTGCTCGAGGCGCGTCACCGAGCGGAGCGACCGGCCAATCAGTCGCTGGATCTCGTGCGTCCGGCCGCCAATCCTGCCCGTCGATGCTTCCCGCGGCGTGCGCGTGGAGGTCGATCGCGGCAACATGCCGTACTCGGCCGTCACCCAGCCCTTGCCGCTGTTCTTGAGAAACGGCGGGACGCGATCCTCGACGCTCGCCGAGCAGAGGACGCGAGTACGTCCGACCTCGATGAGCACGGACCCTTCGGCGTGCACCAGGTAATTCAGCGTGAACTGCGTGGCACGAAGCTGGTTCGGAAGGCGGTTGTCGTTGCGCATCGTCGTCTATCATCCCTCGTGGAGGGGGCTTCAGGCTCCCCGCTTCGGGCATCGGTCGTGGCTCGAGGCTGGACGAGCGCAGGAGGCTTCAGGCCGGAGCCCCGCCAAGCCCTGGAGCCCGGAGCCCGTCGTCCGCTACTCGCTGCCTCGCGGCTTCGATGTCGCCGCGGCGGCCGGTGTTTGCGGCGCTACCGGTGGCTCTTCCACCCAGCGCTTGCTTCCAGGCAGCGGCCGCCGCAGGTCCACGTGGCCGGCCAGCGTGTCCACATCTCGTCCGTCCACCAGCAGCTGCACCGCGTGAACGGCAGGAAGGTTCGCGGTCAAGGCATCGACGACCGAGTAGACGGTGAGCAGTTCGTTCAGCGAGCCGCCCGGGTGGGCAGTGACGAGCTCGCGGCTGAAATCGACGAACGCGTCGCCCCGCTCGCTGACGTACACGGCCCGCAGCTTCGTGCCGGCAGGCAGCGCCGAAGAGAGCGGCGTCGGCGCGGGGCCAATCTCCGCCTCGACGATGCGCTTCGCCTGCTCGAGCAACCCCTCGCCGTATGGCACCTCGCGTTCGATCGGCACGAGACGCTGGCCGTCCTCCGACACGTAGAAGAGCGTTGCTCTGATCTTCCGCGTCGCCATCGCCTCGTTGGCGGCGGCTGCCGCCGGTCGCGCCGACGGCTGGTCGGTGCCGTACCATTGCGGCGCCAGGACGATGAGCACGACGCCGACGGCGGCAACGAGCAGCACGAACAGGATCAGCCCGAAGGCTCTGGCGCGCGTCATCGGAAGCCGGGCGGTCGCGAAGACGGTGCGGTTGATGACGAAGGACGCCCGCGTCCGATCGCATCGCGGAAGCGCACGATGGCGTCGACCAGCGCCTGCGCGATCGTGTTCTGGAACTCGTTCGACGAGAGCGCCTGCTCCTGCTCCGCGTTGGTCAGGAACGCCATCTCCACGAGGATCGCGGGCATGTTCGCGCCGACGAGCACCCGGAAGGGGGCCTGCTGGACCGGGCGGCCGCTCATCGGGACGTGCGCGCGCAGCTCCTCTTCGACGACGGCCGCAAGCGCGGCGGATTGCGTGAGGTGCTGCATCTGGGCGACTTCCCAGAGGATGAGATCGATTTCACGCGAGCCGCCGCCGAACGTGGGAAGCGAGGCGGTGGCCGCCGCCTCCTGCCGCGCCTGCGCGTATCCCTCGGGGCTCAGGTAGAACACCTCGGCGCCCGTGACATCCTTCCTCAGCGACGCGTTCACGTGGAGGCTGATGAACAGGTCGGCCCTGTTATTGTTCGCGAAGGCCGCGCGGTCGTCGAGCGAAACGGCCGTGTCGCCGTCGCGGGTGAGCAACGCGCGAAGGCCGAGGCGGTTCTCGATGGCCGCCTTCAGCTTGCCCGCGACACCGAGCGTCAGATCTTTTTCGAGGCTCCCCGATGGCCCTCGCGCGCCTTCCTCGGCGCCCCCGTGGCCCGGATCGATCACGACGGTTCGGACGCCGGGGGTCGATGGCGGGGCAAACAGCTCCGGCGGCGCGGGCGCGGCGGGAGCCTGCGGCGGCTGCGACGGTTGAGGCCCGGGAACTGCAGGCGCGCTCGGGGCGCCGGCCGGAAGCAGATCCACGATCACCCTGGTCGAAGCGGCGTCGGTCGACACGCTGGATGCGCGGAACGATCCGAATCTCGGACCGAGGACGATCGCGATCGTGTTTCCCGGATCGGTGAGCCGGATCGCGCCCACGACACCGTGCGGCGCGACGGCCGGAATCGTCGTGTCCAACGCGTCGGCGTCGAAGCGGACCAGGAGTCGACTTGCCTCCTGCACGATCGTGTTCGATGTCTTCGGCGAGGCGTCGAGGGTCACGCGCACCTGGTTGCCCTGCACTTCCTGCCGGACGACGAGACGGGGCACGCGAAGCTCGCCAATGACGACCAGGCGGGAGGCTCTCCTGAAATCCAGCCGCGCGTCGTGGATGAGCGCCAGCGCGCTGGGGATGAAGTCGATCGAGACCAGCCAGCGCCTGCCGTCGCGGATGACCGGTGCAGGCAGCGACACGAGGCGTCCGCCTACCGACGCGATCGCCTGATCGGGCATCAGCGCTATCGTCTTCCCCTTGTAAGTGACGGTCATCCCGCCAGCCAGCGCATCGTCGCGCAGCGACAGCTGGAAGGCGGCGGCCAGGTCGTCCAGCGCCACCATCTCGTGGTTGTTGACGACGGTTGTGGGCAACGCGCGGCGCCCGGCCGAAGACAGCAGCACCAGCGGCGTCGTTGCCGGCGTCTGCGCCTGGCCGGAGACGAGGGCGGACACGCCCACCGCGGCCGCGAACAGCAGCGCCGCCAGCGCGAGGGAAATCGGCTTCAAGACGGGTACATGATAACGCGGGAACCAGTAGACAGTAGACAGCAGCCAGTAGACAGTAGGGCTGTCCGCCGACCCGCCGGCTGCTGACCACTGTCTGCTTCACGTGACCCGCGTGGTGAAGCCGAGGGCGCTCGCTGGCGGTGCCCAGAGCCTGGTCGATCGCGTCGGTGGCGGTATACCATGTACGGCCGGTCTCTGAACGAGGAGTCGAACATGCGCCGCCTGCGTGCCGCCCTGCTTCCAGTCACGGTTCTCGTCGCACTCGTCGTGTTCGTCCGCGCCCAGCAGCCATCCGTGCCGCGGCCGGAGCATCCGCAGCCGCAGTTCCAGCGCGAGCGGTGGATGACGCTCAACGGCGACTGGCAGTTCGACTTCGACGACAAGAACGCGGGGCTCGAGGAAGGATGGGCGACATCAGCCCGCGCGTTCGGACGGACGATCAAGGTGCCGTACTGCTTCGAGAGCCAACTGAGCGGCATCGGCGACACGTCGTTCCACCCGTGGCTCTGGTATCGCCGCACGTTCACGGTGCCGGCCGACTGGAAGGGCCAGCGCGTGCTGCTGAACTTCGGCGCCGTCGACTACCGCGCGAGGGTGTGGGTCAACGGCCAGCTGATCGGCACGCACGAGGGCGGCGAGACACCGTTCCGGTTCGATGCGACACCGCTGGTCAAGACCGGGCCGAACACGATTACCGTGCGCGTCGAGGACATGCCGACCGACCGGTCGATTCCACGCGGCAAGCAGTACTGGGAGCCGAAGTCGCGCGGCATCTTCTACACGCGCACGAGCGGCATCTGGCAGCCGGTGTGGCTGGAAGCGGCCGGCGACGCGTACCTCGAGAGCGTGAAGATCGATGCGTCGGTCGAGGGAGCGGTGCGCTTCGAGGCGGCCATCGCGCGGCCGCAAACCGGCCTCGAGCTGCGCGCGGTCGTTCGATCCGCCACCCCGGTGGCCACGTCGAATGCGCCCGCCGCCGCCGCGCGCGTAGGCCCCGAGCTTCAGCTCGGGGCCGAGCTCACCAGCTCCACCGCCCGCGTGAGCGGCACTCGCGCCGTCGTCGGCGTGGTCGTGGCCGATCCGAGGCTGTGGACGCCGCGCTCACCGAACGTGTATGACGTCACCTTCGAGCTCCGACGCGGTTCGACGGTGCTCGATCGCGTGCAGTCGTACTTCGGGTTCCGCACCGTGGGCATCGAGGACGGCCGCGTGACCCTCAATCACAATCCCGTCTACCTGAAACTCGTGCTCGACCAGGGCTACTGGCCGGAGAGCGTGATGACGCCGCCGACAGACGAGGCGATTCAGCGCGACATCAGGCTGGCGAAGGAGATGGGATTCAACGGCGCGCGCAAGCACCAGAAGGTGGAAGACCCGCGCTACCTCTATTGGGCGGATCGCCTCGGATTCCTGGTGTCCGGGGAGATGCCGAACGCGTACGTGTTCACCGACGAGTACGTCTCGCGGATGACACGGGAATGGATGGAAGCGCTGCTGCGCGACCGCAATCACCCGTCGATCGTCATCTGGGCGCCGCTCAACGAGAGCTGGGGCGTGCCGAACCTGCGCGATCCGCGGCAGCAGGCGCACCTCAAGGAGTTGTACTGGCTGACGCACACGCTGGACGATTCGAGGCTCGTCATCGACAATGAAGGGTGGGAACACACCGACGCCACCGATGTGTTCGCGATCCACGATTACGCGCGGACCGGAGACGTGCTGCTCGAGCGCTACAAGGGTCTTGGCAGCGCGCAGGCTCTGGCGCCCGGTACGCCGATTCCGAGCGCGGGCACGCCCGTGCTCGTCGCCGGCTATCGCTACAACGGGTCGCCCGTCTATCTCTCGGAATTCGGCGGCATCGCGTTCGTCCCGCCCGGGCACCAGGTGCCGGGCGACGCGTGGGGCTACGCGGGCATCGAGAAGAGCGTCGAAGCGGCGCTCGAACGCATGCGCGGACTGTATGCGGCAATCGCCCGCATCCCCGCGTTTGCCGGCGTGTGCTACACGCAGTTGACCGATGTCGAACAGGAAGTGAACGGCCTGCTGACCGACGACCGCAAGCCGAAGTTCGACACGAAGGCGGTCAGGGAGATCAACGACTTGCTGCGGTGACGAGCGCCGCAGCGTGTCGAACATGGAATGCGGAATGTTGGGGGGAGCACGGTTCCCGCTCGGTCCCCGTATTCGATATTCCACATTCAACGCGGCGCCGGCGTCATTCGAGCGGCGCGGTCATTTCCACGTATACCCGATCCCGAACTTCACTTCCGGGCTGTCGATGAATCCCAGCTTCAGTTCCGCGAACAGGCCGCGTCGGTGGGCCGCCCCGATCAGCAGGTTGAATCCCGGCTGCACGTCGGTGCTGCCGCCCATGCCGTGCGGGTCGTTGTCGCCCCATCGGTACAGGTTGACCGCCGGCCCGCCGCCCGCGTAGACGTGCCACGGGTGCCGCGGAATCGGCCACCAGTAGGCGAACTCGAAATTGCCGGACACCGACGTGACGTGGTCGCCGACGCCGATCTCCGCGTTCGGCCGGAACGACAGGCGGTCGAAGATCGGGCCCGTGTCGAAGTGCCCGCCGAAGTAGAACTGGTTCGGGTCGCTGCTGACACCTGCGCGAGCGCCCGTGCCCCGTTGCTGCGCACGTGCAGCCGTTGCCGTCAGCACGAACGAGAACACCGCCAGGGCGATGAACAGGGCGAGGCGCGCGTTCACGACTGCTGCCGGGATGTCTCGGAACGGGATTGCGCGAGTCGTCTTCGTCATAGGGTGTGGATTGAGCAAGCCGGGTGCCACGCCGTACTGTTTACCAAAACCGTGGCCAGCTCGGCAATTAACCGTTCGGCTCGCTCGCGCCTGGCGGCTCGCCGATTTCACATTCGTCATTCGGCATTTCAAGGCTGTCGCGCCCGGACGCCGTTTCGTCCCGGGCCGAAGCCCGGGACCGACGTTCGTCGGTCTCGGCGTTCGCACGGCAATCCTGCTGGCCTGCGCCGCGCCCGCCCCACCGTTGCCCCCGCCTCACGGGCCCTGGTAGCCGTGCTATGCTGTGCCGCACTTTCCGCTTTTTATCCGCTGTCGAGGAGAAGGTTCGTATGACGCACAGACGAGTGATGTCGATCGCCCTCGCGCTGTGCCTGCTGGGCATCGTCGTTCCGCTGACCGGTCAACAGCTGCCGAGCCTGAAGGACCAGGTCATCGAACGGGTGCTGCCCAACGGGCTGAAAGTCCTGATGGTGAAGCGCCCCGAGGCGCCACTCATCCGGTGCATCCTGGCGTACCGGGTCGGCTCCGTGAACGAGCGGCCCGGCATCACCGGGATCTCGCACTTCCACGAGCACATGATGTTCAAGGGCACCAGGACCATGGGCATCAAGCCGGGGACGCTCGCAAAAGACGACGAGTACAACCGGCAGATCGATGCGCTGATGGCGAAGGTAGCCGACGAAGAATCGAAGGTCAAGGGGCGCGACGAGGCCAAGATCGCGTCGCTGAAGAAGCAGGTGTCCGACCTGATCGAGAAGGAGAAGAAAGAGACGATCGTCAGCGAGGAGATCTGGGGCGCCTACCAGCAGGCCGGCGGCACGGGCATCAACGCGTCCACCGGCCAGGAGATGACGCAGTACTACGTCACGCTCCCGAAGAACGCGCTGGAGCTGTACCTCGCGATGGAGGCCGACCGGATGGTCAACCCGATCTTCCGCGAGTTCTACTCCGAGCGTGACGTCATCACCGAGGAGCGTCGCCAGAGCGAGAACAGCCCCGGCTTCTTCTTCCGGGAGCAGCTCAACGCCACCTTCTACGCGGCGAGCCCGTATCACTGGGAAGTGGTGGGGTGGATGTCCGACATCAGCAAGGTCACCAAGCAGGAAATGATCGCCTACCGCGAGCAGTTCTACCGCCCGGACAACGCGACGCTGGTGCTCGTCGGCGACGTCGATCCCGAGAGGATCCTGCCGCTCGTCACGAAGTACTTCGGGCCGATCAAGTCGAAGGGGAAATCACCGCGCGCCCGCACCGAGGAACCGTCGCCGGAGTACTACAGGCGCACGATCAGCCAGAACTTCCAGCCGCCGTACATCGAGAAGCGGGTGACCGGACGCGCGGCGACCAATCCCAACGTCACGCTCATGTTCCACATTCCACCGCTGTGGCACGACGACTTGCCGGCGCTCTCCATGCTCGGCCGCGTCATGAGCGCGCGCACCGGCAAGATGTACATGGATCTCGTCGAAAAGCAGCAGCATGCGGCCGGCGTCAGCGCCAATGCTTCCAACTCGATGTACGACGGGCGATTCCAGGTGAGCGCCACCGGCAGGGAAGTGCAAGGCGCGCTGGCAGTGCCGCTCGACCAGCTCGAGAAAGAGCTGTGGACCTACATCGAGGACGCCAAGAAGACGCCGGCTGACACCAACCTTCTGCAGCGCATCAAGAACTCGATCGAGGCGCAGTACCTCCAGAGCTTCGCGGGTACCAACATCGCCGGAACGCTGGCCAGCATGGAGGTGGCCTATCGCTGGCAGCACGTCGAGGACCAGTTCAAGGCGCGCATGGCCGTCACACCGGACGACATGATGCGGGTCGCGAGGAAGTACTTCACGCGTGACAACTGCGTCACGGGCATCCTGGAGCGTGATGGCGGGGGCGGTCGCGGCATGACGGCCCCGAACCAGACCGAGCGCGAGAAGTAGAGGGCACGTCGACGAAAGGATATGACGATGGCAAAACGGATTCTGATATCAGTCCTGGTCGCCGCCCTCATGTTCGTTGTCTGGGCGGTTGCGATGCAGGCTCAGGCCGGGGCCCCCAATCCGGCAGCCGCGTTGGGGACCCCCCAGGCGCCGACGGCGCCCGCGCAGAAACCCGCGGCCGGTCAGCCGCCCGCCAAGGCGCCCGCGCCGGCCGTCAAGGGCCCACGGCCCGAACAGTTCCTCGGCAAGTTCCCCCCGCTCGACTTCAAGCCGCCGAAGGCGTCCGAGTTCCGCACGACGCTCTCCAACGGTTTGGTGGTCTACATCGCCGAAGACCATGAGATTCCCTGGTTTGACGCGACGTTGCTGACGCCGGTCGCCGGCGGCGGCATGGCTGGCGGCCGAGGCCGGGGCAACGGTCCGGACGGCGAGGAAGTGTACTGGCCGCAGGGTCGCGGCGGTGGCCCCGGCGGGGCACGCTCGTTCCTGGAGCCCAGGGACAAGCTGGGGATCCAGAACCTGACGGGGTCGGTCATGCGATCGGGCGGCACGGCGACGATGACCAACGACCAGATCAACGAGCGGATGGAATACCTCGCGGGCAGCGTGTCACCGACGTTGCTGTCGATTCACATGCGGCACGTGGACGAAGGGCTCAAGATCTGGCTCGACCTCCTCACGAACCCCGCGTTCCCCGAGGACCGGATCCGGCGGGAGCGCGAGGCGATGATCGCGCCGCTCCGGAACCGCAACCGGAACCTGAGCGGAGTGGCCAGCACCACGTGGGGGAAGCTCCTCTACGGCGAGGACTCGCCGATCACCGCCGAGGTGACCGAGACGACGCTCAACAACATCACGCGCGACGATGTCGTGGCGTGGCACAAGAAGTACTGGGGCGCCAACAACGCGATCCTCGTCGTCGCCGGCGATTTCAAGAAGGCCGAGATGCTCCAGAAGCTCGAGGCCACCTTCGGCAAGTGGCGCAGCGCCGACACCAAGGCCACACCCAACTACCCGAAGGTGAGCGGCCTCGCGTCGAAGCCCGGCGTGTACATGGTGCAGCCCGAGGGGGCGACCCCCAACCAGGGCGTGATCCGGGTCGGCACCCTCTCGCTCATGCAGGACGATCCGGATTACCCGGCCGTTGACCTGATGAACTACACGCTCGGCGGCGGGTCGTTCTCGTCGCGCATCACGCAGATCGTGCGCACCGACCAGGGACTCGCCTACAGCGCGAGCTCGAGCGTCGGGGCCGAACTGCACTACCCCGGGGCGTTCGCAGGCTTCACGCAGACCAAGAACTCCACGGTCGTCTTCGCGACGCAGTTGATCGTCAACGAGATCGAGCGGATGTACGCGGGTGACATCACGCAGAAGGACCTGGATTTCGCGAAGACCGCGCGGGTGAACGCCTTCCCGTCGATGTTCTCGACCGTGTTCGGGAACATCCAGAACTTCGCGAGGCTCGAACTCGAGGGCCGGCCGAAGGACTACTACGACACGTACCTGTCGCGGTACCAGAAGGTGACGCTCGCCGACATCAAGCGGGTGGCGAAGAAGTACCTGCAGCCGGACAAGATGGTGATCCTGGTCACCGGGTACGTCGACGAGTGCCGGGCAGGCGCGGACAAGCTGCTGCCCAACCAGGGTGCGATCGACGCGATGGCGGCAAAGTACGGCGGGCGCACGATTGACGGCCTCGCGAAGAAGTTTGGCGACGGCCAGGTGCACATCATCTCGCTGCGCTCACGCGCGACCACGAATTGATGCGCGACCGCAGCGGCCTCGGGATCGGGGATCAGGGATCGGGGGGCGGAGGTTCCCCTGATCCCTGATCCCTAGTCTCTGGACCCTAGTCCCTGGTCCCTCCCCCTCCGTGCTATCCTTGGCGCCAGCTCGGCGGTTCTTCCTGCCTTCCACGTTTTCACTTCAATCAGGAGAGGGTCCGCATGAGACACCGAGTTCTCGTCTTCGCCCTCGTCGTCCTGGTGCTCGGCTGGCTGGCGCCGTTACCGGGCCAGGAGATGAAGCTGTCCGACCAGGTGATCGAGAGAGTCCTGCCCAACGGCCTCAAGGTGCTCATGGTCAAGCGGCCCTACGCGCCGCTCGTCCGCTGCATCCTGGCCTACCGCGTCGGGTCGGTCAACGAGCGGCCCGGTATCACCGGCGTCTCGCACTTCCACGAACACATGATGTTCAAGGGCACCTACTCCATGGGCATCAAGCCCGGCACGCTGGCCAAGGACATGGAGTACGACCGCCAGATCGACGCCCTGATGGACCAGGTGGTCCAGGAGGAGTCGAAGATCAAGGGCCGTGACGATGCGAAGATCGTCGCGCTCAAGAAGCAGGTGTCCGACCTGATTGCGAAGCAGAAGGCCGAGACGATCGTGAGCGAGGAGATCTGGGGGGCCTACCAGAAGGCAGGCGGCACAATGATCAACGCGTCGACCGGCTCGGAGATGACGCAGTACTACGTGACGCTGCCGAAGAACAAGCTGGAGTTGTACCTGGCGCTCGAGGCCGATCGCCTGGCCAACCCGGTGTTCCGCGAGTTCTACTCGGAGCGCGACGTCATCACCGAGGAGCGCCGGATGGCGGAGAACAGCCCCGGGTTCTTCTTCGCAGAGCAGCTGAACGCCGCCTTCTACGCCGCCAGCCCGTACCACTGGGAGGTGCTCGGGTGGATGTCGGACGTCAGCCGGGTCACCAAGCAGGAGATGATCGAGTACCGCAACCAGTTCTACCGGCCCGACAACGCGACGCTGGTGCTGGCAGGCGATCTCGATCCGGTGGAGACCGTCCGGCTGGTGACGAAGTACTTCGGGCCGCTCAAGGCGAAGGGCAAGTCGCCGCGCGTGCGCAGCGAGGAGCCGTCGCCCCAGTACTACAGGAAGATCTACGGTGAGGCGTTCAAGCCGCCCTACATCGAGAAGCGTGTCTACGGCCGTGCGGCGGCCGCGCCGTACGTGACGGTGATGTTCCACATCCCGCCGCTGTGGCACGACGATGTCGCGGCGCTCACCGTGCTCGGCCGCGTCATGAGCGCCCGCACCGGGAAGATGTACCTCGACATGGTGCTGCGCGACGACCACGCGACGGGCGTGTCCGCCTCGGCCTCCACGTCCGAATACGACGGCGAGTTCGACGTGATGGCCATGGCCAAGGAGATCAAGAACGAGACCAAGGTCCCCCTGGACCAGCTCGAGAAGGAGCTGTGGACGTACATCGAAGACGTCAAAACCAACCCGGTTGACGCGCAGGTGCTGCAGCGCGTGAAGAACTCGATCGAGGCGGGCTACCTGCAGAGCATGGCGGGCACGGGCATCGCGGGAACCCTTGCGCGCATGGAAACCGCCTATCGCTGGCAGTTCATCGAAGATCAGTTCAAGCAACGGATGGCGGTGACGCCCGAGGACCTGATGCGCGTGGCGAAGAAGTACCTGTCGCGCGACAACAGCGTGACCGGCGTGCTTGAGCGGGAAAAGTAGCGCTCAGGAAAGGAGACAAGACGTGTTGAAACGAACGATCGCTTCATGGCTCCTCCCGGCGCTGCTGCTCGTTGCGGTCGCGGCGGGAGCGAACGCCCAGACGCCCCAGGCCTCCGGCCAGACAGCCACCGCGACGCAGCCCCAGGCTGCCAAACCGGCCGTGCCGGTCGCCAAGGGGCCGCGCCCCGAACAGTTCAAGTTCAAGCCCCTCGTTTTCAATCCGCCCCGATTGGCCGACTACCGGACGCCATTGTCGAACGGCCTGGTCGTCTACATCGCCGAGGACCACGAGATTCCGTGGATCACCGCGTCTCTGCTGGTGCGCACCGGTCCCTTTCTCGAGCCGAGGGAGAAGCTGGGCGTCGCCGACATGACCGCGACGGTCATGCGGACGGGCGGCACGACGTCGATGACCGGCGAACAGATCAACGAGCGAATGGATTTCCTCGCGGGCAGCGTCGGTGCCACCAATTTGTCGATCCACGCCCGTCACTTCGACGAGGGTCTCAAGATGTGGATGGACATCCTGCAGAATCCGGCGTTTCCCGAGGACAAGGTACGCCGGGAGCGTGACCAGGCGCTGGTCAGCATTCGCAACCGGAACAAGAACCTGTCGCTCGTCGCCATGCGCACGTGGACGAAGCTGATGTACGGCGCGGATTCCCCGTTTGCCGCGGAGCCGAGCGAGGCCGGCACCACGGGCATCACGCGCGACGACCTGGCCGCGTGGCACAAGAAATACTGGGGTTCGAACAACGCGATCCTCGTGATCTCGGGCGACTTCAAGAAAGAGGAGATGCTCCAGAAACTCGAGACGACCTTCGGCAGGTGGGCGAAGGCCGAGCAGGCCGTGCCGCCGATCCCGAAGGTGCAGCAGGCGACCACAGGCGGCGTCTACATGGTGCAGCCGGAGGTCCCCTCGAACCAGGGCGTCATCCGGATCGGCCACATCGGTCTGATGATGGACGACCCTGACTACCCGGCGGTCGACCTGATGAACTACATCCTCGGCGGCGGGTCGTTCTCCTCGCGTATCACGCGCGTGGTGCGCACCGACAACGGCCTCGCCTATTCGACCAGTTCCTCGTTCAGCGGCGGGCTGCAGTATCCGGGGACCTTCGCGGCGTTCTGTCAGACGAAGAACGCCACGGTCGTCTTTGCGTCGCAGCTGATGCTCGACCTGATCGAGGGCATGAGGGCGGGCGACGTGAAGCCGGCGGATCTCGACTTTGCCAAGACCGCGCGCATCGAGGCGTTCCCGGCGAACTTCAGCAGCATGTCGCAGACGCTGATGTCGTTCGCCCAGCTGGAGTTCTACAACCGGCCGCGCGACTACTACGACACCTGGCGCGCCAGCTATGAGAAGGTGACGCTCGCCGACATCAAGCGCGTCGCGCAGAAGTGGCTGCAGACCGACAGGATGGTGATCATGGTGGCCGGCAACGTGGACGAGTGCAAGGCGGGTGCAGACAAGATGCTGCCGAACCAGGCGACCATCGACGCGATGGCGGCGAAATTCGGCGGCCGGACGATCGACGGCCTCGCGAAGAAGTACGGCGACGGCGTCGTGCACGTCGTCCCGCTTGCGCCGACGAAGCCGGCGAACTGACGCGCTGCCGTTGGCTTACGGCTTGAGGCTAAGGGCTCAAGGCCTGACTCGGGTCAGGCCTTGGGCTGGAGCCACGCACCAAAAGCGTTACCGGTGAACCCCAGGATGTTATGAGCGTTTGCGCCATGTTCGCGCCACCTTTTGCGCCGTCGGAACGCCTGGCGGGAGCCGTGTGGAAGCTGAATCTGCGCGAGGGCCAGCCATCGCTCGACGAGGCAGGCATCGCCAAGGTGACGCGTCACCCGGAGCAGCCGGTGGAACACCAGCTGACGGAGTAGGCCGGTCGGGCGACCGAGTTGTTTGTGAAAAGGGACGGTTGCGAACGGGGTCGAGGGATCGGAGCAGAGGGGGCCGCAACCCAACTCAGACTCTGGACTTCGCATGGTCGAGCGCCTGCGTACCCTTGCCAAAATGGCTATTTCTAGTCACAATGTGTCCATGAAGCAGGTTCGGATCGCCGAGCTGAAGGCGCGACTCAGCGAGTACCTGCGCGCGGTACGGCAGGGCGAAACCATTGCGGTGCTCGACCGTGAAACGCCAGTCGCCCAGATCGTGCCCGTTCGCGACCGTTCAACGCTACGCGTCCGGAAGCCGGCTCCGGGCACACCGCCACCCAATCGCGTCGCATTGCCCAAGCCCGCGAAGCTGGACGTGGACGTTGTTGAGTTGCTCCTCGAAGAACGCCAGGGACATCGGTGATCG
>Ga0153916_10001247_pt1 | contig 18061 bp, 14 predicted proteins | sample Opewatmetagenome_FD_109642 | JGI IMG/M metagenome (GOLD analysis project Ga0153916, IMG submission 109642) | Freshwater wetland microbial communities from Ohio, USA - Open water 3 Core 3 Depth 4 metaG | ecosystem: Environmental > Aquatic > Freshwater > Wetlands | place: USA: Ohio, Lake Erie... | reverse complement strand
CGATCGTGACATGCGCGCCAAAGGAGATGGAAACTAAGTGATCAGGGCAGGCTCGATCGAGGTCGTGTTTGTCGGGATAACGCTTGTCCTTCATGCGAAAGTCTTGCATCGGGCTGCCGTGGGCGACAATCCATGAACCTGGCGGCGCTTCCGCAGCGCATGTGGCGAGGCGCTCAAGGATTTCAGAGATAGAGTGGACATCCGAATAAAAATCGCGGCAGTCCACAAGCTTCATTTCCGCCGTCCCTTTTTCGGAAAGATGGACATGCGTGTCGGTCAGTCCCGGAATGGTGACCCGGCCTTGAAGATCGATCGTCTGCGTGTCAGGTCCCGCGAGGCGGCGCATCGCGTCGGATTCTCCGGCTGCGACAACGCGTCCGCGGGCGCACGCAAGCGCTGCATCAATTGCGCCGTCAGCGGCGAAGCTGCGGATGGTTCCGTTATAAAGGATCAGATCGGGATAGGGTAGCGGACGCGACTTCATGACAGAATCTCCTCCTTGCTCAATATCAACACTTAGGCTATAGGTCGCTTCGTTGATTGAAGTCAACATGGGAGGAACTAAAAATGGCAGGGCAGAGTTTTACGTGGCCGAACAACGCGCGCGTCGCTTTCGTGCTCGGCATCGCCTTTGAAGCGTGGGACCGGACCAAGCCGACAACAGGTAGAGGGTTGCAGCGCGGTTCCATTCCGGCGAACGCCGTGTGCAAACGGGATTACTCCACGGAGACGTTTCGCGAGTTCGGCGCAAAAATCGGCCTAAAGCGGTTGCTGGATGTCTGTGACAGGTACGATCTCAAAGTCAGCATGCCGATCAACGGCTTGACCTGCGAATATTACCGCGAGCTAGTGAAATACGCCCATAGCCGCGGACACGAGATGGTCGCTCACGGGTGGGAAATGGGAGAATATCTTTACATGCTCACGCGCGAGCAGGAGCGCGACAACATCTTTAAGACGGTTGAAGCGATTACCCAACTGACCGGCGAAAAGCCGACCGGTTGGTCCTCGCCCGGAGTTCGCTCTACCGATAACACGCTTGAGCTCAATGTCGAGGCGGGCTTGATCTACAACTGCGATTATCACGACGATGAGATGCCCTACCCGCGAAAGATCGGCGATAAGATGCTCATTATGGTCCCGCACCAGTATACGATCAACGATCACCGCATGGAAGAAGAAGGCACGCGCCAGGACTTTTTTGAAAAGTTCAAAGACGAGTTCGATTACCGCTACGAGATTGGCGACAAGAATCCGACCATGATGAACGTCATCACGCATGCCTATCTGATCTCGCGCATCCCGCTGATCGACACCTTTGAAAAGATCATCGCCTACGCCAAGAGTCACAAAGAGGTATGGTTCGCCCGCCGCGGCGACATCGCCGCGTGGGCAAGGAAGTGTTACGAGGGCGGATAACTTTAATCCGTTACAACGGCCGCCCGGGACTATTGCTACAGCATGTGCAGCGTAGAGTTTTCCGTTTGATAAATCGGTTGCGGCTTCATGCCCGGGGTTTTCGGCGTTTTCTTTTTCATATTCCCGACCGGCTCACTCTTTTGTCGCTCCGCATCGTATTTGAAGTGACCGATGACATTCTGCAGTTCTGCCGCGAGGCGCGCTAGCTCCTGCGCCGCAGCCTGCGTCTGGGTGGCCCCGCTCGCCGTGCTCTGCGCCGCCTGCGCCACTCCGGTGATGTTCTGCACGATCTCGTTGCTCCCTTTCGCCGCCTCCTCGACATTGCGCGCCATCTCGTTGGTTGTTACACTCTGCTCCTCTACCGCACTTGCAATCGTGTTGGCGATGTCGTTGATCTGATTGATGATCCCGCCAATCTGCTGGATCGTCTCCACCGCCTCTCGCGTGTCATGCTGAATAGTGCTGATCTTGAGGCTGATATTTTCAGTTGCTTGGCCGGTCTGCTTGGCGAGCTCCTTGACCTCATTGGCGACCACCGCAAACCCTTTCCCCGCTTCTCCGGCTCTGGCCGCCTCGATCGTCGCGTTCAACGCGAGTAAATTCGTCTGCTCCGCAATCGACGTGATCACCTTGATCACGTTGCCGATCTCGGTACTCGATTCTCCCAACTTGCTGATCGTCTGATTGGTTTTTTCCGCCACTTCCACCGCCTCTTGTGCCACCCGCGCCGCGTCGCTGGTATTCTTGGCGATCTCTTTAATCGAGGCGCTCATCTCTTCCGCCCCTGCCGCCACCGTTTGTACGTTCTTGCTCACCTGTTCGGAGGCCGCAGAAACCACGTTTGCCTGTGTGGCTGTCTCTTCCGAGTTCGAACTCATCTGCTGGCTCACCGCCGTCAACTGTTCCGCCGAACCGGCTAACGATTGAATGTTGTTTCCAATAACGCGAACTGTATTCTGAATCTTCTCGACGAATAGGTTGAACCACTTGGCCAACTCACCGATTTCATCCTGGCTTCGGACGATGAGCCGGTTGGTCAAATCGCCTTCCCCCTGCGACATATCTTTGAGTTGGGAGACGACTGCATCAAGCGGGAGAACGATAATTCGCCTGCATAAATAATAGAATCCGAGCAGAAAAATAATCCCAAAACCAGAACCAAGAAGAATCATGAAAAACCGAAAATCAGCGCTGGCCTGCTGTACTTTTTCCAGCCCGATTTCCAAACTCACGACACCCAATACCGTGCCTTCCGCGACCTGATGGCAGGTCGTACAGTCTCGCCCGATAAAATTGCGGCTCGCAGCGATCGGCATAATGGCGCGATAAACGGGCGAGCCGCCGCGCTCCTCCACGCCGAAATGGGGTTTGCCTTCCTGCAGAATGTGTTGCTCCAGGGCGTCGGCTTGTGGGGCATCCCCAATTTTCATCTGCTGTTTGACTGTGTCCGTAGGGACTACCCGCAAGGCTTTGATGCCCTGACTTTTTTGCAGCTCGCCGACAACCGCCATTATTTCTTTGGGGTCGCCCGAAGCCATGGCCACGCCGAGGGAGGTAAAAGCCATGTGAGTCGAGGCCGCGGCAAATGCGTCCGCTTGTTCGAGCGCCATGCGGCGTTGCTGGCGAAGTCCCCAAAAAATCATTCCGCCATTGACCAGCACCATGACAAGGATGAAGGAGCCCACGATGCGGGCCCAAATTGGCAGCGTTCTGATCCATGTAAACATTGCAGTGTCTCCCGTTGCAAAAAATCGTTTATGAGCTCTTGTTAAAGTAATAACGCGAGTGAGCCCCTAGCCAGTAATTTCATCACTTCGTGTCGTAACAATATTGATTGTCCTGTCGTGACGAAGCCTTTAGGCTGACACGAGAAGACTTCGTTCTAATTTAAGAATCGGCTCCGTCTCATGGAACTTTAGCTCATTTGTTGGTCCGGTTCGGGGTCGCCGCCGCCGGCGCCTGGCGTAATCCCGGCGCACTCGAGCCTCGTAGCGAGCTCCTCAAGAGTTACTCCTGATCTATTTTACCATGATGCATTTTGGGACGGAGACGCGGAAACGATAGTGGCCGTTTCATCACATGGGTCTTCCAAAATAATCTCCAGCGACATTGCACGCCGTGTAAAAATCGGTTGCGGCTCGGGCATTGCGCTTCGAGGAGAAACGGTTCGTTTTTATCGAGGATCTTGCCGCTGTTGTATGGGGCGGGCGAGAACGGGATTCGTCAAACGCCTAAGAGCGCAGAGCCGCTTTGTGACTCTTTAACCACGCTCCGATGCGTGAGATTCCTTCGTCGAGAGATATCTGCGGAGCCCATCCTAATTCCTCTTTGGCTCGCGTAATATCCAACACGTCCCGGTCGCGATGCGGTCCGACCAGGGCTGCGTTGGGATGTTTGCCGATTTCAAACGAAAGATCCGGGAATGCTCTCTGGATCGCCTGTTTGAGCTCTTCATCGCCGTACGCTTTGTCGAGGGCGATGTTATATGCCCGGCTTAACGGGTTAACAGTGAAAAGAGCGCGGCGTACGGCATCAGTGACGTCATCGACGTAGATCACATCATCCGGTATGCGAGTGAGGTAAGGACGGCACTTCTGGCCAAGAACCCCTTTCTTCAATTCGAGCGGAATGCCTCTGCCAAGTCCAGGGCCGTAGACGGAGGAATATCTCAGTGCGACGAAAGGAACTCCGTATTGCTCTTTGTAAAAATCACCCAACCATTCCGAGAGGATCTTCGCAGACCGGTAAAAATAGGTTGGGTAGATCGAAACCGGATCGTCTTCTTTGATCGGCGCATGATCTCTTTTTCTCACTTGCCCGTACAGGGCGCCGGAACTGGAATACACGACCCGCTGAACCCTTAGTTCCTTTGCCACTTCCAGAATATTCGTCATCGCGTGGTAGCAGAAATCGAGGACGGCGGGATTTTCGTCACGCCGTGGATGGGCGGCATGAAAAATGTGCGTTACGCCCTCGGATTTGCAGAGTTCATTGAAAGGCGCGCTCTGGGTAACATCTAACAGGTGGCTCGCTGTCCGGATCGGCAGGAGAGAAAGATCGTGGGAGCGCCGAAAAATATCGATGGGAACGACTTTGTGGCCGAGAGATTCAAATAACGACGTAGCATGGGAACCGATGAAGCCGTTCGCGCCAGTGATCAAAATAACTGCAGCCATGGTTGGACCTTTCCGGCTAAAGCCTCTCTGTGAATTCCCGGTTCGTTACCCGCACGGGAATTTTTTTGATTTCGCCAATCGCGCGGACATAGTAGTCTGCCACGGTCTCCGCAAGGATTTGGCCTTTGTCAGCTGTTGCTTGACGAGGATCCCCTAAAGTTCCGATAGTGCTGACTTCGTTAAAATCCATCGGTAGCTCAAAGCCGGCTTCCTCGAAGCCTATGTATTCATGTGAAAGCGCTTTCAAGCTGGAGGGAAACGCTTCAGGCGTGTCCATCTTGTGTGACTTTGACATCTCGAAATCGACGAGCGCGGGGTTCCAGTAAAGAATCCTGCTGGTTTCAGTCTCGCCTCCGTGGCGCACCTTTTGGCTCTTCTCGTCCTGAGGAATTTGAAACAGCCCCTTCGCGGCTTGTTGAGCGATTCCTTCGCCGCGAAAGATAATCATGAGCGCTCCGGTATCGTAGCGAACCTTGCGCGCGACGTGATTCATTGGCGCCGCGTTTCCGCGATGGTTGAGGCAAACGATGATCTTGTTGAAGCCGTGGTGGATTAGAGATCGACACACGTCATAGACAAAGTTGGTATAGGTCTCATATCGAAGCGTGATGGTTCCGGCGAAAGGCATATGGTACGGCGCCAGGCCGGCCCAGACCAATGGGGCGACGGGGAGGTCCGCCTTTTCTGCTATGCCGCAGGCAAGCAGGAGCGCCTGATACGCGTCGGTGCCTAACGGCAGATGCGCACCATGTTGTTCGCAGCTTCCCGCCGGAAGCAGAATCATATCGGTCTTTTTCAGCCACTTCTTCATTGCTGCGGAGGTCATATCCATTAAGAAATATTTTTTCCTCCACTCCAGTCGCATCACTCTACTTTCCATTCCCTCCATAGGACCTCCTGGTGACATCGCTCGTTTAGCGTCTTGACCTAAATCACCCTCCCCTTAATCCCCTCCCGTCAAGGGAGGGGAGACTTTTATATGCCCTCTCCCTTTGCGGGAGAGGGTTAGGGTGAGGGATAGATAAAATGATTCATGAGCGTCACTGTTAATGTACGGATCTTAGTTCGGAAGGCGTTCGTTTGCTGCCTTCTCCAGTGAGCGCAGGTTATCCCACGACATCGGCCGCTGCCCGTTTTCGATCTCCTTCACCATCTGCGTCACCTGGGCGTTAATGGTCATGGGTAGACCATGTTTGCGACCTACTCGTGCCACCTCTCCGGTTAAGAACTCCGTCTCGGTCTTGCGATGGCGAATCTTGATGTCGCGCCAGATGCCGCTGTTCCCCTTTGCCGATCCGGACGGCAGCATTTCAAAGGCATCGGACAAGTCCTGCTTGCTGCGCGCGAGCATCACCTTAGGATCGAGGCGGTCATAGTGTTCCAGATGGATGCCTTCGGCCAAAGCCGCTTCAGCCGCCTCTCCCATCAGCGCCACGAAGATTCTTTTCGCCCACTCGGGTTTCAACATCTCACTCGAGGGTGCGTCGACAAGCGCCGTGGCGACGAGAAGGCAACTGTAGATCTGCTTGGCCCAGATGTAACCCCAGATATTGTCGGTTCGGTGGGTGGGAACCGCCCGCGATAGGAGCGCCGTGATCTCTTGTGTGCGATCGGACAATTTCCCATCCAGCGCGCCGATATAGAACTCTCCTTCAGTGAAGCGGGTAACATGGCCGGGGCCGACATGGTCCGCGACCATATGGACCATGCCGCCGACGGTTCGCGATGAGCCCACTCGTTCTGCAATCGATCTCGCGTTGAATCCATTTTGCAACGACACGATTGTCCCGTGCTGCGAAAGAAGAGGCGCGATGGCGCTGAGGGCCTCTTCCGTATCCTGGGATTTTACCGCGAGTATCACCAGGTCGAGCGGTGACTTCAGCTCCTGGGGAAACAGAGTGCCGTCAAAAGCCGGCCGCTGTTCGCCGAAAATTCCGTCCACGAGCAGACCCCGGGTGCGGATTGCCTCCATGTGAGGAACGGATTTATCCACAAGGGTCACTTTCTCGCCTGCCGCGGCGAGAAACGCTGCCACAGTGCCCCCGATCCCGCCTGCGCCTACAACCGTAACCGTATCCGGATGTCTGCTCATCGTTTTTCCCGCTACCGTTTCCTGACGAAGAGTTGTCTCATGAGTTCCTGCCACTCGTTGAACCGTTTCTCGAATTCTTCGAGTGAATACTGGGTTTCGATATAGCTCTTCTTAAATTTCTGCTGTAACGACCCGACATCGTCACGCGGCGAGCTTACTCCCCCTTTGATCAAAACCGCTTGTGCTTCCTTCGAGTGAAGATAATCGAGAAAGAGAAGCGCTGCGTGGGGATGAGGCGACTTGGTGGTGATCCCGGAGGAGCCCAGATTCGCCAGCACCGGCTCCAGCCCCCGCCATTCCACAGGTGCGCCGGTTTGCTTGGCGGTAAAGACATTGGAGTCTTGAATTGTGGGAGAGAGCGGGATCTCACCCGCAATCACCTGATGGATCAATGCCGCAGGCGCTACATTTTGCACTTTTATATCCTGCTGGCTTAGCTTCTCGACATAGTCACGCCCCATGACATTGAGCACGTTTCCGATCCAACGCGGTCCGACGGAACCGCCGGCAAGGGTCATTTTTCCTTTCCAGCGCGGGTCGATAAGATCCTTATAGTGCTTGGGCGCCTCCGCCAATGGTACCAGCTTTGTATTAAACCCGAGGCCGGTGTAGTTTTCTCGATCGGCCAGGTAGTAGACGCCGTTTTTTCCTTTCTCTTTGACTTCGTCGGCGTAAGCGGCGGCGTCCGGGGTGTAATACTCCTGAAAAATGCTCTTTTTTTGGAGAATCGCCATGGCTCCGCCGCTGGTCTCGATCACGTCGACCAAATAGCGGCCCGATGCGTATTCTTCCGTTACTTTTTTAATCAGATCCGGCGATTCGCTGCGCCATGTGGAAACCTTAATGAAGGGATATTTTTTTTCGAACTCCTGAGCTACCGCTTCGAGTGTGGTGAGTGAGTTGTAGAAAACCAGTTGGCGCTCCCGTTTCGCCCCTTCGATGAGGATCTGCTTTCTGTCAGGCCCGCGGTAGAGGGCGATCTCGGAAACGGTCGTGGGTTTGCTGGCTGTCCATCCAGTCCCGGCATATAGAAGCAGTCCGAAGAGTATCGCCGTAAGCATTGAGCATGGCAGGCCGTGCTGCCGTTTGCGTGCACTTTTCGATAACATTTATTTTCCTGCTTTCTTGTCAGTTTTTCCTGATAAAGAGCTGCCTCATCAGCTCTTCCCACTCAGTAAATTTCTTTTCGAACTCTTCGGATGAGTATTGAGCTTCCTGATATGTCTTCTTGAACTTCCGCTCTGAAGATCCGATATCTTCCCGGGCAGAGCTCAGCCCGCCTCTCATGACGACCTGCTGTCCCTCCCGGGAATGGAGATAGTCTAGGAACAGGAGCGCAGCGTGGGGATGCGGAGCATTGGTGATCATTCCCGAAGTTCCATTGCTTGCAATCACCGGCTCCAACGGTCGCCATTCAACGGAAGCGCCGGTTTTTTTGGCAGTGAAGATATTAGAGTCGAAGATGGTGGGGGAGAGCGGCACTTCGCCGGAAACGATCAGGCCTGCCAGAGCAGCACCCGAAATATTCTGGACCTTTACATCCTGACCTCTCATTTTTTCCAGGTAGTCCCGACCCATCACATTCAGGACATGTCCTACCCACCTTGGCCCGGTGGCTCCTCCGGCCAGGGATATCTTTCCCTTCCATTTAGGATTGAGAAGATCTTTATAGTTCTTGGGAGCGTCTCCCAAAGGTACTAGCTTCGTGTTGAAGCCCAGACTGATGTAGATTTCTCGATCCGTCAGATGGTAGACGCCGTTTTTTCCTTTGGCCTTGGCCTCATCTCCATAGGCGGCCGTCTCAGGCGAGAAGTATTCCTGAAGGATCCCTTTCCTTTGGAAAATATCCATGCCGGTGCTGCTTTCTACGACGTCAGCAAGGGAGCGGCCTGAAGCATACTCTTCCAAGATTCTCTTCAACAAATTCGTGCTCTCGCTCCGCCAGATAGAAACCTTTACGAAGGGGTATTTCTTTTCAAACGCCTCGGCTACAGTCGAAAGCCAGGTGTTAGAGTTGTAAAACGTGACGAGACCTTCCTTCTTGGCTCCTTCAATCAGCATCTGCTCTCTGTCCACTCCCTGATAAAGAGCGATCTCGGGGACACTCGTTGGTTTGCCTGCCGTCCATCCGGACCCGGCGGATGAGACCAATAAGCCGAAGGCGGCCAGCTTGCAGATTAAACGCGGCAGGTGGCACTCCCGTTTGCGTCCATCTCTGAAGAACATTTACTTTCCCGCCTTTCTTTTTATTTTCTCTTGATAAAAAGCCGTTTCATCAATTCCTCCCATTCGCCAATCTTCTTTTCCAAGTCCTCGAGCGAATATTGAGCTTCGAGATAGCTCTTCTTGAACTTCCGCTCTAGAGAACCGATGTCTTCCCGTGGGGACCCCAACCCTCCCTTCATCATGACCCTTTGCCCTTCCTTGGAATGAAGATAGTCGAGGAAAAGAAGCGCGGCGTGAGGATGGGGAGCCCTGGTTGTCATTCCTGAAGAGCCGACGTTCGCTACCACCGGCTCCAACGGGCGCCAGTCAACCGGCCCGCCCTTTTCTTTGGCAGTCAGAATATTGGATTCATATATGGTGGGCGAAAGGGGGACTTCTCCAGAGACAATCAGGCCCGCAATAGCGGCACCCGAAATATTCTGGACCTTCACATCCTGACCTCCCATTTTTTCTAAATAGTCTCGACCCATCACATTCAGGGCGTTGCCTATCCACTGGCTGCCCGTGGAGGTCCCGGCAAAAGAGATCCTTCCCTTCCATTTGGGATCTAGCAAATCCTTGTAACTCTTCGGTGCGTCTGCCGCCGGTACCAGCTTCGTGTTGAAGCCCAGGCCGATGTAGAGCTCTAAGTCTGGCAAGTAGTAAACTCCGGTCTTCCCTTTTGCCTTCACTTCATCTGTATAGGCGGCCATTTCAGGTGAATAGTACTCCTGAAAAATGCCCATTTTGTGGAGCATGGCTACGCCTCCAAACGTGACGTCAATGACATCCGCCAGGTAGCGTCCCGATGCGTATTCCTCAGTCACCCGCTTGAGCACAGTTTTCGAGTCGCTACGCCAGACAGAAACCTTGACGAATGGGTATTTTTTCTCGAATTCCTGCGCTACGGTGGAGAGCCAGGTATTGATATTGTAGAAGATGACCTGGCCCTCTTTCTTCGCTCCCTCAATCAACAACTGCTCTCTGTCGGCTCCTTGGTATAGGGCGATATCAGCGACGGTGGTGGGCTTGCCGGCGGCCGCGACCGCTCCTTGGACTGAGTATAAGATCATGATGGCCGCAAACGCTGAGGCGAGGGCTGCTCGCCCGAAAACACTTATTGAGGCGCGTGGGAATGGGATTGAAATCGAGGTCGGTTTTCTTTGGCTCATGTCTCAGATCACTCCTTATCGTTTTCGAATAAAAAGCTGCTTCATCAAGTCTTCCCATTCGCTGAATTTCTTTTCGAACTCTTCGAGCGAGTACCGGCTTTCGAAATAGGTCTTTTTGAACTTCTGTTCCAAAGAACCGACATCTTCCCGCGGAGATCCCAACCCGCCTTTCATAACCACCCTTTGTCCTTCCCGAGAGTGAAGGTAATCGAGGAACAAAAGCGCAGCATGCGGATGCGGAGACTTGCTGGTCACGCCGGAAGATCCGATATTCGCGACGACGGGCTCCAATGGCCGCCACTCAACGGGGGCGCCGGTCTCCTTGGCCGTGTAGATGTTGGAATTAAAGATCGTGGGCGACATCGGCACTTCCCCGGAAACGATGAGTCCTGCGACTGCGGCAGCGGCGATGTTTTGAACTCTGACTTCCTGGCGGCTCATTTTGTCGAGATAATCGTGCCCCATCGCGGTTTCAGCATTTCCTATCCATCGTATTCCAGTGTCCGTGTTGGTCAGCGTCATTTTGCCTTTCCATTTGGGATCGAGGAGATCTTTGTAGGTCTTGGGCGCTTCAGCTAAGGGTACGAGCTTGGTATTGAAGCCCAAGCCGATGTAGATTTCTCGATCCGCCAGATAAAAAACTCCCTGTTTCCCCTTTGCCTTAACTTCGTCACTGTACGCGGCCGAATCGGGGGAATAGTACTCTTGAAAAATTCCTTTGCGCTTTAAAATGTCGAGACTCGCGTCGGTTGTTTCTACCACGTCAGCGAGGAAGCGACCGGACGCGTACTCCTCCATAGCTCGTTTGACGATGTTCTTAGAGTCGCTGCGCCAGACAGAAACTTTGATGAAGGGATATTTCTTTTCAAACTGTTCGGCGACGGTGGAGAGCCAAGTGTTGGAATTATAGAAGAACACCTGGGCCTCTTTCCTAGCGCCATCGACCAGCACCTTCTCCCGATCACGACCTTGATAAAGGGCGATCTCGGCAACAGTTGTTGGTTTGGCCGCCGGCCAACCGCTTTGCGCCCATGCCAACAGCACTGCTATAGCGAGTGACGCTCGAATTTTTATGCGGACGCATCCCCATCTGTTCACAGGATTTGCGGATGACACCTGACTGCCCCCCCTCTTCTCATTTGCCTCACGCTTGTTTCTCAATCGTCATCATAACCAGCGCACTTTTCCCCTGACATAATGTTTTTCCATCAATGGACGCCAGCGTTCCATTTCATTGCCATTGAGATCTGTCGGGGGCTTCTGCTCCTTTGGCAAGATATTAAAATACTTTCTCTCGCCGATTTCGTTGGCAAAACTCTCTTTGACCTTGGCCACCAGTCCCTCATCAATAAACAGGTCAATCATACTAGCGGCCAAAACCTTCGCGCCGCTGACTTCGCCTTTGTGAGCAATGCTCGTCGTCAGAGAAACGGCAGCGGACCATGTGTGCGCCTGGCATCCGGGAATATTGGTTGGCAGGTTTATTCTTCCGGTGGGAATAGCCCACGACACCGAGCCAGAATCGTTGCACGACGTATTTTGTTTTGCAGGTTTGAGAGGAGCTATCGCCGTCTGCAGACCGACTGCCGGTGCTTGAATCTTTGTCTGGACCTCTTTAGCCAGACGCTGCTCTTCACTGGACCATAGCGGCATGCCGACGAGTTCAATGTTATTTTGAATCATCTCAGCCATCGCCTGATTCGCGCGGGTGGGCCAACAGGTCGAGATAACATTACTTTCGTACGTGCAGCCGGTCATGATGGCGGCACCCTCGGCAATCTTTTTCGCCTTTTCAAAATGCGCATTTGCCAAATCCATATTCTCGTCTCTAAACCACCACCACACTTTCGTAGAGCTGGGTATCTGATTGGGCTGGTCTCCTCCGTTGAGAATGACGCGATGGCTTCTCTGAGTCGGTTCCATTTGCTGTCGCATCAAGCCCCACCCTACGTCCATCAGAACAACCGCGTCCAAGGCGTTCCTGCCCAACCATGGATTGACCGCGCTGTGGGCGCCCTTCCCGTGAAAGGCGAATTCCGCGGAGATGACACCGTACTGGCGTATGCCGTAGGTAGTAGACAAATCTTTTCCCACGTGCGGGTGAAATATGGCATCGATGTCATCCATGTATCCGTCCCGCAAAAAGTAAGGGCGAGAGATATTCTGCTCTTCGGCAGGGGCGAAAAATAATTTGATAGTCCCCTTAATGTTGTTTGTCTCCATCGCCTTCTTGGCCGCCACAGCGGCTCCGATCATGGCGGCAATATTCGTATTATGTCCTTCAGCATGCCCCGGTGCCCCGCCCTCTATCAGCGGCCGTTCCTCTGTTATCCCCGGAATCTGCGATGACTTCGGAATCGCATCCGCTTCGCAGTGAACTCCAACAACGGGCTTGCCAGAACCCCAAGTCGCCATCCAAGCCGGAGGTATTCCTGAGATCCCCGTCTCCACATCGAATCCCGCCTTACGCAATGCATCGGCGGTAAATTCGGAAGTCCTGAACTCCTGCATTCCGAGTTCCGCGAAATAGAAAACCGCATCGCCTATCTTGGCAATTTCCGCCGCGTTGCGATCGATATAATCCCATGCGTCCGTTTTGCAGCTGCTTGTTTTTTCATCTGCACTCATGGCGTTTCCCTTCGGGTGAAGAACTCTTATCTACTCGTCGCTTGCCGTTCCAGGTACCATTTAGCGATCTCACCTTTGGTGCAGAACCAGACATTCGCAAAACTCTTGGCGTAGGTAATACATTGATCGAAGAATGCGATCATATTCGGCCTTCCGCCTATGTGGGCATGAACCAGAGCATCGACGAGTTTCGGGCTGCCGGCGGCGCCTTCGGCGTACAGTTGATCGAACGCGATCTTAAAACTATCGAAATAGATGCTGGGGTGATTCTTAGGGCGGAACACCAGCGAAAGATCGTTGGCGTAATCTAATCGCGGCATAAAGACCAGAGGTTTGCCCTCGATGGTCTGATGGAACGGCAGATCATCGCCCGGCAGATCCCCATTCCAAATGATCGATTCTTCCACCAGAAACTTGCAGGTTTGATCTGTAATCCTGTGCCCGGGACTCACCCAGCCGATGGGCCGAGCTCCGGTCACGGATGCCAAGCTATCCAAAGTGTCTTTGATGACTTTTTTTTCTTTTTCCGAATCTATGGTTTCCAGAGGGATATCATTGGCCCAGCCGTGTCCGACGATCTCGTGGCCGTCTTTATATAATTGGCGGACGGCATCGGGATATTTTTGCGCCGCCAGCCCGTTGGTATCGATCGTTCCTTTTACTCCGTGTTTTTTGAAGACATCCAGGATCCGCCAGATCCCGACCTTTCCACCATAGTCTCCGAACGCGAGGGAAGCGTAATCAGCCTTGTCGCCGCTCTGGCGGTACTGCGAGTGCTTAAGAAAGGCTTCAAGAGCGACAAAAAAACTCACCGCTATTTTGGCTTTGTTAGGCAATTCAAAAGATGTTGGCTTACTCATCTGTCCTCCTTTAGAACATGCAACTAGATTTCTATGCGCCTTGAAAACCTGCGCGATCGCAGATCCTTATCGTTTTCTAAGAAACAGCTGTCTCAGCAGTTGTTCCCATTCGTTGAATTTCTTATCAAACTCTTCGAGAGAATATTTTGATTCGAGATACGTCTTCTTGAATTTGTGTTCTAAGGAGCCGATGTCTTCGCGCGGCGTGCTCAGTCCCTGATCGATCAAGACTTTTTGCCCCTCTTTCGAGAGTAGATAATCCAGAAAGAGAAGCGCGGCGTGAGGATGGGGCGCTTTCGCAGTCATTCCCGCCGAGCCGAGATTGGCGACGACCGGTTCCAGCGGGCGCCATTCGACCGGCGCTCCGCTTTTTCGTGCAGTGAATATGTTGGAGTCCTGGGTTGTCGGCGACAGGGGAACTTCGCCGGAGACCACCAAACCGGCCAGGGCGACTGCCGACATGTTCTGTAAGTTGACATCCTGAGCGGCAAACTTATCGAGGTACTCGCGTCCCATGACGTTGAGAACGTTTCCCACCCAGTGAACGCCAGTGGATGTTCCTGCAAGCGACATTCTCCCTTTCCATTTCGGATCGAGGAGATCCCTATAGGTTTTCGGCGCTTCGGCTGGAGTGATCAGGTTCGTGTTGAAGCCGAGGCTCGTGTAATTTTCTCGATCGGCTAAGTAATAAACGCCGGATTTGCCCTTCGCTTTAACTTCATCAGAGTAGGCCGAGACCTCGGGCGAATAGTACTCCTGGAAAACGCCGGTTCGGTGCAGAAGGGCCATGGCGGCGCCGCTGGTTTCAACGACATCAGCCAGGAACCTGCCCGAGGCGTGTTCTTCCGAAACCCGCTTGATCAACATCGTTGAGTCACTGCGCCAGATGGAAACTTTGATAAAGGGGTATTTCTTCTCAAATGCCTGCGCGGCGGCGGCCAGCGATGTGAGCGAATTATAAAATGTCAGTTGCCCTTCGCGCTTAGCGCCTTCGATCAAAACCTGCGTTCTATCACCCGAGCGATAGAGTGCGAGTTCCGCAAGGCCAACAGGTTTGCTAGCCGCCTCCGCAGTTTCAACCGCAAACACCAAAACGAAAGCAAGCGTAAGCAGCCAAACGGTGGTGTACAGCCACCGCAACCCGTTCGCCAGCAGCTCTTTTATCAGGATGTTTCCGCGCATGTTGTTGGTAAACTCCAGCGCTACAAATTGTCGCCGGCTATGACGGAGCATCGATGGGATTGGAAGCTTAGATGCACCTTGTCTCCGGCTCGGAAGTATATTGACGGATGCACCCTCGCTCGCAGCGTCAAATCGCCTACGGATATTCGGTAGTCTACAAAACCACCCAAAAATGAGAGCTGTTCCACCGTGGCTGGCCAGCCCGGGAACAGACTCTCTGAGGGATTGGAGAAGAGCTGTATATCCTCAGGCTTGACAGCAAACAAAACTTTGCTTCCAGTCTTTCCGTGTTCTAAATTGGCGCATTCCAAGGTCCCATAGGGAGTTTCCACCACAAAACCGTCGCCGTTGGTGGCAACGAGAGTACCCGGTATCAAATTGGCCGCGCCGATAAAATCGGCTACAAACTGATTGACCGGATGCTCATATATCCGCTTGGGTTCATCGACCTGAATGATTCTACCGTTATTCATGACCGCTACGGTGTCTGACATCGAGAGAGCCTCCGTCTGATCATGGGTGACGTAGACGGTTGTTAGGCCCAGCGTCCGCTGCACTCTTTTTAATTCAATGCGCATCTCATCACGCAGCTTCGCGTCTAGATTGCTCAAGGGTTCATCGAGCAGAAGCAGCTTGGGTTCGCGGACAACGGCTCTGGCGAGAGCAAGCCGCTGCTGCTGCCCGCCGCTCAGATTGGTTGCGGGCCTGTTTCCAAGATCTTCGAGATGGACCAAAGCCAATGCTTTTTGCACCTTTTCGTTGACATAACGTCGTGGGACTTTCTGACCGATTCGTAAAGGAAAAGCGACGTTATCGAAAACATTCATGTGCGGCCAGATAGCGTAAGATTGGAAAACCATGCCGATGTTGCGCTGGTGTGGCGGTATAAGAATTTTTTGATTCGATGAAAACACCACGGCTCCGTCAACCTTGATCTCACCTTGCTCAGGTCGATCAAGGCCGGCGATACAGCGTAGAGTCGTGGTCTTTCCACAGCCGCTGGGTCCAAGCAGGCTGAAGAAGGCTCCCTGCGGCACTTCGAAGCTGATTCGGTCTACTGCTTTGACGGCGCCGAAGTCAGTCGCGAATGACTTGTAGAGGTTTTGCACGACGAGCATACAGCCATTATCCCTTACGACTAAATCTGCAGACCATAACGCTTGCTGAGCTTGTGAAACATCGCTGCGATGGTCACCAGTATCAAACAAATAGAGACGCTAAAGGCAGCGAGATCTCCTGTCTTGCCAAAATCCCACATCTCGAAAATGATGACCGAAATTACTTGCGAGCCCGGGCTATAGAGCATCAGCGCGACTGTAAGCTCCCTCACGCTTAAAAGAAATATGTAAATCCATCCTGCAAAAAGGGAAGGCATCATCAAGGGCACGACAATCTTTCGGAAGACTACCCCCCAGGGGGCGCCGCTCATCTGAGCGCTCTCCTCTAATTCCTTGTTGATCTGCAGCAGTCCCGGGGAGCAATAGCGAATGCCGTACGGGATGTATCGGGTGATATATGCGACTACCAGAATCCAGATGGTTCCATAAATGGGTACAGGCAGTTTGAGATACGTGAGTAACAAGGCCACGCCCAAAACCACGCTCGGAAAAGATAATGTGAAGGAGGCCAGTTGTTCGGGAAGCCATCTTCCCCGAATATTTGATCTGATGACGAGCCATGCGGTTATGGACGTAAGCAGCATGGTCGCTGTGGCACTCACAATACTGATGAAAAGACTGTTCTTGAGAGCGCCTAACACATTGCTGCTGTGAAAAGCCGACACGTAATTGGCGAAGGTAACCGCGGACAGGGCTTCGCGCGATGGCTTAACATAGTAAGGCAATATCGAACTCCAGAGGAGAACTAACATCGGCAAAACCAGCAATATTGGCAGAAGAAGAACCAAGCCGGTGGTGGCACAGCGCCATTTGCCTACGTCTAACAGTCGCGGGCGAAAGCCCTTCCCTGTTATGGTGTAGAACTTTTGCGCCTGGCGCGTGGCGTTCGAGTAAAGATAAAGACCTAATGAGACAAAGAAGATTAATACAACTCCATAAGCGCTCGCCGGTCCATACTGAGGCAGAAGCCCGGTCTTTAGTTTTAGATAAATCTCAGTGGTCAGTACCATGATCCCGCCGGGTATGCCTACCAGGGCCGGAATCTCAAAGGCCTCTACAGCTCTCACAAACGTCAATAGAAGAACAGAAAGGACGCTGGGCAGCCCGAGTTTCAAGGTTATGTGGTAGAAGCTCTTAGCAACGCTGGCACCGGACATATAGGCCGATTCTTCCAGTGATGGATCCATAGATCGGAACGGAGCTGCCATAAAAAGAAAAACCACTGGCGTCCAAAGTACGCCTTCGACGAAGATCATGCCCGTCATCGTGAATATGTTGAAGACCGATTTCTCAAGGCCGAAGAGATCCTTTATCCAGACATTTATTAATCCGTTCTCGGGACCCAGGAGCAGAATCCAGCCGATCACTTTGATGATTCCTGGAATCGCAAAGGAAGTGAATGCCGATTAGTAGGCGAGATTTTTATAAGGCGTATTAGTTCTCTCCACGATCCAGGCGAGGAGAGTCCCGATGACTAGTGCCACTACCGAACTGCCGACCGCAAACCAGAGGGAGTTCAGCAGGAGCGGACCGGTCCCCGGAGTGGAGAGAAGATCTTTGTAGTTCTTTAACGAAAAGCTCGGTGGCTCAAAACCTTTAGCGACGTAGAAGCTTGACTGTATGGTAAAGAAGAGGGGCGGAATTACGAGATAGCAAAGAATAGCTAAAACCGCAGCAAAAAGAAATTTCTGGATATCAAATCTCACATACGTTAATCATACTGAAGCCGTAAGCTTCGGTTCTGATATTCCTCGGAAGGTTTGTATGGTCTAGATAGTCCATCTGTTAAGCAGTGTCAACATCTTTCAGATCGTTCTTCCCGTGAAAATCTCTATTGCGAAACCCGCTTGAAACCAATGCAATCATTCTCCTAAACGTGGATGTCTTCCTGTGCCAGGAACGGATGTCCGTTACAGGCGTGGCACCTTCGCATCGTAAGAAGTGTCCCGATTACTATTCGAAATACCCTGACTTTAGCGCCCAGAGCCAGAGGTAAGCAATCTTCTCGTTATAAAGCTCGGCGTAGCCGACGTGACCATAGCGCGGGATTAGAACAACGTGGGCTCCGCGGGTGGCGGCCGCGTATTTTGCGCCCATGAACATTTCGCGCTTATCTTCCAATCGCTCGCCTTTGACCCAATGGCCTTTATCATTTTCACCCACCGTGAGAAGCACTTTGATGCCTTTTAGCCAATTCGGATCAGGCTCT
>Ga0153916_10001246_pt1 | contig 18064 bp, 15 predicted proteins | sample Opewatmetagenome_FD_109642 | JGI IMG/M metagenome (GOLD analysis project Ga0153916, IMG submission 109642) | Freshwater wetland microbial communities from Ohio, USA - Open water 3 Core 3 Depth 4 metaG | ecosystem: Environmental > Aquatic > Freshwater > Wetlands | place: USA: Ohio, Lake Erie... | reverse complement strand
GATCGATTTCATCTTTGCCACGGGATCCTTCTCCGAGCACGTCGCCGAGTCGATCATCGACCGGGTCATCGCGATGCCCGCCCAACTCACAAGCTACGATACCGGCGCGCTCGAGTTCTTCGCCCTGCGCAAGAAGGCCGAGGAAGCCCTGGGTGCGAGGTTCGATATCAAGGCCTTCCATGACCAGCTCCTGAAATACGGGTCGGTGACGCTCCCGATGCTCCGGGAGGTCATCGAGCGCTGGATCGCTGACAAAGGAAGCAATCGTTGAAGCGTTGGAACGGCTGGGGAAGTGACGACGTCGACTATCCAGTGCCTTCGTCCGCCCTCGCCTATCTCGCCGAATCCCTCGGCCCGGCCCAGCCCGGACCTTCGGCGCCGCTTGAGAGTATCGTCAGGCGAATTCCGTCATCCCTCCTGCCTGATCACTCACTTATCAGCCGGGACCCAGAAATCAGGCTCCGCCATGCGCGCGGACATTCACTGCCTGATTGGATCGCCCTTCGATTCGGTTCTCTCGACCGTTTTCCCGACGGCGTGGCCCTCCCCGTATCCGAAGAGGAAGTGGCGAATATCCTCACCTTCGCCAAGGAGACCGGCACCTGGCTGATCCCCTACGGCGGGGGGACGAGTGTTGTCGGACACATCAACCCTCCTCCCCTCGATCATCCCTTCCTGACCGTCAGCCTGGAGAGGATGCGGCGGATGTCCAAGCTGGATGAAGCAAGCCGCATAGCCACCTTTGAAGCCGGAGTGACCGGCCCCCATCTCGAAGCCCAGCTCCGGGCCCGCGGCTACACTCTCGGCCATTTTCCTCAATCATTCGAATTCTCGACTCTGGGCGGATGGGTGGCCACCCGCTCGAGCGGGCAGCAGTCCCTCTACTACGGCCGCATCGAGGACCTGTTTGCCGGCGGACGGATGCTCACCCCTGCCGGAAACCTCGAGATGCCGCCTTTTCCGGCGAGCGCCGCCGGCCCGGATCTACGCCAGGTTGTTCTCGGCTCCGAGGGACGGCTGGGTCTCATCACCAGCGCTCTTGTTCGAGTGAGTCCTGTCCCTCAGCTCGAGAGATTCCATGGAGTCTTTTTCCCCAGTTTTGACCGGGGCGTCGCCGCTGTCAAGGAGATGGTGCAGTCGAAGCTCCAGCTCTCCATGCTGCGCCTGAGCGACAGCCTGGAAACGAACACGAGCCTTATCCTCACAGGCAACGAACGCATGATCAGGCTTCTCAACGGCCTGCTGCGGGTCCGCGGGCTCAAAGAAAGAGACGAAAAATGCATGCTCTTCCTGGGCATCACCAGGGCGCGCGGCCTGGCCAGAAAGGCCCGCCGGATCGCCCTGGATATCGTCCGCGAGCATGGCGGCGTTCATGTGGGCCGCAAGATGGGAAGCGAGTGGCGGAAAAGCCGGTTCAAGACTCCTTACCTGCGGAATACACTCTGGGACTGCGGCTTGGCCGTCGATACTTTGGAAACTGCGCTGTCTTGGACCGACCTTGCCTCCGCCACGGAAGCTATACTAAAGGCGCTCAGGACAGGCCTCGAAGACCGTGGGGAGCGAGTCCTCGCCTTTAGCCACGTCTCCCATGTCTATGCGACCGGCGCCAGCATCTACGTGACTTTCCTCTTCCGTTTGGCGTCAAGCGCCGAAGAGACGCTCTCCCGCTGGCAGAAGTTAAAGGCTGCGGCCAGCCAGGGAATTGTCTCCCACGGAGGCACCATATCCCATCAGCACGGGGTCGGACTTGACCACCAGCCCTGGCTGGAAGCCGAAAAAGGGCGGCTCGGCCTGCAATCGCTGGCCGCGCTGGCGAAAGCGTTTGATCCGGACGGGATCATGAACCCGGGAAAGCTCATCGGGAGCTCCGGTCCGAAGTGACGATGGTCCGCCAAGAGTATCGTTCACCCTGGGAGCCGGGCTGGCGGGAAGAGGCCTGGGCACGGCTCAAAGATCCTTGGGAGCTGATCATCGTCGGCGGAGGCATCACCGGGGCCGGCATCCTGGCGCTCGCGGCGCGAAGCGGCCTTCGAACGCTGCTCCTCGAAAAAGCGGATTTTGCCTCGGGCACCTCCAGCCGCTCCTCGAAGATGGTGCACGGCGGGCTCCGCTACCTGAAAAATATGCATATCAAGCTGACTTGGGAGAGTGTCAGAGAACGTCAGCGGCTTCTCGCGACAGCTCCCGGGCTGATCGAGCCGCTCGGGTTCATCTATCCCATATACGAAGGCGGGCATCCCAGCCCTTGGGTGATGGGTATCGGGCTCGGCATATATACGCGTCTCTCTCCCGATGCCGGCGATTACCAGCGGCTCGACGAGGTCGACATCAGCCTTCTGGCGCCCGGACTGAAGACGCACGACCTGGAACGGGGTTATCGCTATCTGGATGCCCAGACGGACGACGCGCGTCTGGTGCTGCGCGTGCTGCATGACGGGTTGAAGGCCGGACAAGGCGGAGCCCTTGCTCTGAATTATGTCACCGTCGGCGGCCTATTGAAGAATGGAGACAATGTCTCCGGCGTGACGTTGCGGAATGAGGAAACGGGCGAAACGGCCGAGGCGAGGGCTCGCCTGGTGATCAACGCCTCCGGTGCCTGGGCCGACGAGCTGCGCCGCGAGATCGGTGGGAAAAAGCGGCTGCGGCCCCTCCGCGGGAGCCATCTCTATTTCAGCCTAGACCGGTTTCCTGTTTACCAGGCCATCGCCTTCAGCCATCCGGATGATGGCCGGCCTGTCTTTGTCTATCCGTGGGAAGGGGTGGCGCTCGTGGGGACAACGGACGTGGATCACAGCGGGCCGCTTGATATGGAGACAACGATCTCGGCCGAAGAGGCTGACTATCTTCTCCGAGCTGTCCAATCTCATTTCCCCTCGTTGGAGCTGGCCAGACAGGATGTCCTCACCGTTCAGGCTGGCGTGCGGCCGGTCGTCGATACGGGAAGGGCCGACCCCTCCGCCGAAGGACGTGACCACGTTGTCTGGCCTGAGGGCGGACTCTTGACCGTGACAGGCGGCAAGCTCACCACGTTTCGCCTGATCGCCGTCGATGCGCTTCGCGAAGCGCACCGGATGCACCCGGAAATCCCCGAGCCTGATGCCGATGCGCAGGTGCTGGAGACATTCGACCCCGGACAGGAGATCCACGGCGTCGACCCGGACGCGTCCAGGCGTCTTTGGGGACGCTATGGAGAGGCTGCGCCCTTCCTGGCCGCTCGCTTCCCTGAGCTTCTCCATAGGATCGCCGGAACTCCCTATCTCTGGGCTGAACTGGCCTGGGCGGCGGGCCATGAGCCGGTCCGTCATCTCGATGATCTGCTCCTACGGTGTTTCCGTTGCGGGATCCTTCTCCCCGACGGGGGTCAGAGCCTGATGCCCAGGATGGAGTCGCTGCTCAAGGAGCAGCTCGGATGGACGAAAGAACGCTGGAACGAGGAGGCCGAACGCTATCACCGCATCCGGAAAACAGCCCACGGCCTTCCTAAGGAATGGCAAGATGCGCACCTTGATCATAGTTAATCCCAATGCCTGCGGCGGGAATGCCGTCGCGGTCTATAGGAGCGTTGAAGGCCGGATAGCGGCTCTCTTTGGCGACCTTTCCGTCGCCATTACTGAGAAGCCGGAGGATGTGGGCCGGCACCTCGACGCGGCGGCCGCAATAGGCGTCGATCTCGTTATCGCCGTCGGCGGAGACGGGACTAACCACAGCGTGGTCAATGCCCTGGCCGAGAGGCCCGGTCTATCGGCTGCTTTTGGCAGCCTTCCCGTGGGAACGGGCACCGATTGGTCCAGGGCGCTCGAGATCTCTGCGGACCCCGGAGCCGCAGTGGACTGGCTGACGCGGGCGCAGCCGGTCCTCTGCGATCTGGGGAAAGTCGAATACCTGGACGAGCGAAACGGCGGCCGTCCGGCCAAACGGTTCTTCCTGAACATCTCGAGCGCCGGGGTAAGCGGCGAGATCGTGGCCCGGGTGAATCGGCTGCGCCGGCGAACGTCATTGACTTTTCTCCGCACCACCATCGCCACTTTATTCAAGTACAGACCCCAGCGGATCACCGTGGAATGTGACCGCGAGAAATTCTATGAAGGGCCCAGCTATATCCTGGCCGTGGCCAACGGCCGGTTTTTCGGAAGAGGGATGTGGGTGGCGCCCAACGCCTTCGTCGATGACGGCCTGTTCGATGTCGTGCTCGTGGAGGGCATGCCCCGGCATCGCATCCTGCTGGCCCTGCGCACGGTTTTCAGCGGCCGGCATCTCCGGCGGAAGGACGTCCACTACAGGAGCGCCGCTTCGGTCCGGGTCCATTCAGAGGACGGGCCTCTCAGCCTGGAATTCGACGGCGAAGAAGCGCGGGGTCAGGACCTCGTATATACAGTGTTGCCCGGTGCGTTGAGAGTCCTGATGCAACCCGCTGTGGCTAAAATCCTAAAGACGCCGTTTGCTCTCGGCGGGCCCTTCACAACCGCCACAGGTAGGAAGCCTTAAAGAATATCCCCCGGCGAGTCTCCAGGAAGCGGTCCGCATTCACGTAGGCACCGTCCTCCCAGCGAACCCTGTCATAAAGCGACCCGTACCCGAGCTGGATGACCGTCCCGGGAATATACAGGAACGAGGCCAGGAGGTCGGCCAAGAGCTGCCTGCGGTAGTTGTTATATTCGACGATCGCCCGGAAGAACAGGTACTTGTTCACCTGATAGACAAGCCGGTTCCAAATGATCGTATAATCGTAGATCTTTTCCCCCGTGGAATCCCGGAAGAGGTCGGAAAAGGTGAGGTTAATGGTCCAGTTGAAATTCTCCGAGGGTTGATAGCCCAGCGTGGCCAGCGCCCTTTTCCCGTAGCCCTGGAAAGGCTGCTCTGTATAGCGGATGGCCTTGCCGTCGCTATAGGTGACTTTGATATAAAACTGCGTGGTGATCTGGCTGGTCAGCTGGGCGGTCCAACCGCTGGTATTGAACCTCTGGCCAAGGAAGGTCTCCGTGGAATAGGAACCGGCCACGCTTATTCGAGTGGTCCTGACCATGACTGAACTGAGCGAGAGCGTGTTTACGGTTTCCCACAGTCCGCTGAACTTGTCCCTAAGCTGAGAGGTGAATAAGCCGGGTATGAGTTGGAGCACGACTTTGGATTGGGGGTGGAACTTCGGAGCGACAAAGGCTCGAACCCGCGTCAAGCCGTTGCGGATGAGAAAGCCGCTGTCGGTCTCGAAATCCGGCGATAGGTCCTGGCCGCCAACCTGGAAATTCCAGTCGCGGGTATCCAAGAGATAGTCAAGACCAAGCGCATGGCCGTCTTGACGGGGCGCCTCGGACGAAGCTCTGGTGAAGGAGCCTAGGGCATGAAAACCCAGCATGCTGGACTGGCCGAGCCGGATCTGCCCGTCCGGACCGATGACCCGGTTGAACCGGCCCCCCTGTTCACGGTCGGTGAAGAAAAGACCGAGGGAGCTGTCCTGGCTCAAGGCGTGTTTATAGCGCACGATGGAGAAATAGGCGGACCCCCCGGCCGGATCGAGAGTATCGAAGGAGACCGGGGACCCATCCGCGGCGAAGATCGTGGCGATGCTGTCTCTCCTGGCTACCTTTCCGGAAAGCTTCACCCCGCCCCCGGGGTCGACGATGTTCCGGGTGTGGACGGTCTCCAAAAGGAAGTCCTGCTCGCTCGTCCCTGCCAGGTTGAAGTTCTCGCTTCCCTCCAGGAAAAACGGCCTCTTCTCCGGGAAGTAAAGGTCGTAGCGGAGATTGACGTCCACCTGCCCGGCATCGGCCTCAACCTGGCTGAAGTCCGGGTTTATCGTCGCGTCGAAGATAAGGCTCGGGGTGATCCCGTATTTCCCGGTCAGGCTCAGGTCGCGGGCCGCCTTCTCCCTGGCGAGCCGGCCCTCGCTCTGCGCATACCCCTGGGAAAAGGTGAATGCCGGGATGAGCTCCAGCAGGGTGTATTTTTTGAGGCCGAAAAACTCCATCGGTGCCATTTCAGTCAGGAAGGCGAATCCCTTGGCCGGGTCGAGCGCCGGATAGGAGCCGTGCTCGGTACGGCGCCCAATTGAGCGCTCGAAAAAGATCCCCATCTCGATGCGCTGGCCGGAGGAATAGCGGATGCTCTTCAGGGGGATGCGGAGCTCGACGGCATAGCCTTTTTCATGCAGCTTGCCGGCGCTGTACCAGACCACGTCCACGGTATAGTCTTCTTTGTTGTTGGCGTAACGGCTGTCCATCTGGATGCCGAGTGGGTTGACGTAGAAAGCATACAGGGACTGCTCATCATTGAACGAATCCAGGTTGATGCAGATGAAATCGTCGGTCCGGAAGTCGTCCCTCTTGGAGAGGGTCGCCTTGATCTTGCCCGGTTCCCGGTCGTAGCACTGGAAGGCGAAATAGAGGTTCTCGCTGTCGTAGGCATAATAGGCCAGGGTTTCCTCGGACAGGTCGCGGCCGAAATCGGGGATGAACGTCTTGAAATCCGTGACGGATGGGGCTTGAGTCCAGACGAGGTCGTCAAGCACCCCATCGACGACCGGCGGCCTGTCTGTTTTGAGCGGTTTGAGCATGAGCGGAGGGGAAGTGGAGGCGGACCTGACGGGCACAAGGAGGCTCAAGAAAACCAGGAGGACGAAGGGGAGATGTCTTTTTTCCATGGTCATGAGGTCATGTGCCCGGTTATTGTATTTAACTGGCGCAAGGAAGCCAATCCCTCTTTATTGATATACGATCTCGTGCGGAAAGAGTTCCTTAGCGGTGGAGGAACCATTCCTCAAGCAAGCGACTTGGGAATGTCCAATTGAAGAAGCTGAAAGCGTGTGATATAAAGAGGCCGGAGAAAAAGCCGGGCGAACACAATAGCGGAAGAACATCGGCATGCTGAAGAGTCTTTTCGGGAAGTCGAAGGCCAAGTCCCCTGAAGACGCCGGACGGGCCGACATCGACCATCTCTCAGACGAAGAGTTCCTCGACACCATCTACAAGAGATTCTTGGGCCGGGAGCCGGACCCGGCGGGACGGGCTCACCAGCTCAGCTTCCTGAAAGCGGGGAATTCTCGGGCCGCCCTGATCCTGAACATCACCGAGGCGCCGGAATTCACCTTCAAGATTATCAAGGACAACATCCACGCCTATATCGAGCTTCTGCCGATAAAAGACGAAAGGCCGGACCGTTTCGAGATCCTCACCGATCGCCGGGGTCTAGAGAAGACGTGGGTCTTTCGGGTGAAGGAGGAGAGCGATTTCGATTGGCTGGAGCGCAAGGTCGTCGATAACGGCTATTATGAGAGGCCCGGAGTCTGGAGTTTCCTCATCGACGAGGACAAGCGGATGCTGGCTGAGATCGCCGCCGAGTTCAGGCCCCGGTCGGTGCTCGATATTGGCTGCGCCAATGGCGCGGTCCTGAAGTGCCTCTCCGACATGGGCATCTTGGGAGAGGGGGTGGAGATCAGCCGAATGGCGCTGGACAAGGCAGTCCCTGAAATCAGAGAGAGGGTTCATTTCGGCGACCTTCTCAGCCTCCACCTTCCCCGCCGCTATGACCTCGTTCTGGGCTTGGACATCTTCGAGCATTTCAACCCCCGCAAGTTGGCCGGCTATATCGGTGAGATCTTTCGTCTCCTCGAGGACGATGGATATCTCCTGGCCAACATCCCCGCTTACGGCAAGGACGAGGTTTTTGGCGAGATCTTCCCGGTCGACTTTCAGGAATGGGACGATGACATCAAGGCCGATCGGTGCTTCCGGACGATTCCCGTCGATGGCTATGGTTACCCCAAGAATGGGCATATCATCTGCGCCGCTACGGTCTGGTGGGTGGGACAATTCGAGGGGCTGGGATTCCGGCGGGAGGCCAGGCTCGAGCTGGCCCTGCATAAGAAATATGACGCCGCCATGGACAAGATCTCGCCGGCGCGGAAATCCTACTATGTCTTCGCCAAGGGGCCGGCCGGACCTCGGGACGAGGAAGCTCTGAAGCGGATCCTGTCCGGCCGGGCTGAAGGTTGACCCGGTCTCCAAGTCCGGAGCGAAAGGAGCAGGAGAGGATGGTTGAGAAACAACGAGACAAGCCGAAGGCTATTATCGTCTTGGCCATGCACGGAGCTCCCCCGCTGGACTTCCCCGAAGGCGAAAGGCTTGAGTTCTGGGGCCTTCACTCCCAACTCGAACATAAACGCGGCCCGGATACGGACGCTCAAAAGATCCGCTATGAACAGCTGGAGGCTAGAATGCGCGCTTGGCCCCGGACCGGCCAGAACGACCCCTTCTATGCCGGATCACAGGAACTCGCCAGACACCTTCGCCAGGAGTCCGGGCTTGAGGTCGTCGTTGGGTTCAACGAATTTTGCGCCCCCAAGCTGGACGAAGCATTGGCCCGGGCGGCGGCCCGGGGGGCCGGCAAGATCGTCGTCCTCACCCCGATGATGACGCGCGGCGGGGAGCACTCCGCTGTAGACATTCCCGAGGCCATCCGCCGGGCCCAGAAGAAGTTCCCTGCCCAGAAGATCGTCTACGCCTGGCCTTTCCCGACCGAGGACATCGCCCGCTTCCTGGCCTCTCAAATCACCCGCTTCCTCTGAGCCTTACCAGTTCTTGGCTTTTTGAGGTTCCATCCGTCGGAGGTCCAGCCCCTGATCGAAAGCACCGATGCGGTAGAGGCAGATCTCCCGGAGCGAGGATGGATGGTGAAGCGCCTCGGACAGGGACTGAGCTCCAACCGCCCAGACGCCGCCTCCTTTGACGACGACGATCTTGTAATCGTGGAGCAGGCGGACGAGCTCGGCGACATCCGTCCCGGCCGGGACCACAGGGACCGCCAGATGGAGGAAGCTTCCTTCGGCATCGATCGGCACGATGCGCTCGAGCGGCCGCTCATCGCCAGGATAGCTAAAATGGGCCTGCGCCTCCGCCTCAGGCACATAGCAGTGCATGATAGTCTGGAAGTCGCTCGCCGCGTAAATCTGCCTGTGCATCCCGAGCTCGGGCGAATCGCCATCCTCTCCCTCGAGCGGGACTTTACGCAGCGGGCCGCCGATATCGCGGGGCATCGACGCCTTCGGCGCATAGAGCATTTTCTCGACGCCGCGGATGGACATCGAGCCGGTATGAAAAGGCGAAAGGCGGGACTCGAATATCCTCGCCCCCGCCTTGGCAAATTCGTGGAGGATCTCGGTTTCCTCAGGGAACTCGCAGATGCCGTCGTCGTCGACCGTGTAGGAAGGCAAAGGGGAGGAAAAGACCTCCCCCGGCGCGCTCTGGACTCTTTGTCTCAGTCCCTCGACATCGGCCTTAAGGCGCTTTAAAAGGCGGACGATATACCCGGAGTCGTTGGCGACACAAACCCGGAAGAAGGCCTCCTGCAGCGTCCTCCCTTTGGCGAAAGTCCCGTGGGCCTGGATCACCGTGGCCGGGTGCTCGGCCAGGCGCCCCGGAATGACCCTGGCCATCTCGGCCGAACCGCTGGGGACGGCCACCCAATCGACCGGAACGACGCCGCCCAGATGAAAATGCCCGAGGGGGTCGATGGGGATGAAAGGCGCCGGCTGGTTGGGCTTGTCCTCATCGTCCAGGGTGACGACAGTCAACTCTTTGGTATGGGCGTGGATGGAGGCGGCCACGACGTCCAGGGCCAGGATGCGGGCATGGATATCCGTTTCCGAGGAAGCTTTGTAGTAGCCGAAGTCAGTCTCACTAGGAGAAAGGAAGCAGATATGGCTGGGCTCAAGGTCGCCCTTCTGGGAGCCCGTGGCGGTGATGACGATCCAATCGTTTCCCGTTTCATCGCGGTGCCTGACGGCCATGTTGCCGCTGTGGCTATCCTGGATATCGTAGAGAAGAGAGGCCCGGCCAACCGTTTGAAACAAGCGCAGGATTTCCTCGCTGGCTTTCCAAGTCTTTTTTTTCATGGTGATTTCCGTTTCTTAACCCCCAGCGATGCGAGCAAAGCAGGAGTCGGAATCCCCCGTTCGTCCCAGCCTCGGGCGCGGTAGTAATCCGACCTCATCCTGGCGCCGGCATCCGCCGGAACCAGGCGTTCCTCGCCCGCGACCAGGATGGGCTCGCGGCTGAACCTGACAGGAAGGACATCGTCCGCCTCAGTCAGCCCGGCCGCGAAGTTGAAGAGCCTCTCCACCGCCGCGATCCGGTTGGCGATCTCCTCAAGACGGGCCGTCGAAAAATCCAGTCCGGTGAGGCCGCTCATCATCCGGGCCCAGGGATCATAGGAAAAGGCATAGCCGGTAAAACGGCAGACTCCCAGGCTATCTTGAATAATGCCGAGGTTATGCATGTTGCGAATGCCGATGGGCGACTGGAGCAAACTGAAGCGGGGGATCTCTTTGGTGCCTCCGAAGAAAGCCAGGGAAACAGCATACCCCCCCTTAAGGTGGCAGGCGCCGGTCGGTGAAGTCATGTAGCCGAGAGCTTGAGTGAAAGAGGCCCGGGGGTCATAGGCCGGGATCTCCTGCTTCTTTATCGTCATGGAGAATTCCGGATGGCCGCAGGAATCAGCCAGGCGATAGGAGCCCTCGGCCAGGCGGTCGCCGATCCCCTGCCGGAAAGCGACGCGGCGGGCGAGCTCATCCAAGAGGTCGCTCCGGCCGAAGCGGAGTTCGATCCCCTCCGTATCTTGGGATCGAAGGAGGCCCCGTTCAAAGAGCTCCATGGCGCAGGCCAGCGTGCCGCCGAATGAGATCGTGTCCATCCCCAGTTCGTTGCACAGGTAGTTGACCCGCGTGATCGCTTCGAGGTCGTAGATGTCGCAGTCCGGGCCGATCATGACCATTGTCTCGTACTCGGGGCCTTCGCCTTTTCTATCACCGACCTGGGTGTGCCGCTGGCAGCCCATGGGGCAGAGATAGCACCCGGCCGCCCGTTGGAGCAGCTTCTTGGCCAAGGTCTCGCCGGACACCTTCTCTACATCCTCGTCCCGGTGCCGGTTGTCCCCGAAGTTCCGGTGAGGGAGCATGTTGATCAGGTTGATGAGCTCGACCAAACCGGCCGTGCCCAGGTCGCGGAGCAGCCGTTTGGTGGCGGGCGCCTGTTTCAGGAGGTAGAAGCTCTGGTCCAGTCCCGACTGGTATCTTTCCTTGTCTTTGACCCGGATCTTTTCCTGCCCGGCAACGCGGATGGCCTTGAGGTTCTTGCTGCCCCAGACAGCACCGGCTCCTCCCCTCCCGTAAGCCCTGTTGCGGTCGTTCATGACGGCGGCAAACCGCACCCGGTTCTCCCCGGCGGGCCCGATGCAGAGGACTCGCCTGCGCCGGCCGGCTTCCCTGTCCTGCAACGCCTCCGTCGTCTGATGAACGTCCTTACCCCAGACATGGCCGGCGGGGAGGATTTCCGTTTTCCCCGGCCGGATATCGATGAACACTGGAGAGGCGGCTTTCCCCCGGATGACCAAGGCGTCATACCCAGAGGACTTAAAGGCCGGGGCCCAGGTTCCGCCGCAATTGGAGCTGCCGATCCCCCCGCTCAGGGCCGACTTAAAGACCATGTGACCGCGGCCCGCTGTCGGAGCATTGGTGCCTATGAGGGGGGCCGCGGCAACGACGATAACGTTGTCCGGGCTTAGAGCGTCACAGCCGGGGTCGATGCGGTCAGAGAAGAGGCGCGCCCCCAAGCCGCGTCCTCCGATGTAGTCCGCGACCTGGCTCGTGTCCAGAGGGGTTTCCTCGATCCTGCCGCTGCTGAGGTTGACCTCCAGGATCTTCCCATGGACGCCCCACGGAAGCTCACTCATCAAAAGATGCGCTCCTCTTTCCAGCGGGAGAATAACAAATCAGAGTGCGGATGACAAGGCACCTTCTAGTCGACGGCAAACCGGATCCGGAACGCCTTTAGGACTCTGAACTAAGGCTATTAACCTCCCCTACCCCTCCTGACCAATCAGGAGGGGCCTGCATATGGTCGGCGTTTCGGGAAAAGGTCGGAGCGGGCACACCATATTTACCCAAGGCGAGGGGTATAGGCGGAGAAGGTCATCCGGAGGCGAGCGGGCAGGGTTCCTCGAAGAGGAGAGCGAGCCGAGGAAATAAGCGAATTTACCTCGCCGGGGGAAATTCGCGGGCCTTCGAGCCTATAGCCCGAGCCTATCCTCCGCCCATAAAAGGAAAAATAGCGATAACATCCCCCGCTTGGAGCGGATTTTCCAGCCCGCCGGGGCCCTGGACGGGAAGGCCGTTCTGCATGATCACCACGTGCGGATGGAGGGTTTCCCCCCCGGCGAAAATCTCCTTTTGCCGTTCCGGGGCATCGGCTATCCGGAGGAGAAGCTCCCGAAGCCGGGCATCAACGGGAAGGTCGAGCTCAATTTCACGGCTGCCGAAAACGTCGCGGAAAGGGCCGAAGAATTTGACCTTGATCCTGATCATGGGACCGCTCAGACTTTCGGCCTGGCCTTCCTGGCCGTCGCGACTGGCCTCGATTTCGACAGCTTCTTCAGGAGGGCCGAAGAAACATCCTTGCCCGCGAAATCGAAGACATCGACCCGTCGATTTCCCAGCTGTCGCCGGAGGTCATCGAGCAAGGCTTTTCTCACCACCAGAAGAAAGTTGAGCGAGGGTCTCGCCAGAGCCTTCAACAGGGCGGGCCAGACTCCTCGACCGGAAAGCTCCGCCGGACCGACTTCATCGACGATGAGCAGGACACCAGGTCTGCTGCTGAGTATCGTGGAGGACGCCGCCTCAAGGCCGCCCGGGAGGAATCGATAAGGCCCGACCTTTTCCCAGCCGGCCTCTCCTGCTATCCGGAGAAGGGGGATCGAGCGGCCGCTCCTGATATCGAAAAGATCATACCCAGTGGTTTTCCCGTCGGTTATGACCGCCGGGCTCACATACCCGCGGATGGGGACCCTCAGCGCCTGGAGATCCGGCAAAAGCGCCCTCAGGAAAGTTGTCTTCCCCGAGCGGACCGGCCCCGTCAGCACGAGGATCATGGACTCTTAGCGGACGACCACTCGTGATTCCTGGGAGGTGAAGTTGATTGGCTGGCCGGATGGGCTGTTGGCTGAAACCGAAGTCACGGCGATGCGGCTTTCTCCCTGGGCGATGGCGTCGAAGACCAGGATGGCCATGTTGCCTCCGCCCCTGACGCCTTGGTTGAGCTGCGGGCTGGAGAACCCGATCGTGCAGCTCCCCTCGGCGATATTCTTCAGGAAGGGGATCTTGACTCCGGACATCCGGATCAGCCCTCCTTCGATGACGTCCTTGAGCCTGGTGACTTGAGGATTGAAGCCCAGGCTGAGCGACATGTTGCCAATATCCTCCCCGCTTCTCACGTTGACACTGATCCGGAATTCCCGCCCGCGCGGAACCTCGAAGTCGGCCGGGTCGAGGGAGACTTGGCTCTCTCCCGGCTCTTCCGCCGGTTCTTCTTCCGCCGCCGCTTCTTCTTCGGGCTCGGGCCTCATCTCGGACTCCTCAGCCATCTCTTCGTCCAGTACGTCCTCCTCAGAGCGACCGGCTCGGCCGCTCGAGGAGATGCCTTCAAGCTCGATCCAGAGAGGTTTGTCATCCTCGGCCGATCGGGGCAGGGCCCGGATGATATAGGGCGTTACGGTCATTATGAGGTCTGATTGATTGATCTCCTGTTCGGTTGAGCCAAACAGGTTGCCCAGAACGGGGATGCTGGCCAGCCCCGCGATCCCGTGCAGGGACTTCCTCTCTTCATCCCGGAGCAGCCCCGCCAGGAGGTTGGTTTCGCCGTCCTTAAGCCGGATGATGTTTTTGATCTCACGCGTGGCGATGATCGGTATATCGGCGTACCCGGAGCCGACGATGGCGGTAGTCTTGATGTCGATCTCCAGGGTGATCTCCTTTTCCAGGTGGATCTTCGGCTTAATCTTGACTTCCAGGCCGACATCCTGGTAGGCGAAAGAGGTGATTGGCTGCTGGCTGACGCCTCCGGCGGCGATCGGCGTAAAGGTCGTCTGGGGTATGGGGACCTTCTGTCCGACCAGCGTCCTCATCTCTTCATCCCCCACTCCGCGCAGCCGCGGCTGGGCCAGAACCTTGGTGTCCGCGTCCGACTGCAGGAAATTGACCAAGGCGGTGGGAAGGGATATCTCGTAGCTGCTGGCCGCGCCCAGGTTGAGATCACTGAGGTTGTACCAGCCCTCGGATCCCTCGGTGGTAGACGCACCCGGACCCGCATATCGTAGACCCACGAGGGCATTGTCCAGGTCGACGCCGATCTCCTTCAACTTCTGCCGGGAGACCTCCATGATCTCGAGGTCGACGATGACCTCGCCCTTCGGTTTGTCCCACCTCCGGATCAACTGCGCAGCCAGGTTGATGTTCCCCGGCGTATCCCGAATGGTCACCGTGTTGAGGTTCTTGTCCACGAAGATGTTCGGGGCCCTGATCTGGGACCTGAGCATCTGCTGAAGCGCCGCGAAGATATCCTGGGCGCTGATGTTGGACAGGTAAAAGACCTTGATGGCGTTTTGCTCGTACTGGATGCGCTTGACCGGCTGGTCGGGGACGACGATCAAAGTCCTTTCGTCAATGATGCGGTAGAAGTTCTTGCTGGCCAAGCAGAGGTAACCTATGGCCTCCTCGAACTTCCGCCCGGCGATATCGATGGTCAGGGGAAGGTCCTTGAACAGCTCGTCGAAGATGATGTTCACCTGGGCGTGCTTGGCCAGGGTTTGGAAGATCGAGCGCAGGCTGGCGTCGGTGAACTTGAGTTCAAGCTTGTCCGAGGCAACCTTGAGCTTGACGGGATACTCAAGCTTCTCTGGCGCGGTTATCTCCTTGGCCGGAGCTTCCTGGCCGGACCGGCGCATCTCCTCGACGAGCGCCTGGTTGCGGGGGTCATAGGACAGCGCCGCTTCGTATTCTTTGAGCGCCTCCTCCTTTTTCCCTTGGACTGTCAGGCTGCGGGCGGCCCGAAGATGGACCAAGCTGGCCGTCATCCGCACCCGAGCAAGAGACATCTTGTAGGAATATTCGTTGGGTTTGTCGGCAATGGCCATTTCGTAATAGCGGATGGCCTGGTCCCAGTCCTTGTTGATCTCTGCCTGGTTTCCCAGCCGGAAATAGTTCGAGACGAAGCTCGCGCACCCCCAGAACGAAACGGCGACGATAATGAGTGCCCAAGCGTGCTTTCTCATCCTCATTCTCCTTCTAGGGAAAACGTCCTCGTGGAGGAGTCCGGCAGGACGACTTCTACCTGCTGCCGAGTGACCTTGCCAATCCGGATGTCCTCGCCCACGACATCCCCCTTGACTACGGCGATGGCCTGGCCCTCAAAAATGACCAGAGCCACCAGCCGCCGCGGGGACTCGATGAACCCGATGTAGCGGAGATCGACAGAAATAACGGGCGGCGCCTCGGCCGTCTCATCCGCCGCGGCCGACTCGTCCATTGCCTCAGGTGCCATCTCCGGTTGCGCTCTCCCCGGAGGGGCAACCTCCCCGATAAGGCTGGAGCCTGATCGGGGAGCAAAGATGTTCCTCAGCGGAGGGGCAGCAGCCTGTTCTCTGGTCTGGAGGAGGTCTTTCCGGAGCAGACTTATCACCTTCCTGGCAGCAGCCGACTTTGACTCCGGTTGAGTCTGGGTCTGGGCCGGACAGAGACCGGGGGCCAGGACGAGGATGAACGCTGCAACCCAAAGTCTAGTCTTGCGCATAGTAAGCCGCCAGGATGATCCTCAGCTCGAGCATGGTCCCATCCGCTCCGATCTTAAGGAATTCGACTTTCTCAAGAAGGAGGAACTTGGGAAACTGCTCAAGCGTCTGCAGGAATCTCTTCAGAATGGGATAGGTGCCGACAAAAGTGAAGGTCACATCAATCTTCCCGATCCTCTCCTTGTTCAGGCTGTCATAGCTGTACCTATAGGAACGGGCGCTGATCCCGGCCTCGGAAAAAACCTTCTGCAGGTCGAGTCGGAGCTCCCTGACCACTTCCCCCTCATGATAAAAGAACTTCTGTTTGAGGTCTTCGATATCCTGAAAGGCCTCCTGCCACCCCGCCCAAAGGGCCGTGCTTTCCGCCAGCTTGTCCTCGGCCGCGGCGACAGACTTGTTGATTCCCTGAAGTCTCTCGACATCGTTCTGGTAGGAGCGGCGGCGACCCAGCGAAAAGAAAACGAGCACGAATAGAGCAACAAGGACAAGGAGACTGAGCAGCCGAAGCTGGCCCCTTTCTTTGCCGTCGAGAACGCTAAACAATCCGTTCATAGATCACCGAAATATCGGAGGTCAGCTGCCCCCGATCATTCCTCTCCTCGGTCTCCACCCGCGGCCGGCTGAACTTGGACTCCTGGAGTTTGTTGATCAGGGCCAAGAGGTCATCCAGACTTTGGGAAACGACGCGGAAACGGAACTGGATCCGGGTATCGTCGACCAGGGTGGGAGCCATGGAGAGGATATAACTGGAGTCGGGCAGGCATTCTTCCAGCTTGGACAGGAAACCCGTCCAGGAAAAACTCTTCCTCAGGATGATGCTGTTGATCGTATCGAGGAGCCCCCGGTCCTTTTGGGCCACTTCTTTGACCCGGACATCGAGCCGCTTCTGCTCGGAGCCGGCGGTTTTTATAGTCTGGTCGGCTTTCTTCAGGTCGGCCTGGACCCCGTTTTTTTTCAAGGTGAACCGGAGAAAGAGGAAGACCGCCAGGAGCGCCATGACCAGAAAGGCCAGTGCCAGCAGGCCTCCCAGGAGCAAGAAAAGCCGGCGATTGCGCAGCGGCCTCGTCGCCAGATTTAGGTTCAGTCTTCGCATCTGATTCACAGTCTCCCGAGCATGCCTTTCCGCCAGGGAAACTGCCCGGCCAGCGGGGCCAGGAACGCGCTCAGGTCCGCGCTGAGCCCTGAGGCCGCCGGAGCCAGGACGGGCCGGACTTCGATCCCCAGGTTTGCCCTGAGCACGGCCAGGATATCCTCCCGGCCCTCTTTCAGGGCGGATCGGAACCACAGAGTGCGGACGGCCCGCTTCTCCCGGTCTTCGATGAAATGGACCGTGTTCCCGATCTCTTTGATGACGCCCTCGACCTTTTGAGAAAAGGGGACCTTCCCCTCAGTCACTGCAGAGAATGTCTTGAACCGAAAGAGGGCAGGCTCGGACTGGGTGACCGCCACCAGCCCCAATGAATCCTCCTCGACGTTGGCCACCAGGAAGTCCTTCCCATTTTCCCAGTCCACCAGGTTGAGAAGGCTGACCGTGGGAGAGGCGGCGATGCCGACATCGAGGCCGAGTCCGGCGAACAGGCTCTCATATTCCCGGATGACCGGAGTCCGGGCCAGAGCCGCCAGGACCTTGGTCGATGAGGAGGAACCCACTATCTCGTATGACAGGCGGGCGTCTTCGGGAAGGACAGCCATTTGCTTCTTGGCCCGCCAGCGGATGATCTTCTCGCGTTCCTTCTCGGACCCGGGCAGGGAGTCGAAGGACAGGACGAGTATCTTGAGGCAGGCTTCCGGGACCAGGCAGGCGATCTTCTTTCCCGCGGTCTGGAGCTCGCGGAGACCATCTTTCAGCACCGCCGACAGAGCGGCCGCATCGGCGATGTTCTTCCGGTCAAAGTGCGGCTCGAGCAGTCCGGAGGGAAGCTCGAGGACGGCATGACGCTTCGCCCGCCCTTCTTTGATGTCTATATGGACTCCGCTGATATACGAAGAGGACACCTGCACAAGGACCGGTGGACAGAGCGGACCGGTGAAGAACTCCTTGATCTTGCTCAGGTCGGCCGCCATTCTCTTATTCGACGAAGGTTACCTTATTCAGCTCTCTGAGGCTGGTGATGCCCCTGAACACCTTCTCCATACCCACTTCCCGCAGGAACACGATTCCCTCTTCTTTCGCCTGTTTCCTCACTTCGGAAAGCGGCTTACGAACGAGGATCATCTCCCGGATGACGTCGGACAGCTCGAGCAGCTCGGCAATAGCCGTGCGGCCCTGGTACCCCGTTTGATTGCAGTCCGGGCATCCCCGGGCTTCGTAGAAAACCTGTTCCCGGTATTTGTCCGGAGACAGACCCGACTCGAGAAGCTGCTCAGGCCGGTACTTGACCACCTGCTTGCACTTCGGGCACAGCACCCTCACCAGGCGCTGTGCCAGGATACAGTTCAGGGCTGAGATGAAGGT
>Ga0153916_10001245_pt1 | contig 18067 bp, 15 predicted proteins | sample Opewatmetagenome_FD_109642 | JGI IMG/M metagenome (GOLD analysis project Ga0153916, IMG submission 109642) | Freshwater wetland microbial communities from Ohio, USA - Open water 3 Core 3 Depth 4 metaG | ecosystem: Environmental > Aquatic > Freshwater > Wetlands | place: USA: Ohio, Lake Erie... | reverse complement strand
TTTGGAAAAAAAATTAATACAAAAGTTTCAGAATTGTCTCAATCAAAAATACGCCCATTGATATTCATTTTAGTCGAAGAAAAATTAAGCTGATTCAGGAGGACCTGTCCGAATTAGACCGCATTGCCCATTATTCGTTTGACGAAATTTCCAGAGACCATATTAAGTTTTTGGCTGTGGAACGGTTGATAGAAAAAATTATTATGCGAGCGATTGATATTAATCAACACATGATTGCTGAACTCGGAAGAGGTGATGAGCGGGTGAGGGGCTATGAAGATACTTTTTATGTCCTCTCGCAACTGGGAATCTATGGCGAGGAGTTTGCCAAACAAATTGCTCCCAGTGCTGGCTTAAGAAATCGTTTGGTTCATGAGTACAATAATACGAGGCAAGATCTTATCTACAAGTCAGTGAGCGAAGCCGTTGGGCAGTACGTAGAATACTGTGATTCCATCTTGAAATTTATTGAAAAGTAGAGAACCCTGGACGAGATCTGACAAAGTCTTGTTGATTGCTGAGACCTAACCCTTGGCTTTTTTGTGTCAAGGCCTCAACCTGGCGCGCACGAATGTGATATGCCCGCGCAGGCCGTAGAATTGGTCTGCGAACGAGGCGGGCACTTTCATCCTGTTCACCGCTTCCTCGATGTTGTCGAGCCTTTCCATCAGCGCTTTGCGCTTCTCCGGGGCCAATTGTGTCATAAGATCCTGCTCTATTATCAACAACGCGCGGTACCACCTGAAGATACGTGACCTGAACCGCCATCTGTATATGGCAGGGATGAGCCGGAGTACGGGTAGAAGCAGCACAAGCATGGGCACGAACACAACAACGATGCGGTTCACAAAACTGGCGAACCGGAATGGCAGGGAGCGGTAGAGAAAGCTTTTTCCCGATTTATAGAAGCGACTTGCCTCGCTGCTGATCCGGATTTCCTGCTCGATCGGAGCAGGGAATTCACCTTTGCGCCTCAGAAGCCCGGCGCCGGAGTGCAGTTCTTGCGCAGCCTCGATTAACAGGTCTGAGATCGCCGGATGCAAGGACTCCCGGGCGATCAGTTCAACCGTTGGGGCAACCAGGAAAACATCTTGAGAAGGAGTGTCTTTCCCTAAATCGATCGACCCCCTCGGGAGGGTAATTTTATTCAGGTAAGTGATGCGGCGCACATAAGCGTCAGCCTGTGCAAAGTCGAAGAGCTTGATGCCGGGCGTATGGAGGAGCTGGCGTATCAGCGCTGTTGAGACAGAATCGCCCATCAGAAACACTGCGTCCACCTTGCCGTTTAGGATCGCTTTCGCCGCTTCGTCGGAGTCCATCTCGAGGAGTTTTGTCGGGCCTCCCGGCTCTATGCCGTTGACTGCGAGCAACGCGAGCGAGAGGGTATGCGTTCCGCTGCCGACCTCACCTATTGCTACTCGCTTGCCGATCAATTGCGATAGGAGCTCCATGTTAGCCGAACTCCTGTAAAAGACAAGAAGGGGTTGGTATGAGATGCTCCCCAGCGAAACAAGCTTGTCGGTTTTTACCCCTTTGTTCACTCCGCTCTGCACGAATCCAATATCCACCTTCGACGAGGGATCAGCCAGCCTCTTGATGTTGTCACCGGAGCCCTCAGATGGGAGTATTTTGAGCGTCACCCCATTCCGCTGGATGATCTTGGCATATCTCTCCGCTGTCCTGCGAAACGTGCTGCCCTCGGGCCCGCTGGTTATCGTGATCGTGCTGGGTGGCGCAAGGTAAAAGAACAGGAATATGCCGAGGACAAGAATTACCAATATCAAGACAACCGCGGTTAATGCAGCGGCGCGTCCAAGCCCGAAGATCTCTGTAAACATAGACTGAAGTTTGTGAAGACCTAATTTGTGTTTTGCTCTCATCGCTTATACCTCGTCCTGCCCCCTGTTTTCTATCTGTGCCCCGACAGCCTACTGCTGCGGCACCGTCACCCCGGCAGCAGAAAGCCACGGCCTCTGGCCGTGGTAGCTGTCTGGAAAACAGGGCTGAGTTCAATTTCGATCGATACACACTTCTTCATCCCTACCCTTCCTCAGATTTTTCCTCTATCCGCTTAAGAAGAAGAAGGATGTTTTCCGGGTGATCCCCCATAATTTGTATACGATTTTTAATTAAGATTAAATACTTTTATTATTCGGAGGGATGTTTGTCAAGAAAATATTTGTTTATAAAAAAGGCCGTAAAAATAGGATGAATGCCTATTTAATAATGTCATGAGAGTCGGGAGAAGCTCAGGGGATTTGAAGGATAGAAAAAAAGGATTGACAAATTCGAATTAATTTTGTATACGATTTCGGAAAATATAATTGAACTCTTATGAAGGCCCATCCAACCGTTAGCAACATTTACAAAGAGCTTCGACAAAAAATCGTCGATCGCTCTATCCCTCCCGGCACAAAACTCTCTGAAAATCTTTTATCTAAGGCATGGAATGTCAGTCGAACTCCCATTCGGGAAGTTTTAAGGCAATTAGAATCCGAAGGACTTGTGACCTCCTACCCCTATCGAGGGGCGGAGGTGAACACTATTACGATTGAGGATATCGATCAGCTCTATACGATCAGGATATCTCTCGAAGGATTGGCCGGCAGGTTGGCGACGCCGGTTATTTCAGAAGATCCCCAAAAATTGAAGGGTTTGGGAAGATTATGTAGAGAAATGGAAATCCTCTTTCGAAAAGGGGATATCGAAGCCTATGTGATAAAAAACAATCAATTTCATTCTCTCATCTGGCGAGCCTGCGGAAATAAGTGGCTCGTAAAGATTCTTGAAAATCTTGACTCGCAGGTGAATCGATTTATTGTGAATGCCCTCCATGTGCCCCATCGGATCGAGAAGTCTGTGATGGAGCACTGGAAAATCTTTGAGACATTGAAAATGGGAAACGCAAGGGGGGTCGAGAAAGCGATTGGCAGAAATTTCAAAAATGCATCAGAGGATCTAAAAAAGGAATTCGTCAGAAGAATTTGAAAAGGGGAGGCATAAAAGATGAAAGTTGCAGAAACATTTGCCAAGTTTGTTACCCACACAGAGTTTCATGAGATGGATCCAAGCGTCATCGAATATGTGAAGATGTTGACCTTTAAACAGGTCATGGGCATGCTGGTAGGCTCCGTAGCACCAACAAGTAAAAAGGTCATCCGTTACGTCATGGAAAATCCCGGAAGGCCGGAGTGTGGAGTTTACGGATGTGGTTTTAGAGCCGATGCGGCCCAAACAGCACTCGCCAATGGTTTTTTTGGACATGCATCGGAGATGGAGGATGATCAGTTTCCCGGAGGGGGGATCAGCGATGTGACCACCTGGCCGGCGTTACTCACCGCTGCGGAGAAATGCAAACTTTCCGGAAAAGAGATTATTGTGTCCTTATATGTCGGGCAGGAAATGCAGAACCGGATTGCGATGTGGGCCTCTGTAGGGACGGATGGTATCGGGATCTGTAATCTCCCTTTTATTGGAATCTATGGAGCGACCGCAAGCTGTGCTAAGGCTTTTGAACTGTCTGAGGAACAGACCAAGGCATCCTTTGGCTTGGCCATGGTTCAGGGATTGGGGTACATCCATACTTGGGGAACCGATGCCCATTTTTGGGAATCGGCGACGGTCTGCCGTAATGCAGTGGTGAACGCCATCTTTGCAAAAAATGGAGCCACCAGTAACCCTGTGATTGAAAAGTGTCTGGATATGCTTACAGGTGGCAATAAAAATATCGAATTTGAAAAAATGATTGAAGGATTAGGGAAACCACCCTTCTATACCAATAACACCTGGATTAAAAAGTGGGGTTTTTGTTTCTTTACTCATAATTTTGTGGACGTTTTGAGTGATCTCATGAAGAAGAATAAAGTCAAATATGAAGATATTGAGGAAGTCGTTTTGCATTTCGATGAACTGAGGACCGTGGTGGATCGGCCGGAGCCCAAAAGTGCAGAGGACAGCCGCTTCAGCACTCAGCACATTTTAGCCTATCAGATGATCCATGGAGAGTGCAATCTCAACACCTGCACTGAAGAATCGGTGAAAGATCCAAAATTGGGTGAGGCGAGGAAGAAGATCAAGGTCGTCTATCACCCTGAATACGGAAGGCGGTACATGACAGGCGAGGGCCGCATTGACCTGAAGGTGAAGAGCGGGAAGGTTTATGCAGGAGGCATGGATCAACCCTATGGAGGACCGAAGTATCCGCTGAGCATGGATCAGGTCGTGGACATCTATCGCAAATATTGTAAAGGCATTCTTTCAGATGCACACATTGAGCGCACCAAGGATATCATCCTGAATTTGGAAAACGAACCCGATATCAAAGAATTAGCTGATATCTGCACCTTTAGACATTTCGCAAAGTAAACCCCGTTAGAAAGCGAGGGGCTTTGACCCCGCCCTCAATAAGGAGCTAATGCTTTCTGTTTATAGCATCCCTGGCATAAATGCTGGGCTTTCTAACGGGGTAAAGCTTACCGACCTGTCTGACCTGCCCTCGGGCAAATCAGACTTTTTTTGATCTTGTATTTTAAGTTTAAAAGTCACACGATACCTGCCGGGTGGTGCGCTTTATCAAATCGCATCTGAGAGAAGTTTACGAACAATAAGGGAAGGGATTTTGATGGGAATTCTATCCAAGGTGATCCATAAGATTCAGGACGAACTTTTAGTAAGTGAGATGGGGGTCACCCGGAAACTGGAAGGGTGGTACGGCATTGCTGTTAATGTGATTGCTGCTTCGATGAGCCTCTTCTTTCTTTATACCACTTTCTTCGGTTTGATCTCTCAAGAGTCGCATGTAGGCTTCTATTTTCTGGGCACTTTTGTCCTCAGTTTCATGTTATACAAAGCGACCAAAAAATCGCCGGACAACAGAATCAGTCACTTGGACGGACTATTTATCGGCGGAATAGTTATCGTCATTGTTTACTATATTATCGAATATCCGACTCTCGCCGATCGCATAGGAGGCGGAACAGCATTTCGGGATGTGATTTTTGGATGGTTCCTCATCATCATGTCTCTGGAACTGGCAAGGAGGACAGTAGGCAACATTATCCCCATCATTGGGATTTTGCTCCTCATTTATGCCTATTTCGGTCCTTATTTCCCCTTGGGTTTGGGCCATTCCGGTTTCTCTCTCCCGCGCATTGCTGAATACCTTTTTCTGACGAGCGACGGCATTTTGGGCATGATTTGTAACATCTTTGCCTCTTACATCCTTATTTTCGTCATTTTTGGTTCTTTTATGGAGGTTTCTGGAGCAGGAAAAGCGTTTGTGGACCTTGCCTATGCCATTACTGGAAGGCATACAGGGGGACCAGGGCTGGCTTCTGTCATCACCAGTGCCCTATTTGGAACTGTCTCCGGAAGTTCCGTTGCTAACGTTGTCGTTGACGGAGTGTTCACTATTCCTTTAATGAAGCGACTGGGCTATCCTGCACATTTTGCCGGAGCTGTTGAGGCAGCGACTTCCACTGGAGGTCAGTATATGCCACCTGTGATGGGAGCGGCTGCTTTCCTCCTTGCCGAGATTTCCGGAACTCCCTATATCGAAGTGATCAAAGTTGCTGCCATTCCTGCCTGTCTCTATTTTGCATCAGTGGGGGTCATTATTTACCTCGAAGCAGTTAAACGTGGTCTCCGAGGCATGCCTGCCTCGGAATTACCCAAATTTGATGAGCTCAAGAAAGAGATTCATCTCCTGCTCCCCATACCCATTCTGATTGTTCTTCTGGCCTTTGAATTTACTCCATTCATTGCCGCCTTTTACTCCATCTGTGCGACTATCGTTTTGAGTTGGCTTAGAAAGGACACACGGATGGGGCCCAAAAAGATTTTTAATGCTTTGGCGGGAGGAGCCCGTTCATCCCTTTCTGTCGGGGCCACTGTGGGTGTCATAGGGATTGTAATAGGGGCGACCAGCCTTACAGGATTGGCAAACTATTTTCAGCAGTTTCTCATCTATCTGTCTGGAGGTCACCTTTTCCTCGTTATTTTCCTCATCATCATTGCTGGTATTTTTGTTGGAATGGGTATGCCAACGACACCTTCTTATGTCGTTCTCGTCATCTTAGGAGTCCCATCGCTTATCAAGATGGGAGTCCCTACTCTCACCGCTCACCTCCTTGTCTTTTGGGTTGCTGTTCAGTCCAATGTCACCCCACCCGTAGCCTTAGCTGCATGGGCTGCTGCGGCAATCGCAAAATCCGATCCATGGAAAACAGGTTGGACATCTACGAAGCTCGCCTCATGGATCTACCTTATGCCATTCCTATTTGTTTATACCTCTATCCTTAATGTAGGATGGAATTTCAACTTCATTCTCACTGTAATAGATTGCATTATTGCCTTAATGGCCTGGGGGGCAGCTTTAGAGGGTTATTTATTTAAAGAAACATCGCTGTTTGAGAGAATATGCCTTCTGGCCGCAGCCCTGGGTCTTCTGCATGAAGGGTTGGTCACGGATATCATAGGAATTTCCCTATTCATTATGGTCATTGTCACTCAAAAAATATCATTGGCTAAAGCAAAAAGGCTGGCTTTCCAAACGGATCCAAAACACTCGATCAAATAAATGATAGGACAATGTAGGTCTTAATCCGTTCATCTTTCAATAAGAAAGGAGGAGCTTATGAAAACAAAAATCATGATCTTCAGTTTTGTAGGAATCTTTTTACTCAGCATCATACCAGTTACTGGATCAACAGCAGAAGTGAAGAATTATGTCTTTGGAAGTGGACCCATGGGTGGCCCCTGGAGAATTGGAGTGGGCGCTGGCGTTCAGACTCTCAATGAGCAGCTGAAAGACAAATACTCTTTCACTGCTGCCGCTTCAGGAGGGTCCGTTGAAAATATGAGGCGCCTGGCCAATGGAGAATATCATACAATCTGGGTCCATGTGAACAATATGTATGACGCCTGGAACGGTGTGGGACTTTTCGAAGGCCAGAAACCCTTCCCCTTCAAAGACATGAGGGTATTGGAATATATGACCGATCAAGCCCTATGCATTGTAACCCTGGCAAAATCGCCTATTAAGAACTTGATGGACTTAGCAGGGAAGAAGGTGAACATCGGCCCTGCCGGCAGCGGTGGCGTTCCCATTGCCAAAGCGATGTTTCAAGCCCTCGGTCTGACTGACAAAGTCAAAATAGTCAACATTAGTTTTGAAGCGGGTGCCCAGAGCCTTAAAGACGGACAGCTTGATGCGATCATCAATCCGGGTGGTCCTTATGTGACCCCTGCCGTCCTTGAAATCTCCCGTTCGGCAACCCTTCGAATCATTGAGCCTACACCAGAAGAGGCAAAGAAGATTGAATCGGAGGCCTCCTATATGTATTTAGGAGCGATTCCTCCCAATAAATCTGTTGGTGAGAATGCGGACAAAGAGAAGAAGGCATTATTTTGGAGTATGTATTGGATAGCTCTGACGAGCATGCCCGACGCAGTGGTATATGATATGCTAAAAGTCACACAGGATCCTAAGAATAAGGAGGTCCTTGGCAAAGTACTCAATTACTGGACCGCTGCCGGGCCTGAATTCTCCTCCCTGGTGAAAACGGGTGTTCCCCTCCATCCAGGAGCAGTGAAGTTTTGGAAAGAGAAAGGAGTTAAAATTCCTCCTGAGCTCATAAAATAAATTTTTCTTTAACACGGGTTGAAAGGAGAATTTGTCATGGCCAGTTCCGTCGCCAGAGAGGACGAAAGGGAATATATGCCAGTGGAATGGGGAAAGACTAAGAATATTCTTGGTCCTGAAAACGGGGGGACTAAATACTTAAAGATTAACATCACGGAATATGCCCCTGGAACTGAACATAAACTCCACAGGCATCCGGGCCAGGAAGAAGTGATCCTTGTCCTCGAAGGAGAGGGGATTACCAGAACCGATGATGGTGATAAACCGATCCGCGCCGGAGACTTTGTGTTCGTCCCTGCGGGTACGGATCACGCCACCATTAATGTCTTGAAAGATAAGCCAATGAAAGCCGTGGTCATTAAATCTCCACCGGAGGAAGGGAGAGACAAATAGCCATCCGGTACAAGAAGGGGGAGCTGATATGCTGAGATTTGAGAAACGGGTCAGAAAATTACTCGAAGGGGCTATCGACGTCCATATCCATTCCGCTCCGGATATCTTTCCCCGGATCATGAATGACATTGAATTAGCTCTCTCAGCCAAACAAGAGGGAATGAGCGCCATTCTCATAAAGAACCATGTCGCTTTGACAGCAGATCGAGCTGAGGTCGCCACTCAGCAGACAGACTTCCCAGTATTCGGAGCGATTGCATTGAATCTTCCTGTAGGGGGGTTGAACCTCCATGCCGTAGAGGTGGCCCTCAAGTTAGGGGCTAAAGAGGTCTGGCTTCCGACGATCCACGCCTCTCACTATGTGGCCCAGAAAGACCATGTTCCCACCCTGGCTAAAGAGGTCAGGGATGATATCAAAGGCATCTATCTGTTGAATGAGGACGGGACTCTGAAAGAGGAACTGTACCCGATTTTTAAGAAAATAGCTGAGTACAATGTGGTCCTGGGAACAGGACATATCACTCCTAAGGAAACGAAGGCTGTGGTCAGGGAAGCTGCCAAAGTAGGTGTCAAGAAGATCGTGGTCACCCATCCCCTGGCGTCGTTTATAAATTTCACAAATGAGGATATGAAAGAAGTGCTGGATAGCGGGACCATGTTCTTGGAACATGTCTTTAACGATGTGACCCGCCAAGTTGCCCATCCGATCACTCAGAAGAAGATCGCTGACGCCATTCGTGCGATCGGTGCGAAATACTGTGTAATGTCTACGGATACAGGACAATGGCTGAACCCTATTCCTGCCCAGTCCATGGGAATCTATATCAAAGATATGCTGGATCTGGGGATTTCAGAAGAGGATGTTCGGATGATGGTTTCTACGAATCCAGCCCGAATGCTGGGTCTTTAGAAGATGGAGGGGGAAGACCAGGGTTCCAACAGGGTTTTCATATGTTTTTGTTGATCCGAATGGAGGTGACCAAATGAAGCTGAGGGTTGGGTTCATCGGCCTTGGAGAGATGGGGAAATGGATGGCCATCAATGTGGCAAAAGCAGGGTTTCCTTTAACGGTTTATGATATTAGACCCGATCTTGTTAAGGTACTTGTGGAGCACGGAGCCACGGCTGCGGGGAATCCTGCTGAGGTGGCGAGAAAGGGAGAATGTGTTTTTATGAGTTTGCCCGATACCAAAGTAGTGGAGGAGGTCATTTTTGGAAAAAATGGATTGATCCATGGATTTTCCTCTGGATCGATTTTAGCAGACCTCAGTACCATCCATTATTTAGCTACCCTGAAGATTGAAGAGAAGTTACGAGAGAGAGGGGTGGCCTTCATCGATGCACCTGTCTCTGGAATGGAAGCACGGGCGAAGGAAGGAACCTTGACAGTGATGGCGGGAGGAGATCCTAATACATTTGAAAAGATTCGTCCTATCCTCAATCCCATTGGAAATAATATCATCTACATGGGAAAAATTGGAAATGGTCAACTCACCAAACTGATCAATCAACTCCTTTTCAATATCAGTGCGGCGGCAATGGCAGAGATTCTGCCCATGGCTGTTAAGTTGGGACTCGATCCAGAAGCTGTATGTCGTGTGGTGACGACTGGCACAGGTCGGACCTTCGCTCTCGAATTCTTCACTCCTCACATCTTGGAGAACAATTTCAAACCAGGATATCCATTAATGAGCGCATACAAAGATATGGAGAGTGCAGCCGAGATCAGCAGCCAGATGAAGATTCCACTGCCTGTTTTTGCGGCAGCCATGCAGACTTATCAAATGGCCTTGGCTCAGGGGTTTGGGAATGAAAATAAAGGGGCCATGATCAAGGTATGGGAAAAAGTCCTTGGGGCTGAAGTAAGAAGAAGGGGATCTTGAGATGGAAAAACTTCGTGGAAGACCTGAGGAGATCACAGAGGCCTATTATAGAGGATTGATGCATTCCGTTGGGTATCGGAAGAAAGACTTGGAGAAGCCTCTGATCGCCGTTGTCAATTCCTGGACCGATGTCAATCCAGGCCATTTACCATTTAGGTACCTTGCCGAAAGGGTAAAGGAGGGAATTTGGGCTGCTGGAGGAGCTCCAGGAGAATTCAGTGTACCTGCCCCCTGTGATGGAATAGCCCAGGGGCCTGGTATGCATTATATCCTTCCGCAACGTGACCTCATTGCGAGCAGTATTGAAGCCATGGTGAAATCCCATGGCTTCCAGGGGATGGTGATGCTTGCTTCATGCGATAAAATTATTCCCGGAATGGTCATGGCCGCTATCCGATGTGACCTCCCCACCATCTTTCTTACTGCAGGGGCGATGCTACCCTACCGTCTCGGAGAGAAGATGGCAGTGACTTCTGATTTGAAAGAAGCCATTGGGAAACGTCGTTCAGGAGAGATTGACGACACCATTTTCATGAATTGGCAAGAGAATTTCTGCTTTTCCGCAGGCACTTGTTCCATGATGGGCACGGCGATCACCATGGGGTGCTTTTTGGAGGCCATTGGAGTTGCTCCTTTTGGCAGCACGACCATGCTTGCTTTCGAATCAGCGAAAGCGAGGCAAGCCCGGGATGTGGGGGAATGTATTGTTAATCTTGTTCGTCAGGGAGAAAAATTTTCAAAGTATATCACCTTACCCAGCCTGAGGAACGGAATAAAGCTCATCTCCGCCATAGGAGGATCGACCAATGCGGTTCTTCATATCCTCGCCTTTGCGAAAATAGCAACGATTCCATTAAATTTAGAGGAATTTGGAGCGATAGCGGAAGACGTCCCGCTCATTGCCAAATTTAAACCATCCTCCTCTTACACCATCTCTGATTTTCACCATGTGGGGGGAGTGACTTCGGCGATGGGAGCCATCCAAAAGTTCCTGGACACATCCGTACCAACCGTTTTCGGGAAATCTTTGGGGATGGCATTAGAGGGAGCTTCTGGTCCGGATGGAACCGTCCTCCATCCCATTGAAAATCCTTTGGAAGAAGGGGGATGTTTTGCCATCCTCCGGGGAAGCTTGGCACCGAAAGGAGCGGTGGTGAAGAAGAGTGGGATTGAACCTCCCATGAGAAAACACGTTGGGCCAGCAATGGTTTTCGATTCTGAAGAAGATGTCCGCCGTTTTCTACTTGAGAGAAGGATTGGACCTGGGTCTGTGTTGGTCGTCCGATATGAAGGCCCGAAGGGAGGACCGGGAATGCGTGAATTGTCCATTCCGGCTGCGATGCTGGTTGGAATGGGACTCCATGAGTCTGTAGCCATGGTGACGGATGGTCGATTCTCTGGAGCCACACGAGGTCCTTGTGTAGGCCATGTCTGTCCAGAGGCGTGGGATGATGGGCCGATATCCGTGGTTGAAGATGGGGATCTGATTGAAATTGATATCCCGGGCGGTTGTTTGGAATTAAAGGTGCCAAAAGATGAGATTGAAAGACGGATGAGAAGGAGACGGATAAAGCCAGATCATCAGGCCTATGGGATGCTCCAGGCTTACAGGGAGAGAGTGGCAGGAGCGGATGAAGGAGCCGTTTGGCTGTAGAGGAGCGAGAGATGAAAAGATTTGTGGTGAATGAGTCAGAAAGGAGCCCGTAGTCATTATGAAATATTTTTATGACAGATTTGAAGAGTACACTTGGCAGTATATTTCGGATACCCATAGCGATTCCGTCAAAACAGAAGTCCTTGTGGATATCCCACCCGCAAAGGAATTCCGGGTTCACATCACCCGATTTCAACCCAGTGCAGGCGCTTCTCCCCATACTCATGAATGGGAGCATGCCATGTATATCATGAATGGGACGGCAAAGGTGGTGATCGAAGGGGAAGAGGCCATTGTGAGGAAAGGGATGCTTGCCTTTGTTCCTCAGGGAGCCGTCCATTCCATTTATAATATTGGGCAAGACGAACTGGTGGTCTGGGGTGTGAGTGGTCCACCGAAAACAGAGGCTGGTTATGTACAGTTAAAAAGGAGATAAATCCCCTTAAATTCCTTCACCCATCTCAGTGATCAAAATCTTCTAAAAGATGAATATGAAAAAGGAATATGGAGGAAGTTTAATTTTTCTTTTTTCTGGAATATATGGATTGGTCTTTTCCATCCAACTCCCTTTTGGGAAATTGACCGAACCCGGTCCGGGAATGTTCCCTTTCAGCCTTTCGCTCCTGCTGCTCATATCGGGTATCCTGATATTTATCCATGGGAAGGGAAAAGTAAAGGCAGCCATGGGCGGGGGCGGATTGATGAACCAACTGGTGATCCCCTTACAAATTGTCGGTCTTACTTTAGTCTTTTCCATATTCTTAGAAAAACTAGGGTACCTGGTGACAACACCGGTTTACCTTTTTATTCTTTTCGTCTGGGTTTGCCGTTATAAATTCTGGCTAGCTGGAGGCCTCGCCATCGCTTTAGGAATGGGGAGCTGGTACTTTTTTGTAAAAGTTCTTATCATCCGGCTCCCGGCAGGGATTTTAAATTTGTGACCGGCAAGTGCCCCGTCCCGCCAAAGCGGGATAGGCGGGGTCCCTGCCTGCCGGCAGGCAGGAAGGGGCACAATCAGAATGAAATTTCCGTTGCTCGCATCCTGCTCGCCACTGCGTGCCCGGGAAGCCCATTCGACACGCTCATGGGCCGTGAGCTCTGTCGAACGGCCCCGCCCTGTGGGCGGGGAGCTTCACTTCCAAATCATTTTGAAAGAGATTATTCCTAATGGATTTCTTCATTAACATTTTAGGTGGATTTCAAACTGCCATTAATCTGGAAAATATTTATTATTGTTTCATAGGATGTCTGTTCGGCACGATGGTTGGGGTGCTTCCTGGCATTGGACCCCTCGCAGGGATTTCGTTGCTGATCCCAGTTACCTATGGGATTGATGCTACAGGAGCCATCATCATGCTGGCAGGGATTTATTACGGGGCTATGTATGGTGGTTCAACGACTTCTATTTTGATGAATATTCCGGGAGAATCTGCTTCTGTTGTAACCTGTCTTGATGGTTACAAAATGACCCTTAAAGGTCGTGGGGGAGCTGCCCTATTTATCTCTGCATGGGGATCCTTCATCGGAGGTAATCTCAGTGTGATTGGCCTGATGTTTCTGGCGCCCATGCTGGCAAATTTTGCGACGAAATTTGGCCCTCCGGAGATGTTTGCGGTTCTATTGGTGGCCTTTATGCTTCTAGGATCGTTGGGGACCGGCTCGTTCTTTAAGACCATGCCAATGGTCATCCTGGGTTTGTTTATCGGTACCATAGGTATGGATCCACTCACGGGAACATTTCGTTTCACTCATGGCATTAAAGAGCTATTCGATGGAATTGGATTCGTTCCTGTTGCCTTAGGCGTCTTTGGTATAGGAGAGATCCTTATCTCCACTGAGGAAAGTCTATTACGGGTCATACACAAGGTAAGGCTACGAGAGCTTCTACCGACCAGAGACGAGCTTCGTGCCTCTTGGGGCCCCATCTTTCGAGGATCAGGCATTGGTTTTTTCATCGGCCTTTTACCAGGCTCTGCTCACGTGCTTTCAAGCTTCATCAGCTATATGGTGGAGAAACGTCTGGCCAAAAAGCCGGAAGAATTTGGGACTGGACGTATTGAAGGAGTGGCAGCCCCTGAAACGGCAAACAATGCAGCGACCGGAGGTGCTATGATCCCTTTCCTGGGAATGGGGATTCCCACAGGACCTGCAACGGCTGTCATGATGATCGCACTGATGATCCACGGGGTTCGTCCGGGGCCTCTTTTCATCTCAGAACAGCCAAAGCTTTTTTGGGGTTTAGTAGCAAGTATGTACATTGGAAACCTGATCCTCCTCATTTTAAACCTTCCCCTGGTTGGGATCTTTGTCAATTTGCTCCGGATCCCCTTCCGTATGCTCTTTCCGGTCGTTTTATTGATCTGTTTAGTCGGTACGTATTCGATAAACTCGAGCACCTTTGAACTGCTTGTCCTGATCGGCTCTGGAGTCCTGGGTTATATCTTTCGAAAATTAGGGTATGATCTCGCTCCATTCATCCTCGCATTAATCCTGGGACCTGCCATGGAATTATCCTTTCGGCAATCGCTGATGAGAAGTGCAGGCTCTTTTTCCATTTTCTGGGACAGCCCGATTACCCTGACACTCATCTCGTTATCTGTCTTGTTATTCTTTTGGAATCTTTTAAAAAGTTTAAGGTCAAGTGCGAAAAGAGGAGAATGATATATTCTATTGTATTCAAAATCAAAACGGAGGTGAGTCCCATGAAAAAGAAGCTAAGTATACCCATCATTACTATGGTCCTCGTTCTAACGATAACCAATGTTTTTGTTGCAGCGGCTGATTATCCTACCCAACCCATTACTCTGATTAACCCAATGCCACCCGGAGGGACCCTTGATCTTCAGGCACGAGCTTACGCAACGGTGGCTGAAAAGTTTTTGGGAAAACCCATGGTGGTTGTTAATAAACCGGGTGCTACCGGGATGGTAGGAACACTGGCTGGGGCTCAAGCGGTTCCCGATGGATATAACCTTACAGTGGGTTCCGTTAATTTGACAAATGCGATCGAATGGGAAATTGCAAATGGCCGTAAACCTCCATTCACCCGGCACGATTTCATTCCCATTGGGTCGTTTACTATGAGCCCGACTCTTTTCATCGTACCTTATGACAGCCCCTATAAGACATTGAACGAATTTATCAATGAAGCCAAATCTAAGCCAGGTCAATTGGCCTTTTGCTCCGGTGGCCTCTATGGAATGAGCCACCTCCCTATTGAAATCTTTGCCAGAGCTGTTGGGCTGAAGTTTCGCCACGTTCCCTATACAGGAGGAGGACCATGCCTTTCTGCCGTTGTGGGAAAACACGTCGATTTTGCCACACAGTATCCTCCTACCTCCCTTCCTCTTGTACGAGGCAACAAAATGAGGGTTCTGGCTGTCGTCGGCGCCAAGAGATTGAAATCCATTCCTCATATTCCCGCTGTTAAAGAATTTGGTATTGATGCTGAATACTACGGCTGGGTGGGTATTCTGGCTCCCCTAAAAACCCCCAAGGCCATTGTGGAAAAACTGAGGGAGGTTACGAAGAAGGTCGCTGAAGATAAGACATTCATCGACATGATCGAGCAACCAGGCGATGAAGTCTATTTTTTGAATGGCGATGAATTGGCTAAATACCTGGATATTGAGTCAGCAAAGATTGCAAAACTCGACGCCGAACTTGTCAAGGAGGCTCCTAAGAAATAGTTGGTAAAAAGATAGAAGTTGTTGAAGATCAGGGAGGAGATCATTCAACTCTCCTTAGAGGAATCATATCAAGGGATAGATATTCATTATTGAAAAGGTGTTCAAGACCTAAAGAGGAATGACCGGTATGGTAAAATTGAAGGATGCGAAGATCTTGAAGTCGGGTTGTTTGATGTGCCACGGTGGATGTGGGATACTCGTCCATGTCCTCAATGGCAAAGCGGTAAAGATAGAGGGCGACCGAAGCTGTCTGAACAACGAAGGAAAACTCTGCGTCAAAGGGCGGGCGGGACTTGATCTCCTCTACCATCCTGACCGGCTGAAATATCCGCTCAAGCGGATTGGGGCACGAGGTGAAGGGAGGTGGGAGCGGATTTCCTGGGATCAAGCAATCCATGAAATTGCGGAAAAGCTGATGGCGATTCGTGAACAATACGGCCCATGGGCATTGGCAGCCGGTGATGGAACCAAACTCGATGAGGTGGCTTGGGTTGCTGACCTCTTCACCTTCCATTTTGGCTCACCCAACAACTTTGGTTCGGGCAGAGCCCAATGCTTCCGGCCACGGCGCATCTCCAGCGTCTGGACGTACGGTGGTTACTTCACGCCAGATTATCTGAACCATCCGAAGTGCATTGTATTGTGGGGGGATCAACCGGAGATCAGCAACCACAACACGATCCTCGGCTTGAAGGTGATGAAGGCAGTCAAGAACAACCCAAAGCTGATTGTTGTGGATCCCAGACGAACGACCTTTGCGAAGAGGGCGGATGTTTGGTTAAGGCTTCGACCAGGTACAGATGCAGCGGTAGCCCTTGCGTGGCTACATGTTATTTTAAAGGAAGGACTCTATGATCGTGAGTTTGTTGAGCACTGGACGAATGGGCCCTTCTTAGTTCAAACTGATAACGGCCGCCTCCTGACCGGTTCTGGGAGCTCCTATCTGGTCTGGGATACCTCTTCCGGGCAGGCACAGATAGCGGATAGCCCTGGAGTTAAACCCGCACTAACAGGAAGCTATGAGGTTGGTGGAATAGCATGTAAGCCCGCATGGCAGCTCATGATGGAACGGGTTAAGGACTATTCACCAGAGCGAGTAGCAGAGATTGCCTGGGTTGAGGCGGAGGACATTCGAAAAGCGGCACGGTTGTATGCAACAACGAAACCGGCGTGCTTAGGGTGGGGTGTTGGAATCGATCAGTCAATATCGACACACCAGAATGCACGGGCGATCTGCATCCTCGAGTCAATTACCGGAAACCTTGACGTGCCGGGGGGTAACATCAATCCTATTGCGCGGCACCATGGGTGCGTCACTGCGATCAAGCAATTTTCTGATCGCCTCCCTGTTGAGTTATTTGAAAAACAGCTTGGTGGTGAAAGGTATAAACTCCTCGCTGGTCCGACGGGGAGACTTACTGCCCACTATCCCAGCATCCTGAAGGCGATCATTGAAGAGAAGCCCTATCCGGTTAAAGCTTGGTTCAATATTGGCTGCAATCCCATCTTGGGTTGGGGAAACTCGAATCGAGTCTATCAGGCCCTTAAAAAGGTCGAGTTATCTGTTGTCTGTGAGCTCTTTATGACACCCACAGCACAGTTGGCTGACTATGTGTTACCCGCAGCTTCATACCTTGAGAAGAACCGTTTGATCGACACCGATGGAGTCAATCCTATTGGCAACATCATGACGCAGAAGGTAGTTGAGCCAATCGGAGAAGCCCGGGATGAATTTGAGATCTTTGGGGATCTTCTACGGCGCTGTAAGCTCGCTAAGGATTGGCCATGGCACAAGGTGGAAGAATTCTATGATGGACGACTCCGCGAAAGTGGGCTGACTTGGAAAGAAGTGGTCAAGGCAGGCGGGGTATGGGACGAAGTTCGCTATAAGAAATATGAGACGGATCACTACCGAAAGGGTGGAGGGTTCAAGACGCCAACAGGTAAGGTTGAGATATACTCCACGCACTGGCAAAAACTTGGTTACGACCCCTTACCTATTTACTTCGAGCCTCCGGAAAGCCCTTACAGCACACCAGAATTAGCAAAGGAGTATCCATTCGTTGTCATTACTGGAGGTCGGATCCCCGCATATTTCCATACCCAGCAACACCAGATATCTCGTCTTAGAAAGCAGCATCCATTCCCGCTGGTGCAGATCCACCCTGCAGCAGCAGGCCGACTTGGCATTGCCGAGGGAGACTGGGTCTGGATTGAATCTCCACGGGGCAAGTGCAAGGAGAAAGTGAAACTCTTCGATGGGATGGATGAACGGGTGATTCATCTCGAACATGGTTGGTGGTTCCCTGAACAGGAAGGAGTTGAGCCACACCTCTATGGTGTCTTTGAGTCGAATGTCAACTTTCTCACACCGGACGCCCCTCCCTTCCTCGACATCGGTTTTGGCGGCTGTAATTTGCGAGGTTTTTTAGCCAAAGTTTATAAAGCCGATCGTTAAAGGTTCCCATTGATACCAGTGGCTCTATGGGCGCTAGTTGCCTTGCTTACTTCTGGGTTACCGTTACAAGCAGGTCAGACGAAAACATTTCGCCGGGGGAGATGACAGTTTCGTCCATCGGGACCTTATTACCGTAGCGTTCCTTGATACGTTCGACGGCGCCAAACCTTGATTCTTAAATCGGTGTAAAAAGCGCCGCTTCCATCGACAAGCTCAGGACACTGAGTTTATCGAAGTGCAGTATCAACCCTGAGCATACCCCGGGCTTTGGTTCGACAGGCTCACCATCCCTTAAGCCATCCCGAGCGAAGTCGAGGGACAGACCGGGGAGTCGAATGGGTTGATTTT
>Ga0153916_10001244_pt1 | contig 18086 bp, 21 predicted proteins | sample Opewatmetagenome_FD_109642 | JGI IMG/M metagenome (GOLD analysis project Ga0153916, IMG submission 109642) | Freshwater wetland microbial communities from Ohio, USA - Open water 3 Core 3 Depth 4 metaG | ecosystem: Environmental > Aquatic > Freshwater > Wetlands | place: USA: Ohio, Lake Erie... | reverse complement strand
GCGAGAATGCACCGCCGTGTTCGAGAATGCTAGCCAACTCATCAACGTTGAGGGAAAGGGGCGTCTCTAATGGTTGCAGAGGTGCAGGCGGGCGAGGGTAGTCATCGGTATAAAGCGGGCCCTGGTAAGCGTGGCGTACCTGGTCGGCGGAGACGATTTCCTTGGTGCGAGCGCGCAGTGCCTGACGAAAAGCCCAGGTACCACCCCAATCCACTGGCTCATTCAGGCGGACAATCTCAGCCAGCATGTTAATGGGGAGCTCCATAGCCAGCTCGACCAGGCGTAGAAAAACGCCGCGTGTGGCCTGGGCATCGTCCAGAGCGCGGTGAGTGGCAGGGAGCAAAACTCCCAGCTCTTGGGCGAGCGCACCCAGATTATAGCGGCGTGCCTCAGGGAGCAACACGGAAGCCAGCTCGTAGGTATCTACCGCTTCATTTGTCTGAAGGATTTTATAACGGCGAAGGAAAGACAAGTCAAAGCCGACGCTGTGACCCAAGACGGGGGAGTTTCCGACAAAATTTACCAATTCAGGAAGAACGGTTTTTATGGCTGGGGCCTGGATGACCATCTGGTCGGTGATACCGGTCAGCTCGCAAACATAGGGGGGAATGGACCGGCCCGGATTAATTAAAGTGTTCCATTCACCTTCGACGCGGTGCCCATTGAAACGCACTGCACCGATTTCAATGACGGCGTCTTTTTGTGGATCAAGACCGGTGGTTTCAATATCCAACGCAACAAGGGAGGTCATGGATGAGATTATACCGTGCTCTAGCGTGAGGATGAACTTTCCTATATCGTGTGTGGTAAACTACTTGAAGGACGAAGGACAATCAACGAAGAGATGATCCCACAAGTCGCACAGAGGTTGCGGGAAAATATCCAGAAGGTCATTGTCGGTAAGGATGAGGTATTCAACCTGACCCTGGCGGTGGTCCTATGCGAAGGGCATATTCTGCTGGAAGATGTGCCTGGAATCGGCAAAACCACCCTGGCGCGCGCCCTGGCTGTCTCTCTAGGCTGTACTTTCCGCCGCATCCAATTCACGCCAGACTTATTGCCTTCCGACGTAACCGGGTTGAGCTGGTTCAACCAAAAAAATCAAGAGTTTGAATTCAGGCCGGGACCTATCTTGAGCCAGGTGGTACTGGCAGACGAGATTAACCGTGCCACACCACGAACGCAATCAGCATTGTTAGAGGCGATGCAAGAGCGGCAGGTGACCGTGGATGGTGTAACACGCCCGCTGCCGCGCCCATTCCTGGTGATGGCGACACAAAACCCGATTGAGCTAGAGGGCACATTTCCACTGCCCGAAGCGCAGATCGATCGTTTTTTGATGCGGATCTCTCTTGGATATCCAGATGAGCCAGAAGAGAACGCGATCCTGGAGCGTTTCCGCCTGGTTGATCCCATGGTGGAATTAGGACCCGTCACGACGCCCGAAGAGGTGCTCAAGCTGCAAGAGGAGCGTCGTCGGGTGCGCGTAGCCGAACCTGTAAGAGAATATCTCGTGCGGGTGGCCAGGGCGACCCGCCAGAACCCGGATATCGAGCTTGGTGCCAGCCCACGGGCTACGCTCTCGTTGTACCAGTCTGCACAGGCGTGGGCAGCTATCCACGAGCGAGATTATGTCTTACCCGATGATGTGAAGCAATTAGCTCCACACGTATTGACCCACCGCCTGGTCCTATCTCCCCAGGCACAGCTGCGCGGGCGAAAGATGCAAGAATTGGTCGCCGATATCGTGGCTATGGTTCCCGTGCCCGTCGAGGGCTGAGATGCCCATCCAGCGCTGGCTCCCCGTGTTTATCCTCATTTTTAGCATCGGATTGGTGCTGCATTCCGCATTTCTGACTGCTTTTGCAGCCACATTCTTCATTATCATCAGTCTGGCTTCCTGGTGGCAACGCCATTCCTTGGATGGTGTTCAGTACATCCGGCGCTTCCATTACACACGTGGCTTCCCCGGGGAGCTGACTTCGGTCCAGATGGAAATTGAAAACAACAAGCTCCTTCCGCTTTCCTGGCTGCGTTTCCTCGATCCCTGGCCTAAAGCGGTTGGCCCAGGAGACGAGCAAATCTTGATGTCTAGCCACCTCCCTGACCTAGGAGTAATGTCTCATGTTTTCAGCCTGCGATGGTACGAGCGCGCTCGCCGTACCTACGAGCTGACTCTAAGGCGACGTGGGATATATAAGGTCGGGCAAGTACAAGCGCAATCTGGAGATCTATTCGGGATTTATGAGTTGAGCGAAAATATCGGGAAAGTCGACCCCATCACCGTATTTCCATCGCTCATCCCTCTGCAAGAAGTAGCACTGCCTCCCAACAACCCATTTGGAGACTTGCGATCTCGCCGCCGTCTGCTCGAAGACCCAAACTTTCCGATGGGTGTGCGCGAATACCATCCGGAGGATGGCTTTCGCCGGGTTCACTGGCCAGCGACGGCGCGCACAGGGCAAATGCAAGTAAAGGTTTACCAGCCTACTTCGACACAGGTGTTGGTGCTGGGGTTGAATGTTTCTACCTATCCACACTACTGGGAAGGAGTGTATCCAGCGCTATTCGAGCATCTGCTCAGTATGGCGGCGACTATCCTCTACCAGGGTATCGATAAAGGCTACCGGGTTGGACTGATATCGAATGGGTGCACGGCGAATTCTGACCAGCCGTTCCGTATCCCGCCTGGCCGTTCTCCAGACCAATTGAGTCAATTATTAAGCGCTCTGGCAGGGGCTACACCCGTAGTCGTTGCCTCATTTGAACGTTTTCTTATGCGGGAGATACCGCGCATTCCGTTTGGCGCAACACTGCTTGTCTTGACAGCTATTGTTACTCCTGAGCTGGCTGAGACCTTATCGCGCCTGAAGAAGCACGAGCGACAGATCACTTTAATTTCGCTGGCGCAAGAACCACCACCGGATATCGCCGGCGTTCGGGGTTACCACATGCCCTTCAGAGAGTAGATGGCTGATATTACAGGGAACACGAACCCTACGGTTATTCACTTATCGGAAATGCTGCACCGTCTACAAGCGTGGCGGGAATTAGCGATCGTAGCTGCATTTTCAATGGAGCTGAGTTGGATAGCTCTGTGGTTTCAATTGATAATGAGACCCAGGCTAGAGATTAGCTATTGGCAGGCGTGTTGGGTCTTCGGAGGCATTGTATTAGCAACCTATATAGCCGAGGGGGCCATGGTCCATGGCGATGTCAAATTAAGTCTCCGGCGGACTATATTCGTAGGACTAATGCTCGCGAGCATGCTGGTTGGTCTGGCTGCCTTTATCGAGCGAGAAGAATGGATCAACTTGAGTGGCCTGGTCAGCCGCCCGGTGACTACTTTCCAGGAGATGGCTGACGCGCTGCCCACAGAATTCATTATCATGTTGGTTTCTCTCCTCATGAGCTGGCGGGGATTATCCCTGGTAGGGAGATTGCTCGAGCCATCCACAATCATGGTTCGATTCAGAACTGGCCTGATCATGCTCCTATTCTACGGGCTACTGATTGAACTCAAGGAGCCGTCCTCTATTTTGGCTTTTTATCTTTTCCTTTTCTCTGGATTGATGGCAATGAGCGCGGTCCGTCTCGCTGTACAGAGTCACCGGCGAGGGGGTAAGTCGATCCCTTTTGATAAGAAGTGGATGGCCGGACTGATGGTATCTATCCTGGCGATTGTTGCTGCATCCTTTTTGATGGGAAGCTGGCTGTATGCGGAGGGGATTGACTTGCTTTTTGCAGCTTATACCTGGTTGGTGGCATTCCTTATCTTATTGGCTAGCCCAATCCTCTGGCTGATCACAAAGCTTCTCGAATGGCTCAATGATTGGATTCAGGTTGGCGCTTTGCTGGAGACATTCCAGGAACTGCTTCATAGATTACAGACCATTCTTTCACAATTGACTGAGTCATTGCGAAATTTGTTCGACTCTCTGCAAGCCTTGCTTGGCTTGAATTTATCGTTCTCCATTCGTATACCAAAACCCATCATGCTTTGGGGAACGATCGTGTTTTTCATCGTTCTGATCCTATTGACCGTTAAGCGACGACTGTGGAAAGGACAAATTGAGGAAGAAGATCAGCTATCTCTCATGGAGCAGCCCGATTTGTTCGATATGCTGCGCGCGGCGATGCGGAGAGCGTTAGCTCGGTTGGTTGGAAGGATCGAGGATGTTTTTGGTGTGAGCAAGGTGCAACGCGCTCTGGCCGCGGCACGCATCCGCAGGATTTATGCTCGATTGTTGAAATTAGGTGGGCGATTAGGCACTCCACGGACCGCGTCGACGACGCCTCTGGAGTATTTGCCCCGGCTGGAGGGGTATTTCCCTTCGCTGACCAGCGATCTTGATGCGATCACGCAAGCGTATTTGCGTGTGCGCTATGGTGAACTGCCGGAATCGATCGAGGAGGTACAGAAGGTCGAAGATGCCTGGGGTAGGATCCTGCCTGTTGGCGAGGGGTTGCTGAAGGCCAGGCGCAGAAGATAATGAATTGCATAAAAAAGATGTTTGCGTGGAATATAACCCACACAAACATCTTTTCTGGTATTTATTTATTGTTACGATTCACGAAGATCGACCAGGCCTTCCACAATCGGTTCAACAATGGCTTTCACCTGTTCTTTGGATAAGCCAGCTACTTTGAAGGTGACCATGCGGTTCGAGGAGTCTTCACCATGGAACATGCCAAAGGCTACGAAGTCGCCGCCGGCGCTGGAGATAGCCTGGGTCAGGCGGGCTAATTGACCGGGTTTATCCTGCACTAAAATGGTGGCGCGCACACCCAAAAAACGAGCGCCCATCAGCTCGAGGAAAATCTTGAACAGATCGGTCTCAGTGATAATGCCGACGATATGACTGTTGCGCATGACAGGTAACCCGCCGATTTTATTATCCGCCATAATGCGGGCGGCTTCTTCGATCGGAGTGTCTTCAGTGACCGTCAGCACTTTACGGGTCATGATCTCGCTAATTGTGATCTTACCCAGCAGGTAGTTCAACTCCCAGACGCTGAGAGAAGTAACTGGCGATGGAGAAGCGTTGAGCAGGTCTATATCGGATACAATACCCACCAGCTTGCCATCCTTGATGACTGGCGTGCGGCGGATGTGTTCGCGTTTCATCATGTTGAGCGCTTCGGCAATGGGCATCTCAGGGTTGATGGTGATGACAGGGTGTTTCATACGTTCGCCGACTAACATAGTGTCCTCCTTTTATTCAATTATAAACCTAGATAAGCAGCACGCACTTGCTCATTTTTGGCCAGCTCATGACTGGGACCATGCAAGTCGACGCGTCCTTGAGAAAGTACGAAAGCATAATCACTGACTGCTAATGCCATCTGCACATTCTGTTCGACTAAAAGAAGCGTAATACCCAGATCCTTTAGCTGAAATAGGGTTTGGAACAAACTGAGCACCAGAACCGGAGCCAGACCAAGCGAGAGCTCGTCAATCATCAAGACCTTAGGCTCTGCCATGATGCCCCGAGCGATGGCCAACATCTGTTGCTCGCCTCCGCTCAATGTTCCGGCTTTTTGCACGTGACGTTCTTTCAGGCGAGGCAGCAGTTCATAAACACGCTCCAAATTACGTTCATAGTGTGGACGCGATCGCCTGGCAGTAGCACCCATCTCCAGGTTTTCAGCGACAGTCATATCGGTAAACAACTGGCGGCCTTCGGGCACGAGGACCAGGCCCCTCTCTGCTTTGGTGTAAGGCGGTAGGCTGGTGATATCATCCCCCTCGAACCAAACAGAGCCACCCCACGGGCGAGTTAGACCCATTACTGCGCGTAGCAAGGTTGTTTTGCCAACACCATTGCCCCCTACCAAAGAAGTGAGATTCCCCTTTTCGAGGGTTAAGGTGGTTCCCCATAGGATCTGTACATCGCCATAGCCGGAGGAAAGATCGTGGATTTCAAGGATAGCCATGAGAATTATCCATTACTGTTTGTGCTGCAGTAAACGTTCTGCCAGTTTGGGATCGCCCAAATAAGCCTCGATGACCCGTTCATTACGAGCGATTTCCACAGGAGTCCCTTCGGCAATCTGCTGCCCATAATCCAAGACGATAATCCGATCGGAAATATTCATGACTGCATGCATGACGTGCTCTATCATGATGATGGTCACACCCTGGGTGCGGATGAGCCGGATGGTCTCGATCATCGTATCAATTTCAGAAGAGTTCAAGCCAGCCAGTACTTCATCTAGCAAAAGTAAGTATGGCCGCGACGCCAGCGCTCGAGCCAACTCGAGGCGCTTCTTCTGCGCGATATTCAAGCTGCTTGCAAGCTGATCCGCTCGCTCGGCAAGGCCAACAAATGCCAAGACTTCATTGGATGTTTTAGCAGCCTCACCCAGGTTTTGATTTTCTCTGCCAAAACACGAGCCGACCATGACATTCTCACGTACGCTGAGTTCGTTGAGGGGGCGCACAATTTGATGCGAGCGGGCTATCCCTAATCTTGCGAGGTTGTAGGGCTTCATACCGGTGACATCTTTATTGCGAAAAGACACACGCCCTTCATTTGGGGGATACACACCATTTATCACATTAAAGAGGGTGGTTTTACCTGCACCGTTCGGGCCGATTAAACCCAAGATTTGTCCTTCTGGTAGGTCAAAGGTTACTCGCATGAGCGCTTGAAGCCCGCCGAACCGTTTGGATATACCTTCAACCTGTAAGATCATGGCAACACCTTTCGCAGTACAGGTACGCGGTGACGAATCCAGCCCACAGCCCCAGCTGGGATAAATAAGATGATCAGCAGTAGAAGAGCGCCGGCAACGGAGAGTTGAATATCTTTAAACAGTGGGCTGGTGAGCAAGAAGCCTCGCAGACGCTGGTACCCGGCTGCACCGAGAACCGGCCCCAACACCGTGCCGTACCCGCCTAACATGACCATGACCAGCAGCTCGATAGAAAAATGCAGGCGGAAAGCATCTCCCGGTTCAATATTGCCGTTCTTGAAGTAAAACAACACGCCGACCATTCCGGGCAGTATCGCTGAAAGCACATAAGCCCAAGTTTTGACGTCAGGTGTGATGACGCCCATAACCTCAGCGGCATCCTCGTCCTCCCGAATAGCTCTCAAGCCCAACCCGAACTTACTAGATTTCACCACATAGCTCAATACAATGCTGCCCAGAGCTATAGCGATGAGGAGATAGTACGCCAGCCAGAGAGACTGGGTGGCACCGCCGTAGTCTTTATACACATTGAAATTGAGGGAAATGCCGATCGGCCCCCCGAAGGGTTTAAAATTGTTGATAAATGCGCGCACCGCCTCGTTAACCCCAATAGTGGCCAGGGCGAAGTATGCACCGCGCAAGCGCAAGATGGCTCTGCCTAGCAGGAAAGCCAATAGCGCAGAAGCCAAGCCGCCTCCAATAATGGCCAGCCATAGAGTAACTTTCAGCGAGCTGATCATATAGAGACCGACATAGCCACCTAAACCGAAATAAACAATGTGTCCAAAACTAACATACCCGGTATAGCCCAGGATGATATTCAGACTGGATGCCAGGACAACGGAGAGCAGCATCGTGAAAAGCACTTCACGTGAAGCGGCTTTCTGGGTCAATATTGGCCAGACACTGAAAGCAGCAACCACGCCGAGAGTCAGCCAGATTCCGGGATTTCGCCAGGCGTTCATTTCTTTGCTCCGAAAAGCCCGCTGGGACGCACCAGTAATATGATGATGAATAGTAAAAACTCCAGGACGGGGACCCAAGTCGTTGGCAGAAATTTGGGGATGATACCTTCGATCGCGCCCAGCACCAGGCCTCCGGCAAGCGCTCCCAGGGGATTGCCCAGGCCACCCAAGACGCAGATAACGAAACTTTTCAATTCATACACGCCACCCGAGAGGATGGTAAATGGGAAAAAGGTAGCAATCAGCCCGCCAGCAATCGCGGCGAGCATCGTGCCCAGACCGAAACTAAAAGCTAGGATACGTGACGAGGGGATGCCCATCAACTCCGCTGCAGAGCGATTATTAGCAACAGCTCGCACATATTTTCCCAACGTCGTGCGGTACAGGAACAGGTAGAGCAGCCCAGTCACAAGCGTGGCCGCCAGAGCGGCAACCAGGCGAGTCCCTAACACGGTGACCGGACCTGCAGTCAGGCTACCTAATGAGTAATTCACCGTGCGAGGGGTTGTGGTAAACAAGGCTGTACCCAGGCCGATGATGATCATGTTAATAGAGAAGGTCGCCAGAAGGGTGGAAAGGTGCGGGGCGTTAATTACACGATGGATGGCGATGGCATAAACCAACATCCCGACCAGCAATCCGGCTATAGCGACAAGTACCAAAGCCAGGTATGGGTTCATCCCTATGCTGGTGAACAGTAAATAAACACCAAAGCTGCCCAGGGCAATAATCGGCCCGTGGGAAAGGTTAATCACGTTCATCACACCCCATATTAGGGTAAGACCCATGGCGGCGATGCCATATACAAAACCCAGCAAGAGGCCATCGACCACAAAAGCGAGGATCTCCATCGGGTGCTCCTATGGATGCTTAATAGACTTCATGCGGGCGGATTTGCCGCCCGCATGAAGCGTAAAACACCTGACTATTTGCGTGGGTCAAGCAACTCGGCTGAAGAACCTTCCTTGGGCCAGACGACTTGCTTCTTCAGACTCCCCGATTCGCCTTGCCATTGGATATAAACCATCGAATGTCCAAGCTGGAGTCCATGAGCCTCGGCGCTGGTGTCAAACTTGATCGCGCCGAAGAAGGTTAATAAATCTAAGCTGTCCAGAGCTGACTTTACAGCTTCGATATCCAGTGAACCAGCCTGCTCGATAGCCTTTTGGAGTAGAAGCCCGGCGATATAACCTCCGGCAGCGTGGTAAGACGGTTCTTCAGTATAAGCTGCCATATAGGCATCGGTAAACTCCTGGCTGGAGGGACCGAACCAATCTACGCCAGCCGCCTGTGCGCTTTCTGCACTAAATTTCGCTAAAGGTTCCCACTGGCTGGGGCCGATTATACTCAAGGCGGCGTCGCCAATCTCGGCAAAGCTGGGCTCGGGCGGAGCGACGAGCAAGGAGATGAACTTTGCGGGGACTTTCTTCTCGAAAATCTGCTTGGCAAGTGTGCTTCCATCCTGGAAATGGCCACCGCCCATAATGGCATCGGGCGCCAACCCCTGGATCTTGTTAATCAGCGGGGCGAAGTCTGTCGTGCCGGTGTCATAACCTTCAAATAAGACAACCTCATAGCCTTTGGCCTCTGCGTAATCTTTAAGCGCAGTGCATACATCCGTAGAGAATTTATCGTTCTCGTGGGCGATGGCGATCTTTTTTACGGATGGATCGGTAGCCGCGAGCAAGTCAGCTGCACCGGTCAAGTATTTGCTGGCAGGCGTGTAGGATTGGAAGACCAGCGTGTAGCCCTTTTTATAGGTGCTATCCGAAGCGGCGCCAGTCGTGATCATGATTTTGCCGTATTGCTCGGCAATTACCGCGGCCGCGTCAGCCAGCCCGGAAGAGTATGGACTGATCAGGAAGGTAGCGTTATCTTCGGTTGCCAGACGCGTGTAAAGCTCCTGGACGCGGTCCTTATTCGATTCGTCGTCATAGAACTTAGCTTCGAATTTAACCACGCTGCCATCGCTCAGCTTAACCCCCCCGGCATCGTTAACTGTTTTCATCCACAAGTTCAGACCATTAATCTGGCGAGTGGATTCGACGTTTAGGTTGCCAGTTTGTGAAGCAGTAAAACCGATCAGAGCAACCACCTCTTTCGCTGCCGGCTTCTCTGTGGGCGGCGGCTCGGTGGGTGCAGGCTGTTCGGTAGGTGGGGGTTGTTCAGTAACAGCGGGCTGCGCCGGCGCTTGTGTTACAACGGGTTGCTCTGGTGTGGGAGTGGCTTGCGGTGCGCAAGCTGCCAGGAGTAGGCTGGCAATGATAAGAATCGAAAATAGTAGGGGGAAGGGCCGTTTCATTTTTTGTCTCCTTTTTGGCGAAAAAGAACAAGAAAGCGACGGGGGGCAGCATTGAACGATGAATTCATTATATCTGAAACTATAAAAAATGTCTCAAAATAGCGACGGGATCGTCATTAAATTGTAACTGGTTGAATAGAAATCGGGATTCATGCTGGAATAAACGCATGAATCCCGATTTCTCAATCACAAAAGTGGAGATGGGGGGATTCGAACCCCCGTCCGAAAGATTCGTCCCTCGGATATCTACGAGCGTAGTCGGTTTTTGTATGTCGCTGGCAGGTCCTGACCGACAAAAGGGAATGCCAACCAGCCGCTAGAGCCCGAAAGCCCCTCTTTCGCAGGTTCAGCGGCGTAGCCTGCGGCACTTTGGCTTTTTCACGCCCGGTCCTGCCTCCGGCCAAAGGGCGGGGCAGGCGGACGCGGCCCTTCTTAAGAGGACCGACCACTCAACTTATCGCTTATGCAGCGAGAGGAAGAGCAGCGTATGCAGTGCGATTGGCACTTGTGTTTTGCGCTGATTTAACGATTTCGGCGCCTCTCGGCTCGCAATCCGGGGCCAGCCTCTCCCGTCGAAGCCTGTCATCCCCGGAGAGTTTAATTATAACATACGCTCTTTGGATTTTGCCGTAGTCAAAGGAAGATAAGGGGGTTGTGGGCGGGTGAAGCCCGCCCACAACCCCCATTTTCTCCTCCATCGCGGTGATTCTCATTAGCCCATAACATGCGTATAACATAACTATCAATGTTGATGATATACTCAGTTCAGGACTTTCACGAAGTCACTGGCCAAGGTGGGTATTGGGGGTGTTCGCAGCCGGTCATGATCGCCTGCGAACACCCCCAAACCCCATTTTTGTGAAAGCCTTGTATACTTTGTTGGAAACTTTTTCAAGCAGGCAGGGTTACTATGATTAAAGCCCTGCCGCCACCAGGTGAGGACTGTGTCAGATCTCGGTGAGGAGAATATTCTAACTCGGGCAGCGCAGGGCGATGGCGAGGCCTTTGGCGCGCTGTATGAGCGTTACGTTGGCCGGATTTACAACTATATCTATTACCGCACAGGAAACGCCTATGATGCAGAGGACCTGACAGCTCGCGTTTTTTATCGCGCGATGCGTCATATCGGGAATTACCGCGATCGTGGCTTACCCATCTCTGCCTGGCTCTATCGGATTGCGCATAACCTGGTAGCGAACTGGCATCGAGACAACAGCCGGCGAAAGGAGATCCCATTGGAAGAGGGAATGCAAGGCCGGAACACGCCTAGCCACCCTGAGGTTGATCTGCTCCAGGGGGAGGAGCGTGAACGGTTGATGCGAGTCATCCGCAGACTAACGCCCGAGCGACAACAATTACTCATTTTGAAGTTCGTTGAACATATGTCGAATGCGGAAATTGGGCAGATCATGGGACGCTCCGAGGGCGCAGTAAAAAGTTTGTATCACCGGACACTCCTGGCACTACGGGATGAGTATGACCATATTGCAATGGAAGGGTATGCTGAAAGCCTGGGGGAACCCGCAATGAGTAAGTTGGCAGGTCAGTAAGTCAGCAATCAGTGAGTTAGATGTAAATGAAACGAGTGCTAAAGAACGTACTGCGGCAAAAACCGCATGATATCAGCGAATTCGAGGCCCGGCTTGAGGCAACGTTAAAACCAGTAAAACCGCCGGATCAATTCGTGCGCGAGCTACGTGAAAAATTGGTAGTCCAAATTAAAGATACCCAACCTGGCTTACGGTTGAGCACGAAGAGATTTGTTATGATCATTCTAGCAGGCGTCTTGAGCCTGATATTGGTCATTGTTGGCGGCTTGAGGCTACTGATATCTCTATTTTCTCGTATGAAATTATCAGATCGGTTTAAACGCCACGGGGGAAAAGGTTTGGACCGTACATAAGCCTGGGTAGGTTCAGGCTCCTACAGCTTTTATACGCGGCCAGGCATGAAGCACAAATAACAGAGCCGCGCCAGTTTCCATAAGGCGACCCAAAAGTGACAGCCAGGGAAGCTCGTAAAATAATGGGCTTAGCAGGACCATCCAGATTCCTATATTGATCATTATATAAGATAACCACGCCAGCCTCTCATTGCCTCGGGTTGGCTCGTGGCTGAAACGCGGCAGAATCCAGAAGGCTACCCCCAGAATGAGTTGAATAACCCAACCGATCAACAGGAATTCGATATGAGCAGGCAGCGCTCCCCAAAACGACGGCGCGGCTGCCACGCCTTTGTTAATCAGCATCCAGCTTCCATAGGTGAAACCCAACGCCAAATAAAACAAGGATGTGCGGATGAAGAAAACGCTCAAGACGGGCATTTATTTTGCCTTGACTCGCCCCCAAGAATTGGCGACGAAACCCATCCCAGCCAGCCATTGGAGTACCGCAGATAACACCAATAGCCAGCCCCACCCAGTGGCTGGATGAATACTATTCAAAGGTTCAGCGATCACGCGCAATCCCAAGCCTATATTGAGCAGCCAGAAAATCCACCAGCCCAGACGCTCACTACGCCGTGGATGGTCCAATGAATATTTCGGGAACATCCAAAAGACGATGCCAAACACCAGCTGGGTTACCCAACCCACCAGGAACATATGGAAATAGACTGGCCCTAACGCGTTGATATAAGCGTTGCCTGCGGTTAAACTATTGGCAGTCTGGAGCAAGCGGACTACCAATGCAGCTACTAAAAAAACCAGCGCAGATTTTATAAACCAACGTGTCAGTGGAGGCATGTCATCCGTGTCGGACGTCCGGGGCAATATAGCGAATTTGCCGGTAGGGGCGTACCTGGTCTTCGACATTATCTTTGAGTAGATTGCCGGAGACGTGCATCAGAGTGTCCCCAAAGTCGCTGTCTTTTCCCATGCTGGCCAGGCAAGGATAGTGGTGATGAAGCAGGCCGGCTTTCTCGCCTGCCTCGTCTACATGCACACCTACCAGCCTCTCGGCCACAAATCGAGCGCAGCCACAAACCGCATCTCTATGCACCTCGACAGAGCGGATCGTCCGGGTTTGCGGATCGACATCAATTATAAGACTAGGTTGACCAAAGTAGGTAGCGAATTCTGTGATGAGGGGGTTGTTATAGGAAATACGCTGGCGGCGGGTGACTCCGAAATCCCTTTCCGTCAATGAGCAGAGAGGCTTTGGAGTGGCGCAGGCTACCCCCATATTCTCCAACCAGCCGCGTAGTTGCCGGGCCAAACCACGCGGCAGCCAGGATTCGTTATCGACGCTGGCAATCACAGCTTGAGCGCCTGTCATCCTGGCGATATCGGGGAGCAGCTCGGCAACTCCGCGGTGCTCGGCAAACGATAAAATCAGGTCGGTTCCTGACAATTCGGCGGGAAGGTAGTCCTCAGGATAATCGATGATAAGCGGGAAAATAGAAGGAGCCTGCCAGGTACTGATCACCCAGGAGGGTGGGCCATACTTTCGGATATTCTCTACATGACGGGCGCCATACTCGCCAGATACAATCGCTAAAATGCGCATAGTCAACTCCAATCACGGTTTGGATCCTGCCGGGATCGCCATATTGTCATGGCGGTGATTGCTAAGAATAGGAGGATAGCGATACCATGGAAGCCTGCTACCATGAGCGGTCCGTGGGCGGCAGGTAACGCAGGCTGGAAAGGTTGCCAATTCTAACCCAACCGGATCCAGCCAGCCCATAGAGCAGCCATTAATGCCAGGAGCGCCAGGCCGAGCAGCGGCGCGCCAGCGACTCTGAGCCATCTACCCGTTTTTCTGCAGCATGAGCAACAGCATCTTGGTTGGCGTTTTGGCGTAAACGCTGTGAGGAAGTTGAGCTTGCATTCGCGCCCAGGTGCCAGGGTGTGCTTCAAAGACGTCTTTGCCCAGGGTAAGCTTCGCTTCCCCTTCCAGAATATGAATCATCGCCGGGACGGAAGCTGTATGCTCCGATAATTCTTGTCCGGCTGCAAAGGCGAACAGGATCACTTTGACCTGGTCATCTACAAAGATGGTCCTGCTGATAATGCTGTCCGGTTGGAGGTCGGGAATCTGTCCACTTAGGTTATCAACAAAGTAATAGGGTGAGCTCATAAAGATCCTCTCTTCTGGATAATTAATTGGGCCATGAGAGCAACTCGTTGGCCAGCCAGCGCGCCTCGGCAATTAAATCGGCTTGTACTGGCAAATTATGATCTGGATTTATCCGCATCAGGAAATGGTTGATCACTTCGTGAACTGCCAGGGAGGTTTGAGGAAGCTGGAGCAAGAACTTCAAACGGACGTAGGCGCTCGGATCGGATAATTCTAATCTGTGCCGGCGTAAATACTCGCCAGCGGCAATACCGGCTGCCCGCCGGGCGCACACGCGCGCCATACCTTCATTCCCGGAAGCCCGGGCAGTTTCGGCCTGGCGGATTTCTTGATTAAAACGAGCCTCCCAGGACAGAGGGGTCTCCATGGCTCAATTTTACCGTAGTAGAACCCCGCCATCAAAGAAGATTATAATGGTAGGGCATGATGCGAGATTTACGGAAGTATGCTCGCCAAACGACGACTAGATTGGTGCTCGGAGGACTGCTCATCCTCTTTGTTGTCGGCACTGGGCTGATTTATTTAATCTACGGGAGGGAGGCGGCTATCCTGGGCACGATCTGCTTGGTTGCAGGTTTAAGCCCTTTAGTCTTGATTTGGCTGGCATTGGAGATCTTGGACTGGATCGTGCGCCGTGCAAATCCATGAATGATGAACCTGACGTATCCATCTTAGAGATCGGCAACTGGCAGATCCGCTGGCGCAAACCAGATGGCGAAGGGCCATTCCCTGTAATCTTACTATTGCATGGCTGGACTGGAGACGAGAACGTAATGTGGATTTTCACGGCGCGTCTACCGGCGGGTGCACTCTTGCTGGCTCCGCGCGCGCCATACCCTACGCCGCTAGGGGGGTTCGGCTGGCATCCCTACAAAGCCAAAGCTTGGCCCTGGGTGGATGATTTCCGTCCAGCCATTCAGGCCTTGTTTGCACTGATCGGTCAGGATAACTTTCCAGCAGCTGATTTCTCCCGGCTGCATTTGATGGGATTCAGCCAGGGGGCTGCGCTAGCTTATACCTTTTTACTGCTTCACCCAGATCGGATCAGCTCTGTCGCGAGTCTTTCGGGATTTTTGCCCGACGGCGCAGAGCATTTGACAATCCATCATGCCCTCCAGGGGAAGCCAGTCTTTATCGCCCACGGGTCCTCAGACGACCTGGTGCCGGTTGATCGAGCGCGCAAGGCAGTTGATCTCTTCCAAAAAGCCGGTGCAACGGTGACTTATTGCGAAGACGAGGTAGGACATAAGCTGAGCGCAAACTGCTTCCACGGTTTAGAGTCGTTTTTTTACAAACAAAATCTACTGACGGCTTGAATTCACCTTTGATGGGAGATAGAATACGGTACAATTAATCCCCCGAACCCGATGAGGAATGTGCATGAAACTACGCCTATTCGATACTTACACGCGCAGCTTGAGAGAATTCGAGCCGTTGAAAACGCCGGAAGTGGGCATGTATACCTGCGGTCCGACAGTTTATGATTACGCTCATATTGGTAACCTGCGCACCTACATTTTTGAAGACATCCTGCGCCGCGTACTGATGCTGAATGGCTATGCGGTAAAGCACGTCATGAATATCACCGATGTGGGCCACCTCACCTCCGATGCAGATGAAGGCGAAGACCGCATGGAAAAGGGCTCGCGGAGGACCGGGATGACAGCCTGGGAGATCGCCGCGTTATACACGGATGAGTTCAAGAAGGATTTGGAACGATTGAACATCCTCGAACCAACCATCTGGTGCCGTGCGACCGAGCACATTGACGAGCAGTTACAGGTCATCCAATGCATAGAAGAGAAAGGGTTTACCTATCGAACATCGGATGGGATTTATTTTGATACGTCAAAACTACCCGACTATGGATATATGGCGCGTCTGGATATCGAGGGTTTACAGGCGGGGGCGCGTATTGAGGTAGGTGAAAAACGTCACCCAACGGACTTTGCCCTGTGGAAATTTAGCCCGCCCGGCCAGAAGCGACAGATGGAGTGGAACAGCCAGTGGGGGGTCGGTTTTCCCGGCTGGCATATCGAATGCTCGGCGATGTCTGCGCGCTACCTGGGGCCTTTTTTTGATATCCATTGCGGCGGCGAAGATCATATCAGCGTACACCACACCAACGAGATCGCTCAAACTGAAGCCTGCTATGGCACGCGGTTGGCTAATTTCTGGATGCACGGTTACTTCTTACAAATCGATGAAGCCCGCATGGGCAAGTCGGTTGGAAATTTCCTGCGTGTGCAGACCTTAATGGATCAGGGATACGACCCATTAGCCTGGCGTGTCTTCTGCCTGAACGCCCTTTACCGGGCAAAGCTGAGCTTTACCTGGGATGGGCTGGACGGTGCTGCCATCTCGCTCGACCGGCTGCGCAGCGCGGTGTACGAATGGGGAGAGCCAGGCGCAATCGACGAAGCATACCGGGAAAAATTCTTCGAGAACGTGAATGATGACTTGAACATGCCGCGGGCGATGGCCTTAACTTGGGATCTGGTCAAGAGCGAACTCCCCAACGCCACAAAGAAAGCCACGATCTTATTCTTCGACCAGGTGCTGGGTCTGCGCCTCGGGGAATGGCAGCCGTCAGAAGAAACGATCCCCGACGAGATCACGGCTATGGTTGAAGAGCGCCAGCTCGCCCGCCGTGAAAAACGCTGGAAAGACGCAGACGCCTTGCGCGAACAGATCATGACAGCGGGTTATGAGATCGAAGATACACCTCAAGGCCCGCGGGTGAAGCACAAGAAAATAAAGGTTGGAGTATGAAAATCGCGATTACGGGTAAGGGTGGCGTGGGGAAGACAACCCTGGCAGCACTGCTCGCTCAGGCTTACGCTGACGCTGGACGGCAGGTAATGGCGGTAGACGCCGATCCTTCACCCTGCCTGGCAGGGGCGCTGGGTTTTCCAGATGAGGTGCGTGCTCGTCTCAGACCGATCGCCGAATTGGACGATCTCATTTACGAGCGAACAGGTGCTAAGCCGGGAACGATCGGCGGCTTTTTTACGCTGAACCCGCGCGTGGACGACATACCGGAGCGCTTTAGCGTCGATCACCGCAAGGTACGCCTGCTCGAGATGGGCTCAGTAGATATTGGCGGATCGGGTTGCATCTGCCCCGAGAGCGCCATGCTGAAAACGTTGTTCACCCACCTGCTCTTCCGCAAAGACGATGTGTTAATCCTGGATATGTACGCCGGTGTGGAGCACCTGGGGAGGGCTACGGTCGATTTTGTGGATGCCATGCTGGTGGTGGTCGAGCCGACCCGCCGCAGTCTAGGCACTGCCGCGCAGATTAAGAAGCTTGCAAATGACATCGGCCTGACCAGACTCTGGTTGGTAGGCAATAAGGTGCGCAGCGCGGAGGAAGCCGATTTCTTGGAGGCAGAGACGCCAGGACTACCCGTGCTGGGTATGATGCCGGCTGACCTGGCAGTTCAAGAAGCTGACCGTTTGGGGATTGCGGTCTATGACTATGTCCCTGCTTTGAAACAGGCGGCTGAAGAAATGGTTAGAAAGTTGAATGTTTAAGGTTGAAGGAACTAGGCAGACACACAGGTTTACCCTTAATTGGAGGTAGGTTTATATGACGACGACGATCGCTTTGGCAGGCAAAGGGGGCGTAGGCAAGACCACTATTGCAAGTATGGTAGTTAAGTATCTGGTACATAACAAAAACGGGGCGGTGCTTGCAATCGATGCAGACCCCAGCAGCAATTTAAACATGGTGTTGGGTCTGAATTTGGAGTGGACGGTGGGCGATATCCGCGAAGATATGCTGGCGCAGGTCAAGGAGTCTCTGGTCACAGGCGGGGCGGCCATGGGCAGCTTGCCAGGAGGCGTGAGCAAGCGGGATTACCTGGATTACCAGATCCGTTCCTCGCTGGCGGAAGGGGATCACGTCGATTTAATCGCCATGGGACGGTCTGAAGGACCTGGGTGTTACTGCGCGGTCAACCACAACCTGCGCGAGGTGATCGATGGCATGAGCAAGAACTATGCTTATGTGGTCATCGATAACGAGGCTGGCATGGAG